>ENA-ORUG01000003-ORUG01000003.1-human-gut-metagenome-genome-assembly--contig:-NODE-3-length-332805-cov-12.174002_pt1 | contig 332805 bp, 299 predicted proteins | sample MGYA00242079_ERZ509207 | MGnify/ENA primary metagenome ERZ509207 (study PRJEB26280, sample SAMEA2338780) | human gut metagenome | biome: human gut; feature: human-associated habitat; material: faeces...
ATTTAAAGAAAAAAATGTTGATAATTAAATTGAGTACTTGACAGGGTACAGATCAGACTTATATTCTTCTATGTCTTCATGCAGGCACAGCCCTGCGCCGCCGCGCTCAATTAAAAGCGAAGGCAGGCCGGTGGAAGCAGCGTAGTTATAGGCGCCGCCCGTTGCCATTGAACGCACCATATATTCCACGTTTAATACCTTGGCAACGCTGCGGGCTTTTGCCGCCAGTTCCTCTGTCGGCTGGCCGGGATAATAAACATAGGGGTGCAGGCTTTCGTGAATATCGCCGCTGTGCAGGTCAACATAAAAATCCGCCAGAGGGAAGAAGCTGCTGCTGATTAAACCGGCTGTTTTTTCGGATAAAGTGCCCTTGGGATTGCCGGGAAACACACGGTTTAAGTTTTTGCCGTCCTCCGGCACAATAAATTCGCGGCGTGCCCAGAAGCCCTGTATATTAACGGGATGAAGCATTATCAGGCTGCCGTGAATTTCCTGCGGGTCAAGGCTGCGGCCAAGCTCCATAGCGGCGGCAATGCCGGGGTATTCACCGCCGTGAATGCCTGCCGTTACCAAAAGGGTGGGGCCGTCGAAAGCGCCGTTTATAATTGTTAATGGTATTTCTATTTCAGTGCCGGGTACAGGCAGCATGGTGCGCAGCTTGCTGCCGCGGCAGATTGTAAGGCCACATACGGATAAAGTATCGGACACAAAATCAACTCCTTTTTAGTAATTGTTAAATGCTTTATTCATTATAACATTAATAATAATTTACTGCAAATAAATATCAATTAAAATATTATCACTAATAAAATAATATACCCACAGGGGTATGGCTAAAGTAAAAATTTGCCGGGTTGGCGCAGTTTTTATATTTAAGCTGTAAAATCAAATGCAAAATAATAGCCAAATGTAATTTAATGGCGTACATATAATTGACTAAACATACAAAAACAATTATAATATGTTAAAAGAGGCAAAGGAGCCGTAACCGGTTTCCTGTGCCTCTTTTGTTTTATATGCTCAGAAAGCTGCTGATGAAATTTTTAGAGTGGGGGGATTTGTAATGCAGGAGCTTATAGCTCATCAGGAAACTATCAACCGTCAGCTGGCGCGTTACGGCGTTAAGTTTGGCATTTATAAAAACGGCGAATTTAAAGAACGCCTTTTCCCATTCGACCCGTTGCCGCGCGTTATTCCGGCGGCGGAGTTTGCCGTGCTTGATAAGGGGCTTTGCCAGCGCGTAATGGCGCTGAACATGTTTTTAAAAGACCTTTACGGCGATAAAAAAATTATCCGCGACGGCGTAGTACCGGAGGATTTTGCTTTTGCAGGCTCCGGCTACCTGCCGGCTTGCGAAGGGTTTACGCCGCCGAAAGGAATTTACAGCCATATTTCCGGCATCGACCTGGTGGAAGGCAGGGACGGCAGCTGGTTTGTGCTGGAGGATAACCTGCGCATACCGTCAGGCGCTTCGTATCCTTTAATTGCGCGCAGGCTGTGCCGCAGGTGCAGCCCGGAATCGTTCCGCCAGCATAATATTGTGGATAACCGCAATTACGGCGCACTTTTGCGCGGGGTGATGGAGAATGTAAACACTGGCGGCATTAATGTTATTTTTACGCCGGGGCGCTACAACGCAGCTTATTTTGAACACAGCTATCTGGCGGAACTGAGCGGTGCGGTGCTTGCCGAAAGCGGCGACCTGTTTGTTGAAAATAACAAGGTTTATTACCGCAGTGAAAAAGGTGCGGAGCGCGTCGGCGCGATTTACCGCCGCATCAGCGATGAATATCTTGACCCGACAACCTTTTTGCCCGAAAGCCTTATCGGCATACCCGGCGTAATGGGCGCTTACAGGGCAGGCAATGTGGCAATTATTAATGCTCCCGGCAACGGTGCGGCAGATGACAAGGGCATTTACTACTTTGTGCCTAAAATGGTGCGTTATTACCTTGGCGAAGAACCGGTGCTGCACAATGCGCCGACCTACCTGCCGTTTTATAAGGAAGATTTGGACTACACGCTGGCAAACCTTAACAAGCTTGTTGTTAAGGACGTTGCCGAAGCGGGCGGTTACGGCGTAGTATTTGGGCGTGAGCTGACGCAGGAAAAATTAGCGGAGCTTGCGGGCATGATTAAACGCGAACCGCGCCGCTTTATAGCGCAGGAAGTTATAGATTTTAAGGACCTGCCGGTGATGGAAAACGGCGTGCAGGCAGAGCGCAAGGCCGACCTGCGTGCGTTTGTGCTGACGGGCGCGGAAACGAAGGTATGGCCCAGCGGGCTGACACGTTTCAGCCGTGAGCCGGACAGCTTTGTTGTTAACAGTTCGCAGGGAGGAGGCTTTAAGGATACATGGGTACTATTGGATTAAGCAGGACGAACCGCCTGTTCTGGTTGGGGCGTTATCTGGAAAGGGTTTATACAACTTTAAAAGCGACGCGTGCAATGTTTGATGCGGAAACTGACGGCGCGGAAGCCGATTACAAGGATTACTGCCGCCGTATGGGCATTGCCTGCCATTATGAAAATACGGCCGCTTTTATCCGCAGCTACTATTTTGATGCGGGAAACGCAGATTCCGTCGCCGCGTCACTGGCACATGCTTATGATAATGCCATTGTACTGCGCGAAACGCTTTCCAGCGATACGCTGGCTTATGTGCAGATGGCTGTAACGGCAATGGAGCTTGCCGCAGAAAGCAGCGGGCCTGCCGTAGAGCTGCAATGGGTTTTGGACGACATTATGGCGTTCCGCGGTTCGTGTGAAGAAAATATCGAAGAAGAAATTAACCGCAATATTATAAAATCGGGCGCAAGCCTTGAACGTGTGGATATTTTTCTGCGGCTCGGGTATCCGCAGGAGCAGTGCCTGAAAGAAGTGCGGCACCTTGCCAGCCGTTTAAAAAAGGCGCAGCTTGCCGTAAACGAAAACAATATGCAGTTTTTGCTTAACTCCCTGGCAGGCAGCCCGGAAAACCTGCCGCCTGCGCCGGTGCTTACAGCGGCGGCAGAAGGGATGCTTGTAAATATCTGACTGATGGGTGATGCTGATGAAACGCCTGCGTTTTGCTTTTATAACCACTGTGCAGTATTCGCAGCCTGTGCATGGGCACCAGCTGGCACTGCGCTGCGTGCCGTTAAACGATGCCGGGCAGCTTTTGGAAACTTATACCGTTAAAATAATGCCCGGCAGGCTGCCTGCGCCGCAAAAGGATGGCTTTGGCAATACCGTGTTCTGGTGCAGCATCGGCAGTGAGCATAATGTTCTGCGTTATGGCAGCAGGGGCATTGCCCGTGTGGAAGAACCGGGGCAGCCCGCGCCGCCGCCTAATCCGTGCCTGGGCTTTCCCGGCCTGCGCACAAAACCCGGAAGAATATTAATGCAGGTTTCTTCCGCCATGGCACGCGGAAAAACGCTTGCCGCGCTGGACGCGCTTTGCCACGCCGTATACAGCCTTTTGCGCTATCAGCCCGGGGCAACAGGCATTTATACCACGGCCGAGGAAGCCCTGGCGGGCGGACGCGGCGTGTGCCAGGACTACGCGCATGTTTTTATAGCGCTGGCGCGGCTTGCGGGCTGGCATGCACGCTACTGCATGGGGCTTACCGTTGGCGAGGGGGCAACCCATGCCTGGGCAGAAATTTATTATGAAGGCGCATGGCATGGCTTCGACCCGACGCGCGACTGCCGTACGGATGCAAGCTACCTGCGTTTTGCCACAGGGCGCGATGCTGCCGACTGCCCGGTGGAGCAGGGAACCTTTTACGGCCTTGCTGACCAGACGCAGACCGTTTTTATGCGCGTAAAAGAAATTTAAGGCAGCACGCCGCTGCTTTTTAACATAGATACCGAAAGAGGTGCAGCTAAATGGATATAACTGTTGCCGGCCTTGGCCTTGCCGTGCACGAGCGCCTGGAACTGCATAAAAACAGAATAACGCCTCTGCCGGAGAAGGACGGGGGCAAACGTATTTCAGTTGTTACAGGCATACACGGCGATGAACTGGAGGGGCAGTATGCGGCGTGGCTTTTAAACCGCCGCCTTATGGAACACCCTGAATATTTGCACGCCACCGTTGATATTTATCCCGCCGTCAATCCGCTGGGCATTAACACAATTCAGCGCAGCATACCCCTGTTTGACGTTGATTTGAACAGAATTTTTCCGGGGGAAAACGGCGGCCCGGCGGCAGAATATTTTGCAAATGAAATAATTAATGACGTTAAGGGGTCGGATATTGCTGTTGATATTCACGCCTCTAATATTTTTCTGCGCGAAATGCCGCAGGTGCGTATTTCCGAAGAAACGGCAGAAGCACTGGTGCCGCTGGCACGGCTTTTAAACGTGGATTTTGTTTGGATTTACCCGGCTGCCACCGTGCTGCAAAGCACTTTTGCGTGCAGCATGAACTCTGTCGGCACGCGCTGCCTGGTTGTGGAAATGGGCGTAGGCATGCGCCTTACGCCTGCTTACGGTGAACAGCTTACCGAAGGAATTTTGAATTTGATGCGCAGCGAGGGCATGTGGGACGGAAAAACGCACTGTACCCATACGCCGCTTATCAGCCGTGACGAAGTGGCCTTTGTAAACGCCGGTGCCGCCGGTATTTTTATGGCGCAGGCACAGCACGGCAGTCCTGTAAAAAAAGGGCAGCTGCTTGGCATTATTGCCGACCCGCTGACGGGGAATATTAACGAGCGCGTTATTGCGCCTGAAGATGGGCTGCTGTTTACCCTGCGCGAATATCCGGTTGTTTATCCCGGCAGCCTGCTGGCGCGCATTGTAACGGGAGGCAGCAGAGAATGAAACGCGAGATTTTATATACAATGAAAATGCCTTACCGGCAGGACTTTCTGCTGGAAGGCTTCCGCTTTGGCGAAGGCGAAAAATCCTGCGCCGTTGTGGGCGGCATACGCGGCGATGAGGTACAGCAAATGTACACCTGCGCACGGCTTGTAAAAGCGCTGGCGGAAATAGAGCAGCGCGGCAATTTGCTGCCGGGGCACGAAATACTCGTCATTCCCTGTGCCAACCGTTTTTCCATGAATGTCGGCAAACGCTTCTGGCCGATGGATGGCAGCGACATCAACAGAATGTTTCCGGGGTACGATTTAGGTGAAACCACGCAGCGCATAGCGGCGGGGCTTTTTGAGGCTGTTAAGGATTACCGGTGCGGCATCCATATGGCAAGCTTTTACCTGCCCGGCAAATTTGTGCCGCACGCCCGCATTGTTAATACCGGCTACCAAAGCCCGGCGCTGGGCAGCATGTTCGGGCTGCCGTATATTGTAACGCGTGAGCCGAAGCCTATAGACACAACAACGCTGAACTATAACTGGCAGATATGGGACAGCGCCGCCTTTAACATTTATACGCAGGAAACTTCGCGCCTTGATGATGACAGCGCGGCAAACGCGGTGGACGCCGTACTGCGTTATTTAAGCCGCGTCGGTGCGGTAAAATACACCTGTTACAGCGGTTATCTTTCCACTGTCATCAGCGAAAGCGAGCTTATTAACGTACTTACACCGGCAGGCGGCATTTTTAAAGCGTTAAAAGCCCCGGGCGAAGAAGTACGCAGGGGCGAGGTTATAGGGCAGATTATTGACCCCTTTACGGCGGAAATAACGCACGAAATAACCGCTGCCGCCAAGAGCATGGTATTTTTTGCCATGGAAAAGCCGCTGGTGCTGGAGCACGAAATTGCTTTTAAATTAGTGTGCCGCAAAAACGGCTGAAGAACGGTAATTAAAAGCTATTAACAATAAATGAACAGCAAATAAAAAACAGCCTTTAGGGTGCGCCGGTAGCGGCACTGCCTTAAAGGCTGCTTAATTTTATATAGTTTTAGTCTTTTTCCAAATCTGCAAATTTGGCGGCCATGGTGGGGTTGTTGCGCGTTAAGCGCTTAATGGAAAGGTCCTCCGCTTTGTTGTTGGCAAGGCGCAGGTTGTTTTCGGAAGATAAAAGCGCGTCCTTTGTTTTTTGCAGATGGTCAATCGTTTTGTCGATTTCTTCAATGGCTTTTTTAAATTTTTCGCTGGCAAGGCGGTAATTGCGCGAAAACTTATCTTTAAATTCATTTAAATCGTTTTCAAAATTGGAAATATCAATGTTCTGTGTTTTAATAACGCTTAATTCCTTGCGGTATTGCAGTGAATTTTGTGCCGCGTTGCGCAGCAGCGTGATGATGGGAATAAAAAACTGCGGGCGGATAACGTACATTTTGGGGTAACGGTAAGAAACATCGACGATGCCGGTGTTGTACAGTTCGCTTTCCGATTCCAGCATGGAAACAAGCACGGCGTACTCGCAGTTCTTTTCACGGCGGTCTTTATCAAGTTCCTTAAAAAAGTCTTCGTTTTTCTTTTTGGTGGAAGTGGCGTCCATTTCGTTTTTCATTTCAAACATGATGGAAATAAACTCTGTGCCGTCCTCGTCAGCCTCGCGGTAAATATAGTCGCCCTTGCTGCCGGTGCGCGCGTCATTGTCTTTTTCAAAATACGCGTTGGCAAAGCCGGTCATTCTTAATTTGTTAAACTCTATTTCGCAGTGCTGCTCCAGGCTTTCGCCCACCATTTTTGTGGACTGGCGCAGTTTAAAATCTTTATAGCGCTCAATTTCCTCATCTTTAAATTTGAGTTTTTCTTCATACTGGGTAATTAAAGTCTGTTCGCGCAGTTCGCTTTCTTTTTTGCCGTTTTCAATGGCGGAGGTAAGCTGCAAAATGCTTTGCTCCTTGTCGTTAAGCTCCTGTTGTTTTTCGTTAACTACTTTGGCAATGGCAAGTTCAATTTCCTGTTTGCCTGCGTTTAAGCGCGCCGTAAGACCGGCAATCAGCTGGTCTTTCTGCGCCAGTTCCAGTTCTTTTTTATTAAGTGCGTCCTGCAAAGATGCGGCCTGCGACATTTTCTGCATATTTAATTGGCTTTTTAAATCATTAATTTCCATTGCTTTTTTGGCAAGCGCAACATCATACGCTTTGGCGGTTGCTGTTTTGGCAAGTTCTACCGAAGCGTTTTTTTCTTTCTCGAACTGTTCCAGGCGCTCGTGAATTTCCCTGTGAAATTCCTCGTCCCTTACCTGTTTTACAATGGCAGCATAGCCGGTTTCGTCAACCTGAAACACTTCGCCGCATTTGGGGCATTTTATTTCCTGCATCTATTGGTTCTCCTTATTTGTAATTTAATTTTATAATTTTATTTGCCGCTTGCAGGCCGCAGTCGTAGCCATGGTCGTACAGTGCTAAAAGTTTTTCCTTGTCAAGGTCAAGCCGGTCAATCGTCAGCGGCTGCTGCGGGCGTATAATAACGGCCTTGCCTTCCTGTTCAAGTTTTTCAACGGCTTCTATTTGTTTGTTGTAATTTTGCGGGCGTTCTGCCAAAATTTGCTGCAAAAGCGGGTAATGCTTGTACCACAGTTTAACCAGCGCCGCCGGAACGGTGCTGCTTTTGCGGTAGCCCTTATTGCGCGTCAGCACAATTACAAACTTATCGTAGCCTGCCCTTTGCCCGCGGTCAAACGGAATGGGGTCTGTCAGTGCGCCGTCCAAAAGGCGGCGTTTATCAAAATGCACAATGGGCGCCAGAAACGGCAGCGATGCCGAAGCGCGCACCGGCGTAAAATTTCTGCCCATATCCATCTGCGTATACCATACCGATTCGCCCGTGCCGCAGTCCGTTGTGCCAACTTCCAGCCTGCCGGGATATTTATAAAACGCATCGTAATCAAATGGAATTAAATGGCGGGGAATATCGTTTAAAATAAAATCGAAACCGAACAGCGAGCGTGTGCGCAGCCAGTTTTTTACGCTGCAGTAACGGTCGTCGCATACATAATCTTCAATAATCCGCCTGGTGCGGCCCTTTTGCCCCGACATATACGAAAGTATATTGCAGGCTCCCGCCGATACCCCGGCGATATGCGGGAAAACCAGTTCTTTTTCCAGAAAAGCGTCAAAAACACCGGCCGAAAACATGCCGCGCATGCCTCCGCCTTCCAGTATCAGGCTGAGATTGGACAGTAGCATAAGGCACCTCCGTTAAACTTGCTGCTGATTTTTATTATAACATTTTACAGGCGAAGGGCATATAAGTTTGTTTATTTTTTGTGCGGGCAGAGTTATAATAAAAACGTAAGCCAAAACAAACCGGCTTACGGAAGGAGTATAAAAACAATGTCTGCTGTACTTGATTATTTAAAAGAAAGCGGCGTATTTTATCTTTCGACAATGGACGGTAATCAGCCGCGTGTACGTCCGTTCGGCGCTGTATGCGAATTTGAAGGGAAACTATATTTTATTACCGCAAAAACCAAAAACGTTTACAAACAGCTTTTGGAAAATCCGCGCGTGGAAATTTCTGCCATGAAAGGGCAGGACAGCTGGATTCGCCTTGACGGTGAGGTAAAAATGGACGACCGCCGCGAAGCGCGCGCTGCCATGCTGGAAGCCGTGCCGGTTTTGAAAAATATGTATAATGCCGATGACGGCGTTATGACCGTTTTTTATCTTGATAACATTAAAGCAACGGAATATTCCTTTACCAGCGAACCTAAAGAATTGGCATAACCGGAAAATTTTAAGGGGCGGCCTTTTTACAGGGCCGTCTTTTTTTGACGTTTTTTTTACAGGAAACAGCAGACAGATTTTGTTATAATATTTTGTTAAGGAGGGAGTGCCGTGGATAAGACAAGAGGCCACGCAGCGGCAATTATAACCATTTTTGTGTGGGGCGTTACGTTTATTTCAACAAAAATACTGCTTACGGGCTTTTTACCGGTGGAAATTCTGTTCTGCCGCTTCGTTATCGGCTATCTGGCTCTGTTTGCCATTTGCCCGCGGCTGCTGCCTTATGGCGGCTTGCGGCAGGAGGCTTATTTTGTTGCAGCGGGACTTACCGGCATTTGCCTTTATTATTTGCTTGAAAACATAGCCCTTACTTATACGCTGGCTTCAAATGTCGGTGTGCTGCTCTGTACGGCTCCGTTTTTTACGGCCCTGGCAGGTTTTGCGGCTTCGCGCGGTAAGGAACGCCCGCACCGGCGTTTTATTTTTGGTTTTGTTCTTGCCATGGCAGGCATTTACCTCATAAGCACTGCCGAAAGCGGCATGCAGTTTAACCTTACCGGTGATATTTTAGCGTTAAGCGCTGCCGCCGTGTGGGCGCTTTACGCCGTGCTGACGCGCAAAATAACAACCTTTGGCTACAACACCATTTTAATTACGCGGCATATCTTTTTTTACGGGCTGCTGTTTATGCTGCCTGCTTTATATATCTTCGGCTTTACGCCGGATTTAACACGCTTTTATAACCCGGCATATTTGTTTAATATTTTGTTTTTGGGGCTGGGCGCATCTGCCATGTGCTTTGTAACGTGGAACTATGCCGTTAAAGTGCTGGGCGCCGTTAAAACAAGCGCTTATATTTATGCTGTGCCGGTGCTGACGGTTGCTTCGGCAGTAATTGTTTTAAACGAGCCGGTAACGGTAAAAATGCTGGCGGGAGGCGTGCTTATTATACTTGGGCTTTTGCTCTCGCAAAAAGCGTAAAACAAAAATTTTTATAATGCGGCATTGCTTACAACGCATAAAAAAACCTGCCTTCGATACGGAAATAATCCGTCCGGAGGCAGGTTTTGTTTATGTAAGTCTTTTAATATTTATCAAACAGTGAGCTTTGCCCGCATTGCAGGCTGCGTGCGGAGTAATCCGCAAGGGGAATAAAGGTAAGGCGCTTATTTTCGGGGAACAGGTAAAAACCTGTGTACTGGTAGCCGCTGTGCTGCGTAAGCGTAAGGCGCAGCAGGCAGGGCACATTGCCGCTGGTGCATTTAAACTGCATATAGCGGGTGTTAAGCCCCTGAAAGGTTTTGTATTCGCCTGCTTCCGTAAGCACAAGGTTTTGCAGCTGGGGCGGCAGGTTTAAAGCTTCGGTATTTACCTGCCGGTAGCTGTACTGCGGCGGCGCTTCAAATTCGGTTATTTCAATAATTTCTTCGCCTTTTTCCTTCAGGTGGCGTGTTACCGGTGCAGGCGGCGCCATCAGCTGTTTGCCTGCCAGCGCGTCTTTAAACACGGCCGCTTTGCCGTCCGGCAGGGAGGCGTTAAACATCATTGCCGTTGCGTCATCCGCACCGCGGGTAATCATCGGGCCTTCTGCGGGCAGCCCTGCCAGCAAATCCGCGCCGAAGGCCGTGGGTATTGCCAGGCTGTAAGAAGGGGCTGTTTTATTAACATAGTAGGTAAAATCTGCCGGTTTGGTTAAATACCAGTTTTCTTTGGCAGGTTCTATTTTTACCGTGCGGCGTACAACGCGCGGCTGTTTAACCTGCTGCTGTACGGTGTTTTTGCCCTGTTCGGTGCCCGGTTCTGCGTTTTTTACATTTGCCGGTGTTTTTACGGCAGCTTCCTGCTCAGGTGCTGTGCCGTTTTGCGCAGTTGTATTACTGCTTTCGGGTTCCGGGCTGCCTTTTGGCGTTTGGGCGTTTTGCTGCTCCGTGCCGGTTGGGTTTTCCGCTGGCGGGTTATTCAGTTTTGCCGTTGCTTCTGCCAGTAAATCCGACGTAATTGTGTTTGGCGTCTGCGGCATTGCAGCGTGCGCAGCACCGGCTGCAAACAGGCAGATTGCCAAAGCGGCAATAGTTTTTTTCATGGCTTACTCCTTCAGCGCGCTTTGTATAATACCGCCGCCTACAATAAATTCGCCGTTATAAAATACAACGGCCTGTCCCGGCGTAACGGCGCGCATGGGTTCATCAAAGGTAACTTTTATGTATTCGCCGCAGGGTTCAATGGCTGCCGGTACGTCCTGCTGGCGGTAGCGTGTTTTGGCGGTTACGCGCAGCGGGCCGGTAAGGGCGGCTTCGGTAATAAAATTACAGTTTTTGGCAAGCAGCCCGCGGCTGAACAGCGCTTCTGCCGGGCCCACCGTAACGTTGCCGGAAGCGGTGTCTTTTTCTATTACATATAAAGGGTAATCGTAGGCAATGCCAAGGCCTTTGCGCTGGCCGATGGTGTAATTTACAAGCCCTTTGTGGCGGCCGAGAACCTGCCCGTTAAGATGCACGAAATTACCGGCGGTATCGGAAGCTTTGCCGATGCGCCCGATTAAACCGGCATAATCGCCATCAGGCACAAAGCAGATATCCTGGCTGTCCGGCTTTTGGGCGGTAACAAGGCCTGCTTCGGCGGCAAGCTTGCGTATTTCGTCTTTGCTTACGCCGCCAAGGGGCAGCAGCACGTGCGAAAGTTGCTCCTGCGAGAGCGAAAACAGCATGTAGCTCTGGTCCTTGCGGTGGTCCTCGCCGCGCGCCAAAAGCCAGCGGCTCTTTGCATTATCGTAAACTATGCGGGCATAATGCCCTGTTGCCAGGTAGTTACAGCCGAGCTCCCTGGCGTAATCCAACAGTGCGCCGAACTTTATATATTTGTTGCAGTCCACGCAGGGGTTGGGCGTGCTGCCGCAGCGGTATTCGCTGGCAAAGTGCTGTATAACGTGCCTGTTAAAGCAGGCTCTTAAATCAACAACCTTGTGCTCAATGCCGAGTTTCTGTGCTACGGCATGTGCGTCTTTAATATCGCGTTCAATATTAAGCGGCGTATCCGGCAGGCCGATATCGCAGCCGTTAAACATACGCGCCGTAACGCCAATAACTTCGTAACCCTGCTCTAAAAGCAGCATTGCCGCGGCAGAACTGTCTACGCCGCCGCTCATGGCGGCAAGTACTTTTTTCTTCATGTTATTCCTTCGGCGGCAGCGTGGCGCAGATTTCGTTTATTTTGGCTTCGTCAACGCGCATGGCTTCAATGGTTTTTTCAAACAGTTCGTCAAGCGTCCAGCCAAGCATTTCGGCGCCCTGCGCAATTACTTCGCGGTGGCATCCTGCCGCAAATTTTTTATCTTTAAATTTCTTTTTAATGGATTTTACTTCCATGTCGCTTACGCTTTTGGAAGGGCGCATTAAAGCTGCTGCGCCGATAAGGCCGGTAAGCTCGTCGGCGGCAAACAGAACTTTTTCCATCTGGTGTTCCGGTTTAACGTCGCACACAAGTCCGTAGCCGTGGCTGGCGGTAGCGTGGATGAGTTTTTCGTCTATGCCGCGTTCACGCATAATTTCCTGTGATTTAATGCAGTGCTGCTCCGGGTACATTTCAAAATCAAGGTCGTGCAAAAGTCCGGCCAGTGCCCAGAAATCTGCTTCATCGCCGTAGCCGAGTTCATTGGCGTACCAGCGCATAACGCCTTCCACTGTCAGCGCGTGGCGCAGATGAAACGGGTCTTTGTTATATTCTTTTACTAATTCCCAGGCTTCTTCACGTGTTAAATTTGCCATAAAAAATCCCTCCTGATTATTATAAAGCATGGTTAAAGCACTTTTATTTACAGCAGCATTTTTCTTCCTGCCATTTCAGTAAATCCGCCAGAGTAATATTATCTACAACATTGTTGATGGCTTCTCCTATGCGCCGCCATACTTCTGTTGTAACGCAGTCATCAAGGCGCGGGCAGAGTGCCGGATGCACGGAAGCCGCGCAGGCTACCGGGGCAAGGTCGCCTTCAAGCACGCGCAGTATTTCCCCAACGGTGCATTCTGACGGTGCTTTGGTAAGTTTATAGCCGCCCTGCGCGCCGCGGGCGCTTTGTACAAGCCCGGCTTTGCTCAAACGGCCGATAATCTGTTCCAGATATTTATCGGATATATCCTGCCGCAGGGAAATTTCTTTAACCGGCGTATATTCATGCTGGCTGTTGGCTGCTAAATCGAGCATCAGGCGCAGCGCGTAACGTCCTTTGGTAGATATTTTCATGCTGAACTCCTTTCATATAAAGTATTTTACTACTAATCAAGTAGGGATTCAACAAAAATTTAAAGGGTGGCATTTTGCCGGAAGAAAATTAAAATTTTTAACGGTTTTTTTATATTGTTATGTGTGTTAAAATAAAAGCATAAATTTTATTTTTAAAATTCTACTCCGGAGGAATTGTAATTATGGAAAACAAAGAAAAGATGGATATTGAGAAGGAATTTCAACACTATCTTGAAATTTTCAAGCATGATAAAGAACTTGGCAAAGCCCTGAGCCTTGTGTCTTTCCCGGCACTGTTCAACGATAAGTTTTTGCAGGAAAACAGCAAGTTTACTTCCATGAACGATTTAATAATCCGCAGCGGTTTCGGCATTATGAACCTGCTGGAAGTGGAAAACGTAAACCAGGAAAAATGGAACGCTTATATTGCCAAAAACAGCAACTGCACCACCTGGTTTGAATTTGGCAAGCTTGCCATGATTGAATGGATGAAAGCCAAACTGGAGGAAGTTAAGAACGCTGCAAATTAAAAAATAATGCTTTAAAAAGGAAGTGAGGCCGCGTGGATATTGTACTGCATGCGTTTGAAGGCGTTTTTACCGTCAGCCTGATGGTATTGGCCGGGTATTACCTTGGCAGCCACCACTGGTTTTCGGAAGAAAGCCTGAACCTGATTTCCAAACTGATAACGAAAATCTGCCTGCCGCTGTATATGATTGTGAATTTAACGGAAACGCTTACGCACGATACGGTTATACAAATGAGCAGCGGCTTGCCGGTAGCGGTTTCGTCGATGATAATCTGTTTTATCATCGGGCAGCTTGCCGTACGCTTTGCCAAAATACCAAAAGGGCGGCGCGGCGTTCTGGCGGCGGTGTTTTTTGTAACCAATACCATTTTAATAGGCCTGCCGCTTTCCACCGAACTGTTTGGTACAAAGTGCATACCGTTTGTACTGGTTTATTATATGGCGAACACAGTGGTGTTCTGGGTTGTGGCGGCTCATATTATTGCCGTTGACGGAACGGAAAACGTACCGCCGCTTTTTAGCGTGCAGACGCTGAAGCACATTGTTAACCCGCCGCTGGCAGGCTTTGCCATTGGCTTTACCTTGGTAATGCTTGAACTGCACCTGCCGCATCCGCTGCTTGTTTCGTTTAAATACATGGGCAATATGACAACGCCGCTGGCCATGCTTTTTATAGGCGCCGTTGTAAGCAATGCGGACTGGAGCAAAATCCATTTTGACCGGCAGATTTTACTTGCCCTGTTCGGGCGTTTTGTAGTTTGCCCGCTGGGAATTATTTTAATGGCGCCGGTAATTGGCATACCGCCGCTTATGACGCAGGTGTTTACCATTCAGGCTGCCATGCCTGCACCTTCCGTACTGCCTGTGCTTGCCAAAAATTATGGGGCCGATTACGAATATGCCGCTACCCTTACGGTTGTTACAACGGTTTTGGCTGTTGTTGTAATGCCGTTTTATATGTGGGTTGTTTCTTAATTTGTTTGCAGCACAAACTAAAAATACGAACAAATTTTCATAAATATGCTTGACAAAATGCACTGTTCGTTTTATTATAACTATAACGAACAAACGTTTTGAAAGGCAGTTGATTGTTTATGAAAAAGCTGACGGCAATAGTAATGGCAGTCTTTTTATTATACAGCGGTTACGTGCTCGGTACAGTATCCGCAGCAGATGAAATTTACACCACGCGCACGGTAACCGTGTACAGCGGCGATACCATGTGGGATATTGCTTCCCGCTGGGCGGAAGATGACGAAGATGTGCGCGCCGTTATTTACCGCATCTGTGAGGCAAACGGTTTGCAGAATACCGATTTGCAGCCGGGACAGAAAATTATGGTGCCGGTGCGTGTACATGCCGGTGAGGGCGTAATGCTGGCGGAAGCAACGAACGGAAATTTATAAAATACGAACAAAATAAAAGCAGGCCTGGTGATTTTAAAATCATTAAGCCTGCTTATTTTTTATGCCGCAAATAAAGCGTTTTATTTGTTTTCCGGCTTCCATTTGCCGCTGAGCACTTTAAGGTAGTTTACTTTGTCGGTAGCGCCTTCCGTACTTATTAAAAGCACGCGCGAGTTTTCGTCAAGCCCAAGTTCATTGCGCAGCTGTGCAAGCTCTGGGTCCTGCATCAGCGCTGCCAGAACTCCGGCGGTTACCGCGCCCGATTCGCCCGAAACAATGCGCGCATCGCCGCTTTGCGGCATACCCAAAAGCCGCATGCCGCGTGCTGCATAGTCATCACTGCAGGCAATAAAGGCACTTGCAAAATTATTGATTATATCCCAGCTTACAGTGCAGGGTTCGCCGCAGCAAAGCCCGGCCATCATGCTGCTCATTCTGCCGGTTACTTTGTGCAGAGTACCGTCGTTTGCCGCTGCCGTTTTATACAGGCAGGCGGCTTTGTCCGGCTCGCAGATAACGGTAACAGGCAGGTTATTCTGCCAAAGTGCTGCAAAATAGCCGAGCACCGCGCCTGCCATGCTGCCTACGCCGGCCTGCAAAAACAAATGCGTCGGCGTTATGCCGTTTAGCTGAGCTGTAATTTCCTGCGCCATGGTGGTATAGCCCTGCATAATCCAGGTGGGTATTTCTTCGTAGCCGCTCCACGCGGTATCCTGCACCAGCACCCAGCCGTGCTTGCGGCTCATGGCATAGGCAAGGCGCACGGCGCCGTCGTAGTTAAATTTTGTAATTTCCGCTTCTGCGCCCAGTGCGCGGATGTTGTTAAGCCGTTCCTGGCTTGAGCCTTCGGGCAGGTAAACAACTGCTTTATGCCCCAGAAGTTTGGCGGCCCAGGCTACGCCGCGCCCGTGATTGCCGTCCGTTGCCGTTACAAAGGTTACTGTGCCGAGTTTGGCTCTGGCTTCTTCGCTGCACAAAACGTTAAAACTGTTTCCGTCAACGGGTATATTTAATTTGCCGCATAAGTATCTGGCAATGGCGTAACTGCCGCCCAGCGCTTTAAAGGCGTTCAGCCCAAAGCGTGCCGATTCGTCCTTAACAAAAATCTGCCCAACGCCGAGCTGTTTTGCCAGATTAGGTAGGCTTACAAGCGGAGTTTGCGCATAACCTGCAATGCCGCTGTGAAATTTAAGTACGGCCTGCATAGCTTCCGGCTGCACAAATTTGAGGCTGCCGGTATTTTTATTTCTTTTATGAAGTACATATTGCAGATTGGCCATAAAACTGTTCTCCTGTACTAAAACGGCACAGCCTAAAGCTGTGCCGCAGTTAATTATTCAGTTTATGAACTTTTTAAAACAGTTCTTTTAAAATCATGGTCTGTTCGCGGTCGGGGCCTACGGAAACAATGCCTACTTCAACGCCTGCTACTTCGCTCATGCGTTTTAAGTATTTTTTGCAGTTTTCCGGCAGGTCTTCGTATTTGCGTACGCCGCTGATATCGGTCATCCAGCCTTCGAATTCTTCGTAAACAGGTTCAACCTGTGCCAAAACTTTCAGGCTTGCCGGGATTTGTTTGATTTCTTCGCCGTTATATTTGTAGCCTACGCACATTTTAATTACCTGCATTTCGTCAAGAATGTCAAGGCGGGTTACTGCCAGGCAGTCAAGGCTGTTTACGCGTGCGCTGTATTTCAGCATAAAGGCGTCAAGCCAGCCGCAGCGGCGCGGACGTCCGGTAACGGTGCCGTATTCGTGTCCGCGTTCACGCAGGGCGTTGCCGTCAGCGTCAAACAGTTCGCATACAAACGGGCCTTCGCCTACGCGGGTGGTGTATGCCTTAACAACGCCAACCACATGGTTGATGCACAGCGGGCCTACGCCGCTGCCGGTTGCCGCATTGGCAGCAGTCGGGTTGGAGCTTGTTACATACGGATAGGTGCCGTGGTCAATATCAAGGAAGGTAGCCTGTGCGCCTTCGAACAATACGTTTTTGCCTGCTTCAAAAACTTCGCCAAGCACAACGCCGGTGTCGCAAACATGCGGGCGGAGTTCTTCGGCATAAGCCAGGTATTCTTTCAGTACGCTGTCATAGTCAAACGGTTCGCCGCCGTAAATTTTGGTAATAATTTCATTTTTGGCAGCCAGGTTTACACGCAGCTTGTCAGCAAAAGTATCGGGTTCCATCAAATCGCAGATGCGGATGCCGGTACGGGCTACTTTATCCATGTAGCAGGGGCCGATGCCGCCTTTGGTAGTGCCGATTTTGTGTTCGCCGAGTGCAGCTTCCTGCAGTTCGTCCAATTTTGCATGGTAAGGCATAACAACGTGGGCGCGGTCGGAAATCAAAAGATTGCTGCAGTCAATGCCCTTGGCTTTCATGCCTGCAATTTCCTGAAGTACAACTGCGGGGTTAATAACTACGCCGTTGCCGAGAATATTGATTTTATCTTTGTACAGTACGCCGGAGGGCAAAAGACGCAGTTTATAGGCAACATCGTCTACAACAACGGTGTGCCCTGCGTTGGAGCCGCCGGAATAACGTACAACAGCGTTGGCTTTCTGAGCCAGGTAATCAACAATCTTGCCTTTGCCTTCATCGCCCCACTGGGCGCCGATAACTACAACAGATGACATAACTATCTCTCCTTATATAATCATAATCCGAAGCGCGCCATAATGAGGTCTACATTGCGCAGCATCGGCATGGGGTCAAAGCAATGCTCAATTTCTTCGTCGGTGAGGTATTTTTTAATATCCTCATCGTGTTCAACATTGGTTTTAAAGTCTGCACCTTCCAGCCAGCGGGCCATAGCGTTGCGCTGTACCCATTTGTAAGCATCCTCGCGCAGTACGCCTTTGCTTACAAGGGCAATCAGCAGGTTCTGGCTGTAAATAAGGCCGCCGGTTTTGTTCATGTTGGCAATCATGGCATCCGGGTAAACCAAAAGTTTATCAACAATATTGATGAATTTGCGCAGCATATGGTCCAGTGCAATGGTTGCATCCGGCAGAATAACCCTTTCTACGGAAGAATGGGAAATATCGCGTTCATGCCACAGGGTAACGTCTTCAAGGGCGGCAACGGCATAACCGCGCAGCAGCCTTGCCATACCGGAGATTTTTTCGCAGGTAATGGGGTTGCGTTTGTGCGGCATGGCCGAAGAACCTTTCTGGCCGGGCGCAAAATATTCTTCAGCTTCGCGGATATCGGTGCGCTGGAGGTTGCGGATTTCGGTTGCCATTTTTTCCAGCGAAGAACCGATAATGGCGATGGTGGTTAAATAATCGGCGTGGCGGTCGCGCTGGATAACCTGGGTTGCCAGACGTGCAGCCTTAATGCCGAGTTTTTCGCATACATATTCTTCAACAAATGGGTCGATATTGGAATAAGTGCCGACAGCGCCGGAAAGCTTGCCAACGGAAATAAATTCGCGGGCCTGTTTCAGGCGTTCCATATTGCGTTCGGTTTCATCCATCCACAGCGCAAATTTCAGGCCGAAGGTCATCGGTTCAGCATGAATGCCGTGCGTGCGGCCAATCATAACGGTGTGTTTGTGTTCTGCGGCGCGGCGTTTTAAAACTTCGTGCAGCTTTTCGAGGTGTTTCATCAAAAGGTCTGCGGACTGCTGCATCATAACGCCCATAGCGGTGTCTTTAACGTCGCTTGAGGTTAAGCCTTTATGGATGTACTTGGAAGCATCGCCCACATATTCTGCAACATTTGTTAAAAAGGCGATAATATCGTGGTTGGTAACAGCCTCAATTTCTTTAATGCGTTCAATGCGGAAATCTGCTTTGGTCTGAATGTCATGCAAAGCGTCATCAGGCACAATGCCCAGTTTGTTCATGGCTTCGCAGGCAAGAATTTCCACGCGCAGCATGGTGCGGAATTCGTTTTCAAGAGTCCAGATATTGCCCATTTCCGGATTGGTATAGCGTTCAATCATATTTTTGCCCCCCAAAGTGTTTTTTACAATAAGAAACAGGAAGCAGCCTCTTTTGTGCCCTTCCTTAACGACAAAACTTATTATCCTTTCTTATCATACCATTTATAGCATTTTACCGCAAGGCTATCCGGCTTTTTTATAAAAATATTCCTGCGGAAGATGCAAAACGGCAGCGCCAAAAATTTATGGCTGTGCCGTTTATATCAGTAAAAAGCATGCAGCGCATACAGTGCTGCCAAAAATATTAAATTGTCAACCGTAAAAATTGCCAGGTACTGCCGCCTTAAATGCGGATACTTTGCAGCAACCTGCTTGTAGGAGATAAGGCTTGCCATGGAAGCGATAAGCGTGCCAAGGCCACCGAGGTTGGTGCCTACGATAAGCGCGGCGTAGTTATTGCTGTAACCTGAAAGCAGCATTGCCGCAGGTACGTTGCTGATAACCTGGCTGACGGCGACGCTTATTAAAACTTCGTTGCCGGCCAGAATTTGATTGATAAAACTGTGCAGGCTTCCGATATGGTTCATATTGCCGACAAAAATAAAAAAGAAAAGGAAGGTCAGCAGCAGGGAGTAGTCAATCTGCCGGAACAGGCTTTTATTTTTGTATAAAAGCGCGGCGGCAACAATTGCCAGCAGTACCAGGTGCGGCACAAAGTGGGCCACGGTAAGTACGCACAAGGCAAATAAAGCAAGGTAAAAGCAAACGGTGCGCTTGTCTTTAAGCCGTTCGGTTTTTATATCCAGCTGCAGGTGTTCTTCAGGGTAAAATACAAGCACAACTACCGTCAGCATAAAGGCGGCAAGACCGGTATACAGCCACATCAGCTCCAAAAATTCCGGCACGCCCATGCCCGAAAGCGAAAACAGGTACAAATTCTGCGGATTGCCGATAGGTGTAAACATGCTGCCGAGGTTGGCCGCTATCGTCATCAGCGTAACGGTGCCGCAAAGTTTGTCCGTTAAATTAATCATTTCCAAAATCATAATGCCGAAAGGCACAAAGGTAATCAGCGAAACGTCATTGGTGATGAACATGCTGCTGATGAAGCATAAAAATATCAGCGTAAATACAATGCCGCGCCTTGTTTTTACCTTAATTAATATGCGGCTGCCGATAAACTGCAAAAAGTTCTGCCCGCGCAGGCCTTCAATAATCAGCATCAGGCAGAACAGCATGATGAGCGTATTAAAATCAATATAGCGCAGATATTTAAGGCTGGGCGGTTCAATGAGGCACGAAAGCAGAGCCAGCAGCAGAGAAACGCTTAAAACAATATCATTACGCAGATAGTTTTTTATTTTTGCAAGCACTTGTTAAACGCCTTTCCGTAAAAGCAAAATAAATTCCTAAACATTGTACCATATTTGCAGAAAGATACAAAAGATTTTAATAAAATTTTAGCGGTTTATTTTTGTTTGCTGTGCTTTATTTGTTTACGTTTGTTGACATAATTCTTTAACGGAGTTACACTAATATCAATATATTAAAAGAAAACAGCAATATTTAAAACGCTGTTACAAAATTTATTTTGTTTTGAAAGGGAAAGATATTATGAAGGAAAGTGTACAGGCAAAATTAATGCTCAGTGCGGCTATGGTTATTTTTGGCACGCTGGGCGTTTTTACTCGCAATATCGGTGTAACAAGCGGTGAACTGGCGCTGTACCGTGCGGTGCTGGCTTCCGTCCTTATCGGGGTTTATCTGGTATTTATTAAAAAGGGCGGGCTTAATTTAAAAAACGCCGAGCGTGAGCTGCCGCTTTTACTTGCTTCCGGCATTGCCATGGGCATTAACTGGATTTTGCTGTTCCAGGCGTACCGCTATACAACAATTTCGGCGGCTACTTTAAGCTATTACTTTGCGCCGGTTATTGTAACGGTTGCTTCGCCGCTTTTGTTTCACGAGAGGCTGACGGCGAAACAGATTATCTGCTTTGTAATGTCCACGCTGGGGCTGGTGCTTATTATCGGCACCGGCGGCGGAGAAGAAACCGCCGGTATTACAGGCATTTTGTTTGGTCTGGGGGCGGCGGTTTTTTATGCCGCTGTTATTTTGCTTAATAAATTTATTAAAAACGTGGCAGGTATACAGCGTACTATTTTGCAGATGCTGGCTGCCGTTGTTACTTTGCTGCCGTATGTGGCGTTAAGCAGCGAGTTTAATTTGAACCTGCTGGATGGTACCGGCTGGGCGTGCCTGCTGACGGTTGGTTTGTTCCATACAGGCATTACTTACTGCCTGTATTTTTCCGCACTGAAAGATTTAACGGGGCAGGAAGCCGCTATTTTAAGCTATATAGACCCGCTGGTTGCCGTAATAATTTCCGTACTTTTGCTGGGCGAGCCCATGACGCTGATGCAGCTTATCGGCGGCGCGCTGATACTGGGCTTTACTTTGTGGAATGAGAAAGCGTAGCAATATCATAATTTAAAAATTTAAAAGCATATAGATATACTTCTGCGGCACGGCAAAAATGATGTGGCTTCTCCGATTCCGCCCAGGCTGCGCAGCCGGGCTCCCGAAAAATAGCGTGCTGAATTTAGCCGCCACATTTTTTGGCTCGTGCCTTGAAGCACATCTCTATGCTTTTGCTGAATTTATAATGTAAAACCCGCCGCATGATAACGGCGGGTTTCTTTTATTATTGGGTTAATAGCCACTTAATGCCGGCGGCGCTGCGGCTGATAATATTGCGGTAATGACCGCCGGGATTAAGTTCATAACAAGTGTTAATGCCAAGGCTGCGGTAATGTTCCGCCAGTTCTTCCGTACACTGCTGTACGGTTTTAAGGTACTGGTTGCGTGCGCGTGCTTCTTTATCGCCAAGTGATAAGTACAAATGCTGCGGAGCGATACAAAGCGTGTTTTGCAGGGCAAAATCCTTAAAGCTTGGGTACCACAGCGAACCGCTCATACTCGCCGCGCGGCTGAATAAATCCGTTTTGTACAGCGCGTATACGGTAAACAAACCGGCCAGCGAATATCCGGCAAGCCCACGCCACAAAATTCCGTTCAAGCCTGCTTCGGCCTGCGGTAAAACCTGCTGCGTTAAAAATTGCAGGTAAGCATCCGCGCCGCCTGTAAACATCTCGCTGTATTTAAATAAATTGCCTGCCGCCCATGGCGAAAGCTCCGCTTCCCAGTTCAAGCCGCTGACAGTTACCAGTGTAAAATCCGGGCAGCCGCCTTTTTGAACCTCCGCATAAACATTGCTGCCATCGTCATTGTAGGTGGTTAAATAAATTACCGGTTTGTTTTCTGCCAATGCGGGATAGAGCGTTATTTTCTTTTTATCGGTGTTAAAGGTTTGTTTCTCCATTTTTAGCGCTTTCTGTTTTTATTAAACTACACACATCAATAAATTGATACCAGCACCGCGCTGTTCAGTTCTGCCATTCGCCTGTAAAATCTTTTCAGATTTTCGTAACAAATACGCAAATCGTCTTCAATTTCTTCTTTTTCTTCTTCGTAACTCCAAATATCGGGATAAATGTTGTTAGCAGCAAATTCCTGCATATTAAAATTTGCAATGTATTTTTCAAAATCAAGGTTTTCCAGCGCTACGGCTATTTCTTTCACTCTGTATGCGTTTATTCCAGCCACATATTCTTCAGCGTCCTCACCTGATAAAGTAAATTCGCCCACTATTGCTTCGCTGATTAAATTATTTTTAAGAAGTTCAGCAGATTTACCAGTTAAAAGAAAATGCAGTGCGTCCCACATTTTATCAATGTCGCACAAAATTACATCTTCATTTTCCTGTAAATCCTCAATATTTTCAAATAAATCCGTGCTATTTTTTAATTCTTGTAATTTTTCATCAGCTATTTGCTGATAATTTGCAATCATGCCCATTTATATTTCCCCTTTCCACATATACGTATGTAAGAAAGCACTTAACTAAATACGGTCATTCAACGCCAAACATCGGCTTGCCGTCTTTTCTTGCTATCATACCAAGGGTAATGTCATCATAAACTTCCTGCGTGTACACATAGGTACCGTTTTTTATACTCGCCACATAATCAACAATAAAAACCTTAAAGGATGGCGCAACAAGTTCACGCTCCGGCGAGTTATACCAAAAAGTAATAACCTGCCCTGCACTGCCGCCTTCTGCCGGTGCAAAATCAAGGCACAGGCAATGTCCGTCAGCCGTTGTGGCAAAAGGCACCCACAATGCGCAGCCCCATACATTTTTTATGCCCGGTTCTGCTTCAGCAGGAATTTGCAGAAAATCCTCTTCGTTAAATTTAAAGGCATCCCAAAAATAAAGTATCTGCTTTAAGCTGCACAGAAAGAACGTATCAAAAAGTGCATCAGCATATTCATTCTGACCGTTAAACGCTCGGTAAAATTTTTTAAAATCCTCCGGCAGCATTATATTCATTTTTTCTTCCGCAGCCTTCAGTTCTGTTTCCGTTGCTCCGGCAAACAAATCAGGCTGAAAACCCTGTATATTTTTAATGGTTTCTGCAAAATCTTCAATAAAGTTCATAAAACAAACCTTTTATTTTAAATAACTTACTCGCGCCACTCCACCGTCTCACTCCACGATTTGCGCGGACGCGGGGCAGGTTCTTCATCAGCGTAGCCAAGCGCAAAGGCTGCTGCAAGTTCACCGCCGCAGTTAAGCCACGCGCACAGTTCCCGGTAAGCAAAATAAATATCGCAAATCCACAGGCTGCCCAAACCGTTTTCAACTGCCGCCAGCGACATGTTTTCCACGGCTGCGCCTATTGATTGTGCGTTGCAGATTTCAAACACACGGTTTTCTGCATTCTGCGGTGTCAGTAAATCAAGCCCCAGCGGATTGACTACAAAAATAATTACGGGTGCCTGCCGCATAATGGCAAGCGTGTTCCATGCACCGGCTATATACTGCGCGCTTTCTGGCAAAAGCGGCTGCTGCGCTTCGCGGTGCAGGCCCTGCTTCATTGCGGTCAGCGCTTCTTCTTTGGCTTTGCCGGTTGTTACAATAAAATGCCACGGCTACCTGTTTTTGGAGGACGGGGCAAGTGCGCCTGCTTTTATAATTTCTTCAATTATATGGCGCGCTACCGGCGTTGTTTTAAATTTGCGTATGCTGCGCCTTGCGGCGATTGCGTCAAGCATGTTCTTCCTCCGTCAGTATTTCCGACAGATTTTCAATAATCTGCCGCAGGGTTTTAACGGTTTCTTCAAGCGGCAGGGCTTTGCTTTCGTCCCATACCATCTGCGGGAGCAGCGGCACATGCGCAAAGCCAGTTTTTACTAGCGTGCCGTTAAAGTTGTGCAGTGCGGTGTAAAAAATGTCGTTGCAGACATAGCCGCCGGTGCAGTAGCCAAGGTGAACCGGGCAGCCCTGCTTTTGCAGGCGTTTTACAAGGGCGTGCGTAGGTATGGTTGCAAAATACGCTGCCGGTGCGCCCGGCACAACGGGTTCGCCCCACGGTTTGGCGCCTTTGTTGTCTTCAATAAGCGCATCACGCAAATTAACGGCAACAGTATCAATATGCAGTTTGGTGCTGCCGCTGTCCATGCCCGTCATTAAAATAACGTCCGGCTTTATACGTTCTGCTTCTTCAAGCAGCAGCCGCCCGGCCGTGCCGTAAATATTAGGCAGCAGCATTTTATGCACGCTGAAGCTGCCGATTACTTCCGGCAGGGCCTTAACTGCTTCCCACGAGGGGTTAATGTTATAATGTGCAAAAGGGTCAAAGCCTGTCAGTAAAAGTTTTTTCATCATATTCCGGCAGGCTTTATTTGGCCATCTGGTAAATCTTTTCCATGTCGTCAATGTTCAGTGCTTTAAAGCCGCCGATGGTACGCGTGTTGTTAAAGCTGCATTTATAGGCCAGCTCTTTAATCTGCTCATCGGTAAGGTGAATATCCATATCGCTGATTTTTGTCGGCATGCCAATGCTCTTAAAGAATGCTTCCATGGCTTCAATGCCTTCAAGGGCAATTTTTTCTTCCGCACCGGCGGTATAGGGAATGCCGAAAACATTAACGGCAAGCTGCGCAAAGCGTGCGGGGTTAACCGGCATTACGTAACGCGCCCAGCTGCCCCAAACTGCTGCAAGCCCTGCGCCGTGGGCGATATCAAACATGCCGCCGAGTTCGTGCTCCAGCTGATGGCAGGCCCAGTCGCCCAAAGTGCGGTCGCCGGTAATATCGTTGTGGGAAAGGGTGCCGCTCCACATAATTTCGGCGCGTGCGTCATAGTCATCCGGTTTTTTCAGGGCGGCTTTTACGTTGCGCATTACGTTTTTAATCAGCGTTTCCGCAATGCCGTCCGTTAAATTAAGCTGTTTAACATCCGGTTTGGTAAAAAAGCGTTCCAGGCTGTGTACAATAATATCCGTGCAGCCGCTTGCCGTCTGGTAAGCGGGCAGGGTATAGGTAAGCTCCGGGTTCATAACGGCAAATTTGCAGTAAGCGTAAGGAGAATAAGCACCGCGTTTTAACCAGCCGTTTTCGTTGGTGATAATGCTGGCGTTGCTCATTTCGCTGCCTGCGGCGGCAATGGTCAGCACTGCGCCGATAGGCATGCAGGCCTGCGGTGCTTTGCCGGTGTAGTAGTCCCATACGTCGCCTTCGTTGGTAAGGCCGTAGCCGATGGCTTTGGCGCTGTCGATAACGCTGCCGCCGCCGACTGCCAGTATAAAATCTATTTTTTCTTTGCGCCCGAGTTCAATGCCTTCATAAACTTTGCTGAGGCGCGGGTTCGGCACAACGCCGCCCAGTTCTGTATAGCTGATGCCTTCCGCCTGAAGCGAAGCACAGATTCTGTCAATCAGGCCGGACTTTTTGGCGCTGTGCCCGCCGTAGTGAATGAGTACCTTTGTTGCTCCGGCTTCTTTGCACAGTGCGCCGGTGCGTGCTTCGGTGCCGCGCCCGAAAATTACTTTGGTCGGTGCTAAATATTGAAAGAATTCCATATGGTTCAGCTCCTTTATAAAACTTATATATTAATGGTACGCCAAAAGAAGGCTGATGTAAATATGAAGAAAAAAGTTTTACATTGGGCAGGCGTTTATAAAAAAACGGCGAAGATAATTATATTGTAAAATTTTTAACAGGAGGTTTTACTATGCAGGGTAAAAAATATATAGCGGCTGCTCTGGTATGTGGATTCATACTTGGCAGCAGCACTGCTCCGGCGCAGGCCGGAATTTTGGGCACTGTTTTAAAAGGCGGCGCCATCGGCGTACTTGTAAGCCAGTTTGATGACCAGCTTAACAGCGCCATTAACACTTTAACCGGCAAATATGCCGTAAGCAGTGATTACGCAACCAAGGTTGTGCCTGTAATTACCGTTGGCGACGGTAGCTACGCAGGTGCGGCGCAGGTAAGCGGCCCGCATGCGCAGGTGGAAAAATGCAAGGCTGCGCTTTTGATAGAAGCATCGTTTTTCGGCAGTTTCCGCGCCAAAGCGCTGATACCGATTGACAAAGTTGATATTACCGATGTTAACCGTGTACAGGGCGTAGGCGTATCGGCACAGATTGATGTAAAACTTTAATGGCGGGAAAAGTTGTGACGGCAGAAGAATTTATTGAAAAACTACAACAATACAGCAGTCCGCAGGTTTTTAACCCGTGGGCAGATTACGACAGTGAATGTGACATTGGCCCGCAGGCGCCTGTAATACGTGCGGCAAACTTTCTGCGCTATTTAAAGCTGCGCCAAAATGCTCATTTTCTGTTCATTGCCGAAGGGCTTGGCTATCAGGGCGGGCATTTCAGCGGCATGGCCATGACCAGTGAACGTATTTTGCTCGGCAATCATCCGGATGTTGAGCCGCAGGCGGTTCTTAGTGAGTGGGATTACAGGCGCACCAGCAATCCGGACAGCCCGCGCCTGAACCGCACGCAAAAACTGTACGGCTTTAACGAACCCACGGCGACGGTTATGTGGAATGCCATTGCGCGCCACGGATTATCTCCTTATGATACGGTTTTGTGGAACATTTTTCCGTTCCATCCGTATAAAGACGGCAATATTTTAAGCAACCGTACGCCGACGGGTGAGGAGCTGGATGTTGGCATTGAGTATGCGCGGCTTTTAATGCAGCTTATTCCCGGTATGAAGGTTGTGGCAATCGGGCGCAAATCGCAGCAGACGCTCGGCAAATACGGCGTTGCCTGCGAGTGTGTGCCGCATCCTTCCATGGGCGGTGCCAACGCTTTTAAAAAAGCTGTGGCAGAGCTTTTTGCCGCACAGGGCGGTGAACAATAATGGCTAAAACAGATTTTACACGTGACCAGACTATCAATATAGCTGTAAAAATGGGCAAAATTCTGCTGAAAAGCGGCGCGGAAACCTACCGTGTGGAAGATACTATTTCGCGCTGCTGCCTGGCGCACGGCTATGAGGTTGACCCTTTTGTAACGCCTACCGTTATAATTTTGGGCAACGAAGATACCGACAGTTTTATCCGCGTAAGCAGAATTGGCTACCGCAGCACCAATTTAAGCCTTATCAGCGAAATGAACAGCATGTCCTACAATTTTGCCAAGTGGGATATGGGCTATGAAGATACCTGCAAATGGCTGGACAAAAAATGGCGGCAGCCAGCGCCTTACGGTAAATGGATGGTATGTCTTGCCTCCGGCATAGGTTCGGCAGCCTTTGCGGCGATGCTGGGCGGCAACAGCCATGACTTTATTGCGGCCTTTATTACAGGCGGCGCTGCCATGGTTGCCTTAAAGCAGATTGCAGGCTATCACCCCAGCGCTTTTTGGGAAAACGCCGTGGCCGGTGTTGTTATTGCAACCGTTGCGCTTATCTGCTGCGCCATGAGCGTGCAGTGCACAATGGAAAAAATTATTGTAGGCGCGCTGATGCCCTTTGTGCCCGGCGTGGCATTCTGCAACGGCCTGCGCGATTATATGGCGGGTAATTTAATGAGCGGCAATTCGCGCATCGCGGAAGCGCTGCTGTTTGCTTCGTCCATTGCTATCGGCATTGCATTTGTGCTGCGTGCCTGGTTTATCTGGGGGTGGGATTTATGGAAATTATAACCGCTTTCGGGTTTGCCTGCATTGCCACTATGGCGTTTGCTGTACTGTTTCAGGCGCCGAAAAAGATTGTGCTTATCGACGGCGTTATCGGCGCTATCGGCTGGGTGGTTTTTATATACCTGCGGCATGAGCTTGGCTATACGTCATTTGTTTCCAATTTTTGCGCCACCATTTCGCTGGCACTGGCAAGCGAGCTCAGTTCCCGCATTTTCAAGCAGCCGGTAACGGTGTTTGTTATACCGGGCATAGTGCCTCTGGTGCCGGGGCTTGGCATTTATCAGGGCATGTTTGCCATTATTAATAATGAATATAACAACGGAACTTCCATTTTGCTTACGGCAATGACGGACTCCGTTGCCATTGCCATCGGCGTAATGCTGGTTTCCAGTTTGTTCCGCGTGCTGAAGGTGCGCCGCTTTATGCTGCAGTACCGGCGTTCCAAACGGCAGATGGAGTTAAAGGTTAAAGGCAGAAAATAAATAAACAGCACACTGAAAGCATTGTAAAAGCTGCTTTGGTGTGCTGTTATTGTTATAAGTTAAAAAATATCGGGATATTCCGTGGGCAGGTGGGCAATATGGTAAATATAAATAATGTGCTCCACCTTTTTACAGATACAGATATAGTTCTGGCTTTTTAAAATTTTAAAATTCCTGCTTTTCAGCGGCTCGTATTTAATGCTGTCGGCCGCCGGATAAAAGAGCTTCAGTTCTTTTAAATCGCGCAGTATTTTGCCGGTTATTCTGTCTGCTTCGTCCGGCGTAATGTTGCGCCGCCAGTAAGCGCCGATATTTTTCAGGTCGTCAACCGCGCGCGGCAGAAGCCTTATTGACGCTTCAACCATGGCTTTTCTGCTTCAGGCTTGCTTCAAATTCTTCCAGAGCGCAAGCGGCTGCTCCATTTAATCTTGTGTTTTCGCTTTCCAAAACTACATTGCTGAGTTTTAATACTAAGTCGCGCAGTTCAAACGCCCGGGCGCACATCACCACTAAATCCTTTTCCCCATTTTTGGTAATGTAAATTGCATCGCCTGTTCTGCGTGCCAGTTCGGCAATTTGGCTGTAATCGGTACGCAGGCGTGTAGACGGCTTAATATAAACCATCATATTCCTCCTATCATCAAATTTTACCGCCTTTAAAAGTGACGGCAAGACGAGATTTTACCATAATCTTTAAACTTTGTAAAGACAGGGCATAAAATTTTTGAACCGGCGGCAGCAGGGAGGCCGGGTTTTAGAATATTGCCAAGCCGTAAAGGCTGTGATATAATTATTAATACAATTTATACATGCGGGTGTAGTTCAGTGGTAGAACAATAGCTTCCCAAGCTATGTGTCGCGAGTTCGAGTCTCGTCACCCGCTCCAGAAAATATGCGCACCTGCATTATTTGCGGGTGTTTTTTTTATTGCAGTTTTTAAGATAAGATTGATTTTAAGGCGAATATAATAGTAAAGAAAAACCGGTCAGATAGTTTTGGTATGCTGAAATAGCGTTTTATTTTGCCGTATTTTGCTTAAGGCTCTTTGCCGTGCCACAATATTTGGTGGAATGAAAAAAGATTAAAAAACTGCAAAATTTAGGGATTTTTCCGCTTAAAATTGCCGCTATCAGCGATTATTAAAGTTTTGGGCGCAACTCCTTTAAAATTTTGTAATTTCTTTCATTTTCCTATTGTACTTTCTGAAAATTGTGGTACAATCATATACGTTAATTAATGCTCAGGCAAGGGGAGAGTGGATATGAAAAAAGAAAAATATTTCAGGCTTAACAAAGAAGAAACCGAGGCGCTGGCCCAGGAATATGGTACTCCGCTTCTGGTGCTTTCGCTGGAGCAGATTGAAAAAAATTACCGCCTTTTGCGCACTCATCTGCCGCGCGTTAAAGTTTTTTATGCGATTAAAGCCAATCCGCACAGGCGCATTTTGGAACTGATGCGTGACCTTGGCTCTAACTTTGACGTTGCTTCCGACGGGGAAATTATGGAATTAAGTTCCCTTGGCGTTGACGGCAGCAGGATGATTTACGCGAACCCGATGAAAACGGTAAACGGGCTGCGTGCCTGCCGTAATGCCGGTGTTGGCAAGATGACTTTTGACAGCGCAGGCGAAATAGATAAAATGGCGCGTGAGTGCCCGGGTGCAACGGTACTTTTGCGCATCAGGATAGATAACAGTTCGGCTCATGTCGATTTGAATAAAAAATTCGGCGCTGCCCGCGAGCAGGCTTTGGAGCTTTTGCTGAAAGCAAGGGATGCAGGGCTTGACGCTGCCGGTATTGCTTTTCATGTAGGCAGCCAGACTACGAGCGCCGACCCTTATTTATATGCGCTTGATATTGCGCGTGAAATTTTTGAAGAAGCAGCGGCAGCAGGCATGCAGCTGCGCATTATGGATATCGGCGGGGGATTCCCCATTCCCGAACCGAAAGTACGCTTTAATTTGCAGGAAATGCTCAATCAGATTAATGCACGCCTTGACGAAGATTTTCCGGGAGTGGAAATCTGGGCGGAGCCCGGGCGTTTTATCTGCGGCACGGCAGTAAACCTTATTACCAGCGTTATCGGCGTAACGGAGCGCGGCGGGCAGCCGTGGTATTTCCTTGATGAAGGCCTTTATGGAACTTTTTCCGGCGTGCTTTTTGACCAGTGGGACTTTAAACTTATCAGCTTTAAAGAAGGCGAGCAGGTAGCCGCTACTTTTGCAGGCCCGAGCTGTGATTCGCTCGACATTATGTTCCGCGGTAAAATGACAGTGCGCCAGGAAGAAGGCGATTTAATCCTTGTGCCTATCTGCGGGGCTTATACATCGGCATCGGCAACAACTTTTAACGGCTTCAGCAAGGCCAATTTTGTTGTATGGGAAGATGTAAAGGAAACATTAATGGCGCCGCAGCTTTTAAAAGCGCAGTAAAAGAAAGAATATTTTAGCTGTTAGTGCGTTTATGTTATGCGGTTGCGCCGAAAATGTTACAAAAAATTAATAATTTCAATAAATTATAGAAAGACTTGACAAATTTCTTTTAGCAGTGTATAATTTGCATTGTGCAATGATGTTTTTATACATTGCCTTAACTAACGCTTTCCCTTATTTTAGGCTGCTGTGCGCACATCTTTCCATGTGTGCGGCAGCCCTTTTTTATGCCAAAAATATTTTATTATGGTACAATTAAATAAAGCAGACTGACAGGAGGCAGATAATATGGACGAACAGGAATGGATGGGTTATGTTTCCCGTTTGGCTAACGGAGAATACCCTGTGCCGGTAGGCATGATACAGGATTATAACGACTGGCGCTGCCGCTCGATTGTAGGGCGTGCGCTTTACTGGATGGGCGATACCGAAAGCGCAATGCGAGTTTTAAGCACGGTTGTAAATGTAGAGCCCAATATGGATGACGACCCGGAATATGGTTTAAGCGAAGCGGAGCACAAGGTTTTGTGCCTGCGCGATATTGCTGAAATAGTTTGGAAACTGGCCAAAAGCGAAGAAGCAGCCCTTACCTATTTAAAAGAAGCGTACGACCTGAGCCGTGCTTATAAACACAGCTTTCACAGCTGCGCCCGCGGCGATATGTTTTACCGCAGGCTGATGGTGTTGAGCGAAGCAGGTAAAACGAAACAGGCTGTTGATGAAGCCAAGGCAATGGTTGAAGCTGAAAAGGACAACAACGGTGTAAACCCTTATAAATATTTTGCACTAAAGTTTTTGGCAGAAGATGCGCATAACGCAGGCGATGACGCTAAAGCAAGTGAAATTTACGCCGAAGCCTTTAAGTATTACCCGCAAAACGATATCGCTGAACGCGACCTGGCTAAAGCCGCAGCGGAAGAAGACGCCGCAAAACGCTATAAAGCCTATGAATTTTGCAGCACAGTGCAGTACAAACCATGGGAAAAGCAGCGCCCGATAGTGCTGCGCCGCGGTATTGACGATAAATAAAGCTTTTGTACGCTCCTTGTTAATGCAGGGGCGTATTTTTTTTGTAGCTAAAAATTCACAAATCTGTTAAAATAGTACCAGCTGCTAATAATTTTAACAGAGGTGACGATGTGAATTTAAAAAATAAAGTTTTAGCAATAGGTATTTTATGTGCTTTGGGTTTGCCGCAGGCTGCCGGAGCAGAAGGCTTTGCCATTAACGAATGGAGTGCCGAAGGTGTTGCCATGGGCGGGGCGCGTATGTTTGCCGAAGGCGACGCTGCTAACGTGGCTTACAACCCGGCATCTATCACTAAAGTGGACGGAGAGGCGTTTAAGGTAAGCGCAACCTACCTCAGCCCGCACGGCGACTATGATTTGTATGACAAATACGGAAATTTTGTTGAAAGCGGGCATAACCGTGTCCATTTCGGTTTTGCTCCCGGCACTTATTATGTAAAAAAACTGAACGATAAAGACTGGTTCGGCATTGGAGCGTTCAGCCGTTTTGCCATGGTATCCGAATTTGAACGTAATTCTGCCGTTTCTACTAATGCCTTCGTTTCCCGCTTGGATGGTGTTAGTGTTACGCCGACCTTTGCGCATAAGTTTGATGACAAGTGGAGCGCGGCCATTGGGGCAGAAATTAACTATGTGCGCCTGACTATGGAAAAGAATACAGCGTATATGAACGGGATGGGTGTTGGACCAACACATACTAAGGGTGAAAGTTATGCTCTTGGTTGGAATGCCGCCGCCAACTATGCTTTCGATGATAAGAATGAAATCGGCGTGGTTTACCGCAGCCGTATCAAGCATTCCATGGAAGCTGATTTTAATGCGTATAATTTTATGGGAACAGGAAAAACTGTTTCCGGTGATGCTTATGGTGAGGTAACCCTGCCGGAATCGTGGCATATAGGTTACAGCCATAAATTTAACGATAGAACCCGCGTGGAATTAAATGCTGTGCGTACCGGTTGGGATACTTATAAAAATCTTGATATTACCTTAAGTAATACTACTGGTGGATTATTGGATAGAACTCTGGAAAATCCCAAAAACTGGGAAGACGGCTGGCGTTATGCTATCGGCGTGGAGCATAAATTAAGCGATAAATATACCTTAATGGCAGGCTTTGCTTACGATGAATCATCCATTCCTTATAACGGCGGCGATTTTATGGTGCCGACCGGCAACAGAAAAACTTATTCCATCGGCGCGCGCTATAACGATAAAGACCAGACACTGGCAATCGCCTTGGGCTGGATGGATGTAGGAGATTTGCAGTTTAAGTTTAGAGGTGGCGATTATAACTCTGCTACTGATGGCCGTGCCCATACGCATGACAGTTATACCAAAATTATCGGCATCAGCTACCAGCGCAATTTTTAATTCAATGTAAAATTTTTAAAATCCCTGTTTTTTAGCAGGGATTTTTGTTTACTTTGGCGTCTGTAATTTTGAAATTCATGCAGTTTTGTATTATAATTATTAAAGATATGTATTTTACCTGCCTGCCATTTTGGCGGCAGTTATGGAAGGATGATGAAGTATGAAAACTTATGCTCCTGTTACCGAAGAAGTAATTGAAGCATTAAAAGGTGTTGTAGGCGCTGAATACGTTATGACTGACGCTGAAACACTGGAACACTATCAGACTGACGAAGAAACAGACCCGCGTAAATTTCACAAGCCGGAAGTTGTTGTAAAACCTGCTTCTGCCCAGGAAATTGCGGAAATTATGAAACTTGCCAATAAATTTGATGTGCCCGTTACCGTACGCAGTGCAGGCACCAGCCTTGCCGATGGTGCAATTCCTGTCTGCGGCGGCATTGTGCTTTTAATGGAACGTTTGAATAAAATTATCGAGCTGAATACCGAAGGCATGTATCTTGTTACCGAAGCCGGTGTGCCTACTATTGAAGTTCAGCGTGTTGCCAACGAAGCAGGTTATCTTTATGCAGGCGACCCGTGCAGCGCAGACAGCTGCTTAATCGGCGGCAACCTGGCAACCAACGCAGGCGGCAATAAGGCAGTGCGTTACGGCACTACCCGCGACCAGGTTCATGAAATTGAATTTGTAAGCCCGACCGGTGAAATTATTGAAGTTGGCGCGCGTTTGAAAAAATGCTCCACCGGCTACTGCCTGGAACAGCTTATTATGGGCAGCGAAGGTACTTTGGGCATTATTACCAAAGCAACTCTTAAGCTTTTGCCGCTGTGTCCGTATAAGTTTGACCTTGTTGCCGTGTTTACCGACCCGGATAAAGCTATTGATTTGGTGCCGCTGCTTTTAAAGGCAGGCATTGACCCGACCAGCATTGAATACATGGATAATACCTATGTACGCACCACCGCAGATTACTGCGAATATAAAAATGTGCCGCATTATGAGGACGGCATTTATGTTATCGTTACCGTTGAAACCTACAACGAAGACGAACTGGATATGAAGATGGAACGCCTTGACGAGCTTTGCACCGAAGCAGGCGCGGTAGAAGTGCTGGAAGCAGACGAACGCATCTGGAAAATGCGCCGCAATTGCCAGGAAAGCGTGCGCCTCATCAGCCTCGTATCCCTTACGGACGACGTTGTTGTGCCGCGCGATAAAGTTGCCGACGCAGTTAAATTTGTTATGAAAACCGGCGAAAAATATCCGTTTACGCCGCTTATCTGCGCCCATGTAGGCGACGGCAACCTGCATATTGTATTGTGCAAATGCGATTTGACCGACGAAGAATGGGAAAATAACGTACAGGCATTCCATGACGAAGTTTATACCTATGCTTACAGCATTGGCGGACGGCTTGCCGGTGAACACGGCATTGGTGCCAAGAAACTTGCCGAAATGGAAAAATATACCCGTCCGGGCGAACTGAATTTAATGCGTACCATAAAAAAAGCCATGGACCCGAAATGTATTTTGAACCCCGGTAAGATTTTTAATGTAGATTAAGAATTTTAAATGAAGGACAGCAGAAAGGATTTGAGAAAATGATGAACTACAAACCGGTCACTGAAGAAGTACTGGAGGCTCTGCGCAAAGCAGTAGGCGCTGAATATGTAATGACCGACCCTGAAACTCTTGATAAATACAAAACGGACGAAGAAACCGACCCGCATTACCATCATCTGCCGGAAGTTGTTGTAATGCCTGCCAATACCGAAGAAGTGGCAGCCGTTATGAAAATTGCCAACGAGTTTGATGTGCCGGTTACCCCGCGCAGCGCCGGTACCAGCGTATCCTGCGGTGCAGTGCCCGTTTGCGGCGGCATTGTGCTTTTAATGGAACGCATGGATAAAATTCTTGAACTTAACAAAGAAGGCATGTACATGGTTGTTGAAGCCGGTGCCAGAACTTTGGAAATTCAGGAATATGCCAATAAAGAGGGCTTTTTGTATGCAGGTGACCCGTGCAGCGCCGACAGCTGCTTAATCGGCGGCAATATTGCAACCAACGCCGGCGGCAACAAGGCTGTGCGTTACGGCACTACCCGCAATCAGGTTTACTCTGTTGAAGTTGTTACCCCTACCGGCGATATTGTAACGCTTGGCTCCACCCTTAAAAAGAACAGCACCGGCTACTGCCTGGAACAGCTTGTAATGGGCAGTGAAGGCACTTTGGGCATCATTACCAAGGCCACTCTTAAACTTTTGCCGCTGTGCCCTTATAAACTGGATATCCTTGCTATCTTTACCGAGCTTGACAAAGCTATCGGCGTTGTGCCGAACCTGATTAAAGCAGGCCTGAACCCGACCAGCGTTGAGTTTATGGACAACGGCTTTGTACGCAGCGCCAGCGATTACTGCGAACTGAAACTGCCGCATTACGAGGACGGTTATTATGTAATTATTACGGTTGAAACCTTTAACGAAGAAGAACTGGAAAGCAAAATGGAGCAGCTTGACGAAATCTGCACCGAAAGCGGGGCAACCGATGTTCTGGAAGCTGATGAGCGCGTATGGAAAATCCGCCGCAACTGCCTGGAATCCACCCGTGTGCTGAGCCTTATCAGCACTTCGGACGATTTGGTTGTGCCGGTTGATAAAATTGCCGAGTGCATTGAACATCTTAACGAAGTTTCCAAAAAATACAGCTTTAAACTGTTGTGCCTGGCACATGCCGGTGACGGCAACCTGCATTTCCAGATTCTGAAATGTGATTTAAGCGAAGAAGAATGGGAAAAACAGCTCAGCGAATTCCACGCCGAAGCCTACGCTTATGTTTACAGCCTTGGCGGACGCCTGAGCGGCGAGCACGGCATTGGCGCCAAGAAGCTGCCCGCTATGGAAAAATATACCGACCCTGTCGAAATGAAAATGATGCGTGCTATTAAAGCCGCGCTTGACCCGAAAGGAATTTTAAATCCGGGCAAGGTATTTAACGTTCGTTAACTAAAAAATCCTCCGCTTTGTGGCGGAGGATTTTTTAGTTAGTAACAGTAATGTTTTCCTTTGGTATTTTCTGCCAGTCAAATGAAGGAAGAAGTTCTGACGCTTTCACAGGTTCTTCTTTATCAATCAGCCCGGCTAAAAAGGCGAGCCTGCCGATAACTTCTTCCGGCGTATAACGGCTGCGCAGAGTGCCCATGTCCAAATCCATGTCGCGTTTGGCAAGGCGGCGGCCGTCCGGTGCGGTTAAAAGCGGCAAATGCCCAAACTGCGGCGGCTTAAAGCCCAAAAGCCTGTATAAATAAAGCTGCGGCGCGGAAGAACTTAACAGGTCGCGCCCGCGTATTACTTCCGTAACTCCCATAAGCGCATCATCAATAACAACGGCTAACTGGTAGGCATAAATGCCATCGCTGCGGCGCACGATAAAATCGCCCCATTCGCGGGCAAGGTTCAGGCTTTGCCTTCCGTAGTGCCTGTCGTTAAAGGTGATGGTTTCATCCGGCGCTTTAATGCGCCAGGAATGTTTATGGCTTTGCATTTTACTGCGGCGTTCATCTTCCGTTAAATTGCGGCAGGTGCCCGGGTAAATAAACTGCCCGTCGCTTGTGTGCGGAGCGCTTGCGGCGTGCAGTTCGGCGCGGCTGCAAAAACAGGGGTAAATTAAATTTTGGGCGGTCAGTTTTTCAAAAAACTCTTTATAAATTCCGCTGCGGCGGCTTTGGTAAAATTCATTCGGCGCTTTGCCGGGAAAAGCGCCGCTGTCCCAGTCGAGCCCCAGCCAAAGAAGGTCATCCATTAAAAGACGCGCTTTTTCTTCTGTGCAGCGCGAAGTGTCGAGATCTTCAATGCGCAGGAGCATGCTGCCGTTTTGCGCGCGTGCGCTCAGCCAGGCCAAAAGTGCGCAGAATATATTGCCGAGGTGCATCCTGCCGCTGGGTGAAGGGGCGAAACGCCCGCAGATTTTAGCGTCAGCCATTGTGTCAGCTCCTTTTTGTTTTAATTATATTCATTGTAACATTGATTAAACTAATTTTACAGGTTTTTTGCAGCTTACTTTTACTTTGCTTTTTTGCCTTTTTGCTGTAAAATATAATTATGTGGGCGTATGCCCGTTGATATAAGGAGGAATATTTTGGTAAGAAAAACTTCTGAAATGGTAGAAGCCGGTATTTTGGCGGCTATTGCCGTTTTGTTTGCTATACTCGGTACTTATCTGCCGGTGCTTGGCGTTATTTTTAATTTTCTGTGGGCAGTTCCGGTAGCGGTTTGCGGCATGCGCAACGGCCTGCGCTGGAGCATAATGACTTTAATTGTAGCTGGCGCGGTTATTGGTTCGCTGCTCGGGCCGGTGCAGGCTCTTTCCGTAATGGCAATGTTCGGCCTTTTGGGGCTGGCGCTGGGCGAGTGCATGTACCGCGGTTACACGCCTGCCAAAACTCTGGTATATAGTTCTGCGGCAACCTTTGTTTCCATTTTATTAAGCATGGGGCTGGCAATGCTTGTAATGGGCACCAATCCCGTGGATATAATGTTCAGCGGCCTTGAAGAAGCCTTAAATGAAACTCAGGGTTATTACAGGGCTGCCGGAATGAGTGAGGAGCAAATTGCAGCGGCTGTGCAGTCCAATAAAGATATGATTGAGCTTATCCGCTTAATCCTGCCCGGCTCGCTTATTGTATGTTCGCCGATAATTGCTTTTGCCAATTATATGGGTTCGCGTAAAGTGCTTTCAAAAATGGGCGTTGCCTTTGCGCCCCTGCCGCCGTTTAAAAACTGGCGTGTATCGGAATATTTAATCTGGCCTTTCGCGCTTTCCATGGGCTTTATGGCAACTTATCCGGACGCTCCGAAGCTGGCTTTTGAAATTGCCATCAATATTCAAACCGTAACCAGCGTAGCCTTTTTATTTCAGGGCTGGGCTGTAATTTACTGGTGGCTTGAGAAAAACGGCAAGCCTTTATGGCTGGGAGCAGTAAGCGTAGTGCTGGCATTGTCGGTGCAGTTGGTTTCTACATTTATTGTACTTCTGGGTGCGTTTGAATCTGTTTTTGACAATCGTAATTTAAAAGAACGCAGCCTGTAAAGGGAGCGGGTAAAATGTTTAACAAAATCTGGAACTTCTGGAATGATATGAAAGTGCCGTTAGGCATCATCGTTGGCTTTACTGTTGTACTGGCCTTTTACGGCTGGTGGTGGCTTGCCGTTGGCCTTGCGGCGATAGGCTGCTTTTACTGGTATGCCAGACGGCAGTTTTACAGTAAAGAAGTACAGTTTAACGGCTACCTTGATACCATTGTGCGCAATATTGAGCGCACCAGCCATTATGCCGTAAGAAACCTTGATGTGGCTATGGCCGTATTCGGGCAGGACGGCAAATTGCAGTGGAAAAACGAGCTGTTTGTGGAATATGCCGGTTTTGCCGGAGTGAAAAATGTAGACGGCAAACGTCCGGAAGAAATTTTTGACCTGCCGGAAAACGCCTTTGACGCTTTAAGCATTAAAGACGGCGAACGCCTGCTTTTAATTAACGGCCGTTATTACCGCCTGCGTCATTGCCGTGTGCTGGCTGGCGAAAGGGCCGGTAAAAAAGAAAGCAAAGGCTACAGCCTGATATTTTATTTAACGGATGTTACGGATTTTGAACTTTTGCGCCAGAAATACGCTAACGAAAAACTCTGTCTTGCTTATGTGCGTTTTGATAATTACGAAGACGTAACCAAAGGCATGGGTGAAAGCACGCGCGCCAATATTTCCGGCGAAGTTAACGAAGTCCTCAGCAAATGGGCCGAAGAAGAAAACGGCTTTATTCTTGCCAACAATAAAGAAAGTTTTCTGGTCGGCATCAACCAGGCTTCTTTGCAGGACTTAATGGAAAAGAAGTTCCCTGTTTTGGATAAGATACATGAAATACAGGTAGGCAATAAAATTACGCCTACTATCAGCGTGGGCATTGCCTGCGACGGCCGCAGCCTGGAAGAAGTAAGCCTTAACGCTGCCAAAGCGCTTGATTTGGCGCTTGGGCGCGGCGGCGACCAGGTTGTTGTGGCAATAGGCGGCAGCTTACAGTTCTTTGGCGGCATTACAACCGTTACGGCCAAAAGCACGCGCGTGCGTGCCCGCATTGTGGCGCATACCGTGCATGAACTGATGGTTTCTGCCGAAAAGGTTTTTGTAATGGGCCATACAATGGAAGATTTCGATGCTATCGGCAGTGCTATCGGTATGGCAAAAATGGCCCGCAGCCTTGGCAAGGAAACCTATATCGTTGTCAGCGGGCAGAACGAATCGGTGCGCAAAATTGCCGAAACGCTGCGCAGCAACGATATGAAACTGATGGACGAAGACGATGTTTATGCGGACATTATGGTAGAGGAAGAAGAAGCGCTGAAGCATATTTCGCCCAAGTCGCTTTTGGTTCTGGTTGACCATCACCGCAAAATGCTCTGTGCCAGCCAGAAGGTGCTGGACGCTATTCCGTGGCGCATTATTATCGACCATCACCGCCGCGCGGAAGACGCTATTAAAAATACCACGCTGCAATATATGGAACCGTCGTCGTCATCTACAAGCGAACTTGTAACGGAGCTTGTGGGCTACTTTAACGACAGGCTGGAATTTACCAAAGGCGAGGCAACTGCGCTGTATGCAGGTATTGTTGTCGATACCAAAAACTTTGCCGTGCAGACCGGCGAGCGTACCTTTGAAGCGGCAGCGCTTCTGCGCCGCAGCGGTGCCGACCCGAATATGGTGCGCCAGCTGTTTAAGGATGACCTTGATTCCGTACAGGTTAAATCACGCCTGGTAGCAGAAGCCGAAATGCCGGAACCGGGCATGGTAATTTCTGTTTACGAAAATGCGCCGAAAGAAGTTAAATCGTCTGTTATTGCGGCTCAGGCAGCCGATACAATGATTAATATTACCGGCGTTTGCATGAGCGTTGTTATAACCGAATATTCCGTTGACGGTTCTTTGGGCGTAAGCGCCCGCAGCGACGGTACCGTTAACGTACAGATTATTATGGAAGAACTGGGCGGCGGCGGACATCAGACAGTAGCCGGCGTACAGCTTAAAAATATCAGTGTTGAAGAAGTTAAAAAACAAATTATCGCGTTAGCGAAAAAACAGTTAGAGGAGAATGATAATAATGAAAGTGATTCTGCTGCAGGACGTTAAAAATTTAGGTAAAAAAGGCGATATTGTAGAAACCGCGGAAGGTTATGGCCGCAACTACCTGCTGCCGCGCAAAATGGCAAAGGAAGCCAACGCAGCCAACTTAAACCAGGCTAAAAAAGACCAGGCAACGCAGGCACACCGTGCCGCTCAGCGCAAGGACGAAGCTGTAATGCTTGCTGCACAGCTGAAAAAAGTACACGTAATTGTTAAAGTGCGCGTAGGCGAAAACGGCAAAATGTTTGGCAGCGTAACCAGTAAAGATGTTGCCGAAGCCTTAATTGAACAGACCAAACTTGATATTGACCGCCGCAAGGTAGAACTGAAGGGCGCTGTAAAAGGCATTGGCGAATACACCGCTGTTGCCAAACTGCATCCGGAAATTTCTGCCGAGTTTGCCGTAACCGTAGCGGCAGAATAAGGCGTTTGCCATGATTGACAGAGTACCACCGCAGAACATAGAGGCAGAACAGGCCGTTTTGGGCGCAATGCTGCTTGAAAGGGAAGCTATTGCCAAAGTAATGGAAAAACTGCGCTCCGAAGATTTTTACCGCGAGGCGCATAAGGTTATTTTTAACGCCATGCTGGAACTTTATAACCGCAATGAAGCAGTCGATTTGGTAACGGTAACCGAAGTTTTAAAAAAGAACGGCAAGCTGGAAGATGTTGGCGGCATTGCTTATGTTACTTCGCTGGCCAATTCCGTGCCGACGGCTGCCAATGTGGTTTATCATGCCGGTATTGTCGAAGAAAAATCCATTCTGCGCCAGCTGGTGCGTTCCGCTACGGAAATTGCGGAACTTGGCTACGAAGGCAGTGAAGATGTAAGCGACATTATTGACAGCGCCGAAAAGAAAATACTTGATATTTCCAACCGCAAAAAGGATACCGACTTTGTGCCGATTAACAACATTGTTATGGATTCCTTTAAGGATTTGGAAGCATTAATGAATAACAAGAACGGCTTAACAGGCCTGCCGACCGGTTTTGTTGATTTTGACAACCTTACCAGCGGCCTGCACGGCAGTGATTTTATTATTCTGGCAGCACGCCCTTCCATGGGTAAAACGGCATTATCGCTGAACATTGTGCAGAACGTTGCTATCCGCAGCGGCAAGCAGACGGACGGAAAGCCGAAAGTAGTTGCCTTTTTCAGTTTGGAAATGAGTAAGGAGCAGCTTGTACAGCGCATGCTCTGCGCCGAAGCAAATATTGATTCGCAGCGTCTGCGTATTGGCGAACTGCGTGATGAGGATTGGATTCAGCTTATACAGACAGCCGATTCTTTAAGCGCCGCGCAGATTTATATCGACGATACGGCAGGCATAACGGCTATGGAAATGCGCAGCCGTGCGCGCCGTTTAAAAGCTGAACACGGGCTCGATTTAATTGTTGTCGACTACTTGCAGTTAATGCAGGGCAGCGGCAAGCGTAATTTAAGCGGTGACCGCCAGCAGGAAGTTTCCGAAATTTCCCGTTCGCTGAAGGCACTGGCGCGTGAACTGAATGTGCCGATTATCGCACTGTCGCAGCTCAGCCGCAGCGTGGAATCACGCCAGGTTAAACGCCCGATGCTTTCTGACCTGCGCGAATCCGGCTCTTTGGAGCAGGACGCGGATATTGTAATGTTCCTGTACCGCGAAGATTACTATAACCCCGAAACCGAAAATAAAAACATAACGGAACTTATCGTCGCCAAGCACCGCAACGGCCCGGTTGGCACGGTAAACCTGTTCTTCCATAAGCAATTCACCAAGTTTGTAAGCCTTGCTAAAAGGGAAGAATAAAAAGCATAAAAAACTCCCGTACATTACGTGCGGGAGTTTTTGATTTTCATGTATTAAAAGAAAAATCGGAAAAGATGGACTTATAATGTCCATCTTTTTTGCTATAATAAAAGCAAGAAGGTGATAAAATGATGAAAAGTTTTAATAATAACAGAAAGCTTGAAATATATGCCAAACTAATGGATGGCAGATTTATAAATAAGGAAGAAGAAGCAGATTTTTACTGTGTTTCTTTAAAAACAATTCAGCGCGATTTAGAAGCGATTAGATATTTTTTAGAAAATTATAGCCATAAATATAGGCTTGTATATGACAAAAAGCTGAATATATACAGACTTAATAATTGTATAACTTCAATATCAGTACCAACAACAATAGCATTGATAAAAATATTGCTTGGTACTAAAGCTTTTACGAAAAAAGAATTAAAAACTATAATTAAAGAATTATTTGCAGAAGGATACGGATATTGGGGCAGATTTGATAAATATGGTTGTAGTGCATTAGCGGAAGAACAGGATGATTATATAAAAAAGATAATTCAAAATGAACTTTTTAATTACAGAGAACCGGCGCACGGCAAAGCTATTTTAAATATGATAGACAAAATTGCCAAAGCTATTGCAGAACAAACGATACTTAAAATATGGTATAAACGTATGGATGGAAGCCTTGTGATACGCGAAATAAATCCGGTTGCAATTTTATTTTCCGAATATTATTTTTATATGCCTGCGTATTTTACAAATAAAGAGGCTCCTGACGATTATATTAACGGTACATTAGTGCCGGTTATTTACAGAATTGACCGCATTGAACAGCTGATTGTTACTGATAAACATTTTAAAGTAGATTACTTAATGCGGTTTCAAGACGGCGAATTTCGTAAGCGTATACAGTTTATGCAGACCGGTATACTTGTAAAAATAAAATTTTATTATAACGGACCTTCACTTGAAGCTGTTTTAGACAGGGTGCCAACAGCTAAAATTTTAGAACATAATCAAAAAGGCTGGCTGATTGAAGCGGAAATGTTTAATAAAGGCATTGAGATGTGGCTGCGCAGCCAGGGCGATATGGTTGAAATTTTAGAGGAAAAAGAAATTAAAAACAGAATATATTAAACTATAAAGATAAAAGGGGTGTTGGATTATGTATGAAAAATTTGCTAAAAACGAACTGAAAAATAATTTGTTTGAATATGCCACAAGCGAACTTTCGCAGGACGCATTTATTTGCTGGCTTGCTTCTTACGCACATGAAGAAGCCGAAAAGGATGCAGCGCTTAACGAATGTGCAAGAAAAATGCTGGAAATATTTGTGCCGGAGCTTAAAAGCAAAAACTTTAAACTTCTTGATGTTGAACGTCAGGTTGATAATGTGGATGTTTTATTAACTGTAGAATGTGAAGAAAAGATTTACAAAATTATTGTGGAAGATAAAACATATACTTCCGAACACGACAATCAGTTAGAACGATATAAAAAAGAATTAAAAGAAAAACATGAAGAAAATGCTGTTATAGTAAAAGGCGTTTATTACAAAACAGGCTTCCAAAGTGATTTGAGCAGTGTTGAAAAAGCGGGTTATGAAAAAATAAGTAGAGAAAAAATGCTTAATTTAATGCAGCAGTATGCAGATAAAACAAATAATCAGATTTTCATTTCTTATTATAATTATTGGAATAGCAAGCAAAAATTAGTTGAAACTTTTGAAACACTGCCTGTTGTTGATTGGGGTTGGTGGGCAGTTTATGGATTTTATGATTATTTGCACACTAAAACTGACTTTTTGGATAATCATGAATTTAAGAGCAATTATAGTTATGTGTCAAACGTAGCTGGTGGTTTTGAATGTTTCCATATGCCATTAAAAGATGCAAATAAAGAGTTATTTATAGTAGATCAAATTGACAAAGATGGTAAAGTAATAAAACATAAATGTTGGTTGTATTTGCAAATAGAAACTATAATTGGCGCAAAGAAAACCAATATGGAAATACGTTTAAAAGTTGCTAATGATAATGAAAATAATTCACGAGTGAATACATATGATTTGAAAAATAAATTTTTAACAAAATATGTGTATGGAAATACAAAATTTGTTAAACCGGCAAGTTTAAGAACTGGCAAATGGATGACCGTTGGAATTTATGATGTGAAATTTGGAGAGAACGATGGTATTGAGGTTTTAATGAAATCACTGGAAAACGCTATAAGCGATTATAAAATGATATTGGAAAAGTATAATACAGAAAATACGTTTCAATAAAGGAAGATTAAAATGAATGAAGGTGCAGATTTAAAAAATGTATTGAATGATAATTTCACTTCTGCGTCAGATATTGCCTATACTGCGTTTCGTGACATTGAAGGTGATGTTGCTGAGCAGAAAAACGCAAAGTGTATTCCAACCGGTTTTATAGAGATGGATAGAGAAATGGAAGGCGGCGTTCATGATACAGATTTAATAGTTTTAGCTGGGCGCCCATATATGGGGATAACTACTTTGGCATTAAATATTTTAAACAATATTGCCTGCGTTGGTAAAAAGACGGTGGTTTATTTTAGCTTTGATAAGGACAAAGGAAGTTTAATGAAAAGCCTTCTTGGCATTATGGCGGAAGTTGAAATTAAGTATTTTGGTGAAAGTGATAATTTAAGTGAGAGGGAATGGAAACGACTTGTAGACGCGGTTGAAACCGTGCAAAAGAGTAAATTTTACTTTTTTGATATTCCGGTATCGAATTTAGCAGATTTTATTAAGAATATTAAATTTGCCAAAGAAAATTTGGGTGCTGAACTGGTTATAATAGATAATCTTAATCTGATTCCGCAAAATCCTAAAAACAAACAAGAATATAACTTTATAGCAGCTAAACTAAAAGATACTATATTGGAGTTGCGCTTACCGGTTATTTTGCTTGCGGAGTTAAAAATAGCACATTCTTTTGATGACGGAGGTTATGCTTATCCTCAAATTAAAGAATTAGACAGATTTGGGTCTCTGTGGAAGAAAAGTGATATGATTACTTTTTTGTATAATAGGTCATATTATACATATCTTGAAGAAGAAGCCAATATTTATGAATGGATTATAGCAAGAAATAAAAGAGGTGTATCAAAAACTATAAATTTATTTTATAAAAATAAAACGAGTAAATTTAAATCCATTGCGCGATATGCGGAATAAAGTAAACCCGCCAGAAGAAAATAATTCTGGCGGGTTTGTTGTTACATTTTGGTGGAGACGAAGGGGATTGAACCCTCGGCCTTACGGATGCGAACCGTACGCTCTACCGAATGGTTCGCATTTTTTATGAACATCTGAGAGAAAGTTTTTGTCACAAAACATAGAGATGCGAACCACTTGGGATTTAAGGGGGATGTGAACCGTTCGAATGAAATTGTTGTGTATATAATGAAGTTTAACTTATATCTGTACATTTTTTCTATAACAGGTTTGAAAGTAATGAGTTTTTTGCCTGGCGCAGACTTGGAACATACACGATTATAATTTGAAAGATGAAAAGTCTATGTTTGCGGTTTAGATTCTTGCAAGGAATAGGCGATTTTTGTGGATCTATGCTATAATAAGAATAGACCTTTTTAAACATGATGGATATATGGTCGCGGTGTTAATATTAGAAAACAGCTTAAAATATAGACAGTGGAGGAATATGCCATGAGTCTTGAACCTGGTGGCAGAGCTGATAAATACGGAAATAAATACGAGAATCGCTATCTTGCTAAACTCCTTCTCAGACTTGTCAGAGAAGAGCTTATTTCTATTACTGTTGAACCTTTAGGTGACAATAGTAACTCTGTAGAATTCATTTCCGAACAAAAAGACGGAACTATTAAGCATTATCAGTGCAAAGCCAGTAATACCACACATTCTTCATGGAGTATTTTAGATCTAAGAAAGTACAAAGTTTTTGAGCGAGCCAAAGAAATTATTTCTGCTGACATTAAAAACTTATACTATTTTATTTCACCTCTGCAATATAACGAATTAGATGAACTGTGTAAGCGAGCTCGAACCAATTCTTCACCTGAGGACTTTATAAATTTTCAGCTGACGAATGATGCTATTAGGCGTATGTTCAATGATTGCGTAGTGGAATTTGGGTTTGATAAAAGCGAACCGTCAGCCAAAGCAGAAACCATGTTATTATTATCGCATTGCTTTTTTGAGCAATATATTACTGGTACAGAAGCTGAGCAGGACTTAGAAGAATACATTGGTACGCTATTTACGGGGAAGGCATCTACAGTTCGAGTTTTGCTGGAACAGTATGCCAATGATACTGGCCGTTACGGGGTAAAAATAACAGCCAAAGATGTCATTGATTATTTAGAGGAAAAGAATATCCATGTTCGTAACTATTGCGGCAATGAAACAGTTTTAAATAGAATTCACATCCTAAACAGTACATATTGGGATTCCTATCATGCTATCCACGAAAATCTCGTACATCGAACAGCAACGGATGATATTATTCAAAGTATCAAAGATGGGCAATCAGTAATTCTTCATGGAAAGGCCGGTACTGGAAAAAGCGGATGCCTGGAAGAAACGATCCGTTACTTAAAACAAACCAACACTCTTTACCTTGCTGTAAAGCTTGATAAACATGTACCTCGCATATCCGCAGATACTTATGGCCAGGATCTTGGCCTTCCGGAATCGCCGGTGTATTGTTTATCGACCCTTGCTGCAAGAAGACACTGCGTCTTGATTCTGGATCAGCTGGATGCTTTGCGTTGGACAAGCAATCACTCCGGTGATGCTTTGGATGTCTGTAAAGAATTTATCCAACAGGCAGAAGCCATCAATAGATATTCAGAAGGAAAAATATCGATTGTATTTGCATCTCGTACCTTTGATTTAGATAATGACAGGGGATTGAAAGAACTGTTTGCATCCTCGGATTCACATGCTGAGTTGCAATGGATCAAGGTAAATGTGAGTCAGTTTACTAAGGATGATGTGGTTCAAGTTATAGGTCAAGCGTACAATCATCTTTCTTCTCGACTCCAAAAGTTGCTCCTAACCCCATCTTCATTGTACGTTTGGTCCAAGCTCGAAGAAAATGCAAAGAATAACAGTGTTTCCTCAGTTTTTGAGTTAATGAATGCATGGTGGCAGCAGATTCAGAAAAAGTGCATTTCAGTTGGTTTACAATCCGAAGCGGTTATTGCCTGTAAAGATAAAATTGTGATGTCAATGGAGAGAAGAACTGTCTTTTCGCTTCCACGGGCTATCTTTACAGATCAAACAAACGAAATCGATTGTCTTGTTTCGTCAGGCCTATTAAATAGCAATCCAAATACAAAAAGCATTTCATTTGCACATCAGAGTTTCTTAGACTACTTCATAACATCAGATATTTTAGAGAAGATCTATTCGGGTTATGAGCTTAAAGACTTGATTGGAGATAAAAATCATCAAACACCCTTTATTAGATATCGTGTGTTGACAGTTCTTCAAAATTTGCTTGACAGTGATCCCATCCTATTTGAAAAGCAGAGTATTGAATTATTAGAAGCTTCTTGTGTGCGCTTTTACTTCAAATGCACAGTTTTTGAAATAATCGGACAATGTGATGCCCCTACAGTTGAAATTTACAGAATCGTCGACAAATATATACAAAAACCAGAGTGGTCAGATTATATCACCCAAGTTGTGTTATATGGCCACCCTGCATTTGTTATGCGATTGTTCCCCCTTTCAAATCGTGTTTTCCCCTCAGATAAATATCTGTCACTATTAAAATCTATTAGCTCAAAAGAACCAGATTTTGTAACAGATAGACTGCGTCTTTTTGCGTTTCTGAATGCTGAACAAGATCGCAAAATTTTCTGGACATTATGTCATGATGCAAACGATGATTCTGATGAAATGTTCGAATTTAGAATGCAGCTTTTGCAAAATGATCCAGCACTTTTTCAAAACTTTTGGGGATTTCATGAGCTTATTAAGCGCTCATCCTCAAGAGCCATAGACCTGTTTGAGATCATTGTCGGGAGTTGGCCAAGCCAAAGAATTTCTCGCCTTTATATCGAAGATTCCAGAAATCTTTCCTGTTATATTAAGCAGTATGCGTGGCTACTTGTAACAAAACTATTTTCCAAGATTTGTGAGGTAACATCTAATTATCTCCCACATTGGCCAGAAGATAGATGGAGCCATGATTACGAGGAATGGGAATCAAATGAATTTAAAGAATCTGCTGTTCGTGAGATTACAGAGATTGTAAAAGAGGCCTTTGCAGAATGTGCACAATCCTCTCCTAATGAATTAATGGAGTTTATTAAAGGAGTAAAATATCCAATCTCTGCAGTTGGACATGAGTGTATCATGCATGCTGTATTAAATTTGCCAACTGATTATGCTGACGAGGTGATAGAGTGGATTTTGGAAGATGTTTCTGCAAAAATATTTGTGTTTTCTGCAAAGAAGGATAATTATCTAACTGATTCGGCTCAAATAATTAAAAAATTCTCTCCTGTTTGCAGTATGGCGTTATTCCAAAAACTGGAGCAGTATATCTGTAATTGGAAAGAACCAACTGAGCAGATGGTATATATATTTAAACGCCGTCTTGATGTAAGGAAAGCACATCATATACCTGTGTACTATGCATATTGGGGGCACTTCCAAAAAGCACTTTTACCAAGCATGGACATTTCTCGTTTATCTGCATACGCTAAGCAGTTGCTCAATGTAGTAAACCGAAATTCTTGGATTCAACTGCCCTACTTTTATTGTGGATTTACCATGGGGGCAGCCAAAACAGTTGTATCTCCCGTAGACAATTATACGGAGCGACTGAGCAATAAGACATGGCTCCAAATTATCTCCACCCCCCAGAACAAAATGAACGATAGGTGGCGCGGATCTGATAACGGTCCCTACTACATCGAAGCGAATCATCAAACTTTTGCATCTGCTCTTGGTAGTCAAGCCAAGCGGGAGCCACTCAGATTTGCCAAACTTTCCTTGTCTTTTCCGGAAAATTGTTATGAAGGGTACATTTCTCATGTCCTGTACGCATTATCTGAGAATAGTTCAAACGGGGAGTTTGATGTTGAGCTTGTAAGCAAGGTTATTCAGCGCTATGGGCACAGCAAAAATCTCAACATCGCTATGGCTGTCTCACATGTGATTGAAAAACACCCAAATGAGATGTGGTCAGATGATGTCATCAATATCCTAAGGGAAATTGCATTAAATCATCCTCACCCAGGTAAAGATGAATACGGCGTTACAAGCAGTTCAGATCCTGAGCACAAATCAACTCATTCACTCCTTCAAAATTCAATCAACTGCGCACGCGGGTGTGCTCTCCATGCCATCGCAGCTTTACTTTGGGAACATTATGATTTGGGAGATAAACTAAAAAGTACGATTCTATTAGCAAGCAAGGATCCTAATCATGCTGTGCGTTTTGCGGTGATGGATTGCGTTCGGCCCTATTATAATATCGAAAAGGCTTTTTCAGTTGAAATTTTTACTTCGCTCACAGGAGATGACTTGCGTGTTGTTGCGGCCCATGGATATTGGGATATTTTGTCTCGGGAATATGATAACCGTAACACTTACTATAGAGGAATATTAATAAAAGCCTGTTTGTCCGAGATTGATGACTTAGCTGAATGTGCTGCTGGCTTACTGTGTGCAGTTGGAATCTTTCATAATGACCAAAAAGCATTGCAATTTATCATGTCACATCAATTTAGCGCAAAACAACAAGGCCGAATCTGTTCACAAGCTGTTTCCTCTTTTAATTCGGATGAGTATCATGAAAAGAGTAAGATGGTTCTGATCCATTTGATGGATCATTCATCGGATGAGTTGCAAGGGTTCAATCGTCTTTTCTTTGATCGATGCATTGAAATAAAAAGGGATGAAGAGTTTCTGGTTCACTTAATGGAATCGCGGCAAAGTGTTCATCTCTTTCATTCTTTTTTGGACTATCTGTATAAAAGCGATGAAAACATTTGCAGCTTTGCTCTCGTTTTAGAGACAATTGGTAATAGCCTTTCTCAGATGCCACCAGAAAGAGGTGAGAGACTTATTGTAACCGACTTGGTAAAATGTGTGGTCCGTTTGTTCGATAAAGGGAAAAACGATCCCTTCATTACTGATATCTGTTTAAATATTTGGGACCAATTGTTTATGAGCAATCTGCATGATATCAAACCGTTGTCAGATATGATTGATGATTTTGAGTAGAAAAGATACCATAGATTCCGAGATTCTCCTATTTAAACTTTTAGGAATCCAGACAGAAAATGGCATTGTATAATCCTCTTATTCTACCTAAGGAGGAGTGTACAATGAATCGAGTCTATTGCCTGTATCGGGTATCCACTGTCCAGCAGTTGCACAAGGATGACATTCCCATGCAGCGGCAGGCGTGCCAGGAATTCGCCGCCGCTCACGGCTGGAAAATCATCAAGGAGTTCTACGAGAAAGGAATCTCAGGGTTCAAGACCCCCACAGCGGACCGCAGAGTGCTGCAGCAAATCAAGAAGGATGCCAAACAACATAAGTTTGACATCCTTCTTGTCTTTATGTTTGACCGATTGGGGCGACGGGATTCGGAGACTCCGTTTTTTGTAGAGGATCTCTCCATGCTGGGAATTGAGATTTGGAGTGCCCGAGAGGGACCGCAGAGATTTGAGAGCCATGCCGACAAGCTGATCAATTACATTCGCTATTGGCAGGCTTCCGGTGAAAGTTTGAAAATCTCCGAACGGACCAAGACCCGGATGCAGCAGCTTACCAGTGAGGGCTTCTACTGTGGAGGAAGAGCACCGTATGGTTATAGGCTTGTCAAAACGGGGCGGGTCAACCCCAAGGGACGTGATGTGCATGATCTGCAAATCATACCTGGTGAAGCAGAGGTCATCCGTATAGTCTTCGACTACTATATCCGGTACGGATATGGCGGACGAAGAATTGCGACAGAGCTTGCAGCACAGGGTATCTATGACCGGAATGGTGAAGTGTTCCATCCAAGCTCTATTAACGCATTTTTACACCGAGAGTTGTTCACCGGAGTCATGTGCAGAGGAGGGGTTCGTTCACAGCTCAACCCGGAATTGCAAATCATCTCACCGGAAACATTTCAGGCGGCACAGCAAGTAATGGAGCAGAGAAAACAGGGGCAGCTTCCCAAAAAGCTGGTGGGAAGAGCGCTGTTATCGGGAAATGTTTACTGCGGCTGTTGTGGAGGAAAGATATTTGCATCAACTGTTCGAAAAACTCATCGAGTGATGGAGCACAATGAGAAAATCCCCGTCTATAAATGCTACAACCGGGTTCAGCACCGTGAGCGATGCTCTGCACAAAGCACTTATCGAGCGGAGCAGATTGACAAAGAAGTGCTGCGTCAGTTGAAAAGTCATGTGGATACCCATCATGAACTGCAAAAGCTGTACGACAAAGCGATGGAAGCGGAGTTCTCGATCCGGAAGATGATTTTGTGTCAGTGGATTGAGCGGGTGAATATCTTTACTTATGATCATATTGAGGTGTTGTTCCAGGACGAAATAGAGATTTTCTAAAGCAGGATATATGCCGCTGAGATGCTTTCGGCGTAGATACTGGAAGTACTGCACAAAGGGAATGCGAACCGTCTTGTACAATATGCTTGGATGTGAATCATTCATTTCCAGATCTTTTCGGCCTTTCCCGAGGGGCGGAGAACAAAAAACAATGATCGTTTTTAGTTTCCTGAACAGCGGATGCGAACGGAGCGGGGGGCTGGTACGGGAAACAGGGCGGAAACGGTTGAGCTACAGGCCCACCATTTTTGCAAAAAAGTTGAAAAAAAGCCGTGAAATTTATAATTTCACGGCTTTTTGTGGTGGACCTAATCGGGATCGAACCGACGACCTTACGGATGCGAACCGTACGCTCTCCCAGCTGAGCTATAGGCCCATGTTTGGTTGTTTTGTATATTTTTGCTCGATTTGTTTGTGCAGTTTGCTGTTCTGACCGGGCCCGTGTTATGTTGCGCTGGCTCTCCCAGCTGAGCTACGTCCCCATACAAATTAAGTATAGCACTTTGCATTTGCAGGTACAATATAAAATTTAAATTTCTGCTTTGGCAGATGTTTTTTGCTGACGGTGTTTTGCCGCTTCAAGCAGTGCTGCACGTTCGTTGGGTAAATTGCCGCTGCGGACGCGTTCTAGGAGATATTTTAAAAATATTCCAGTTTCTGCGCCGTCCGTTATAATTTGCGCAAGGTCGGCTCCGTTTACGGCAAGGTCGGCAGTATGCACCGGCATTTTATTGCGGGCAATTTCTATCACGGCATCTGCCAGTTCGCGCCCTTCTGCCATCAGCTGCGGGTTGTTGCCGGCGTGTGTTGCGCCCATGTCAGCCAAAAACACTTCTTTCAGCTGCGAGAAGGCTTCCGTTAAATCTTTGGAGGTACGGAATTCGCCGTTGGCAGCTTCGGCACGTACCCAGCGCGTCAGCGTGCGTTCTTTGGTAAACATCATCGGCGCAAAGCGCATGTGGCGCGATACCAGCCATACAACGCGTTTTGCAAAATCTTTGGGGTAGCGCAGGCGCGTCATTACGTCCTGCGCCATAACTGCGCTTAACGCTTCGTGCCCGTGGTCACTTGGCGAACCGTCCGGATGGGTGCCGCGGATGCCGGGCATGCCTTTGCCGAGGTCGTGCAGCAGCATGGCCCAGCGGATTGTTAAATCGCGCGGGCTGTTATCAACTGCTTTTAATGTATGCTCCCAGGCGTTGTAACAGTGAAAGCGCCTGTTTTGCGGAAGCCCTTCCAGGTGGCGCAGTTCCGGCAGAACATCAATTTCATGATATGTGCTGTTTTCTTTTACGCGGCATTTGGCATCTGTCAGCCCTGTTGCCATCAGCAGCATCAGGCCTTTGCCTGCGTATTTACCCGTAAGCAGTTTGTCAAGTTCGGTGCGCACGCGTTCAAGCGATAAACCGGCGCAGTTTCCGGTGGGAAAACTGAAATTGCGCGGCATATAGTAAGGCGTATTTTCTTCGCCGAAGGGCGGCAGCACGCCGCTTTCCTGCACATATTCAAAGCCAAGCTGGGCAATAAAACGGCAGGCGCGCAGCATACGCAGTGCGTCTTCGCTGTAACGCTGCCCGGCATCGCCTACGGTGCGCAGAATATGGTTTTGTAAATCTTCCATGCCGTTATGGTAATCATATATTCTGCCGTTTATATCCATTGCCATGGCGTTAACGGTAAAATCACGGCGGCTTAAATCTTCGCGCAGCGATTTGCTGAACCATACTTTTTCCGGCTTATGGGCGTCAGCGCCATAACTTTCTCCGCGGAAGGTGGTAATTTCCGCAGGAACGCCGTCTATAACGGCAACCACGCAGCCAAAGTTCTGTCCGAGATTATCAATGGTTTTAATATTGCTGGCGCGGCATACTGCGCTGATTTCTTCCGGCGTGGCACTGGTGGTAATGTCAAAATCGCCGGGCGGCAGTTTTAAAAGCAAATCGCGCACGGCGCCGCCGACAATGTAAGCCTCGTAGCCTGCTTCTGTAAGCATATGCAGTATTTTTTTTACATAATCCGGTATTGCAGTCATTTTTACCTCATTCGTAGTCCATACCGTCATTTTTCAGGCGGTATTCCACATTAATGCCAAAGTATTCCCACAGCACCTCTTTTAAATCGGCGCCGTTTTTTATTTTATAGCGGTATTTAACCCTGCCGCTCAGGTAAAATTTTAAAAAGTTGCCGCGGATGGTGATGTTGCAGTCTTCGCGGAAGATGGAAAGCTCTTTTTCTTTGTTAAAGGGCGAATCGGGATGGGCGTCGCACCAGAAAGAAGGAAAAACGTAATCTTTTTCCAGCTGCGGTTCTTCGGTAAAGCCCAGCATGCGCTTCCAGGGTTTTCCTTTTTCCTTCTGCCACAGCAGCCAGCCCCAAAACTCGTCGCGCGTAAATTTGTACTGGCTGATGCCATCGCTCTGTACGCGCTGTTCCTCCAGCAAAAGCGGTATGCGCGGGCTTTCGCTGTTGACGCCGACATCGGTGATATAGCGTTTGCCGTCAATTGTTACGCACATGTTGCGGTGCTGGCGCATCTGGTACACGTTTATTTTATTAATAAAGCGCCCGGCGAAGCTGACGAAATTAAAACCCAGCGATTCGAGCAGCCAGGCGTACAGCCCGTTCAGCTCAAAGCAAATGCCGCCGCGGTTGTGCAGGATGAGTTTATTAAACATGTCCTCGCGCTTCAGCGACGTTATTTTGCTGTTAAGGCAGTCAAAATTATCATAGGGGATGTATTTTAAATGCGCGTCATGCAGTTTCTGCAGCGTTGCTAAATCAGCCCTAGGCGTAAAATTTTCCAGCTGGAGCTTATGCAGGTACTGCTTTATTTGTTCTTTGGTCATCGGTTTAGAGCGCAGTTTCATAGGCTTCATCTCCAATCGGCTTTCCTATATTTATTGTAGCATGGCAGAAGTTTAATTAAAATGTTTTTGTTATTATTATGGTAAAATATAAAGCGGCGGAGGTGTAAAATGGTAATTTTAATAGGCGGAGCAGGGCATACCGGCAAAACTTTGCTGGCTCAGAACCTGCTTGAAAAGTATAAAATAAATTATCTTTCAATAGATCATTTAAAAATGGGGCTGATACGGAGCGGAAACACAAGTTTAACGCCGGATGATGACGCTGAATTAGTACCGTATTTATGGAACATTGTGAAAGAAATAATAAAAACGGTTATCGAAAACGGACAAGACCTTGTTATTGAAGGCTGCTATATTCCGTTTGACTGGCGCAAGAGTTTTGAAAGCAGATATTTAAAAGAAATTGACTATTATTGTTTAATAATGAGTGAAAGGTATATTAAAAATAATTTTGAAAAAATCTGCGCCAATGCGGATGTTATAGAACGCCGTGTAACAGACAGCTGTAATGAGGAAGATATGCTGGCAGAAAATGCGGCTAATTTACGCTTGTGCCGTGAATATGGCTGTAAGTATATTCTGATTGACGGAAATTATGACGCAGCGCAAATAGCCGCGCAGATTAAAATGCTTTAATTAGGCGGCGTGCTGTGATAAAATATAAAGATAACATGGGTTAATATGCCTTGGAGGTTGTTTTGCAGAACAGAATGCCGCTTGTTGAAGCGATGCTGAAATATAAAAACGAAAAGGTTTATCCCTTCCATACGCCCGGGCACAAAGGCGGGCGCGGAATGGAAGCGCTTTTAAAAAACGAACTTGGCGCAGGAGCCGTGGCGATGGATGTATCGCTGATGAGCGAACTGGATGATATTCATGCGCCTTCTTCATATATTATGGAAGCGCAGAATTTAGCGGCGCAGCTGTATGGCAGCGACAGGTGCTTTTTTGCCGTTAACGGTACAACGGGCGCTATTCATGCCATGCTGATGGCGGCCTGCAAAGCAGGAGATAAAGTTTTAGTGCCGCGTAACGCTCACCGCAGTGTGGCAGGCGCGCTGCTTCTGGCAAATTTGGAACCTGTTTTTGCAATGCCGGAATATGACGCTGTATTTGGCATTAACACACAAATTACGCCGCAGGCGGTGGAAGCAATGTTTGCGCGCCATGCGGATATTAAAGCCGTGCTGGTGACAAGCCCCAATTATTACGGGCAGGCTGCGGATTTAAAAGCCATTGCCGGAATTGCCCATGCCCATAATGCCGCCCTTTTGGTGGATGAGGCACATGGGCCGCACCTTGGCTTCAGCAGTAAGCTGCCGCCTTCGGCTTTGCAGTGCGGGGCGGATGCCTGCGCGCAGAGCACGCATAAAATTCTGGGCGCTATGACGCAGTGCTCGCTGCTGCATGTTAAAGGCGGGCGCATTAATTTAGCGCGTGCCGCGGAAGCGGTGAGCCTTTTGACAACTACAAGCCCCAATTATTTGCTGATGGCTTCAATAGACGCCGCACGCTATACTTTGGCTGTGCAGGGCGAAAAACTGATTGACCGGGCAATAGCTGCGGCAGAAAAGCTGCGCAGCTGCTTAAGTAAATTTGCCGGGCTAAAGCTTTTGGACGCAGGCTGCACCGGTAAAAACGGCATAGCCGGGTTTGACTGCACCAAAGTAACGGTTAATACGGCGGCGTGGGGTTACAGCGGCACGGAAGCCGGTGATGCCCTGCGCAAGGCAGGAATTGCCGTGGAGCTTACCGATGCGCAGAATGTGCTTTTTTTGGTAACATTTGCAGACGGCGGCGCAGAATATGATGCCGTGCTTGAAAAAATAAGCAGTGTTTTTGCAGGCTTGGAGCAGCATAAACGCGCCCCTTTAAAAGAACAAAACTGCTGGAAGCTGCCGGAGTTTGTTACGGCAGTACCGCTGCGCAGCGCGTTTGACGCGGAAACGGAAAGCCTGCCGCTGCAAGAGGCGGAAGGCAGAATCTGCTCGGAGCAGGTGAGCTTTTATCCGCCGGGCATACCGGTGCTGTGGCCGGGCGAACTTGTTACGGCAGCAGTAATTGATTACTGCCTGCGCATGAAAAAGCTGGGGCTGCCTGTAAGCGGGCCGGCCGATTATACATTAACAGAACTGCGGGTGATTAAATAAATGGCAAAAGGTTATTTTATCAGTCTGGAAGGCGCAGACGGCTGCGGCAAAACCACGCAGCTGGAGCATGTGGCTGAAGAATTGAGAAGGCTTGGGCGTGAAGTTGTATGCACGCGTGAACCGGGCGGTACGAGGCTGGCTGAAAGCCTGCGCGCAATGGTGCTTGACCCGGAACTGATAATGAATGCCCGTACGGAAACGCTTTTATATATTACGGCGCGTGCCGACCATGTTGCGCGGGTAATTAAACCGGCGCTGCTGGCTGGGAAAATTGTGCTGTGCGACCGTTTCAGCGATTCTACCGAAGTATATCAGGGAATTGTACGCGGTCTGCCCTTGCAGGCCATTCATGGTTTAAGCACTTTTGCTTCCGGCGGCCTGGAGCCGGATTTAACAATACTGCTTGACGGCGACCCGGACCTTTTAGCGGCAAGGCGTGCTTTGCGCGGCGTTGAAGACCGCTATGAAAATGCCGGGCTGGAATTTCAGAAGAAGGTGCGGGACGGTTTTATGCTGCTGGCAGAAAAATACCCGGAACGCATTTTTAAAATTAATGCCTTGCAGGATGAACAGAAGGTAACTGCTGAAATTATGCGTGTTATTAATACTACCATTAAAATATGAGGTTAATTATGTGGGATGAAGTGCTGGGACACCAACAGAATAAAGAGTTTTTGCAAAAACTGCTGAAACCCGGCAGCCGCCCGCATGCCCTTTTGTTTTATGGTATGGGCGGCATTGGCAAAAAAATGCTGGCCCTGCATTTTGCAAAAACATTTTTATGCAAGTCTGCGGCAAAAAAGCCCTGCGGTATTTGCGAGAGCTGCCGTTTGATGGATATTGAAAACAATAGTTTTGCCCATCCGGATTTTTACCTGCTGACGGCAGAAGAAGCAGGCAAAGACATCAAAATCGAGCAGGTTAAGGAAATGGCAAAGCAGGCGGCATTTGCGCCGGTGCTTTCCGAACATAAAGTATGCATTATAGACGATGCCGGGCAGATGACGGCAGAAGCGGCCAACAGTCTTTTAAAACTTCTGGAGGAGCCGCCTCCGGGCTGGCTGTTTATTTTAATTACGCAGCAGGCAGAACGCCTTTTGCCGACGGTGCTGTCGCGCGTGGTGCGCCTGCGTTTTGACGCGCCGGACAGCAGCGCCGTTCAGCAGATACTGAAAGCGAAGGGCATTACTCAAAACACACAGGTACTGGCGGCTCTTGCAGGCGGTTCGCCGGGCAGGGCGTTAAGTTATAATCAGGCAGATATTTTTGCCATCCGCCGTGAGGCGCTTGATTTACTGAAAAAACTGCCGCTGCAAAACCCTTTTGGTTATATTGCGGCGCTGGGCTGGGGCGAGAAATACGACCGCGCGGCCGCACTGCTTTTAACGGAACAGTTTATTTACCTTCTGCGCGATGTGCTGCTTGTGCAGAGCGGTGCAGGCGGGCAGGTGTACAATACGGATATTATGGCCGGGCTTGACGGCATTGCCGCAGATTGGCCTTTACATACAGCCAGGCAGGGCGTAAACGCTGCGCAGGAAGCCTGGCAGAACATTAATAAAAATGTAAGCGCCAAAAATGTTTTGGAGGCGCTGGTTTTGAAACTTGATTTACTGCGGAAGGAGTGAAAATTTTGCTGAAAGTAGTAGGCATTAGGTTTAAAAAAGCAGGTAAAATATATTATTTTGACCCGGTTGATACCGGCGTGGAAGTTGGCGACCACGTAATTGTGGAAACGGTGCGCGGTTTGGAATACGGCACGGTTGTTATCGGCGCGAGAGAGGTTGAGGAGAATAAACTTGTTTCGCAGCTGAAACCCGTTATGCGCAAGGCAACCGAGCAGGACGCGCTGAAGGTGCAGGAAAATAAAGTGCGCGAAAAAGAAGCATTTAACATCTGCCTGCGTAAAATTGCCAAGCACGGGCTCCCCATGCGGCTGATTGATGTGGAATTTACTTTTGACGTTAACAAGATTATTTTTTATTTTACGGCGGACGGGCGTATTGATTTCCGTGAGCTTGTTAAGGATTTGGCGTCCGTATTCCGTACCCGTATTGAGCTGCGCCAGATTGGCGTACGTGATGAAGCAAAAATGCTAGGCGGCATCGGCAGCTGCGGCAGGCCTTTGTGCTGCGCTACCTTCCTCGGCGATTTTGAGCCGGTATCCATCAGGATGGCCAAAGACCAGAACCTGTCGCTGAACCCGGCGAAGATTTCAGGCGTATGCGGCAGGCTGATGTGCTGCTTGAAATACGAAAACGATGTTTATTGCAGCGGCTGCTGCGGTAAACGTCCGGCACCGGAGCGCGTGGAAGCACCGAAGGTTGGCGTTATGGTTGTTACGCCGCTCGGCGAAGGCCGCGTTATGGGCGTTAACCGTGCTATGCGTACTGCTTCCGTACAGCTTACGCCGGACAATACCATTCAGGTGGAATGGGACGAAATCGTGGATGCTTCCAAGGCGGATAAAATTTAATGGTACACAGCGGAATCAGGCGCGATTCCCTGCCGGGCTGCGGTTATGTAATCTGGCAGGACGCCAGTGAATTTACTTTTACGACGGATTCTGTGTTCGTGGCGGCATTTGCGCATCTGGTAAAAAAGGCGCAGGTGCTGGAACTTGGCAGCGGCACAGGGGCAATAAGCCTGTTTTTGGCGGCGCGTGGCGCGGAAAAGGTAACCGGGATAGAGTTTAACCCCAAAGTTACCGCCCTTATGGAGCGCAGCATTAAAGATAACGGGCTTGAAGAAACAGTAAAGGTAATTGGCGGCGATTTGCGCGAAATTAACAAATATTTTAAAACCGAAAGCATGGATTTGGTAATTGCCAACCCTCCCTACCGCAACAGCGGCAATACCCGCAAAATTGGCACTGCTGCCTGCCACGAGGTAACGGCAGATTTGCGTGACTTTTTTAAAGCGGCGGCGTACGCCGTGCGTTACCGTGGGCGCTTTGCCATTGTGCAGCTGCCCGACCGTTTTGCCGAGTGCATGCAGCTGGCGGCGGAATTTGGCTTGCAGCCCAAACGTTTGCAATGGGTACACAGCGCGGTTGACAAACCTGCATGGATATTTTTAATGGAAATGGTTAAGGGCGGCAGCTACGGGCTTGACGTTTTGCCGCCGCTTGTAATGTACAACGCCGACGGAACTTTAAGCGCGCAGGCACTGGCGTATTACGATAAATCGAAGGAGCTGGCAAAATGACGGAAGCCGGAACTTTATATCTTTGCGCAACGCCGATAGGCAATCTGGAAGATATTACGCCGCGCGTACTGCGCACTTTAAGCGAAGCCGATATTATTGCGGCGGAAGATACGCGCCATACCTTGCAGCTTTTAAACCATTTTAATATTAAAGGGCATTTGGTGCGCTATGATGAGCACAGCAAGGATAAAAACGGGCCGAAGCTGATAGCAGAACTTTTGGACGGCAGGAATGTAGCGCTTGTCAGCGACGCGGGCTTTCCCGGCATTGCCGACCCCGGCGAGCAGCTGGCACGCGAAGCGATTGACGCAGGCATAAAAGTTGTGCCGCTGCCGGGCGCAAATGCCGCATTGTGCGCGCTGATTGCTTCTGGGCTGCCGTCGTCACCGTTCTTTTTTGGCGGTTTTCTGCCCAAAAGCAAAAAGAACAGGGCTGAGCAGCTTGCGGCGTGGAAGAACATTCCTTCGACAATAATATTGTATGAAGCGCCGCACCGTATTAAAGACGTCCTGAAAGAAATACTGGCGGCGTGGGGCGACAGGCAGCTTGCTGCTGCGCGTGAACTGACCAAGCTGCACGAAGAATTTTTCCGCGGCAGCGTAACGGAGTGCCTGGCATGGCTGGAAGCGCAGCCGCCGCGCGGTGAGTTTTGCCTTGTTATAGCACAGGGTGAGGCTGATATTCAGGAAGAAACGCAGGCGGCCGACCCGCTGGACGAAGTAAAGACGCTGATTGCGCAGGGTATGGATAAAAAAGCAGCGCTGGCACAGGTTGCCAAAGCGCGCAAAGTGCCAAAGCGCGAACTTTATAACAGGTTGCTTGACGAAGAATAAAAGGGTTTACTTTTATTTTTAATAAGGGTATAATAAAAGCACAACAAAGCAGCAGTGTAACCAGTCTGTATGGTACACCAAAAGCAAAAAACCGGGAGTGGCAGCTCCCGGTTTTTTATTTAGGCTGGCTGTGATTTATAGGTACCTGTCCAGCCATTTGCAAATATAATAAGCAGTTATACTTGCTATGACAGATACAACAAATGCAGTAACCAAATCTGCCATTGGCACACCTCCTTTCCGCTGGAAAGGATCACAGCTTTTCCATTATGCCCAAAAAGTAAAGTTCTGTCAATGATTTGCCAAAAAGAAGTAAAACTTTTGCACAGCGGCGCAGAATGTGATAAAATTACAAAGGAATTGTCTGCAAAAATCAGCATTGCAGGCGCTTACACCGTTAAAACAATATTAACATAAAAGAAGGGAAAGCACATGAGCAAGAACAGTTTTTATATCACTACCCCAATTTATTATCCGAGCGATAATCTGCACATTGGCCACGCTTACTGCACGACAATTGCCGATACCGTTGCCCGTTATCACCGCGCCAAAGGAGAGGATGTATTCTTTTTAACCGGCAGCGACGAACACGGTCTGAAAATTCAGCGCAAAGCAGCCGAAAAAGGCATTACGCCGATTCAGTATGTTGATGCAATCGTAGCCAACTTTAAAAAGCTGTGGAAAATGCTGAACATTTCCAACAACGATTTTATCCGCACCAGCGAAGAACGCCACCATAAAGTTGTGCAGGCTGTACTGCAGAAAATTTATGACCAGGGCGACATTTATAAAAAGAATTATGAAGGTTTGTACTGCGTTCCGTGCGAATCTTACTGGCTGGAACGCCAGCTTGTAGACGGCAAATGCCCGGACTGCGGCCGCCCGGTAGAAAAAATGGCGGAGGAAAGTTATTTCTTTAAACTGTCCAAATACCAGGATAGAATTCTGGAATATATTGAAACCCATCCTGATTTTATTCAGCCGGTTTCCCGCCGCAACGAGATGATTAACTTCATCAAACAGGGCCTGGAAGATTTGTGCATTACCCGCACAACTTTCGACTGGGGCATTCCCGTTCCGTTCGACCCGAAACACGTTGTTTACGTTTGGTTTGACGCACTTTTAAACTACTTTACCGCTATCGGCTACGGCACGGATGAAGAAAAGTTTAAAAAATTCTGGCCTGCCAACATTCACCTTGTCGGTAAGGAAATTGTACGTTTCCACAGCATTATCTGGCCGATTATGCTGATGGCAATGGGCGAAGAACTGCCGAAACAGGTTTACGGCCACGGCTGGCTGGTTGTTGACGGCGACAAGATGTCCAAATCCAAGGGCAATGTTATCGACCCGATTGCTTTAATCGAAGAATTTGGCCCGGATGCTATCCGCTACTTCCTGCTGCGCGAAATTACGCTCGGCAGCGACGGCAACTTCTCGCGCGACGCGCTGATTAACCGCATTAATGCCGACCTTGCCAATGACCTTGGCAACCTGCTGCACCGTACAGTAAGCATGATTGAAAAATACCACGGCGGCGTTGTAACGCATAAGGAAGGCACGGAAGCCGTTGATAAGGAATTTATTGCCCTTGTTAACGAAACTGTTGCCGGTTACAGTGATGCCATGGACCATATGGAACTGAACCAGGCTATTAAGGATGTATGGAACCTTATCGGCCGCGCCAATAAATATATTGATGAAACCGCACCGTGGATTCTGGCAAAAGACCCGGCGCAGGCAGAACGCTTGCAGGCCGTTATGTACAACCTTGCCGAAGCGCTGCGCATTATTGCAATTTTGATTGCGCCGTTTGTGCCTGTTACCGCGCCTAAAATTTACGAACAGCTCGGTCTTGGCAAACCGGAAAGCTTCTTTATGGCAGACGCTGTTTGGGGTAAACTGGCAACCGGCACCAAAGTGCAGAAGGGTGAACCGCTTTTCCCGCGCATTGAAGTTACAGAAGCCGGTGAAACCGTAATTGCGGCTACCAAAAAATCTGCCGCCAAGGCAATTAAAGCCGAAGCTCCGAAGGCAGAAGTTAAAAAAGAAGCAAAACCTGCACCGGCAGCAGACGGTGAAATTACCATTGATGATTTTGCAAAGATAGATTTGCGTGTGGCAACCGTTGTTGCCGCAGAACGCGTGCCCAAAACCGATAAGCTGATTAAATTGCAGGTTAAAATCGGCGATGAGGAACGCACCATTGTAAGCGGAATTGCCCAGCATTATGAACCGGAAAACCTGATTGGCAAAAACGTTATTGTTATTGCCAACCTCAAACCGGCCAAACTGCGCGGCATTGAAAGCCGCGGCATGGTGCTGGCAGCCAGCGACGGCGAAGGCAATTTGGTACTGGCAGACGCACCGGGCATTGCCAGCGGCAGCAAGGTGAAATAAAATGTCGCGTACAGGTTTGTGGGATTCACATGCCCATCTTGATTCTGATTATTTTACTGATGACCGTGACGAGCTGATTGCCAAAATCGGCGAAGAAATGGAAGGCTTTATCAACCCCGGCTGTGACGAAGAAAGCTCTGCTTTTGCCGTACAGCTTGCAGAAAAGTATGATTTTGTTTATGCTGCTGTGGGCTGGCATCCGGAAGAACTTGCCGGTATTAAAGACGAGCATTATCTTGATAAACTGGCAGCGTGGGCTGTGCATCCAAAAGTTGCGGCAATCGGCGAAATAGGGCTTGATTATTACTGGAAAGAAAACGAGCCGAAAGAAGTACAGAAAAAACGCCTTTTGGAGCAGATTGACCTTGCCGTACAGTTTGATTTGCCGGTAATTATTCATGACCGTGAAGCGCACGGCGATATTTTCGATATTTTCCGCAGCGAAGTGCCTGCGGGAACAAGGGCTGTGTTCCATTGTTATTCAGGCTCGCTGGAAATGGCAAAGGAACTTGCCAAACGCGGCTATTACTTTGGCTTTGGCGGTACAAGCACCTATAAAAACGCAGCAAAAGTGCGCGAGGTGCTTGCTTTTGTGCCGGACGAACTGCTGCTTTTTGAAACGGATTCGCCGTATTTAACGCCGGTGCCTTACCGCGGCAAGCGCAATAATCCGCTTTATACAGAACTTGTGGCGCAAAATGCTGCGCTGGTACGCGGAACAACTTTTGAAGCGCTGGCAGCGCAGACAACGAAAAACGTTAAAACGCTTTTTAATAAAATTAAATAATGCTGACGCGGCAGTCTGCTACTGCTGCGTCTTTTGTTTACCATAAAAGTGCTTGTGCATAATACTTTTTATAAGGAGTTGTTTGATTTTAAACTAAAAGTACCTTCAAGGAAGATGGCTTGACATTATAAAAAAGGCTGTGATAAAATACCCCCGAATTAAGGAGGTAATATTATGCCTAAAAATGTTACAGTTTTCAGAAGAACCATTTTGATAGCCATAATGTTTGTAATTTTATTCAGTGGGCATACGCATCTTGGTTTGGCGGAAGCACCTGTTACTATTTTAAAGTTTGACGGTACGGAAAGAACAGTTACAACAGAACTTTCCGACCCGCGCGCTGTTTTTAAAGAAGCAGGCATTGCCGTAGGGCAGGCAGACCGTATTGAAGAAAAAACAAGCGGCCGCGGCAAAGTGCTGGTTTTAAAACGCGCCGTGCCGGTTATTGTTGTACGCGGAGATTCGCAGCAGAAATTTTTTACCAATAAAGATACTGTCGGCGAAGCGCTGAAAGAGTTAAACATCCGCTTTAACAAAAAACGCGTTTATCCTGCCGCAGATACTCCGGTTACTGCCAATGTGGAAATCCATATCCTGAACAAGGGCGATACTTTAAGCTCCGTTGAGGCCGATTCGGAAATTCCCGTAAAATACATTGATGACGAGAATATTCCTTATGGGCAGGAACAGCTTGTGGAACAGGGCAAAGCCGGCAAGGTAAAAGTTGTAAAAAAATCCGTGGTAAGCACGGGCAAAGCACCCAAAGAAGTGGAAATTGCCCGCGAAGTTCTGGCTGACCCCAAATATTCCGTTATCAGGCGCGGCATTGGCATGTCGGTGGAAACGCCTGAAGGCAGAAAAAAATACAGCCGCATCATTACTGCTGAAGCAAGCGCCTATACCGTACACTGCGGCACCGGTACTGGCCTTACATCCATCGGCCTTGTGGCTGCCCGCGGCATTGTTGCCGTTGACCCGCGTGTAATACCTTACTATACGAAAATGTATATCCCCGGTTACGGCATTGCCATTGCAGGCGATACCGGCGGCGCTATCCGCGGCAACCGCGTGGATTTGTTTATGGACAGTTACGAGGAAGCAATTAACTGGGGCCGCCGTAATGTGGAAGTTTATATTTTAGAGGACTAATAAGTGCTGAAAGAAGTTATTGTAGTAGAAGGAAAAAGTGATACCGCGGCAATCAGGCGCGCGCTGGAAGCCGATACGATAGAAACGGGCGGCTTTACGCTGGCCGCGTCTACCCTGCGCAAAATTGAAGCAGCGTATAAAAAGCGCGGCATTATTATACTTACTGACCCTGACGGAGCAGGTAACCGCATACGCCGTTTTTTAACGGAGCGTTTTCCGGAGGCGGGGCAGGCTTTTATACCGCGCATTGATGCAACTGCCAACGGCGATGTCGGCGTGGAACAGGCAAGCCCAAAAGCTATTTTAGCGGCACTGGGCAAAGTGCGCCATCATGAATTTACACCGCAGCAAGAATTTACAGAGCGTGATTTAATGCTAAACGGGCTCAGCGGCGGCAGCATGGCAAGCGCAAGGCGCGATAAGCTGGCTGCGCTTTTGGGCGTCGGTTACGGCAATGCCAAATGCTTTTTGCAAAGGCTTAACACCTACGGCGTAACGCGCGAAGAATTTAATTCCGCACTGGCGGAAATTGGAGAAGTTGAATGAAGAAACCTGTAATTGCTACACCGGAAGTTACTAACTATATATTGCGCAGGTTTAACCTGCATGCCGATAAAAAACTCGGGCAAAACTTTTTAATTGATGAAGACATTGTGCGCCGTATTGCCGCTGCCGCAGAACTTGCGCCCGGCGAACCGGTGCTTGAAGTAGGGCCCGGTATTGGCACGCTGACGCAGGCCCTGGCAGAAACCGGCGCGGACGTAACCGCTGTTGAACTGGATAAGCGTCTTTTGCCGGTGCTTGAAAAAACGCTTGAAGGCTATGAGAACGTGCGCGTTATTAATGCCGACGTGCTTGAACTTGACGTTAACAGCGCTATGGGCGGCAAAACCTTTAAGGTTGCAGCCAATTTGCCGTATTACATTACCACGCCGATAATTTTTGCGCTGCTTGAAAAAAAGCTGCCGCTTGAACGCATGGTAATTATGGTGCAGAAGGAAGTTGCCGAGCGCATAACGGCAGCGCCGGGCGGAAAAGATTACGGCGCGCTTTCGGTTGCCATGCAGTATTACACAGAGCCGGAAATTGCCTTTATCGTGCCGCCGTCAAGTTTTATTCCGCGCCCGAGCGTGGACAGTGCCGTTGTGGTATGTAAAAACCGCAACGTGCCGCCGGTGGAAATTTGTGATGAAAAACTGTTTTTCCGGGTGGTAAAGGCAGCATTTTCGCTGCGCCGCAAAATGTTAAGCAATGCGCTGAAGAATATGGGCATTACCTCGCAGCAGGCACAGGAATGGCTGAACCTTGCGGGCATTGACCCCAAACGCCGCGGAGAAACGCTTTCGCTGCAGGATTTTGCAAACTTAACCAATACCTTTGAAAAGATAAAATAGCAATATAAGTTCAGCAGGCTTAAAAGGCCTGCTTATTTTTTTTGCAAATTTTTTGGTTAGTTATTGACAACCGCATAAAAAAAGAGTATAGTGTTCTTGAACAGGAACAATATATAAGGGGCTGAATGAGGGGAATGGAAATCGTAGAACGCTTAATGCACTTTAACCTTACACGCCAGGAGGCAACATTATACCTGCTGCTGGTAAAAGCCGGACGCCTTACAGGCTATGAAGCGGCCAAGCAGACAGGCATATCGCGCTCCAACACCTATACGGCACTGGCAGGGCTGGTGGAAAAGGGCGCTGCCTATATAATGGAAGAAGGCAAAGTGACGCGTTATACGCCGGTTGCACCGGAGGAGTTCTGCAATAATAAAATCCGCCGCCTGGCGGAAATGCGCGACGCGCTTATAAAAGAACTGCCTGGTGTAAAAAATGAAGCCGAAGGTTATATAACCATTAAAGGCAACGCAGAAATTATCAGCAAGCTGCAAAACACCGTACTTAATGCCAAAGCGCGCATTTATGTATCGGCAAATGCCGCCGTAATGGAGCTTTTGCGTACTGAACTTGAAGACGCGCTTGGCCGCGGCTTAAAGGTAGTGGTTATTACCGGCAGCGATTTCCTGCTTCCGGGGGCAATTTGCTACAACACCGTTAAACAGACAGGGCAGATAAGGCTGATAGCCGATTCGCAGACGGTACTGACCGGTGATTTGGATGAGGGGGCAAATTCAACCTGTTTATATTCCTGTAAGCGTAACCTGGTGGATTTGTTTAAGGACGCGCTTAAAAACGAAATTAAACTGATTGAATTGCAGAAAGGTTGAGATTAATGTCTGAAAAAATTCCGTTTGTTACCAAAGAACAACTTGAAGATATTGCATCACGTTATGCAACGCCGTTTTATTTATATGATGAAAAAGGCATCCGCGAAACTGCGCGCAGGGTAAATAAGGCTTTCAGCTGGAACAAAGGCTTTAAGGAATATTTTGCGGTAAAAGCAACGCCGACACCGGGCATTTTAAAAATTTTGCACGAAGAAGGCTGCGGCGCGGACTGTTCTTCTTATACAGAGCTTTTAATGGCTGATGCGGTTGGCTTTAAGGGTGACGAAATTATGTTTTCGTCCAATGATACGCCTGCCGAAGATTTTCAGCTGGCACGTAAACTTAATGCCACTATAAATCTGGATGATATTACCCATATTGACTTTTTGGAGCGCGTGGCTGATATTCCCGATACCGTGTGCTGCCGCTACAACCCGGGCGGGCATTTTGCCATTGCCAACAACATTATGGATAACCCTGGCGACGCCAAATACGGCATGACGCGCGAGCAGCTTACCGAGGCTTACAAACGCCTTATGGCTAAGGGCGTAAAACACTTTGGGCTGCATGCGTTTTTGGCAAGCAACACCGTTACCAACGATTACTATCCGGAGCTGGCACGTATTTTATTTAAAGTTGCCGTGGAATTAAAAGAAGAAACCGGCGCTTCCATTGAATTTATCAATCTTTCCGGCGGTGTTGGCATTGCTTACCGCCCCGGACAGCCGCAAAATGACATTATGGAAATAGGCGAAGGCGTGCGCCGTGCTTATGAAGAAGTGCTTGTACCGGCAGGTATGGGCAACGTAAGGCTTTATACCGAAATGGGCCGCTACATGCTGGCACCTTACGGCGCTCTGGTAAGCCGCGTTATTCACCAAAAGCATATTTATAAAGAATATATCGGGCTGGATGCCTGCGCCGCCAACTTAATGCGCCCGGCTATTTACGGCGCTTACCATCATATAACCGTTATGGGCAAGGAAAACGCTCCCTGCGACCATAAATATGACGTTACGGGCGGTTTGTGCGAAAACAACGATAAATTTGCCATTGACCGCATGCTGCCGGAAATAAATATCGGCGATTTGGTGTTTATCCATGACGCCGGTGCGCACGGCTTTGCCATGGGCTACAACTACAACGGCAAGCTGCGCAGTGCGGAACTTTTACTGAAAGAGGACGGCAGCGTTGAAATGATACGCCGTGCCGAAACTCCGGCAGATTATTTTGCTACTTTTGATTTTACTGGTTTGTTTAATAAGGATTAATGATGATAACTCCGGTGTTTGTTTCGGCAGGCAGCGGAGTTTTTTGTATGCCTGTGCTAATTGAAGAATAGGGCAACGTATGGTATGATTGTAATATAGTTTTTAATATAAATAATGTACAAATCTGTTGATGTTATGAGAACATAGACAAAAACTGCGGCGGCTAAAATCAAAGGCTAAAAAGTAAGTGAGTCCGGTGCTGTGCCCGGACGGAGTCGGAGGAGCCGCAGCATTTTTGTATGGTCGAATAGCATTAACAGATTTGTTAAAATGTAAAAAGTATAAGGAGCAATACTATGTCGATATTGGAACATGCCTCGCTGATGACGGACGAAATAAGGCGCGTGCCGCTTGAAGAACTGCAGATACGCCTTGCGCGTTTCCGCGAGGAAATGGAAAAAGAACATCCCGGCTGGCAGATGGCGGTTATTAATAATAAAGTTAATATGTACTATTTTACCGGTACCATGCAGGAGGGTGCTCTGGTTATCCGTCCGCAGGACGAAATTTTGTGGGTACGCAGAAGCTATGACCGTGCCCGCAATGAATCGCTGTTGCCGGATATCCGCCCGATGCAGAGCTTCCGCACTTTGGCGGAATTTTATGGCACTTGCCCGGAAGTTATGTATGTGGAATGCAGAAAAGTTACTGTTGACTGGCTGAACATGCTGCGCAAATATATGCCGTTTAAAGAATATGCCGATATTGACGGCCTGCTGTGCAGCCTGCGCCTTGTAAAAAGCAGCTATGAACTGGAACTGATGAAGCGCAGCGGTGCGATTCACCAGACGGTGCTGGAGCAGCTTGCGCCGAAAATGATAAAGGAAGGCATCAGCGAAGCAGAACTTGCCGTAAGCCTGTATACAGAAATGTTAAAACGCGGTTCGCACGGCATTGCGCGCATGAATCTGCCCCTGGGCGAAGATGTTATCGGCGTGGCGTCGTTTGGCAAAAGCGGGCTGGTGCGCACTGCTTTTGACGGCCCCGGCGGTACGGGCGGCACCTGCATTGCGGTGCAGAGCATCGGTTCGCCGTTCCGCAAATTAAAAGCGGGCAGGCTGGTTTATCTGGATATTCCCTGCGGCGTGGAAGGCTACCATACCGATAAAACGATAGTGTATTATTTTGGCGATATTAATAAAGACCCCAACCGCGATTTGATTTTGGCGGCACATGAACATTGCATAATGCTGGAGCGTTTTGCCGCTGCCATGTTAAAGCCCGGCACGGTGGTAGAAGATATTTATAACGAAACAATGAAGCAGTTTGACAGCCGCTTTGCTGCAGGCTTTATGAACGGCGGCAAGTTTTTGGGGCACAGCATCGGGCTTACCATGGATGAAAGCCCGGCCATTGCCAACCGTTTTAAAGAAGTGCTTACGGAAGGCATGACCTTTGCGCTGGAGCCGAAGATTGCCCTGCCCGGTATTGGCATGGTTGGCAGCGAGAACACTTACCTTGTAACGGCAAACGGCGGCAAGGCGCTTACAGGCTCGCCGCACAAGCTGTGCTGCATTTATTAAACCATATACGCATAAAAATAACGGCAATAACTTTTGCATAGTGCAGGTTATTGCCGTTTTAGTTTTCTTTTGTATCATTTGAAGCAGACGTTTCTGCTTCTGCGCTTTATAATAAAAGCACATAATATCAGCCGGTGGTTTCGGAAGAACAGAGCCGTGCCAGTGCCGGTAAATCCGTAACGGTAATTTTGCCGCGCCCTGTGGCGATAATGCTTTGCCGGCGCAGCTGCGCAAGCCCGCGCGTTATCTGCACGCGGCTCAGGCCGAGCATTCCGGCAAGGGCGTCCTGCGTAATGGCAATATCAAAGCCGTGGCTTTGCGGGTTATTTACTGTTAGCAGGTACAGCAGATTGCAGATTTTAACAAAGGATGAATTATATTCCTAGTGTACGGTTTCAAACAGCAGACGGTTGACGTACATGGAATACCAGTTGACAACCTGCTCGCTTAATTCTGTGTTTTCTTCAAACATTTGGCTGAACTGCTGCCGCGTAAATTCCAGCACGGAAATTTCCGTCAGGGCAACCGTTGTAAGCGAAAGCTCTATTTTAAAGCCGCAGGTATGGTAACCGGGAAAAATACTGCCTTCACCATGAAAGCTTATGATTTTGCGGTGGCCGTTTTCGTGGTCAGCGTAGTGCATCAGCGCGCCGCTTTTTATGTAATGAATTTTTTCGTGCGGCTGTCCCGGACGCCACAGGTATTCGCCTTTGGCAAAATGTTTTTCGGTATGCGGGTGCGACAGAAAATAATCGTAAAAACGGCAGAATTCGCCTGTGAAGTAATAACGTGGTGTCAGCATGGCGGTTCCTCCGATGTGTTATGTTCAGTTAAATTGTAGCATTGGCGGCGTTGTTAGGCAATGGGTGAGAATATTTTGGCTTTATAGTGGGTTTGAAGAAACAAAAGCTATGTACTGATGCGGTTCATGCTAAAAACTGCGGCTTCTCCGATTCCGGTCAGGCTTCGCGGCTGACCTCTCGTTTGAATAGATAAAAAAATTTAGCCGCCGCAGTTTTTTATCATTCACCTTACAGCACACAGCTTTTGTTTAATTAAGGCCTTTTTTACTATGATATACGGATTTTTCTTTATTAAATAGTGATAAAGTACGAATTTGCAGCAAATGCGGCATATATTTTTAGCAATATTTAATAATAAAAATTACAAAAACTGTGTTTGTTTGAGCGAAGCGAGTTACGCAGTTTTTGTGATTTTTAAACTGGAATGTGGCGTTAAGAAAATATTCTGCCGCGAAAACTTTTTGGTTACTTTTTAGTTATAAAAAGTAACATGAGTAATAAAGTAAGAATGAAAAATTAGCGTATAATCAAAGACGCTAAAGCAAAAAAATAATTAAAATAAAAGGAGCGAGCATCATGCAGCACAAATGCAAAGTGACGGTTATTGACAAAAAATGCTTTAATGATTATCAGGAAAAATATCTGGCGGACCCTAAAAGCGGTCCGTGCCCGTTTTACAATGTGGGCGACGAGTTTATTTTTGAGCGCTACGGCGGCGACGATACCTTCTGGCGCACCGGCAACGGCACACAGTGCGGCGAAGCGTGGGACTGCATCAGCCGTTATATTTACACTGCGCTTCAGGGCGGCAGCATTATGCGCGGCTGGACTAATGACGAGCGCATGATGATTGCCTGCTGCAACGACGGTACGCGCCCGGTAATTTTTAAAATTGAGCGTTTGGATTACCTGGTTGTTAAAATTGAAGGCATGGCGTGCGGAAAATGCGCGGAAAAAGTACAGGCTGCACTGGCACAGGTGCCGGGCGTAAAAAGCGTGGCTGTAAGGCTTGAAAGAAACTGGGCAGAGGTTTTTGCAGACAAAGGGAGGGAGCCGGAAGTTTCTGCTTTAACGGCGGCGGTGGAGGCACTGGGCTACAAAGTAACAGGCATTGATTAAAACCGTAAAAACATAAAAATAACGGCAGAAGCCTAAAAAGGTTACTGCCGTTTAATTATTTTGCTGTAAGTTTTTGCAGTTCTTCAATTTCCGTAGGGTAGCACAGCACATACAGCGTATCGCCGCTGTGCAGGCGCGTATTGCCTTCGGGGATGAGTTCTTCGTCGCCGCGTTTTACGTCTACCAAAAGCGAATGGCGCGGCCAGTTAATTTCGCGCACCAGGCGCCCGTCGGCAGTGCTGCCGGTATCTACCGTCAGCTCCATAATGCTGCGTTCCTGTTCGGCGTGGTTGCGCTCCAGCGCTTTGGTGTTTTTTAAAAGGCGCATAAACAGTTCACCGTACAGCGGTTTGGCGCGCCAAACTTCCGTTGTGGCAAAAGCCATAAGCGAAGCAAGCGCCAGCGGCAAAAGGTGCATAAACGAACCTGTCATTTCCATAACAAGCACCGTGGCGGTGATGGGCGTGCGTACGGAAGCCGTAAAAAATGCCGCCATGGAAAGAATGACGATATTTGTTTTATAGGCGCTGCTTAAAAGGCCCGCCTGAGAAAACAACTCGGCCATAACCGCACCGGCAACCCCGCCCGCAACAAGCGTCGGTATAAATGCGCCGCCCGGCAGCCCGCGCCCGAAAGCGAGCAGCGTAAGCAGTATTTTTGCGGCTAAAAACATAAGCAGTACCGTTACGGGGTAGGAGTTAAAAGCGGTATTGGTAAGCAAATCATCGCCGCCGCCCAATGCTTCCGGCAGGTATAAGCCGGTAATGGCAGTAACGGCAAGCAGTAAAAAGTTTTGCAGGCAGCTGCTGTTTGGCAGCAGTTTGTAAAGGCGTACGGCATTTAAAAGCCCGTAATTAAACAACGCGCCCAGTACGCCGCAGATGATGCCTGCTGCCAGAATTACCCAGTAATCGCTGTACTGCAAAACTGGCAGCCCGGAAAAATTAAAAACGGTATCGCGCCCCAGGATTAAGCGGCTTGTAAAGGTTGCTGCCACTGATGCCGAAAGAACGGGAAACAGCAAAAAGCCGGAAAAATTGTGGTTGATTTCTTCAAGAACGAAAATAACGCCTGCCAGCGGAGCGTTAAAAACTGCGGCCAAGCCTGCCGCTGCGCCGCCGCTGATAAGATAGCGTTCTTCGATGCGCGGGCGTGCCAGAAGGCGGCTTACGCCCTGCCCGGCCATAGCGCCCATTTGAATGGACGGGCCTGCCCTGCCGAGCGAAAGCCCGCTGCCTATGGCAAGGGCGCAGGCGGCGAATTTAACAAGTAAAATACGCAGCCAGCGCAGCTTAAAAACACCCAGTACGGCGCCTTTTACCTGCGGAATGCCGCTGCCTGCTGCCTGCGGTTCCGCTTTGGCAAGCCACGCAAGCAAAGCGGCGGCAATAAGCAGTGCGCCGCAAAAAAGTGCAATGGCAGGCGGCGTATAACCGCCGGCAAAAACAAAGCTTTGCAAATTGGCGCGGAGTGAAGCGGCACCGGTTAAGGCAAGGCGGAAGCAGCTTATGATAACGCCTGCCAGTACGCCGGTAACAATGCCGCCGGCACATAAGCGCAGGCGGAAATAACGCGTATTGTTAAGCAGTTTGTAAGTTGTAAGAACCCTCAGCCTTGCATCCATGGCTCCTCCGTATAATCACCGCGGGCAGAAACAATCCGGTAGCCTATGGAAGCTACTTCACGCTGCAGTTCGTTCAGCGCTTCGGCTGCTTCTGCACCGGTGTGCAGTTTATTGTCGTACAAAAGGTATTTGCCGCGTACGTTTTGCGGCGAAAGATTGGGCATAATAACATTTGCGCCGGCCTTAATTCCCAAAAGGCGGCCGCCCGGGGCCAAAGTGCCGAGTGCTGTTGTTGCCGGAAGAAGCACATGCGGAAATAAAAGCCGCAGAACGGCAAGCAGCACTAAAGTAAGTTCCACGCTGCCTGCGGGTTCGTCCTTAAACGGCGTATCGTGATGGGGAATGAAAGGACCGATGCCAATCATCTGCGGGCGCAGTGTTTGCAGAAACATTAAATCATCCGCTAAATTTTTCGCCGTCTGGTAAGGTGAGCCGACCATAAAACCCGCGCCTGCCTGATAGCCGAGTTCTTTTAAAGTATACAGGCAGTTCTGGCGGTTTTGGGCGCTTAGTTCTGCCGGGTGCAGTTTGGCGTAATGCGCGCAATCTGCCGTTTCGTGGCGCAGAAGATAACGGTCGGCGCCTGCTTTTTTCCACAGAGCGTAGGTTTCACGGCTGCGCTCGCCGATAGAAAGCGTAACGGCGCAGTCAGGATGCTGCGCTTTAATGGCGCGCACAATGGCGGCGATATCCTCGTCACTGTAAAAATAATCCTCGCCGCCCTGTAAAACAAAGGTGCGGAAACCAAGCCCATACCCTGCCCGGCAGCATTCCAGAATTTCTTCCTGCGTAAGGCGGTAGCGTGCGGCATTTTTGTTGCTGCGCCTTATGCCGCAGTAATAGCAGTCATTTTTGCAGTAGTTGGTAAACTCTATCAGCCCGCGCACGAAAATCTGTCTGCCGAAGCTTTTTTGTGCTGTTTGCTGCGCCAGCGCAAAAAGCAGGTTTTTATGCTGCGCGCCCTGTTTGATAAGCTGCAAGGCTTCGTCTTTATTAAGGCTGTGCGTATTATTTAATTTTTCTATCAGTAAGACTGTATCCATAAATAAAAACTCCTTTAAATACTTTTATTATATCATGTTCCGGCAGCGGCGGCTGCAAATTTGCGGCAGGATTTTTGGCGGCGGCGGAGAATTAAAATAATATTAAGTAACTTTTCGCTGATTTTAAGTTTGGAGGAAAGAAACAAAAATGTTTGATAAGGTTTTGCTTGCAACAGATTTATCGGAGGAAGCGGACGGCCTGCTTCCGTGTTTTTACAGCTTGTGCCCCGATGACGATACCGAAGTTGCGGTAGCGCATATTTTTAAAGACAAAGAGGATGCGGAGCCCGGCAGCAGCAGCTTTAAAAAAGTGCAGAGCCGTGTGCGGGCCGTAGTTGCCGAACTGCGCCGCGCCGGATACGAAAACGCGCATGAAATTTACCGCAGCGGTGAAGTTTTTGAGCAGTTAACGGAAATTGCCGATGATGAGGACGCAGGGCTTATTATGGTGGCGTCGCACGGAAAAGGCTTTTTTAAAAGCGCGCTTTTGGAAAGCACCACCTTTGATTTGGCGCGTGCTACCGACAGGCCGCTGTTTGTTTCAAAACCGGTGGAAGATGCAGGCGACGAACTGCTGCAGAAAAATCTGCTGCACCGCATTCTTGTGCCGACCGATTTTTCGCTGAAGTCTTTGTCGGCGCTGGACGTTATCCGCATGCTGCGCGAGCATATCAGCGAAGTTGTGTTTGTGCATGTGGTGGAGCGCAGCCGCAGCCAGGATGATTTGGAAGATAAAATGAAAACGGCTTCAAACCGCCTGCAGGAACTGGTGGACGAAATGAAAATTTTCGGCATTAAAGCAGACTTTCATGTACGCAAAGGAGCGGCTTCCAAAGAGATTCTGCGCATTGCCGAAAAAGAGGATGTTTCGCTGATTGTAATGGCCAAAACGGGCGCAGGGCTGGTTAAAGGGCTGGTAATGGGCAGCACGGCACAGAACGTAACTTTAAATTCCGAAAGGTCGCTTTTACTTTTGCCGCCGGAAAATGCAGCGGATAATTAAATAATTTACAGAAAAATTATGTAAAAACCTTGACAAGTAAGCAAAATATAGGTATACTGTTACTTGCGGCTGATGCCATAGCCGCAAGTTTTCTTTTGCGGCAAAAACAAAATATTTATCACATTTTCAACACGGAGAGATGACCGAGTGGTTGAAGGTGCACGCCTGGAAAGCGTGTGTGCGGGAAACCGTACCGAGGGTTCGAATCCCTCTCTCTCCGCCACTTAAAAACTGCCGCGTAAGCGGTTTTTTTATTACTTCTTTGTAGGACCGCAGATGGCGGGTCCTGCGCAATGAAAGCCTGTGAACCGTGTCAGGACCGGGAGGGAGCAGCACTAAGCAGTTACTTGCATGTGCCGCAGGGGTGCCTGCATTTGCGGCCCTACAAGGAAGTAGCTTAAGCAGCTCTGATGGGCTGCTTTTTTTGTTAATTTTGTTGTACTTATGGGCAGAAATTTTATATAATTATGTGGTAGGCATATTATAAGGAGGTGCGGCAGTTGGCATACGTTGCGTTATACAGAAAGTGGCGCCCGCAGGGGTTCGATTCCCTCGTTGGGCAGGAGGCGGTGCGTACTGCGCTTACCAATGCGCTGGAAACTGGTCGTATAGCCCATGCCTATCTGTTTGCCGGGCCGCGCGGAACAGGCAAAACCAGTACGGCAAAAATTCTGGCCAAGGCTGTTAACTGCGAACACGGGCCGACGCCTAACCCCTGCAATAAATGCCAGAACTGCGTGCGCATAAATGACGGCACATCCATGGACGTGTTTGAAATCGACGCAGCTTCCAACCGCGGCATTGATGAAATCCGCGATTTGCGCGAAAAAGTTGCTTTTGCGCCCGTAAACGGACGTTATAAAGTATATATTATCGACGAAGTGCATATGCTTACGACGGAGGCCTTCAACGCGCTTTTAAAAACGCTGGAAGAACCGCCGCCGCATGTAATTTTTATTCTGGCAACAACCGAGCCGCATAAAATACCGGCAACAATACATTCGCGCTGCCAGCGCTTTGATTTTAAGCGCGTAACCGACAGCGACATTGTTAAGCGCCTGCGTGAGGTTGCTGACGGCAGCGGCATTGCAGCCGATGACGACGCCTTGCAGCTGATTGCCGTGCAGGCAGACGGCGGCATGCGCGACGCATTGAGCTTACTTGACCAGTGCGGCGTTATGGCAGAGCGCGTAAGCGCTGAAACCGTGCGCAGCGTGCTGGGCATTGTAGGGCGCGAAGCCCTGCGGGAACTTGTAAAAGCGGTTGGCGAAGGCAATGTGCCGAAAGCGCTGGAGCTTTTGGAAGCCCTGCTTGCAGGCGGCAAGGATGTTAAGCAGATTATTACTGAACTTGCGGAATACCTGCGGGCAGTACTGCTTTACAAGGCTTCGCCCGAATACCGCGAGATTTACCTGACTGATACTAAAGAAGCAATAGCTGCTATGGAAGGCCTGTTCAGCACGGACAGGCTGATGGCGGCGCAGGAACGCCTGCACCAGTGCATGCTGGAACTGCGGCAGAGCGTGCGCGGCAGAATTGCCGCTGAAATGTGTCTGTTTGATTTGTGCCGTGTGGAAGGCAGTACGCTGGCAGCTTTAACTGCGCGCGTGGAAAAACTGGAAGCCATGCTTGCCGGAAGAATACCGGCAATACAGCAAACAGTTCCTGCTGCGCCTGTGCATCAGGAGTATCCCCAGCAAGCAGCTGCTGCGCCGGAAACCGGGCCTAAATTCGGCTATGTGCTTGACGAAGGTCATGGCATTCACACCGAAGCGCCGGAACCGCAGCCTCAGAAGGCTGCTGCGGCAGCAGAAAATTATCAGCCCGCGGCTGAACCTGTTAAAGCCATGCCTGTAAAAAAAGCAGCTCCCGTGCTGAATGCAGAGCCTGCTCCAATTATAGAAGCAGATGCCGCTGCCGGAGATTTGTGGCAGCAGGTGCTTGAAATTTTAAAAACGGAAAAGAAACGCTCCATGGTGGCCTGTGCTGCCGGTGGGCGTGCAGTAAGCTATGTCAACGGTATTTTAACGGTTGCTTTTAAAAATAAGTTTAACTGCAAACGCATGAATGCCGATGATTATAAAAAGGCTTTTGAAGCCGTTTTGCTGCGCCTTGCACGCTGCGAGGTGCGCTTAAACTGCGTTGAAGAAGCCGGACTTATGCAGAAACCGCCTGCACCGGCGCCTGCAAAAGAGCAGGAAGAAGAACTTGAGCCGGTGGTAAAAAAAGCCATGGCGGCTTTTGGCGGAACATTGCAGAAACTGTAATCAGTAAATTTAAGGAGGAATTTATTTATGTTTAATCCCGGAATGGCAAATATGCAGGGTATGATGAAAAAAGTACAGAAAATGCAGCAGGATATGCTGAAAATGCAGGAGGAACTGAAAAACCGCACTGTTGAAGCAACTGCCGGCGGCGGTGCCGTTACCGTTGTTGTAACCGGACGCAAAACCGTTGAAAAGGTTACCATTGCCCCCAGCGCAGTTGACCCCGAAGACGTGGAAATGCTGGAAGATTTGGTTACTACTGCCATTAACGAAGCAATGCGCAAAGTAGACGAAATGACCGAAAAAGAAATGGGCAAAATTACTGGCGGGATGAAACTGCCGGGCATGTTCTGATATGGCGCGCCTGATACGCCCGCTGGCAAACCTGCATGAACAGCTGCGGCGTTTGCCGGGCATTGGTTCCAAAACGGCGCTGCGCCTTGCCTATCATATTATTAATATGCCGGCGGAGGATGTGCAGCGGCTGGCTGCTGCTTTGGTTGATGCCAAACGCCAGGTATGCCTGTGCCGTACCTGCTATAATTTAAGCGACAAGCCGGAGTGCGGCATATGCAGCGACCCCGGGCGCGACAAAACCACCATCTGCGTGGTGGAACAGCCGCAGGATGTAATGGCCATGGAACGCAGCCGCGGATACAGAGGCCTGTACCATGTCCTGCACGGCGCATTGTCGCCGCTGGACGGCATTGGGCCGGATAACCTGCGTATTAAGGAACTTCTGCGCCGTTTGCAGCAGGGCGAAGTAAAAGAAGTAATTCTGGCGACCAATTCCAATGTGGAGGGTGAAGCAACGGCTGCCTATCTGGCGCAGCTGCTGAAACCTCTGGGCGTGGTAACCAGCCGTATTGCGCATGGTTTGCCTGTCGGCGGCGATTTGGAGTACGCCGACGAACTGACTTTGGCGCGCGCGCTGGAGAACAGGCTGCGTCTGTAAGAAAGGCTAGATAAAAAAATGGAAATACAGGATGCGGAAAACGCAGTCAGGGAAATCGGCACGGCAGCCATTGACGCTGTGCAGGGGCTTGATTCTGCAACGATAGAGGGTTCGCTGCCTTTTATTGCCGGCGTTTTAATTTTACTGATAGCGGTTAAATTTTTATCGCTGCCGTTTAAGCTGGTGTGGAACGGTGTTATCGGCGCCGCTGCGCTGTGGCTGGTAAACCTTATCGGTGCAGCCGTGGGCTTCGGGCTGAAAATAACTGTTGCCAAAGCGCTTATCGCCGGTATTTTCGGTGTGCCGGGCCTGCTTGCGGTTTTGTGCTGGGAAATATTTATTAAATAAAGTAAAATGCTCTCTTTGTAAGCTGGGTGCTTAAAAGAGAGCATTTTTTATAACTGCCATACTTTTTTTAATTCCAGGAGCGCCGGTTCAATATCTTCTTCGGCAATGCCTGCAAACGAAAGCAAAATTTCCGGGCTGCTGCTTTCGGCCGCTTTAACTGGCAGAATGTGAATGCCTTTTGACATGGCCTTTTGTGCCAGTTCTTCTGCCGTGGCAGCGGCGTGTACCGCCAGGCGTATATGCAGGCCGGATTCGTAAGCCATAATGCTTGCCTTGCTGCCAAAAATATTGGCAAGGGCAGTGCGCAGCAAAGTGTTTTTTACGGCATAACGGCGGCGCATTTTTTTTATGTGGCGGCGCAGTCCGCCGGACGCAATAAATTCCGCCAGGGCAAACTGCTCAATGCTGGAGGAAGTTTGGTTATACAAATGCTTGATACGGTTATAAACGGGCAGCAGGTTTTGCGGCAGCACCAAATAGCTTATGCGCAGGCTTGGCAGCAGAATGCGCGAGAACGAGCCGCAGTAAATTACATTCTGTCCGCCGCTCATGCCCTGTAATGACGAAATGGGGTGCGAAAAATAGCGGAATTCGCCGTTGTAATCGTCTTCTAAAATGTAGGCGCTGTTTTGCTGTGCCCAGCGCAGTAAATCAAGCCTGCCCTGCGGCGAAAGCGAGCGCCCCTTGTACGGGTTGGAGGGGCTTACATAAAGCAGCTGCGGCAGTTTGTTATGCAGGTTTTCGGTGTTAAAATGGCGCACCTGCCAGCCGCTCATTGCAAAAATATGTTCCGCTTTGGTAAAGCCGGGTTCTTCGAAAGCAACTGCGTGCGGCAAAGCGTCAAGCACGTCAATAAGTATTTGCAGCAGGCTCTGCATACCGGCACCAATAACTATCTGTTCCGGCGTGCAGATAACGCTGCGCGCCTCGTGGCTGTAACGCGCAAGCGTGCTGCGCAGGTAGGGCTCGCCCTGCGGGTTGCCGTAACCGGCGAGCAACGCCGAATTTTGCAGGGCATGGCCAAGGCAGCGCTTCCAAAGCGAGGCAGGAAAAAGGCTGCTGTCGATATAATTATTGCCAAAGTCATAGCGCACGGCTGCGGCAGAAGGTTTTTGCGGAGGCAGAACTTTCTGCGGCTTGCGGGAAACTATGCTGCCCGCAAAGTAACCGCGTTTGGGGCTGGCAATAAGGTAGCCTTCGGCAACAAGCTGGCTGTATGCCGCTTCTGCCGTGGTGCGGCTAACTTCCAAATCGTGTGCCAGTTTACGCAGCGACGGCATTTTTTCTCCGGCTGCAATTTCACCGCTGTGTATTTTGCTTTTAATTTCGTTTATCAGGCGCAGATAAAGCGGAAAATCTTTTTTATCTGCCTGCGGCAAGGTTATAAGCATAAACTGTCCCCTTTAAAATTGGAAATTCTGGATATTTTTTTAATAACAGTTTTAGTATATCATAATATCTGTGTTAAAAACATAAATTTTTTGTATTACAGGGGGCTTTTAAAATGGCATTACATAAGGCTATGACCATTGCCGGCAGCGATACAAGCGGCGGCGCAGGCATGGAAGCAGATTTAAAAACATTTACCGCCATGGGCGTGTACGGCATGACGGCGCTGACGGTTATTGTGGCGCAGAACCCGCTTAACTGGGACCACGAGATGTACCCAATCGGCATGGATGTTATTGAAAAACAGATAAAAACCATTGTGGAAGGCATCGGCATTGACGCCATGAAAACAGGCATGCTCGGCAGTGCGGAGCTGGTACAGCTGGTTGCCGACACCATTGATAAATACAGTTTGAAGAACGTTGTTATTGACCCGGTAATGGTGTGCAAGGGCATTGACGCAATTATGGTGCCGGAAGCTGCGGCAGCCATTAAAGAAGTGCTGGTAAGCCGTGCCGACGTTATTACGCCGAATACTCTGGAAGCGGCGTATATTGCCGGTATGGATAAGGTGGAAACGCTTGACGAAATTAAAGAAGCTGCAGCACGCATTCAGGAAATGGGAGCAGGCTATGTTGTTATTAAAAGCGGCTCGCGCAATAACAGCGATGAAGCGGTAGACGTACTGTATGACGGCAAAAACTATGTTGTTAATACCGAAAAGAAAATTCCCGGCTGCTTTAACCACGGCGCAGGCTGTACTTTTTCGGCAGCTATTACCGCAGGGCTTGCCAAAGGACTGAGCGTTAAGGACGCTTTGGCAGAAGCAAAGGAATTTATTACGGTGGCACTTAAAAATTCCTTCCGCCTGAACCAGTTCAGTGGCGCAACCGACCACTGCAAATGGAAGAAATAATTAAAAATAAATAATTTAAACGGGCTTTGTTTAGGCAGTAATGCTAAAATGCGGGCCCGTTTTTTGTTTAAAAATTTTACTAACCGGCGCAAATACCTTATACTGTAATCAGGAAAACTGATTGAGGTAAGTATGCTTAAAAAATTTTACCATCCTAAACTGTATATTGGTATTATTGTGACTGCGCTTGTTGTAACCGGCGTATATTTCTGGCTGTGCCGCCTGGCGGGTGAACACGCGGCCGAAATTTTTAACGCCGAAATGGCGCGCCAGAAAACGCTTGAAGGCAGCGTTGCCGTTGAAAGCATTACGGCTGATATGTGGGGCAATGTTGGCTTCCGCGGGTTGAAATGGCTGGACGCTGAAGGCGAACCGGTTGTATTTGTGCCGGACGGGCGTTTTAAAGTTAAACCGTGGGATGTTGTTACCGGAAGCATAAATTTAAACAGCCTGGAAGAAGCGGAACTGAACCACCCTGTAATAGCCATCCGCTTCAATAAAGATATGCGCCCGGCTTTTTTGCCGGAAAAAAAGAAGAACGCAGGGCAGGAAACCAAAAAGCGTCATAAAGGGCTGCATATAAATTTGCCCGAAAATCTGCCGCAAAGCAGCATAAAAATTAATGACTGCACTATTACCGCCAGTTACAGGCACCGTTATTTTGTATTAAACGGCGTTAACGCTGCTGTGCGCACGGTTAATCCGCAGGAGTTGGCGCTTAAAATTACCGCAGCCGGTTTTGGCGGCATGATGATTGGCGACGAACTGGGCATAAGCGGCAAACTTTTGCTTAACGGCGGGCAGCCGCAGTGCGATTTGTATATTTCCATGAAAAATGTTGTGCCGGAATCGCTGGGGCTTGGCAAGGTTAAAGATACTGCCAGTGTTTACGGGCATGCAACGGGGCCGCTTTCCGGGCCTTCTATCGACGGCAGAATTGAATTTTTACAGCTTAATATACCGGCACTGCGTTTTTACAAAGTTAACGGCGATTTCTTTTATAAAGACGGCAAAATTGATTTCAGCAATGTAACAGGCGGCATTTACGGCGGTACGGTGGAAGCAACCGGAGCTTATGATGTAGATACGCGCGGTTACAGCATTGACGCGCTTGGGCATGATTTAATGGCGTCCATTGCTGCTAAAACCAGCAAAATTAACTGCCGTGTGGAGCTCGATTTAAAAATGCGCAGCGACGGCAACCCCAAAAACGTGCTTACTTACGGCAGTTTTACAAGCGGCGCGGGCACATACAGCCTGATACCGTTTGAACAGATTTCCGGCAAATTTAATGACAGGCATGGCGTGCTGAAATTTACGGATGTAAAAATAAAAACGCCGCTTGGCGAAGTTACAAGCGACGCTTTTGAAATCGTTAAGGGGCGCGTGCATATTAATGATATCTGGCTGACAGCGCCGGACGGTGAAAAAATACAGGTAAAATAAAAAGAGCGTGTGCCTGAAGCATACGCTCTTTGTGTTTATGGCATTATACCCTGTGCTTGATATGGTCCAGCGCCTGGGCAAACAGGGTTAAAACGTGGTTGTCGTCAAGGCTGTAAATAACCTCCTTGCCGGTTTTGGTAAATTTAACCAGCCCTGCGTGGCGCAGAAGGCGCAGCTGGTGCGAGATTGCAGACTGCGTCATTTCCAGTGTTTCTGCAATATTCGTTACGCAGGATTCGTTTTCGGCAAGCAAAGCCAGAATACGGATACGCGTAGGGTCGCCCAGAACTTTAAAAGTATCGGCCATGGGCTGTACAAATTTTTCTGCAATGGGCACATCCAGTTTTAAATTATGCAGTTTACCTTCAGTATTTTCGTTCATAATTTCACCTCTTGTTGTAACCCTTGCTGAAAAAGAAAAGCAAAACAGCGTAATATACAAAGCTGCCCATTACCGTACGGGTAGAAAAAAGCAGCGGAAAAGCAATAAACGCGATAAGCAGAATACATACCTGCAAAAGCGACGCAAAAATACCGCGTGCGCGGATAGTGCGCCAGGACAGCACGCTGTAGCGCGATGCAAAAATGCCGAATAAAAAGCCGCTTATAACATATAAAATTTGCGAAAGAAAATTATCAAGATTAAAATCCATTATTTACCTGCCCTGCCGGAAAATGAAGCCGGCATAAGATGAGTAAGAATGCCGCTTTTAATGAGCAGTCCCGCAATTATGCTGCCGCCCAAGGTGCTGATTAAAAACGGCGGTACAAAGAACCAGGCTGCCGCCTTGCTGTTTAATATTGCCCAGGCAATAACCCATGCTGCCAGCCCGCCTAGAATGCCGGTGCCGAAAATTTCTCCAATCATGGCCGCGCCGGTATTATGCCAGCGGCGGTAGGCAAGCCCGGCTAAGAAGGCGCCAATCATGCTGCCGGGAAATGCCAGCAGCGAGCCTGTGCCTGCCATATTGCGCAGGCAGGAAATAACAAAAGCAACGGAAACAGCTTCTTTAGGCCCTAAAATAACTGCGCAGAGTACATTTATAGCATGCTGAACCGGAAAGCATTTGGAAGCGCCTGCCGGTATATAAACCAGATGCGCGCTTAAAGTGCCTATGGCAACAAGCAGTGCCGCCAGCGTTAATTTATGGATATTCATAAAAATCACTCCGGAACATGAAAATGACAAAAATATTTTTTATAATAATTCATACAATAATATTATACATGTTTGTAATATCTGCCGCAAGATAAAAAGGAAAACACAGTATGGCGTAGAAGTATATAGCATATTAATTGTTTGTTGTACAAAGGGGTAGTAATTATGCAGGCTTTGGAAGGAATAAAAATAATTGATTTCAGCAAATGGCTGCCGGGGCAATACTGCGGCATGGTTCTGGGCGATTTCGGCGCGGACGTAATTAAGGTTGAAGATGTAAAGGGCGACGTTACCCGCGGCTTTACGCCGGCTAAAGAACCCGGCATGAGTTACTGGCATTTAATGCTGAACCGCAACAAGCGAGGCATTACCGTAAATTTAAAAACGCCTGCCGGGCGTGAAGTTTTGCTGCGCCTTTTAAAAGATGCAGACGTATTTCTGGAAGGGTTCCGCCCCGGGTATTTAAAAATGCTGGGGCTTGATTACGAAAGCGTAAGCAAAATTAACCCGCGGCTTATTTATTGTTCCATTACCGGTTTCGGACCGGAAGGAAAATATAAACACATGCCCTCGCATGACCTTAATGTTATAGGGCTTGCCGGTGTGGCAGCGCCGGAAGACGGAACGGATATAAGCGTGCCTTCGGTGCAGGTGGCGGCCCTTGGCGGCAGTTTAAACGCCATCAGCGGCATTTTAATGGCACTGTATGCCCGTGAACGCACAGGCAAAGGGCAGCTTGTAAACGTTGATTTGTACAGCTCGGCACTCAATGCGGAAATTACGGCCATCAGCAGCGTCATCGGCTGCCGTGAAACCGGCATGCCTTCTTTCGGGCGTACGGCATCGCATTATTACAGCGTATACAAAACAAAGGACGGCCGTTATTTAAGCATCGGCACTATTGAGCCGAAGTTCTGGCAGAAAATGTGCAGGTTGATTGACCTGCCGGAGCTTGAAAGCCGTCAGTTTGATTTTGCCCATTCGGCAGAAATAAAAGAGAAACTGGCAGCTGCTTTTGCAGGTAAAACTCAGGCTGAGTGGCTGGAACTTATCGGCAAAGACGAGTTTTGCGTAACGCCAATCCGCACCTTGCAGGAGGCTTTGGACAGCAGCTTGACGACGGAACAGTCGCAGATGCTTGTAACCAAAAAAGAAGATTTCGGAAATTATACTTATGTAAAATCCGCGGCTAAGCTGTCTGACACACCGGGCACTATCCGCAAACGCGCGCCTTATTTGGGCGAGCATACGCAGGAGGTGCTGGAAAGCGCGGGCTATACCAAAGAAGAAATTGCTGCCATGCACGAAAAAGGGGAGATATAAATGGCATTAAAAAACATTTTTAAGTTATTTGCCGGTTTGCTGTTTGCCTTTTATTTACTGCTTGGCACTGCTTTTCCGGCAGAAGCCGGTATTATAAGCAAGCAGCAGGAAATTGAGATGGGGCGCGAAACCGCCATGGCGCTGGAAGCGCAGTACGGCGTTGTGCAGGATTACGAACTGCAGGAACGTGTGAACCGCATTGGGCAAAGCCTTGTGGCTGTAAGCGACCGTCAGGATTTGGAATATACCTTTAAGGTGCTTAACTGCGACGAAGTAAACGCACTGGCCTGCCCCGGCGGGTTTGTGTATGTGTTTAAAGGGCTTATTGATTACATGCCGAGCGATTCTGAACTGGCAGGTGTTTTAGGGCACGAAGTAAGCCATATTGTTGAAAAACATACCGTACACCAGATTGAAAAACAGCTTTTAACAACTCTTTTGCTGGCTGTTGCTACCAAGGGCGATATGGGGCTTACCGGTCTTGCCTCGCAGGCACTGGCAGCAGGTTACAGCCGCACTGATGAACGCGGCGCCGATAAGGAAGGGTTTAACCTGTGCGTTAAGGCAGGCTACAATCCGTACAGCATGGTGCTTACCATTAATAAACTGGAAGATTTGGCCAAGGAAAAAGGCAATCCGGGTTATGGCCTGTTCAGCAGCCATCCGGAGCCGGAAGAACGCCTGAAACGCGTGATGAAACAGATTAAAAAGTTAGACCCTCATCCCGATATTACGGTGCATGAAGACGGCACGGCAACCGTACACGAAGGTGGCTGGACTTTTAACATTACCCAGACCGTGGGCAATGACAAGCCGGAATACCGCGCCTATATGCTGGCAGGTTCGCTGTATGTTGCGCGTCAGCGCGGCCCTGTTGACCCGTACCGTTTTATTGTGTACGACAACGGCAGCAGCGCAACGCTGTACTATGAAGACGTTCAGCTTTTAACCGTATATAACCAGGATGCCTATGCCGCAGGCTTTGGCGATGCAGGCAGCTACGCCAACGGCTGTGCCCAGCTTTTGCGCGAATGGGCGCCGGTAGCCAATGCCAATGACGCCGTTAAGGCCGATAAGGATAAAGATTAAACGTTAAAGGTGAATTTATGGACTTAGGGAAAATTATTGCGTTTAACTTAAATAAACTGCGTACGGAGCGCAGCCTGACGCTGGGGCAGCTGGCAAAACTATCCGGCATCAGCAAAGCGATTTTGTCGGATATTGAAAAAGGGGGCAGCAACCCTACCATTAACACTATCTGGAAAATTGCCAACGGGCTGAACGTGCCGTACACACGCCTGATGGAAGTTAAAGAGCCGGACGGCACCGTAGTTCGCAGAAGCGATACGGCAGAGCAAAGTGACGAAACGGGCGTATACCGCGTTCACTGCTATTTTTCCACTGCGCCGGAACGCAATTTTGAACTGTTTTACTGCGAACTTGACGCAGAAAGCGCCAATGCTTCAATCGCTCATTCGCCAAGGGCGCAGGAATATATTTATGTTATCGAAGGTTCACTCACTCTTAAAACAGATACCGCCGTCTATGAACTCCATGCCGGTGATTCGCTTGTATTTAATTCTTCCGTTAACCATACTTATATTAACGATGGCAAGATTAAAGTAAAATTTATGGTCATCAACTATTATCCGTATTAAAACGGCAAAATAAAAACTCCTGCTATCCGTGGATAACAGGAGTTTCTTTTGCTTATTGCTTAAACAACTATTTAATTATTTGTTGAAGTAACGAGCGAGCAGGCCTGCAAATGCTCTGCCATGGCGGGCTTCGTCACGAGCCATTTCATGAACGGTGTCATGGATAGCGTCAAGACCGAGTTCTTTAGCGCGTTTTGCAAGGTCGGTTTTGCCTGCAGTTGCGCCGTTTTCAGCTTCTACGCGCATTTCAAGGTTCTTTTTGGTGCTGTCGGTAACAACTTCGCCGAGCAGTTCAGCAAATTTAGCAGCATGTTCTGCTTCTTCAAAAGCAGCTTTTTCCCAGTACAGGCCGATTTCCGGATAGCCTTCACGGAAAGCAACACGGCTCATAGCAAGGTACATGCCTACTTCGCTGCATTCGCCGTTGAAGTTAGCGCGCAGGTCTTCTTTAATATCTTCGGGAACGTCTTTAGCTACGCCAACAAAATGTTCAGCAGCCCAGGTCATTTCGCCTTTCATTTCTACAAATTTGGAAGCCGGAGCTTTGCACTGCGGGCAGTATTCCGGAGCAGCTTCACCTTCATAAACATAGCCACAAACTTGGCAAACCCATTTTTTCATTATTCATTCCTCCATAAAGTACAAATTTTAAAATTATCATGGCGGTTCGTTCTAACCGCTTACTGTAATGATTTTAACACAGCACCGGCAAGTTGTCAATAATTATTATTAATTGTTAGAGATTGCTAACATTAAAATTTTTGTGAAATGCCGTAAAAATATCTGTTAAAGGCAGCTTACTTCAAAATTCGGCTGTAAACAGCCTTTAATTGAAGTGCCCTATTGTAGAATAAGCGATAAATTGCTATAATATACAGAACGGAGGTATATTATGGAAAAATTTACTGTTACGTTAAACCACCATGCTCATTATGGTTATGTAGAATATGACCCGGAAACCAAAACTGCCAATGTCGTGCTGGATGTTCCGGAAGCCAAAGCAAGGGTAGAAGAATTTTTAAGCAAACCCTTAACGCTTGATTTGCCTGAAGGCGAAACTATCCGTCAGTTTGTTACCAAAACTTTGATGCCGCTGGACAGTTTGGAAAACTTTAAAAACTGCCTTGGCAGATTATGGTTCAATACCGATGTAAGGGTAGAGTGGAGCATGCCTCCCGGAGCAATGGATAATTTATAATTGCCCGCTGCTTAAAACTGTGATAAACTTAATAAGTTAATATTCGGTTCCGTAGCTCAGTTGGATAGAGCATTCGCCTCCTAAGCGAAGGGTCGGCAGTTCGAATCTGCCCGGGATCACCAGTAAATATGCGCACTTGCAAGTAATTGTAAGTGCGTTTTTTGCGTTTTGCCTAAAGTATAGAATGGGAATCGAGAAGTTATTAAAATTTATAATTCATTCTTATGCTGATAGTATTAGAGAACATTTAATGCTAAACAAAGTTTATGCGATGGATGACATAAATTTTATTTTTGTTAATTTATGCAATGATTATTATAAAGATGGTACAGTAATGATAGATTACCGAGAACCTAAATAATGAAGAAGTACGATAATGTAAATTAACACTATTGAAAAATTTACATGATATTTATGGGAAGTAGTTTAATCAATAGATATGGTAAGTGGTAGTATGTATAACGTTATTAAGATGGTTAATATTATTTATTATCTTTTAAGTTAAAATTTAAATAATAAATGAATTTAATAAACGCCATAAAATTACTGTTTAATGGCGTTTTGTTAAAATAAATAATGCTAAACTTTAAGATAATAATGCTATAACTTAATTGTCGTATTGTCATCGAGAATGTTAACATATATAATATAAAATAGTAATTAAGATTTTTTATAGGAGGTTATAACATGGGCGTAAGCTATAAAAAATTATGGAAACTCCTGATTGATAGAGATATGAAAAAGAAAGAATTAGCAATTGCTGCTAACTTAAGTACATACACAATTAATAGGTTAAATCGTGGCGAAAATGTAAACACAGATACATTGGTAAGTATTTGTAAAGTGTTAGGATGCACTTTTGATGATATTATGGAAATTATTCCTGATGAGATGGTAGAGTCTTAAAACAAATATTAAGATAAAAAGGAGACCCTTTAATGGCGAAACTTGAAGATATAACAGTTGGTAGTTATTTAATTGGCATTGCGGGTAATGAACCTGTTAGTATAATTGCAATCCAGTGGTATGGTACTAATGTTATGGAAATTACATATAAAACTAATGCTGGAGTCCCAGGAACACAATTGCTTTATCGTGAAGATGAGAGCATTATTCAGATTAAGAATAGCTATCTTCCATGGAGTTTTGACGCAGATGGTAATCAAATGCGTATTGCTTCTGAAGCATATAGAATTAGCCTAGCACATTTATTTGACCCATATTTGGCTGTCCATACATCATCAGTCGAACCTTTACCGCATCAGATATCGGCTGTTTATCAAGAAATGCTGCCACGTTTGCCTTTAAGATATGTATTAGCTGATGACCCTGGTGCTGGCAAAACGATTATGACAGGGTTATTCATTAAGGAAATGATGGCACGTGGTTCGTTAAAGCGCTGCATGATAGTTGCTCCTGGTAGCCTTGTAGAGCAATGGCAAGACGAATTATTTCAAAAATTCCATCTGCATTTTGAAATTTTAACTAATGATAGAATGGAATCGGCTGCTACAGGAAATATATTTAATGAAGTTGATTTGTGTATATGCCGTCTTGATAAGTTATCTAGGAATGATGATATTCAGGGAAAACTGAAAGTATCAGAATGGGATTTAATTGTTTGTGATGAAGCTCACAAAATGTCTGCAACAATTTGGGGCGGAGAAGTAAAATATACGCGAAGATTTGCTTTGGGCAGATTGCTTTCAAATATTACTAAAAACTTTTTACTTTTAACGGCGACACCGCATAATGGGAAGGAAGAAGATTTTCACCTTTTTCTTTCATTGATTGATCCGGACCGTTTTGAAGGAATTCATGGAAAATCTCAACAGTCTATTGATGTTTCTGACACAATGCGCCGTTTGGTAAAAGAAGAACTTTTGAAATTTGATGGTACGCCTCTATTTCCGGAACGTATTGCTTATACTGTAAATTATGACCTCTCTAATTTAGAAGCGCAACTTTATACAGCTGTAACTAATTATGTACAGGAAGAATTTAATCGTGCAGATAGCCTGAATAACGAACGTAAAACAACAGTCGGTTTTGCACTAACGATTTTGCAGCGTCGCCTAGCTTCTTCACCAGAGGCTATTTACCAATCGCTTCGTAGACGTCGTGAAAGATTGGAACAGCGCTTGGCGGAAGAAAAACTTGGAAAAAGATCTATGGATATAGCACTAAGTTTTAGTGAGCTTGATGATGATGATTTGCCTTATGAAGAACAGGAAAATATGGAAGAGCAAGTTGTTGACCATGCATCTGCCGCTGCTACAATTGCTGAATTGGAAGCAGAGATAGAAACATTAAAACAGCTTGAACAGATGGCTAATAAAGTTCGTATAAGCGGAATTGACCGCAAGTGGGAAGAACTATCTCGATTGCTTCAAGATAATGAGAAAATGTTCGGAATAAATGGGCAGCGTGAAAAACTAATTATCTTTACAGAGCATAAAGATACACTAAATTATTTGGCAAATAAAATTCGGTCATTACTTGGCAATAACGAAGCTGTAATTACAATACATGGTGGTATGCTGCGTGATGAGCGCCGTAAGGCTGAACAGCTTTTTAAACAGGATATTGGTGTACGTGTATTAATTGCTACTGATGCTGCCGGCGAAGGTATTAACTTACAAAGAGCTCACTTGATGATTAACTATGATTTACCATGGAATCCTAACCGTTTAGAGCAGCGGTTTGGACGCATTCACCGTATTGGTCAAACTGAAGTTTGTCATCTTTGGAATTTAGTCGCTTCAGAAACAAGGGAAGGTTTTGTTTTTCAGCGACTGTTTCAAAAATTAGAAGAGGAACGCCAGGCACTTGGTGGTAAAGTGTTTGATATACTTGGGAAAGTAGCATTTAACAACAGACCGCTACGTGACTTATTAATTGAAGCAGTGCGTTATGGTAATGACCCACAAGTAAAAGCACGTTTAAATGAAGTTGTTGATAAAACTATTAATCGTAGTGAATTTCAAAAATTAATAGAAGAAAATGCTTTGACTGATGATGTTATGGATATACATACGGTTATGAGCATTAAAGAAGATATGGAACGGATGGAAGCACATAAACTTCAACCACACTTTATAGAAGCATTTTTTGTAGAGGCATTCCAGATGGTTGGTGGCAGAATACGCCGCAGGGAAAAAGGACGTTATGAAATATCTTCTGTTCCATATGCTGTGCGTAATCGCGATATGCAAATAGATTATGGTGAATCTGTATTGAACCGTTATGAACGCATTTGTTTTGACAAAGAGTTTTGTAACATACAAAGTCTTGCACCGGCTGCGCTTATTTGTCCTGGACATCCTTTGTTGGATGCTACGTTGGATTTAATAAGAGAACGTAGTGTGGATGTTATGAAACGCGGTACAGTATTGATTGATGAGGACGATTATGGCACGTCTGCCAGACTTTTGTTTTACATTGAAGATTGCATACAGGATGGAGTTATTTTAAAGGGAGGCGGCAGACGGACAATTTCCAAGCGTGTTCATTTTGTAGAGTTAGATGAAAATAATAATGCAACTGGTGCCGGGTATGCGCCATATTTAGATTATAGAGCTGCAAGCAGTGATGAGCAGGCTGCCGTTCTAAAATGGATAAAATCTCAGCAGTGGTTATCTTCAGGAGTAGAGGAAAGAGCAAAAACTTATGCTATAACTAATTTGATTCCGGCACATTTTACAGAAGTAAAAGCACGTAAAGAAACAATGATTAATAAAACAGCAAAAGCTGTCAAAGACAGAATGACAGCAGAGATTCAATATTGGGACTACCGTACTGCTGAATTACAACAAAAAGAGGCGGCAGGTAAAATCAATGCCAAACTCAATTCTAAACTGGCTTCTCGACGCGCGGATGATTTAACAGCGCGTATGCAAGCTCGTCTTGACGAGTTAGAAAAAGAACGCTGCATTTCTCCAATGCCGCCAGTGGTTACTGGTGGTGCATTGATTATACCCAAAGGTTTGTTGCATACTTTAATGGGTGGCAACACTGTCAGCACATTTAGTGCCGGTGATAGAAAGAGTATTGAATTTACTGCGATGAATGCAGTTATTGCTATTGAAAAGTTATTGGGATTTGAGCCCAAAAATGTAAGTGCAATGAAGTGTGGCTATGATGTGGAATCTTATATTCCTGAGAAACACCGTATGCAGCCTACAGATTATGCGTTGCGTATGATTGAGGTAAAAGGACGTGCAAAAGGTGCTGATACGGTAACTGTTAGTAAAAATGAGATACTGACAGCATTAAATAAACCCGAAGAATTCATATTAGCAATAGTAGAAGTAGACGGGAAAAATACGCATACAATTTATTTAAAGCATCCATTTAAAAATGCACCAGATTTTACTGCAACAAGCGTCAATTATGATATGCAGGAACTTATTGCTGAAGCTGAAATTGTATATCAAAATTAAAACAAGCTACATAAGGTGGTGTGAAGATGACTTGTTTTGTATATGATCATAATGATGAAAACGCTGAATATTATGAGCTTTTGCAAAAACTCATAGACCGTTGGGAACATGAAATTGTTGAATTTAAAGAAGCCAAAGGAAACTATAGCGAAGATAAAATTGGTCAATATTTTTCAGCAATTAGTAATGAAGCAAATCTTGATAATAAACAGTATGGCTGGTTTATTTTAGGTGTTAGTGAGACAGGTGAAAAACGGCCTGTTGGGACCAATTTTAAAACAGGTAAGCCTTCGTTATTAGAGAATTTTAAATATGCAATTAGTAAAGGCACAAATGATGCAATGACATTTTTAGATATTATTGAATTGCATCCTGTAGTAGATAAAAAAGAGTGCCGTGTATTGATGTTTAAAATTCCTGCGGCGACTGTTGGAATGCCTACTGAATGGAAGGGTAAATATTATGCCAGAAATGGCGAAAGCCTTGTTTCATTGCAGCAATACAAAATTGATGCTATACGTAATCAGGAACGCCGCGATTGGTCAAAATTAGTGCTTCCGGGTGCAAAATTTGAACATTTAGATAAGGATGCGATTGCTTTTGCACGTGAACAGTATAAAGAACGTATGAAGCAACCGCATATTGCTGAAGAAATAGATTCTTTAAAGCCTCAAGAATTTTTAACGAAAATAAAATTAATGCGCAATGGGCAAGTTACAAATGCCGCTATGATTTTACTGGGTAGTGCTGATTATGATGATTTTTTTGCTACAGCTCCAACCATAATGTGGAGACTGTATGGAGCTAATGGTGAAATAAAAGATAGCGAAATTTTTAGAATACCTTTTATTAATGTTGTTGATAAACTGTTTGCGAAAATTAGAAATTTAACTTATCGTTATATGCCTAATCAGCTGTCGCTTTTTCCGAAAGAAACTCAGCAATATGATACCTGGCTTTTGCGTGAATTGCTCAATAACTGTATTGCTCACGCAAATTATCAGCTTGGCGGGCGTATTTATATTAATGAATTCGAGGATAGCATTAATATTACTAATCCGGGCGATTTTATTCCTCAAACAGTGCAAAAAGTATTGCAACCAACATATAGCCCACCGTTTTACCGTAACCAACTTTTAACTGATTCTATGGTAAATTTTCATATGATTGATACAGCCGCCAGCGGTATAAAACGGGTATATCGTATTCAGCAGCAAAAGTTTTTTCCTATGCCGGATTATGACTTTAGTACTAATAATCTTGTTTCTGTTACTGTATACGGTAAAACTATAAACGAACAGTATACGTATATTTTGTATAAAAATCCTAAGCTTGATTTAGAAACAGTGTATTTGCTTGACCAGGTACAAAAAGGTAACGGAAAAAATCTCTCTAAAGAAGCAGTGGCGCATCTTAGAAAGTATAAGCTGGTAGAAGGCCGCGTTAATAATTTATACTTGTCTGCAGAAGTAGCAAAATCTATAAAAGATGAAGCACAGTATATCCGTAATAAAGCATTTGATGACAAATATTATAGGGATTTAATTATAGATTACCTTAATAAATTTGGTAAAGCACAGCGAAAGGATTTTAGAAGACTTTTAATGAATAAATTGCCTGATGTTTTGACTGAAAAACAGAAGGAACGGAAAATTACAACATTATTAACAAATTTAAAGAGGAGCGGAATAATTGAAACTGATTCAAGTAATCAACAAACGAGCCACTGGGTTTTGAAAAAGTAAATTGGTACAAGATGGTACGAGAATTGGTATAAGATAATTTAATAGATTTTTGCAACACTTACGGAAGTAACAGCAAAATATAGAATAATTGAGAGGTTTTTAACTATATATAGTTAAAAAATTAGCTTGAAGTAGCCATAAATTTGGTACAAGATGGTACGAGAATTGGTACAAGATGTTTAAAGCTGGTTTGATAATTATAAAAATGGAATGAGGAAATAAAATGCCAATAAAAAAATTAATTGAAGTTGCATTACCGCTGGAAAAAATAAATGCGGAATCAGCACGCGAAAAATCAATTCGCCATGGGCATCCTTCCACACTGCATTTATGGTGGGCAAGGCGGCCGCTGGCAGCTGCACGTGCTGTAATTTGGGCAAGCATCGTGGATGATCCGTCTTCACATCCGGAAGAGTTTCCAACGGAAGAAGAGCAGAACGAGGAACGCCAGCGCTTGTTTAAAATTTTGGAAGATCTGGTAGTTTGGGAAAATAGCAATAATGAGCGCGTGCTTGAGGCAGCAAAAAAAGAAATATTAAAATCGACCAATGGTAACCCACCAGAGTTATTAGACCCTTTTGCTGGTGGCGGTGCAATACCGTTGGAGGCACAGCGGTTGGGTTTAAAAGCACATGCCCATGATTTAAACCCAGTAGCAGTAATGATTAATAAAGCTATGATTGAAATTCCACCGCGTTTTGCAGATAGGCCACCTGTTAATCCTGATGCACAGAGAGATTTAACCACGCAGGGCTGGGTTCGTGCGCAGGGGCTTGCAGAAGATGTGCGTTATTATGGCGAATGGATGAAGCAGGAAGCTTTTAAGCGTATTGGCCATTTATATCCAAAAGTAAAAGTGCCTAAGGAACAAGGCGGAGAAGAAGCTACTGTAATTGCGTGGATTTGGGCAAGAACAGTAAAATGTCCTAATCCAGCTTGTGAGTGTGAAATACCATTAGCAAGCAGCTTTGTGTTATCTAAGAAAAAAGGAAATGAAGCTTGGGTTCAGCCAATCATAGAAGGAAAACATATACATTTTGAAGTCCATTATGGTAAATGTCCAAAAGATAAAGAGTCAATAAAATTAGGAAAAGGTGCTTCTTTTAAGTGCGTAAATTGTGGTGCGACTACTAATAAAAATGATATTCATACTGAATTTATAGCACATCGTAATGGCAGTCAATTGATGGGGATTGTAGCTGAAGGTAAAAATGGCAGGATATATTTATCAGCGACTGAAGAACAAAGTTTAGTTGCTAGTTCTGCAATTCCAGAATGGTCACCAGAAGAGCCAATGAATACTGAAACGGCAAATTTAGTAAGCGGACGTGGTTATGGTATTACAATGTGGAAAGAAATTTTTACCAATCGTCAACTTACAGCATTAACTACTTTTAGCGAACTTGTAGAAGAGGCACAGAAAAAAGCAGAAGCAGATGCTATTGCAGCAGGTTTACCTAATGATCATCTGTCACTACGAGAAGGTGGGCAAGGAGCTAAAGCTTATGGAGAAGCAATTGGTGTGTATTTAGCTTTTGCTGTAGATAAGGGAGCAAATTTATGGTCTTCAATATGCGGTTGGATGAATGATAGAGGTGCATTTCGTGAAACCTTTGCTCGACAAGCTATTCCGATGACATGGGATTATGCTGAAGCAAATCCGTTTTCTAATACTAGCGGCAATTTTTCTATGTTTGTGGAGCGATGTGCTGATACAATCGCTTTTTTACAAGGTAATATTTGTGGTGAAGTAGAACAATGTGATGCACAACAAGATTGTGAAATGAAGGACATTATGGTTTCTACAGACCCACCATATTATGATAATATTGGATATGCTGATTTATCTGATTTTTTTTATATATGGTTGCGTAAATCGTTAAAAAGTATATATCCAGAATTGTTTTCTACTATGCTGGCTCCAAAGGAAAATGAACTTATTGCTACACCATATAGGCATAATGGCAGTGTTATAGAAGCAAAAAAATTTTTTGAAGAAGGTATGCTTTTATCGTGCAAGCATATTTATAAATATGCACGTGAAGATATTCCAGTTACTATTTATTACGCATATAAGCAGAGTGATGCTGATATTGACGGAACTGCTTCTTCTGGCTGGGAAACTATGCTTAGTGCAATTATCAACGCTGGTTTTTCGATTAGTGGTACATGGCCAGTAAGAACAGAAAGCCCGGGTAGATCAATTGCTCAAGGGACAAATGCGCTTGCTTCTTCTATTGTGATTGTTTGTCGCAAACGTTCAGAAGAGGCTCCGCAAACTACGCGGCGTAATTTTATTAACATATTGCACCGCGAGTTGCGCCCGGCACTGCAAAAGCTGCAAGGCAGCAATATTGCACCTGTAGATTTGGCACAATCAGCAATCGGGCCGGGCATGGGCGTGTTCTCCCGCTATAAACAGGTGTTGGAAGCAGACGGAACTCCGATGTCTGTGCGCAGCGCGTTAAAAATAATTAATGAAGAGCTTGATTTATACTTTAATGAGCAGGTAGGAGATATGGATTCTGCCAGCCGTTTTTGTGTGGATTTATACATACAAAGTGCCTATAATGAAATTAAATACGGAGAGGCAGAAACCCTTGCTACGGCTAAGAATATTTCTATACCTATGTTGGCTTCCAAAGGTGTTCTTTACGCAAAAGCAGGCGTTGTACATTTAATTGAACGTACAGAATTGCCAGAAAAAGTAGATTACGAAGAACAATGCATTTGGATGTTGACTCAGCAGCTTACGCAGGCTATGGCAAAAGGTGGTACAGAGGCTTGTGCAAAGATAGTGTTTAATATGTTTGGCTCTAATGCAGAGCGAGCAAAGGATTTGGCTTATCGTTTATACACTATTGCTGAACGTAAAAATTGGGCAAATGAAGCCTATGCTTATAATGCGCTTGTAGTAGCTTGGCCAGATATACATGCAAAAGCAGCTGCTTTAAAAGCGCTTGCTCCTGAACAGGTTAACCTGTTTGACAATGAATAACTTAATTAATAAAAATGATAAAGAGGAGCGTGTTTTTATGCATAAGTTAATAGAGACGGCGCTCCCATTAGCTGAAATAAATGAAGCTGCAATTAAAGAAAAGGCAGGTAAACCTGGGCATTCGGCTAACTTTCATATGTGGTGGGGAAGAAGTCCATTAAGTTCGTCTCTTGCCGTGCTAAGTGCGGCTATAATGGATTATTCTGATGAAACTGCTGCTGAAGAGATGAAATTAATTGCTCAAATTGCTTACGGTGATGAAGCAGCAGTTGAAAATATTTATAACAAGCTTGCTGCTTGTGAGTTACCACAAGTTTGGGATGCATTTTCGGGTTTTGGCGGTATTTCACTTGCCGCTCAAAAATTAGGAATGGCTTCCATTGCTAATGATTTGAATCCAGTTGCTGCGATGTTAACAAAAGCTGCGGTAGAGATTCCTACACGTTTTGCTTCCCAAAAACCTGTTCATCCGGGCAAGGTTAAAAACAGTAAATATTCCGGTGCGGAAGGATTAGCTGAGGATGTACAGTTTTATGGAGAATGGATAAAAAATGAAGCGCTGAAAAGGCTTGCCGATATTTACCCACAAATGCCAAATGGTGAAGTGCCTTTTGCATGGGTGTGGGTGCGGACAGCTAAATGCGCAAATCCAGCTTGTAGTTGTCAGGTTCCATTGGCTAATTCTTATATTTTAAGTAAATCAAAAACAGCAAAGTGTTGGGCAGAGCCAGTTATAAACGGCGATAATATTTATTTTAAAATACATGAAGGTGACTGTCCTGCGGGAAAAGAAAGCAATAAAACTATCAACTTTGGCGCAAAGTTCCGTTGTCCGGTTTGTGGTGAAGTAATAACAGATGAATATATTAAAAAAATGGGTGAAGAGCATAAGCTGGGTGTAAAGATGATGGCTGTTGTTACTAATGTGGACGGCAAAAAATCTTTTTTTGTACCAGATGAAATTCAGCAAACTGCTGCTGATGTAACATGCCCAGAAAATATTCCACCCGGTACTATGCCAGTTAATCCGCATTGGTATTCGCCACCAAGCTTTGGTATTACAAGTTACGCAGACTTGTTTACCGCACGACAGTTATTAATGCTTACAACTTTTAGTGATTTAGTGCGTGAAGTGCAGGATATAGTTGCTTCTGATGCATTAGCAGTTGGTATGAGTGATACTGGCGGTTCGTTAGCTGATGGCGGAAATGGCGCACTTGCATATGGACAAGCAATTGGAGTTTATTTATCCTTAGTAGTTGATAAAATGGTTGATTATAATAGCTCCATGTGCTCGTGGCGTACAGCAGGTGCTAATATTCGCAGTACTTTTGGCAGGCAGGCTATACCAATGGTATGGACTTTTGCAGAAGGAAATCCTTTTTCCACTGTATCAGGGAATTTTAAAACCATGTTAAAAAACGTAGTACAAAGTATTGAAGCTTTAAAATGTGATAAGTCTGCTATTGTTTTGCAGGATAATGCAATAACAATGGCTCATCCGCAAAATGTGCTTGTATGTACAGAACTACCGTATTATAGAGATATAGGATATGCTGATTTATCAGATTTCTTTTATATATGGATGAGGAAAAATTTAAAAAATGTATATCCGCAAATGTTCTCATCAATTGTTACACCAAAAGATGAGTTATCAACGGTATCGACTTATTATGGAGTATCGAAAAGAGAAGCTGAAGAAAAATATAAAAATGATATGAAGCTTGTTTGCAAGAAATTGTACGAAAGCTGTTCAACAGATTATCCGGCTTTGCTTTTTTATTGCTTCCGAAGAAATGATTTGGAATATATAAAAACTGGTGATGTTGGTGAAAATAAATCTGCTTGGGAATTTATGATGGAAAGCTTGATAAGTTGCGGATTTACTATTACTGCTGTATGGCCGATGCGTTCTGAGCCAATATCTGAAAAAGCAGAATCTACACGGGTGTTAATTGTAGCAGGTAAAACTAATAAAAGGGAAAGTAAAATTACACGTAGGACTTTTATTAATGTTCTAAAACGTGAGCTGCCAGAGAAATTAGACCGGCTATGGATTGGTCATCTAATACCTGAAGATGAAATGCTTTCATGTATTGGACAAGGGGTGAATATTTTTTCAAAATATCAGCTTGTTATAAATGCTGATGGCTCAGCTATGTGTGTGCATGACGCATTGCAGATTATTTATTTGGAATGTAAAGAATATATAGCGCAAAGAAATGCAGCAGCTGCTGCAGATAAGGCTGAAGCCGGGAAGGAATGATGTATGATGGATAATTATGAGCTTGTTCAAAAGGGTTTCCGTATTCTGCATCCATTAATGGCCAGTTATATCGGTCAGGAATTTTACCGAGTATATGGAGATAACTGGTGGAAAGAGGTATTAGAAACATTAAGTGACCAATATGATTTGCCTAAGACAGGAGATTACCAAGTATTGGTTGATTCATTGGATGTTATGAATTGCCTGAGGTTATTTGACCGCCGTTGGGCAGAAGTATTTAGAGCTAAACTTTCACAGGAATTCCGTATATGGTCAAGAGAATTAGTAGGTGTACGCAACAGAGCAGCGCATATTGGTAATATAGACTTTCAGCAAAATTATACTGAACGTGCTTTAGATACAATGGCGCTTCTTTGCAGCGCGTTTGACGCTGATGGCGTTGAAAAAATCCGAGCTCTTTACCGAAAACTTCGCTATGGAACAGAGAAAGGATCAGTTGCAGTAGCAAATATTGCATCGGTAGCTGCACAGAAAAATATACAAAATGAAGGTGTTATGACTCAAACTTTTGGTTATAATTTGCCGAGTTGGCGTGCCGTAATGCAGCCGCATCCAGATGTTGCCGAAGGGCGTTACCGTACAGCAGAATTTGCTGCTGATTTGGCACAGGTTTCGCGTGGAGAAGGTGCATTTGAATATAAAGACCCAGTGGAATTTTTTGCGCGTACCTATATAACAGAAGGCATGGAAATGCTTTTAGTACAATCTTTGCAACGGCTTTCTGGACGCGGCGGTGAGCCGGTTATTCAGTTAAAAACTGCTTTTGGCGGCGGTAAAACACATAGTATGTTAGCACTGTATCACTTAGTACGTGGCGGAATTAGCGCAGATAATATTTCAAGCTTAAAGCCTATTATGGAAAAAGCTGGGCTAACTACATTACCAAAAGCTAATGTTGCTGTATTGGTTGGTACTGCTCTTGATCCATCACGCAAGAAAAATCCATCTAATTTGCCCAAGTATACGGTAAATACAATTTGGGGAGAAATGGCTTATCAGTTGGTTACTGCTGCTGGTAAACCTGAACTTTATTATATTGTAAGTGATGCTGATAAACGTGGTGTTTCTCCAGGCTCAGAAGCTCTTAAAACTTTGTTTAATGCTTGTGGGCCATGTCTTATACTTATGGATGAATTAGTTGCCTATGCTAAGAAAATTTATGGTGTTTCTAATTTGCCAGCAGGCTCATATGATAATTTTATTACTTTTATCCAGGAAATTACTGAAGCGGCCAGAGCAAGTGAAAATAGCATTGTGGTAGCTTCCATTCCAGAATCTGCTATTGAAATTGGCGGTGAGGCAGGTCAAACAGCGCTTAAAACTATCGAGCATACATTTGGACGTATGGAAGCTATTTGGAAACCTGTTGCTGCAAATGAGGGTTTTGAAGTTGTAAGGCGAAGACTATTCCTTGATTGCAAAGATACTCAGATCAGAGATATGGTTTGCAATGCTTTTAGCCAATTTTATCAGGAAAACTCGGCTGATTTTCCTATGGAAGCAAAAGAAGTTGAGTATAGAAACCGTATGGTATCTTGCTATCCTATACATCCGGAGATTTTTGACAGATTGTATGAGGATTGGGCAACTTTGGAAAAATTTCAACGTACACGTGGCGTGTTGCGATTGATGTCGGCAGTTATTCATGAATTGTGGATGGCTAATGACTCCAGCGCGATGATTATGCCTGGCTCTATTCCTTTGAATACGCCAAATGTACGTGATGAATTGGTACGCTATTTACCGGAAACATGGAATAGTATTATTGATCATGAAGTAGATGGGAAAAATTCTATCCCGTATCAAAAAGATAAAGCAATACCCCGTTATGGTCAAAAATTAGCTTCGCGCCGGGTGGCAAGAACTATCATGTTAGGAAGTGCGCCGAGCACATCAGCGCTTCGCGATCAGAATATACGAGGTTTGGAAACTTCAAGAATAAGATTAGGCGCTATTCAGCCAGGTGAAAGTATTGCTGACTTTAATGATGCTTTAAATACATTGCATGGTGCTTTAACTTATTTGTATAATAACCAAACTGGCACACGATTCTGGTATGATACTAAACCTACCTTGCGTAAAACATCTGAAGATAGAGCGTCTCAGGTTCCTGAAGCAGATGTTACTATGGAAATTGAATCAAGGCTTAGAAAACTGCGCAAAGAATATCCTTTGACAGGGCTACATATTTGTCCGGCATCGTCAAACGACATTCCAGATGAGCAGGCAGCAAGGTTAGTAATTCTTCGGCCGGAAAATACTTTCCAACGTTCAAACGGTAAAAATAGCGGAAAGGCATTAGAGACAGTTGAAAACTATTTGAATACGCGAGGAAACTCCCCTCGTGTATATCGTAATATGTTAGCTTTTGTTGCACCGGATAATGACAAGCTGCATGACCTACAAATTGAGGTAAAACGTTTGTTGGCTTGGCAGTCTATTATTTCTGATAAAGAAGACCTTAATCTAGATGGCAGCCAAATTCGTGAAGCTGAAAATAGTTTAAACCGTAGTAATACAACAGTTGAGCAAAGAATAAAAGAGACATATTGCTGGCTGTTAGTGCCATATATTGACTCGGTTGAAGATATGAAAACCATTCAATGGGAAATCAGTGATTTGGGTGGTGGCGATGAAGGAATCGTCTCTAAAGCTGCTAAAAAAATGAAACAAGGTGAGCAAATTATTGATAAATGGGCACCTGCATTGTTACAGATGCATTTAGATGATATTCTTTGGAAAGATTCCAATGATATTGTGATAAAGAAGTTATGGGAATACTTGTGTACTTACTGTTATCTTCCGAGGCTTGCTGATTATAGTGTTTTAGAAGATACTGTTAGGCAAGGATTACAGTCGAAAGAGTATTTTGGTATAGCTGCTGGTTATTCAGAAGGACGCTACGTTGGGCTTAAGTTTAATGAATCAGTGATGAATATTAATAATTCAGATTTTCTGGTAAAGCCAACTGTTGCAATGAAGCAGATTATAGAAGAACAAAAAGCTGAAATTGCAGGAAGAAATGATCTATCTATTGCTAATAATGGAGCCGATGTAGTTAAAACTGGTAATGAGACAGATGAACACACCTGCCAATCACGGGTAGGAGGAACAGATACAGTAACTATATCACGTCCACAAAATAAACGATTTTTTATGTCGGCGAAACTTGATAATACTCGAGTAATTAAAAATGTAAATGAATATCTTACAGAAATTATTAAACATTTACTAGCTGTTGATGGAGCTGATGTTGAATTGTCGCTTGAAGTAAGTGTTAATGCACCTAATGGCATACCTTCTTCTACTGTCAGGACAGTATCGGAAAATTGCCGAACTTTCAAAATTAAAGATTTTAGATTTGAAGATGATTAATATAAAAGACCAGTCAGTTTGGCTGGTCTTTTATGTTTAGAACTATGTTATTAGAGTTTATGAAACAAACTTAAAAATTGTATTTAAGAAAGTAGATCGCTAAAAGGAAAAGAAAACTTTATATAATCCTTGAGAAAGATTTATATGATAATTATAATATTATCCACAAAAAATTTTGAAACAGTAGATAAAAAAGGTAAATAATAAAATGACTAGATTAAAAGATAAATATAAACTTTTGGTAAATTGGTGGCGGTTATCGAATATTGTTGATGAAAATTTTATAGTGAAGCAAACCGTAGCAGGATTGAAAAAACTTTTGAAGATGGTGTAAAAGAAAATTTTGCAAAACGGGGACATCTTAATGATGACTAATAAGTAAACAAGCAAGAGCTTTTATGACAAAAAACTGAAAAAAGTTATCCACAGTTGTTGTATTTATTTGAATCTTGAAAATGTACAAAATTAAAAATAAAACAGAAAGCATTACAGAACAAAACTTCGCCTGTGGATAACTTCAAAAATAGAGAGAAGAAATAGAGGGATAAGCTTAATTTGGCATCAAAGTTATAGAAAATTAAGAGATAATCAATAAATTTTATGAAGTAAAATTTAAAAAGACAAAATAAAAATTCTAAAAAATCAAATTTTACAAGCTATATTAGTATTCAAAAAACTCCTAAGCGGTAGGTCGGCAGTTCGAATCTGCCCGGGATCACCAGTAAAAACATAGCCGTGGAGCGCATTCCACGGCTTTTCTATTTATGCAACTTACAAAGGCGTTAGGTCAATGGTAGCAACGTGGGTGCAACGGCACTTTTAAAATGCAAAATAAATATTGCTATCTGACTTACAAACCCTTTTTCTGCCTTAACTATAAACATCGCTAAGTCAGCCGCTGCAATAACAAACCCCCGCCGGAAGTTTATGCTTCAAGCGGGGGTTATCGTTTAATGCAAAGTATCAGTAAATTTTATTTCGCTGTTTTCAGTTCGGTCCAGTAACGGTCGTACATGGGCAGTGCATCGCCGATATCAATCAGCCATTCGCCTTTGTCGATGTTATCCATACCGATTTTCAGCATCGGGTCATTTTTAAATTCTTCGCTGTGGAATTCCTGGGCTTTTTCGTTCGGGTCATTGTAGCCGATGTATTCATAGTTTTTAGCGCTGATTTTCGGGTCATAGATAAAGTTGATGAATTTTTCGGCCAGTTCTTTATGTTTTGCGCCTTTGGGGATAGCAAAGGTATCAGCCCAGATGGTAGCGCCTTCTTTAGGTACTACAAAGCCGATATTGGGGTTGTCTTTCAGGGTGTAGCTTGCGTCACCGGTCCACATAGTGCCAATCCATGCTTCTTCGGCAATGAATTTTTGTTTAATGGTATCGGTATCAAAAGCAAGTACGTTAGGTGCAAGCGCTTTCAAATCCTGGAAGGCTTTTTCAACCTGTGCCGGGTCGGTGCTGTTGTTGGAGAAGCCGTTTTTCTTTAATGCCATGCCGATGGTTTCGCGGCTGTCGTTTAAAAGAATCAGGCGACCTGCATATTCAGGGTTCCACAAATCTTCCCAGCTGTCGGGAACGTCTTTAACATAGTTTTTGTTGTAGGCAATGCCGGTAATGCCCCAGGTGTAAACGAGGGAATGGTCGCCGGTGGGGTCATAAACCGGTGCTTTTAAAGTGCTTACAATGTTTTTGGCGTTGGGTATGTTGTCCATGTTCATTTTTTCCAGCAAATCAAGTTTGAGCATGGTTGCAACCATATAGTCAGAAGGCTGGATTACATCGTACTGTGCTCCGCCGGCCTGAATTTTAGCCAGAAGTTCTTCATTGTTGGCAAATACGTCGTAATTAACCTTACAATTGTATTGCTTTTCAAATTCGGCAATTACCTCCGGGTCAAAATTGTCGGCCCAGCTAAAGAGGTTGAGAACCTGCTGTTCTCCTCCTGCCGCTGCATCTTTCTTTTCTGTGTCACCTCCGCAGCCTGTCAGGAGAAGAGCCATGGTCAGTACGGAAACGAGAAAGACCAAAAGTTTTTTCATTTTGCAAATCATCCTTTCTTTATTTGGTTTTATTGAACCGTTTTACGGCGTCAATCTTTGTTTTTGCTGCTGTGCTGCGGCTGTAAAATCTGCGCAATTACAATCAGCGAAATGGTTGCGAACATTAAGAGTGTGGAAAGGGCGTTAATTTCCGGGGAAATACCGCGTTTTACCATTGCGTAAATATAAAGCGGCAGCGTGGTGGAGTTAGGTCCGGCCACAAAGAAGCTGATGATAAAATCGTCAATGGAAAGGGTAAAGGCAATCAGCGCGCCTGCGATAATGCCGGGCATGGCAAGCGGCAGGGTAACGTAACGGAAAGTTTGAAACGGCGTTGCGTACAAATCCATGGCTGCCTGCTCAAGTTCATGGCGCATGCCTTCAAGCCTTGCGTTAACGGTAATTACCACAAAGGAAAGGCAGAAGGTGATGTGCGCTAAAATAAGCGTAACTTTACCGAGCGGAACCTGCGTCTGTGCAAACAGCACCAGAAGGCTCAGGCCCATAACAATTTCCGGAATAAGTATCGGCAGATACAAAAGCCCGTTAATAACCGGCTTGCACTTATACTGATAGCGGTTGAGGGCAATGGCGGCAATTGTGCCGAGCACGGTGGAAACAACGGTGCTGATAACTGCGATAAACAGGCTGTTCATAAGGGCCTCCAGCACGCGGCGGTTTTGGAACAGCGAAGCGTACCAGTCGAGCGTAAAGCCTGTCCATACGGCGTTAATACGCGATTCGTTAAAGGAATACAGCGCAAGAATTAACAGCGGCAGGTATAAAAAGGCCAGTATTACAAGCGAATAGGCCAGAAGAAGATGGCTACGCCACGTCTTTTGCATCTTTAGCCCCTCCTTCCTGCGACTGCAAAGCCTTGTAGTAAAGGATAATCAGCACAAGGCTCATTACTGCCAGCACAATGGAGAGCGCGGAGCCAAAAGGCCAGTCGCGCGCTGCCAGAAACTGGTTCTGGATGAGGTTGCCGATAAGGGCGGATTTGGCGCCGCCCATAACGTCCGGCACAACGAACATACCGAGCGAGGAAATAAACACTAAAATTGTGCCTGCGGCAATGCCGGGCATTGTCAGCGGCAGGGTAACCTTGCGGAAAGCCGTCATCGGCGATGCGCCAAGGTCGGAGGCCGCTTCAAGCAGGCGCAGGTCAAGCTGTTCTATGGAAACGTAAATCGGCAGCACCATAAAAGGCAGCAGGGCGTAAATCATGCCCAGCATTACGGCCGCGTCGTTGTACAGCATCTGAAGTGGCTGCTCAATAAGCCCCAGTTTCATTAAAAAGGTGTTTACAACACCCTGCGTGCGCAGAATGATAACCCACGCATAAGAGCGGATTAAAAAGTTAATCCAGAAAGGTATCATCACGAGAATCAGACCCGGCTGCTGCCATTTTTTAGGCAGGCGTGCAATGAAATATGCCAGCGGGTAGCCCATGATGATGGTAGCAACGGTAGTGATAACCGCTACTATCAGAGTGTCGGCAAAAATCTGCAGATATAAAGGTTCTAAAAAGCGCAGATAATTTTTTAGGGTAAATTCAAAAATTATTTGTCCGTAAGGCGTGCGCCCGGCAAAGGAAACGGCAACTACGATGAGAAGCGGGATAACGAAAAAGATGCTTAACCAGAGCATTGCCGGGGCAACCATCAGTTTTCCGTTTTTCATCGCGATACTTTCACCTCGTCTTTTTTATACCACCAAATACCTACGCGCTCGTCGGGCGACCAGCGTTTAACATCGTCAAAATACTGGTAGGCCACAACGGTTTGGTTGGAGTTGTCCAGACGGATAAATACTTTATCAATGGTACCGTAAAACACAACATCTACAACGGTTCCGTAATAACCGGGTTCCGGGTGCTGCTTTTCCGACTGTTCGTCTTCGTATTCCGGGCAGAGGTTAAGTTTTTCCGGGCGGATAACAAGCGTTTCGCTTTCCGTTTCAAAAAAGTTGCTTTCGCCGATAAATTTGGCGACAAAGCGGGTGTTGGGGTAATGGTAAATCGTATCCGGGTTGTCGTCCTGTTCGATAACGCCCTTATTCATAACCACAATGCGGTCGCTCATGGTAAGCGCTTCTTCCTGGTCGTGCGTTACATAAATGAAGGTAAGGCCAAGGCCGCGCTGCAAATTCTTAAGTTCCAGCTGCAAATTTTTACGCAGCTGGTAGTCGAGTGCTCCCAGCGGCTCGTCTAGTAAAAGCACTTTGGGGTTATTTACAAGGGCACGGGCGATGGCTACGCGCTGCTGCTGGCCGCCGCTCATCTGCTGCGGACGGCGGTTGCGGAATTCTTCAAGCTGCGTAAGGTACAGTACCTGCGCTACACGTTCTTTCTGTTCTTCGGCGGGTACTTTTTTCATCATCAGCCCAAACTTTATGTTTTCCTCAACAGTCATGTGAGGGAATAATGCGTAGTGCTGAAAAACCATATTGACATCACGTTTATAGGGCGGTTTATTGGTAACGTCTTCGTCATCAAGGAAAACTTTGCCGGTAGTAGGCGTATCAAGCCCCGCAATCATACGCAGCAAAGTGGTTTTGCCGCAGCCGGAAGGTCCTAAAAGCGTTAAAAACTCACCGTCGTAAATGGTAAGGTCCAGCTTGGGGATGATGAGGTTATTGCCGTACTTTTTGGTAATTCCCTGCAAACGGATCATTTCTTCCATTTTTTAGTTGTCACAACCTTTCATAAAAAATTTTGTTTGCATGATACTAATATAATAATATCATATTATAAACAAATTTGTGTAAAAAAATCAATGCTTTTTTGAAAAAAATGCAGGAGAGGCAAAAAAAACAGAGAATATTAAACTTCATAAAGAATAATTTAGGAATTTTGCTGATTTTCATGAAAAATGCGTATTTTTTGCGGGGTGAAAAAATGCTGAGTAAAAAGTTTATAGAGTTTTTGTTTGAAGGTGCGCATATACAGCGCTGGAATGACCATATCCGCCCTAACGGCTTTACGGAACTGGACAAACAGGCGCATAAAATGATGATTTTGTATATTCTTGCCAAGTATGAGGAGCAGGACCACGGGGCAAAATTAAACTGGCGCGTGCTTATTGAAGGCGGTATTTTTGAATTTATGCACCGCATTATTTTAACCGATATTAAACCGCCGATTTACCATGAGCTGATGCGTGTGCACGGGCGCAAGCTGAACGCCTGGATTTACAGCCAGCTTGAACGCCGCGTGCCGGAACTGGATGAAGTGTTTTTCGATAAGCTTAAACGCTGGTTTGATTATCCGGAAGAAAACCGGCTGGAGAAAAAACTTTTGCGGGCGGCACACTACCTTGCCACGCAGTGGGAATTTGGCATTATCTACCATTTTAACCAGGCGATTTACGGCATTGATGCCACTAAAGCTGCCATTGAAAGCAATATCGAGGACCATTACGATTTGGCCGGCGTTCAGAAAATATCGCTGAAAGGCAAAACCAGCAAATTTATTGACCTTGTAGGGCAGCTGCGCTTTCAAAAACGCTGGGCGCAGTCGCCGCGCGTGCCGGAAACTTCCGTTATGGGGCATGTGCTGATAGTTGCCATTTTGGGATATTTTTGTGCGGCAGAGCTTGGTGCCTGCGATGAACGCATTGTAAATGATTTTTTGTGTGGTCTGTTTCATGATTTGCCGGAGGTGCTGACACGCGATATCATTTCGCCGGTTAAAACTTCTGTGGAAGGGCTTGACGATTTAATTAAGGATATTGAAAAGCGCCAGGTTGCCGAAAAACTGCTGCCGCTGCTGCCGTGGGGCTGGCACGAGGAAATTATTTATTTTACGCAGAACGAGTTTACCAACCGCGTAATGCTTGACGGTGTTCCAACCGAGGTGAGCGAAGAAGAATTAAACGGCAAATATAATGTTGACGGGCATGGCTATAAAGCTGTGGACGGCAGAATGTTAAAAGGCTGTGACCATCTGGCCGCTTTTGTTGAAGCTTATCTTTCGACGGAATACGGCATAACAAGCAAGCATTTGCTTAACGGCATGGCCGATTTGCGTGAAAAGTATAAAAACAAAACCGTTGCCGGCATTAATTTTGGCGCAGTTTATGATGAATTTCCGGAGCTTAAAATCAATTTATAAATTGAATGCAAGTTTATGAAAATTCAGTTTATAACCAAAAATAAGTGGACACTTGTATTTGCAAGAGTTATAATGAAGCTGAAAGCAGCTCTTTAGATATGAAATTATCTTGGACTGTACAATATATTATAGTTAAGTTTTTTAAAGGAGGCATGGATTATGAATTTATTTGAAATGGCGCAGATTCCGCTGAACAAAGCTATTGAGGTTATGAAGCTTGACCCGAATGCGGCGGCAATTATTGCCTGCCCGGAAAGAACTCTGGAAGTTTCCATTCCCGTAAAAATGGATGACGGCACTACCAAAGTATTTACCGGTTACCGCAGCCAGCACAGCACAATTATGGGCCCGGCCAAAGGCGGCATCCGTTATCATCAGAGCGTTAACATGGACGAAGTAAAAACTCTGGCTTTCTGGATGACCTGCAAATGCGCAGTTGCCAATCTGCCTTACGGCGGCGGCAAAGGCGGCATTATTGTTGACCCGTCCAAACTTTCGCAGGCAGAACTTGAACGTTTGACCCGCGGCTACATTGACAGAATCGCTCCCATTATCGGCGAAAAAATGGATATTCCTGCCCCTGATATGAATACCAACGCTCAGATTATGGGCTGGATGATGGACGAATACAGCAAGCTGAAAGGGCAGTATGAACCGGGCTTTATTACCGGCAAACCGATCTGCATTGGCGGCTCTTTGGGCCGTACCGCAGCTACCGGCCGCGGCGTAATGGTTGCAGCAGGCGAAGCAATTAAAGCTATGGGCATTAAACCCGAAGAAGCAACCTGCGCAGTACAGGGCTTCGGCAATGTAGGCAGCTGGACTGCTAAACTCATTCACGACCTTGGCGTTAAAATTGTGGCTTTAAGCGATGTTTACGGCGCTATTATGAATGAAGACGGACTTGACCCGTACGAAGTTGAAAAACACGTACAGGCAACCGGCAGCGTAGTAAACTTCCCGGGCAGCAAAGCAATCAGCAACGCCGACCTTCTGGCAATGGAAGTTACCGTGCTTGCTCCGTGCGCAATGGAACTTCAGATTACCAAAGACAATGCGGCTGACGTTAAGGCAAAAATTATCGTTGAAGGCGCTAATGGCCCGACAACTCCGGAAGCTGACGAAATTCTTGATAAGAATGGCATTCTGGTTGTGCCGGATATTCTCGCCAACGGCGGCGGCGTAACCGTAAGCTACTTTGAATGGGTTCAGTGCCTGTACCGTTATTTCTGGACTGAAGAAGAAGTTATTGATAAACAGACCCAGTTAATGATTGGTGCGTTTAAACAGGTATATGACACCGCTAAAAAATACGAAGTTAACATGCGTACCGCAGCTTATATCGTAGCTCTTAACCGTCTGGATGAAGCTATGAAATTCCGCGGCGCATATTAATAAGCGTTTTAAACTTCATTAAAATTTAATTAATTAATGGCAGTATTAAACCCCGGCAGCCGTTACTGCCGGGGTTTTGTGTGAATGCAGAGGGAGGATTTATGAAAGATTTGCAAAAACATTGCAAGATTGCTGTGGTACAGGCTGCTCCTGTATTGTTTAATAAAAAAGCCTGTGTGAAAAAGGCAGTGGCATTCATTAAAGAATGTGCTGAAAACAAGGCTGAATTAATTGTATTTCCGGAATTGTTTATACCGGGATATCCTTACGGAATGACTTTTGGTTTTACCGTTGGCAGCAGAAATGAAGCGGGGCGTAAAGACTGGCTGCGGTATTATGAAAACAGCATTGTTGTGCCTGGCCCTGAAACGGAACTTTTGGCAAAGGCAGCAAAAGACGCAGGCGCATGGCTCAGTATTGGCGTGTCTGAACGTGATGCCGTAACGGCAACGCTGTATAATACTAATTTGTTCTTTTCACCGGAAGGTGAAATTATTGTACACCGTAAATTAAAACCTACCGGTTCGGAACGCGTGGTATGGGGTGATGCCGACAAAAACTATTTCCCGGTTGCCGAAACGCCGTGGGGGCCAATGGGCAGTATGATTTGCTGGGAAAGCTATATGCCGCTGGCAAGGGCTGCGCTTTATCAAAAAGGTATTACTCTGTATATTTCGCCAAATACCAATGATAATGATGAATGGCAAAGCACAATTAAGCATATAGCTATTGAAGGCCACTGCTATTTTATAAACTGCGATATGTATTTTACACGTGATACTTACCCGGCAGATTTGCAGGCGCAGGATGAAATTGCCAAACTTCCTGAAAAAGTGTGCCGCGGCGGCAGCTGTATTGTTGACCCTTACGGGCATTACCTTACAGAACCTGTATGGGACAAAGAAGCTGTTATCTATGCAGAGCTTGATATGAGCAAAGTGGCTGCAAGCCGTATGGAATTTGATGTATGCGGCCATTATGCAAGGCCTGATGTATTAAAACTGGTTATTGAGGATAAATAAAACAAAAATACCTTCTGCCGCGTTTGGCAGAAGGTATTTTTGCTTTATACCGTATTATTAAATTATCAAGCAAAGAATAAATTCATGATAATCATAGCGCAGAGTGCGTTGAGAAGGCTGGCAAGCATTAAAAGCGGCCAATATTTTTTTGGTACATCGGCTACGCCTAAAAGCCTGCCCATATATTGCAGCTGTGCCCCAAGCAAAAAGAAGCAGGGCATCAAAATCGTAATGTGGCGTGCGTCAAGCATGCCGTTTGCTGCCATGTTGGCTGCAAGACCTACAGAAGCAGAACTGGAAAGCCAAGCAGTAAGCACTACCGTAACGGCTTCGCCTGGCAGTCCAAACAGTGTCATTGCCGGTCCGAAGACATTGCCTAAAAAACTCATAACACCAAGCAAATTGAGTATTTCTGCAACGGCATAAGCCATTAAGATGTTAGGTACAAGATTGTTGATTGCTATATTAAAACCTTTGCGGGCACCGATAACGAAAATATCAAACGGATTGCCGGATACGTTTTTTGCTTGAACGCCGTTACTCATTTTTAAAATCCTCCTTGTAAACAGTATTTAAAACAAAGCGCACAAACATGGCGCCGACAAATTTAAAAACAAACATCAGTAAAAAAGGTACAAGCAGCGGCACGGTTAAATAAGAAAACAGAGCAGAACCGATAGCAAAATAGTTGTTGATAAGTCCTGCACCGGAATATTGCCATGAGCCGATGATTGTAAGCTCTTTTTTTGTTATCAGGTCCTGGTCGTATAGTTCTTTGGTTAATGCCGCACCGGCATCTGTGCTTTGCAGGTCGGTAATCAGTGCCAGCCCGGTTAAACCCGGTACGCCGAGCAATGGTCGCAGCAATGGTGTTAAAAGTTTGTGGGCAGCTTTAATAGCTCCGTAGTGTGATAAAACTTCAAGACAGCCGATTGCCAGCATTACGCTTGGCACAAGTGACAGCGCAAACATAAAACCGCCGCGTGCACCCAGCCCGCCGGTGCCGACAAATGTATCCTTGCCAAGCGTTTTAACGGTGCCGAATTTGCCTATCAGTGTACTGAAGTCAAATGCGCTGAGCCATTTCATACCGTCAAAGCCGGTCATTATTCCGGAAAAGAATAAAATTGCAGCGGCTAAGGAAATAAAAGCCTTTGGCCCTACACGCCATTCTTCGGAATCAAAGTTAGTGAGTTTTTTCTCATTTTTCTCCATAATACCCTCCTATCAAACAACAAAAACAAATAATGCAACAAATTTGTCTTTATTATATTGACGAAAATGCGCAATGTCAAGACGAAGTTGAAAATTTATTTTTAGAATTTTTAAAATAAATTTTAGTGTTGCTATTTAAAAAACGATGTGTTATAATTTTTTCAAATTTTGGTAAAATAATTGTTGTTGGTTGTTGTTTTTAGAGGAGGATAATATGGCTATTTTAAATGTAAAAGATATTTTTCATGATTTACACCAAATTCCGGAAATAGGCTTTCAAGAATTTAAAACTTCTGCTTATCTTGCGGATAAATTAAGAGAACTTGGTTACAAAGTTACAACGAATGTTGGCGGAACCGGCGTTGTAGGTGTAGTAAAGGGTGCGGAACCAGGACCGGTAATGCTTTTGCGTGCAGATATGGATGCGCTGCCGTTTGTTATTAACGGCGAGCATAAAGCAATACACGCCTGTGGGCATGATGCGCACTGCTCTATGGTTTTGGCAGCGGCTTCTAACTTAAAAGATAAAATAAAAAAAGGAACTTTAAAAATTTTGTTTCAACAGGGCGAGGAAACTTTAAAAGGCGCGCTGGCTGTAATTGACGCCGGTGTGCTGGAAGACGTCGATATTGCTGTCGGGCTGCATATCCGTCCAGTGCAGGATTTGCCATTTGGCAAGTTATCGCCTGCTGTAAGGCATGCTTCAAGTACATTTGCCAAAGTAAAAATTACAGGGCAAAGCTGTCACGGTTCGCGCCCGCATTTGGGTGTTAACGCTGTTGAAGCAGCAGCGGCGGTTATCAATGCGGCGTCTGGGGTTAGAATTAATCCGGTAATTTCCTGGTCTTGCAAAGCTACAGCCGTTAATGGTGGCGGCAATGCGTATAATATTATTCCAGACCATGCGGAGATAACTTTTGACGTGCGTTGCCAGGAAAATGAAGGTATGACAGAATTGCTTGGCAAACTGCAGAAAGTTTCAGAAAATGTTGCCGCTGCTTACGGGGCAACGGCAGAATTTAGCTTACCGGGCGGAGTTATTCCAGCAGCAGTGCTTGATAAAGAGCTTACTGCCGAAGTTGCAGAGTGCATTAAAGAAGTCGTGGGTGAAGAAAATCTCGGCGAAGAACTTGTAAATCCCGGTGGTGAAGATTTCCATTACTTTGCTAAAACATATCCTAAATTAAAATCGGCTTATTTTGGCGTCGGCGTTGCTGCCGAACCTGGGTTGCACGACCCTAATATGCATTTTAATATCGATGGTTTACAGGCTGGCGTGGAAGTTTTGGAAAAAATTACACTGAAAAAGCTTGGGTGATTGCAGGTTGCTAACGGTATATTTTAAATAAAATAATTGACTTAGATATAAAAAATCCACCTGTTATGGAAGGCTTAAAGATTGCTTAACCTTTGAGTCCTAACAGGTGGATTTTGTTTTTTATCTTACTCCAGTATAGAAAAATCCGAGCCGGTAAACAGGAAAACAATGCCGCAGAATGTTACAGCCCCGGCTAAAATAGCATCCTCGCTGAACAGCAGTTTTCCATTGTGCAGGGCAAGATGCGAGTTTGGGGCTGCCATGCCAGTGCCGATACGGAAAAATGCCCCCGGTTTTTTAGCAAGATAGAAGGAAAAATCTTCCGAACCCATAGACGCGGAGGGGAGAATACTTACTTTATCGTTGCCTAAAAGTTTTGCAGCGGAAGTTTCTATCATACCTACAAGATTATCTGCTCCTATAACAGGCCCGCAGCCGGGTATAATTTCCGTTTCGGCGTGTACGCGCAGTGCCAGCGCCGTGCCATCGGCAATGCGTTTAATGCTTTCGTGTATTTGCCTGCGTGTTTCCGGCAGCAGATAGCGCATGGAGCCTTCAAGCACTACTTCTGAAGGAATGATATTGGCTGCAGTGCCTGCCGTCATTTTGCCTACGGTAATAACAGCGGAATCGAGTGGGTTAAGTTCGCGCGAAACTATGGTTTGAAGCTGAGTAATCATATAAGCAGCCGCAGCAATCGGGTCCGGTGTTTTGTGTGGGTGCGCTGCATGGCCGCCGGGAGCGGTAATTGTAATTTTAAAACTGTCGGAACCGGCCATCATCGGGCCGTATTTAATGCCGATTGAACCGCCGGGAACATCCGGCCAGGTATGTACGCCGAAAACAGCGTCAACATCATCTAAAAATCCGTTGTTAATAATGGTTTCAGAACCGCCGAGTTTTTCTTCCGCAGGCTGGAAAAAGAATTTTACTGTACCATGCAGGTGCTGGCGGTATTTGCTCAAAAGCCGGGCTGCCGCAAGCAGTGAAGTCATATGCAAATCATGTCCGCAGGCATGGCAGCAGCCTTCGTTTACGGATGCAAATTCCAACCCTGTATTTTCCTTAACCGGCAGCGCGTCGATATCGGCCCTTAAGGCGATTGTTTTGCCTGGTATTGCACCATGTAAAACGCCGACAGCACCGGTAAAACCTTTGTTGTCATAAACTTCGATACCGTATTTATTTAATTCGTCTTTTATGAATTTTGTGGTATTTTCTTCCTGAAAGCTTAATTCCGGATGCTGGTGCAGGTAGCGCCTGATTTTTATATATTCAGGTTCAAGTTCCTGCATCATTTTTTGAATGGCTGACATATTATTACCTCCCAACAAAAGATTATAATATTATGATATTTAATCTCACGAAAATACTAATTGATAAGATTTGCTTATAATTCTCCGGCGCTGTACTGCACGCGGTAATCCCAAACATCTGAATTTACATAATATTCGCCGAAAATAATCGGTTCGTAGTTTTCGTTAAGCTCCTTGCGGACGATTTTTAAAAGCGGAAAGCCAAATGGAACGGAAAAAAGGTTGCCGAGTTCTTTATCGGCAGCCACTGCTTTAACGCGTTCCTGTACATAAGCAGTTTTTAAGCCGTGTTTTGATAAAAAGCTGCGTATGGATTTTATTTCACCGGCAGCAATTACTTCTTCCGGTTCCGGTTTTTCAAAATAATGGTTAAGGAAAAATAACGGTTTTCCGTCGACATAACGCACGCGGGCAACATATGTAAAAAGTTTTGCCGGGTCGGTTTTAAATACGCTGCACTGCTGTTCGTCCATGGCTTTTTTGCAGCATTTTAATGTTTGGCAGTGTACGGAATCACTATCTACCTTTTTGTCTATAAAGTGTACGCCAAACCCGCTCATTAAAAGCATGTTTTCCCATGGCAAAGAGCTGGAAACAAAAGTGCCTTTGCCCGGCATGCGTACAATAAGCTGCTCGCTTTCCAGTTTTCCGAGCGCCTGGCGTATGGGAGAAAGGCTGGTGCTATAACGCTCTGCAAGCGCGCTTTCGGTAGGCAGCTGTTCGCCCGGTTTATAAAAATGGCTGCGTATTTTGTTGTATAAATCCTGATAAATTTTTAAATTAAGTGTTTGTCTCATTATCAAGTTTCCTTTATTATTGATACTTTAATAATACCACATTGCCTGCACAGTTGCCAAAAGGTTTTCTTGCTTTTTTCAGAAAATTATAATATTATAATATTATAATAAATTAATAAAAGGGAGTGGAGAATATGGAAAAACATGCTTTGTATCATATGACATGGAAAGAAATCGAAGAAGTATTTAAAAATGACCCGGTTGTTATTATTCCTATGGGTTCTACCGAACAGCAGGGAATACATTCTTTAACCGGCGACTATCTGGCTGCTGAAGCTATTGCCAAACGTGTTGCGGAAAAAGCCGGTGCTTATTACGTTCCTGTTATTCCGTTTGGCTGCAGTGAATATTTCCGCTGTTTCCCGGGCACAATATCGCTCCGCCCTTCCACGGTAGAAGCTGTTATTACAGATGTTGTTGAAAGCCTTACCGAGCACGGTATTACAAAAATCTTTTTCATTAACGGCCATGCCGGAAATACACCTACTATTGAAGATGTGGCAAGAAAATTACGCCGCGAAAAGGGAATTGTATGTTTTTCGATAGATTTATGGCAGGGCTTAACGCCTGAAGCAAAAAAAGAAATTTATGGCGAAGGACCTGATTCTTCCGGCCATGGCGGAGATCCTCTGACATCGGTAATGCTTTATTTATATCCGGAAGATATGCGTATGGATTTGCTCAATCCGGTTGAAAACATTAAAGAGTATAAAGGCGTGCCTGTAAACGGCCTTAAAAAGGGTATGGTTAAAGGTGTTCCGTTCAATCTTTATATGGATATGATTGACGTTACCAAGCAGGGCGTAATGGGCAATCCGTTTGCATCCAGCGCAGAACGCGGAGAAAAAATAGTTAACCATTTGGTTGATGCGTGCTGTGAGATGGTAAAAATTATAAAAGAAAACGATACCCATATTTAATTGTTGATTTATTTGGTTTTATAACGGGGAGGTAGAATTATGATAGCTGTTTTAGGCTTTGCTACCATTATTATATTTTTATATGTTACAATGACCAAAAAATTGTCAATTCAGTCAGCACTGATAGGCATACCTGTTATTGCAGCAATAATTTGCGGTTTTGGTTTTGATATAGGCAAAATGATGATTGCCGGTGTAATTAAGGTTACTCCTTCGGCAATGATACCTATTTTTGCTGTAATTTATTTCGGCATTATGATTGATGCAGGGTTATTTGACCCTATGGTTAACAGAATTTTAAAACTTGTAAAGGGCGACCCTGTAAAGATTACCATTGGTGCAGCGGTTCTGGCTATGCTTGTTTCGCTGGACGGCGACGGTACAACTACTTTTATTATTTCCGTTTCTGCCATGCTGCCGATTACCACTAAATTAAAAATGAATCCGCTTATTTTGCCGTTTGCAGTAGGTATGGCGGCAGGCGTTATGAATCCGCTTCCGTGGAGCGGGCCGACAACGCGTGTTATGGCGGTTTTGCATGCTGATTCTTCTGCAATTTTTACTCCGATTGTACCTGCCATGGCTGTTGGCATTGCCTGGGTATTATTTGCCTGCTACTATGTTGGCAAAAAGGAACGCAAAAGACTCGGAGTTATGCATATTGACGAGCATACTTTTGATGGCCTCGGCGAAGACCAGAGTGCCAAAAGGCCGCAGCTTTTCTGGTTTAACTGCATTTTGACTGTTTTGATGATTGTGGTGCTGCTGATGGATATTATGCCGATGGCGACTATTTTTATGATAGGTTTTGCATTGGCAATTACGGTAAACTATCCTAATCTTGAAGAACAGACAAAACGTTTGAAAGCATATGCCGGTGAAGTTTTGATGATAGTAACATTAATTTTTTCGGCAGGGTGTTTTACCGGTATTCTTTCCGAAACCAAAATGATTACGGAAATGGCTAAGACCCTTGTTTCGTTAATTCCTGAACATATGGGCAGCCTGCTGCCGCTTTCCGTAGCAGTAACGAGTATGCCTTTAAGCCTTGTATTTCCTACGGATGCTTATTACTTCGGCGTGCTGCCGGTTATTTATGAAATGGCAGCTTCTCTTGGCATAGATCCGGTGCAAATCGGCCGTGCAGCTGTGCTTGGGCAGATGACGGTGGGTTTTCCGGTAAGCCCGCTGGCAGCGGCAACGTTGGTTTTAATCAGCGTATCGCGTGTTAATTTAATTGACCATCAGAAATTTATGTTCTTCTGGGCCTTTGGCACTACGCTGATTATGACAGTTGTATGCTACCTTACCGGTGCATTAACGTTTTAATTTATAACTGAAAACTTTATGAAGAAATAAAAAAGCTGGCGTTAATTTAACGTCAGCTTTTGTGCGTTTATAGTGTTTTTGTTACTTTCTTTCAGGCATCTGCGCGAGCAGGATTGCGGCAAAAACAAGTACGCAGCCGCCGATTTCGCGCATGGAGAGCGTTTCGCCGAGGAACATCCACCCTGCGAGTACGGAAAAGACGGATTCCAGGCTCAGCAATATGGAGGCAAGTATTACGTTAACATATTTTTGCCCGGCGATTTGCAGTGTATAGGCAATGCCGCAGCTCATAATTCCGGCGTGTGCCAGCGGCAGCCAGGCCGCTGTGATAGCAGAAAGCTCAGGCTGTTCGGCCCAGATTATTACCGGCAGGCTTAACATGCCGCAGACGAAAAACTGAATGGCGGACATGCGCACCGGGTCAACAAGCTGGGTAAAACGCTCAATGGCCATGATGTGCACAGCAAAAACTACGGCACAGGCAAGTACGATTAAATCTCCCTTGTTGATGGAAAAGCCTTCGTTAATGCAGATGAAATACATACCGGCAGCAGCAACGGCAACGGCCGTCCACTGCATAAACGTTACATGTTTTTTTACAAGAAGACCTAAAATCGGGATTATAACAATATACAGTGCCGTTATAAACCCGGCTTTGCCTGCTGATGTGTAAGCGATGCCGGTTTGCTGCAAAGTGCTGGCAATGGTTAAAAGCACGCCGCAGCACAGGCCGCCGGTAATAAGGTCGCCGCGCTTGTGACTGTCATCAGTTCCCCAGAAGGAAAGCGGTTTGCCGGAAAGCCTGTCGATTACGGCAATGCAGGGAACAAGAAAAAATGCGCCTAAAAAAGAACGTATGCCGTTAAAACTAAACGGGCCGAGCAAATCGGCACCGACGCTTTGGGCAACAAAGGCCGTGCCCCAGATAAACGAACATAATAACAGCATAACAATGCCTTTAAAACTATTGGTTTGCTGCATGTTAAAACCCCTCGCTGCATAAAATTTTAAACAGATAATATAATTATAGCATTTCTGTGCCATAATGTTTTCTGAAAATAATATAAAAACTGCACCTGCAAAAGCCCGGTATTGCTTTTGAGGCGCAGTTAATAATGCTGTAGGGTTAAATATTTAGTTATTGTTTGTCAGCAGGTTTAGCTTCTTCCGGCTTTGTTTCTTCGGTAATAACTTCAACTTCTGCTTCCGCTTCGGTTTTGTGTTCGGCACTTTCGGAAACTACTTCAGCTTCCACTGTTTTTGCAGTTTCAACGGGTTCCATTTTGCTGCCACATTCGCTGCAGAATTTGGCGCTGATGCCTACGGCTGCACTGCAGTTGGGGCAGGTGGTTTTGGGTTCGTCGCCGTTAAAGGCAGTTGCCTTAATGTTGGCAATTTTAAATTTCAAATCATCTATTGCGGCAAGGCTTGCTTTAATTGCTTCACATTCTTCTTTAAATTCATCGGGCAGGCAATCGCAGTTTTGTGATTTTTCCCAAACCATTTTGCCCATTTTTTTGTAGGTGCTTTCAATTTTGCTTTCTTCTTTCCCAACAAGGGAGGTTAATTTTTGGATCTCCAGAGCGGCTTCTGCTTTTTCGCCGATGGTTTTGGTAATTTCTTCGGTTTTATTAGCCGCAATTTTAGCGAATTCGCCAATTTTATCAAGTAATGCCATAGTAAGATCCTCCTTTATGCTTTGTTAAGTTTATTATAACACAGAATTGTGAAATCGCCATTAATTTACGGCGCTTACGGTTACTTCGGTTCCTTCTTTTAAATCGAGCGAAGTGTTGTCGATATTTATTTCTGCAAGGCCGTTTTCTATTTTGGCAATGCTGCCGTTAAAGGTTTTATTTATGCCTTGGGCATGGGCGGTTACTTTTTGCCCCGGTGTAAGGCTTTGCGCCGCCTGTGCGGATATTTTGATGTTTACGCTGCAATTTTCCAAATCGCGGATGCTGAGGATTTTTTCTCCGGCAGCGGCGGTTTCGCCCGCATTATGGTATTTTTCTTCAACAATGCCGGTGCAGGGGCTTTCGGTTTCCAGTGCCAGCTGCTTTTGCATAAGGGCGTTATATTTCTTCTTTAAGGTTTTAAGTTCTTCCTGTTTTTGGGCAATGGCTTCGGGTGATGCCTTAACAAGGCTGCCGGCATTTTGCGCGGCGTTCAAAGCTGCCAGTGCCGCTGATTTTTCGGCAGAAGCCGCTTCGTACTGTCTGCGGGCAATGGCGCCTATTTTATAAAGTGATGCCATTTTTGCTTCTTTGGCGCTGGCCTGTTCGTATTGCTGCTGTGCTGCGGCAAGTGCTGCGCCGTTATTGGGGGTGCTTTGCCCGTTCTGCATTATTTTCAGTTCTGCTTCGGCGCGGGCGGCATTAGCGTCTGCCTGTTTTATTTCTTCCGCAAGCTGCTTGTCGTCTATGGCAAACAGGGGCTGCTCTTTGCCGATGCGGTCGCCTTTTTCCAGAATAAGCCCCAAAATCTGCCCTTCGGCAGGCGCCGTAATATCATACACGGTAAAATAAACCGGGCCGCTGCCAAGTGCAGGGGCTTTGGTTTCGTTTTTGCAGGCGGCAGAAAACAGGATTATTAAAATTGTAAAAATAATAAATGTAAACTTTCTCATTTTAAACAAACCTCGTTTTTAGTGTAGCACAAACATAGTTGCGGTGCAATTTGCCAGAATGTAAATTTTTAAAGGCGCGGCATTTTGCCGGCTGTAAATTTTACATATCTTTATACATATGCTGCTAAAAATATTAATTATTTTTAAAACGGCGGATAATTAATGAGCTGCGGATTATTTTTTACACTGAGAAAGTACAAAGTTGTTAAAAAAGATTTTTCAAAAACTGTTAAATGCGTTATAATATACTCGAAAAGTGTATTATAAGTTGCTTATTTGCAAAGCGTTTTTGCCGTTGTGTAATATTTTGAAAAATTTATTTTATAAAAAAGCCGTTTTAGGAATGAAGGGAGGACTGTTATGCGCAAAAAAAGCTGGCTGACAGTTATTTGCTGCCTTTTATTGGTGTGCCTGCTGCCGTCTCTGGCAATGGCCAAAAATAAAACCAAGGCGCCTGCCCGTGACTGGAAGCTGACGGTGGCGCAGCAAAAGCTGGAGCTTTTGGGGTATGATGTTGACCGCAAGGACGGGCGTATCAGCAAGGATACAACCGAAGCCATTAAAAAATTCCAGAAGGAAAATGGGCTGAAAAAAAGCGGCAAGCTTGATACCAAAACTTATAATAAAATTTCGTGGGAAGCCTTTAAAATGGAAGGCATACCCGATGTGCGCGGCAAAGACATTGTAAAAACTGCCGCTAAATACAAGGGCGTGCCTTATAAATTCGGCGGCACAACGCCGAAAGGGTTTGACTGTAGCGCTTATGTGCAGTATGTTTTCGGCAGGCATGATGCCAAGCTGCCGCGCACGGCCGATGCGCAGGTGCTGGACGGTATTTTTGTGCTGAAAAGCAAACTTAAACCGGGAGATTTGGTGTTCTTTTCCACATATGCCAGCGGCGCTTCGCATGTGGGGATTTATGCCGGCAGCGGCAAGTTCTGGAGCGCGTCCACTTCACGCGGGGTGGTGCTTGATTCGCTTGATACCGGTTACTGGAAAGAACATTATTATGGGGCCCGCCGTGTTTTGATTGAAAACGGCGAAACAGCTTAAATATATTTAAGGGGGAGCTTTAATGATTCGCGAAAGGCGCAATAAGGAAAAACTGGCGTTATATTATAAAAAATTTATGGAAGAAGGCATTGTCGACCCCAACGTACATCCGTGGGTGGCAGAATCGTGGCAGCGCTGCCGCAAAATGAAACTGCCTCATGAAACAATGCCGAAAATTAACAAGCTGAGCCGCGAGGAAATCGTCGAGCATCAGCGTACGCATGAATTTATTGTAAAATATGTTGACGGGCTTTATGAGCAGAGCAAGCAGCATTTTAACATTCATAATTTAAGCATGCTGCTGATAGACGAGGACGGCTATGTTATTAAAAACTATGCCCTGCCGTTCTTTCAGCGCGTAATTGAAGATATTCAGGGCATGCGCGTGCTTGAAGAAGATGTTGGTACTTCCAGCATCAGCATTGCGCGCGAGCATAATGTGCCGTTTTTAATGTTCGGCCCGGAAATGTGGATTAAGGACAGCCATTCCGGCGATGCCTGCAGCGCGCCGATTTGTGTGGATGGCAAAATCCGCTATATCATTTCGTTCTTCTCGCTGGACCAGAACGACTTGCCGTACGACCTTCTGCTTTCGTTGCTTTTAACGATGAAATATGCCATTGAGCAGCATTTGAAGATGCTTGAATACTGGAGCATCCAGAAAATGATGATGGAAGAGCTGCCGGTTGCCGTTTACTGGATTGGGCAGGACGAGAAGCTGAAATACTGCAACAGCAATGCTAAAAAGCGCCTTGAAGGCAGGGAAAACCTTGAGGATATTTTCCTTAATTATGAGCATATTCCCATTAAAAAGGCTTTGCAGGGCACGCCTACGCACCGCCGCGAAATTACCTGGATTACGCAGGACCGCACTTATGAAGACATTACCACCGTTATGCCGGTAAAAGTTGGCAGCGAGGTTGAAAGTGCTCTGGTTATGAGTATGTCGATTGAGGACTTGAAAACGACCATTGCCCATGCAACGGGTTACAGCTCCCGCTACAGCCTGTACAGCATGGTTGGCGAAACGAGCGAGTTCCTTGCTTTGCAGCATAAGGCTTCGCGCATTGCCCGCAGCGACAACAATATTCTTTTGCAGGGCGAACCGGGCACCGGCAAGCAGCGCCTGGCACATGGCATTCATCAGGCCAGCCCGCGCGCAGCCGCACCGCTGATTGTTGTTAAATGCTCCAACGCGCCGCTCAGCACGCTGGAAGAAGAATTTTTCGGCAGCGAGGACGGCGACCATCAGCCGACGGCAGGCAAGCTGGAGCTTTCCATGGGCGGCACGCTGTTTTTGGACGAAGTGGAGAAACTGCCGGTTGAAATGGGCGACAAACTGGCAGACGCTTTGAAAAACGGCCTTTTAAATAAAGAAACGGGCATGCGCAAAAAACTTAATGTGCGCGTAATTGCTGCCTGCGATTCCAACCTTAAACGCCTGGCAGACAAGGGCCTGTTCAGCCGTTCTTTGTATGAGCTGGTACTTGATACTACCATCCGCGTTCCGCCTCTGCGTGAGCGCAGCAAGGATATTGAAGTTATTGCGGCGCATATTCTGGCGGAAATGTCGGCGCAGCACAATCTTTCGCCGAAACGCCTTTCGCCGGAAGCACTGGAGCTTTTAAAGAGCTGTAGTTGGCCGGGGAACATCAAGCAGTTGCAGGGCGTTATCGAGCAGGCTTTCTTCCATACACCGGGAAGCATTATCGAAGCGGAAAATATCAAACTGCCCGGCGATAAAACTTTGGAAAAATCGTGGAAGTACGACAAAGACGCCTTTATTGCGGCATGGAAATCCTCCGGCGGCAATATCAGCAAGCTGGCAGGCATGCTGGATGTCAGCCGCGTAACCTTGTACCGTTATCTTAAAAAATATGATTTGACTCCGAAAACAGGAAAAAATAATTAATACCGGCGGCAGCCTGCGTTGAATTTTTATATCGGCGCAGGCTGCCGTTTGTTTTTAGGTATATCAGGCGGCGAATATAAAAGCGCCGCCAGTAAATGTTGCAATTATTTAAAAAGTGCGGCGGCCGTGCGTCTTTAACAGCATAGCACAATGTGTTATAATTATACTGTTATAGAATGTTTTAAATTAAATTTGTGGAAATATACCAGCAAGGAGCGGAGCAATGAATAAAAAACTTTTGGCAGCCGTATGCCTGGCGGCAGCAGCAACTTTAAACACTGCCTGGGCAGAAAACTATACCAGCGGCGACGGGCGTTATGCCGAGCCGGATTTTGACAGGCAGATGACGCAGGCGGAAGCCGAAACCGTAAAAGCCGACGGCAAAACAAGAAGCGGCGAAGAAATTGATGCCGCGCAGTCGGAGCCTTTGCCGATAACCATGACCGGCGATTATGCAAGTTATGATTCTGTAAGCGGCGATTTTGTTGCCGAGGGCAATGTTGTAATTACGCAGGGCAACGAAACTTTGAAAACCGTGCGTGCCGAAGGCAACATGAAAACCGGCGATGTGTGGCTGAAACAGGGCGGCACGCTGGTGGAGCCCAAAAGTACAATGAACGGCGAATGGGCTTATTATAACTTTAATACCAAAACCGGCGAAATTAAGAAAATTGAAGGCAAAGGTAATGAAGATTATTTTAGGGCTCCACATGCAACTATTTATCCGGATAAAATGGTAGTTGACCAAGGTGGTGAAACTACTCGTTGTCCGGCGGTGGAACATGAACCGTGTCTTTTGGTAAAAGCTAAAACATTTGAAATTTACCCCAAAGAAAAAATGGTGGCACATGATGTAAAAGTTTATGTGAAAGGTAAACATGTTTATTCCCGTGATACTTGGGTAAATAATTTAAATGATGATGGAGCTGCGAGGATCATGCCATCTGTTGGTTATGATGGAGATGATAATAAAGGTACTTATATAAAATTAAAACTTGATTATGATATTGATGAAAATACTAATGTAAATTCTGAACTTGTATATTATAATCGTGGACATTTTAAACCTATTATTAAAGCTAAACATGACCAGCGTAATTATTATCTGACTTATCAGAGCGGTTGGGAAGAAGAAGACGATGAATGGGTAGATAAAAAGAATGAAATCGGCTTTTATTATAAACCGCATTATTTTATCGACGGTATTCCAGTTACTTATATGTTGTATGCCCACAGAGGCCTTTGGAAAAATGAAGAAACAGGTGTCCAGAGCTGGCATACAGAATATGGTGCATATCTGAGTCATGACCGTATTTATTTGTTCAATACTAAAAATACTTTTCTTGATTTAACGATTGGTAAAAAGTGGGTTGACGAAAGTTTAACAGATGAAACCCGTTCTACAATGATGTATTATGGTACGTTGGGACAAAAGTTGGGCAGCAAATGGTATACCTGGGCCGGTTACTACCGCGAAAAAACGACCAGTAATTTGTATGATTTAGGCCAGCCGGATATGGAGCGCGAGCTGCGTAACGGCATTAGTTATAGACCTGACGACAGAAATACTTTCAGCATCGTAAATCGTTATGATACTGGTAAACATGAAAATTACGAAACTACTTATACGTGGACGCACCGTTTCTGCTGCTGGGCAATCAGTTTTGAATATGAACAGGAGCATTTTGACGGCGGCGACAGACAATGGAATATCAGATATGAATTCCTGAACTGGTAAGAGGTGAGTTATGGATATCATCAAAACACGTTTTGAAGAACATATTGCTTTAGCGCAGCTTGTTGCGCAGAGTGAAATAATGCAGCAGGTGGCTGATGCCGCTGCCATTATAAAAAAAGCACTGGCAGGCGGGCACAAGGTTCTGTTCTGCGGCAACGGCGGCAGCGCAGCCGACAGCCAGCACCTGGCAGCCGAATTTGTAGGGCGCTTTCAAAAAGAACGCAAAGGCATTGCTGGTATTGCGCTTACCGTCGATACTTCCATCTTAACGGCGGTTGCCAACGACTACGGCTATGACCGCGTGTTTTCCCGTCAGGTAGAAGCACTTGGTCAGCAGGGCGACGTGCTGGTTGGCATTTCTACCAGCGGCAACAGCAAAAACGTGCTGGCGGCTATTGCCGAAGCCAAGGCCAGAGGCATGCAGTGCATTGGCATGACGGCGCAGGGCGGCGGCAAAATGAAGGACGAATGTGATATCTGCATCGCCATTCCCTGCCCGGTAACGGCGCGCGCACAGGAAATGCACATTTTAATCGGCCATATAATCTGCGAACTGGTGGATGGTGAATAAATTGTCACAACTCAGCTGCACAAAATTTTTAGCAGAAAAAATACAACAATTAAAAATTGCCGTTATCGGCGATGTAATGCTGGACCGTTATTTTTACGGCGATGTAAAACGCATTTCGCCGGAAGCGCCGGTGCCTGTAAATAAGGTAACGCGTATTACTTCCGTTTTGGGCGGTGCGGCAAATGTTGCCGCCAATCTGGCGCATCTGGAGTGCAAGGTTTATGTGGGCGGCGTTACCGGCGATGACGAAAACCGCCGCCTGCTTGAAGGCATGATGGCAGAAGCAGGCATTGATTACAGCGGGCTGATAAAATCGGACAAGCGCTCTACCATTACCAAAATGCGCATATTGGGCGCCAAGCAGCAAATGCTGCGCCTTGATTTTGAAGAAGTAGGCGACCTGTTTGAAGATGAAACGGAGCGCCTTTCAGAGTGGCTGTTAAACCTTATTGACAGTGGGCTGGACGGCATTGCCATTTCGGATTATGCAAAAGGAGTATGCTCGCATAACTTTCTGCAGTGGGTAATTAAAACGGCAGGGGAACATAAAGTGCCTGTACTGGTTGACCCAAAGGGTGCGGACTGGACGAAATACAGCGGCTGCGATTTTATTACGCCGAACTTAAAGGAAATGTGCGAAGCAGCACATGAAACCGTGCCTAACGAGGACGAACCTGTTTTGCGTCTGGCGCGTGCTGCTGCGATGCAGTACAATATAAAAAATGTAGTTGTAACACGCAGCGAAAAAGGCATGACGCTGGCAGGGCAAAGCGGGCTTATTATTAACGCCCCGGCAACGGCGCTGGATGTATTCGATGTTTCCGGCGCGGGCGATACGGTTGCGGCAACGCTTCTTGCCGGTGCAGCTGGCGGGCTTGAGCTTGCAGACGCAGTTTATATGGCCAACCGTGCGGCCGGTATTGTAGTAGGCAAGGTCGGCACTTACCCCGTACACCGCGATGAGCTTTTAAAGGATTTGCTTGCCGAACAGCGCAAGGATGGTTACGGATACCGCACGCTCAGCTGGCAGGAAATAGAATCACTGGCTAATACCTGGCGTGCCTGCGGCGAAAAAATTGTTTTTACCAACGGCTGCTTTGATATTCTGCATGTCGGGCATGTTTCGTATCTGGAGCAGGCGGCACGCCTTGGCAGGCATTTAATTGTCGGGCTTAACACGGATGCTTCCGTAAAGCGCTTGAAAGGCGCGACGCGCCCGCTGAACCACGAGCTTGACCGTGCGCGTGTGCTGGCGGCTTTGGCCTGCGTTGATGCGGTAGTGCTGTTTGACGAAGACACGCCAACGGAACTTGTGAAAAAAATCCGCCCCGATATTTTGGTTAAGGGCGGCGATTATAAACCTGAAGAAGTAGCCGGGCGCGAATACGCCGGTGAAGTACAGATTATAAAATTTGAGGACGGTTATTCTACAACCGGGTTATTAGAAAAAGTAGCGCAGCTTGTAAAGGAGGGCAAATTATGATTATTGTAACCGGCGGTGCCGGCTTTATCGGCAGCAACATTGTTAAAGGACTTAACGAACGCGGACGCGACGATATCCTTATCGTTGATAACCTTACCAATATGGTAAAATTTAAAAACATTCAGGGCTTAAAGGCTTTGGATTATATGGATAAAATTGATTTTGCCGAAGCACTGAAAGCAGGCAAATTCAATCATGAAAAAATTGACGTTATTTTCCACGAGGGCGCATGCAGCGACACCATGGAATACAACGGCAAATACATGATGCAGAACAACTTTGAATATACCAAAAACCTGATGCACTTTGCAGCAGACAGAAAAATTCAGATGATTTACGCATCTTCCGCTTCTACCTACGGCAGCGGTGCGCACGGCTTTACCGAAAAACCGGAATGCGAGGAAGCGCTGAACGTTTACGCGTTTTCCAAACTTTTCTTTGATAACTATGCCCGCCGTTATTTTGGCAAAACCGGCAGCCAGCTTGTTGGCCTGCGTTACTTTAATGTTTACGGCCCGCAGGAAAACCACAAAGGCAAAATGGCCTCCATGGTATTCCAGATGTATAACCAGTGGAAAGCCGAAGGCAAGGTTAAACTGTTTGAAGGCATCGACGGCTACGGCAACGGCGAACAAACACGTGACTTCATTTATGTAAAAGACGTTGTAAAAGTAAACTTCTTCTTCTGGGACCATCCGGAGCTGAGCGGCGTTTACAACTGCGGCACCGGCCATGCGCATACTTTCAACACGCTTGCCAAAGGCGTGCTTAAGCATTTCGGCAGCGGTACGCTGGAATACATTCCGTTCCCGGATGTTTTGCGCGGCAAATACCAGAGTTATACGCAGGCAGATACCACGAAACTTCTGGAAGCAGGCTACGACGGTGGCTTTACCGATATTGACGAAGCGGTAGCCGAATACTGCGCACTTTTGGATAAGACCGGCGGGTATTACAAATATGAAGCTTAAAGCTGCATTTTTTGACCGCGACGGCGTTTTAAACGTTGATAAATCTTACTTATATAAAATTGAAGACCTGGAGTGGATTGACGGCGCCAAAGAAGCATTGGCCTATCTTACCAAAAAAGGTTACACAATTTTTGTTGTTACCAACCAGAGCGGTATAGCCCGCGGCTATTATACTATTGGCGATATGCAGAAGCTGCATAATTATATGGCACAGCAGATTGCAGAGGCAGGCGGAAAAATAGAAAAATTTTATTACTGCCCGCATCTTCCCGGCGGCGCCGTGGCGGAGTTCGCCGTAGAGTGCGATTGCCGCAAACCCAAGCCGGGCTTAATTCTGCGAGCTTTTGAAGAATACGATATTGATAAGGATACTGCCTTTTTAATCGGCGACAAGCCGCGCGATGTGGAATCCGCGGAAGCGGCAGGCATTAAAGGATACCTGTTTGAAGGCGGTAGTTTACTTGATTTTGTTAAAGAGATAGCGTGAGATGGAATACAAAAATATTTTACTTATTAAAATGAGCTCGCTGGGTGACATCCTGCACTCGCTGCCGTTTGCGGCGGCTTTGCGCGGGCGGTTTCCACATGCAAAAATAACGTGGCTGGTGCATCCACAGTTTGCCGGCTTTTTGCCGGACCCGCCCGTTATTGACGAGGTCATTTATTTTGATAAGGTAAAATTTAATAAAATGGGCTTGTGTGATAAGCTGCATTATTTTAAGGAAATGCGGCAGCTTTTGCACAGCAAACATTTTGACTTGGTGATTGACTTGCAGGGGCTGTTTAAAAGCGCGGTGCTGGCTGCTATCAGCGGCTGTGATAACCGTATAGGCTACTGCGAAATGCGCGAGGGCAGCAGGTTCGTCAGCCGCTCAATCTGCGGCAGTCACAGCAAAGACCATGTTATCGAGCGTTATCTTGACGTTGCGCGTTATCTTGGCGCAGAGATAAATGAAATACATTTTCCGCTGCCGGATTTGACCAAAGAAAGCAAAGCCGTGGCGGAAAAACTTAAAAATAAAGGCCTGCGCGGCGAATATGTTGTAATGGTGCCAGGTGCGCGCTGGGAAACAAAAGTGTGGCCGCCGGAAAATTACGCCAAACTGGCGCAGATGATTATTAAAGGCGGCATAAGCGTAGTGCTGGCAGGCGGGCCGGATGACGCACCGAAGGGCGAAGAAATCGTCAAAGGCTGTCAATCGGACAAGCTGATTAATTTAATCGGGCAAACTTCGCTGCGCGAACTTGCAGCGCTGATTAAAGGCAGCATGTTTTATATCAGCGGCGATACAGGGCCGCTCCACTTTGCGGCGGCGCTTAAAAAGCCGCTTATAGCCATGTACGGGCCTACCAAGGCAGACCGCACAGGCCCATACGGCAGCAAAAACAGTACAGTAATTATCAGCCCGGCCAAATGCGCAGGCTGCTTAAAAAAACATTGCAGCGACTGGCACTGCATGTACGATATTACACCGGAAATGGTGTACGGGCATTATATAAAAAAGCGTGGTGAAACAAATGGTTGAACTTAACGGCAAAAAAATACTGGTTACCTTTTTAATGCATCTTGGCGATTTAACGTTGACGACGCCGTTTATTCATGCGCTGCGCAAGGCTGCGCCGGACAGCCATATCGCCATGCTGGTGGATGAAAAGTTAAAAGACGTAGTACTTTTTAATCCATATCTTGATGAAGTAATTACCATTGACAAAAAAGGGCGCGACAACAGTATTCTGGCATTAATTGCCTGCGCGCGCCATTTAAGCAAGCATAAATTTGACGTATTGATAAACCTGCATCCTAACGAAAGATGCTCCTTTATTGATGCGCTGACCAGTGTTAAACTGCGTACCGGCACAACTCATACCATTTTTAAATGGCGCTGGGATGTGTTTACGCCGCTTGACCGCACTATGCACGCGGCGGATATGTATCTGGACGTGCTGAAGCAGCTGGGCGTGAAGGATTTAACGAACAACGGGCTGGAGATTTTCCCCGGCGAGCGTCATATTAAAGAAGCGGCAGATTTCTGGCAGGCGCACGGCGTAACGGATAAAGATAAACTGATAGGTTTTAATATAGGCAGCGCGGTTGTTACCAAGCGCTGGGCACCGGAACGGTTTGCCGAAGTTGCCGACCATTTTGCAAATAATGGTTATAAAGTTGTGTACTTTGGCGGTGCTATGGATGAAGAAATGGTGCAGGAAGCCGTAAGCCATATGAAAACTGTGCCTGTTATTGCAACAGGTGCATTCGGCATTGGCGGGCTGGCAGCAGCCATGCGCCGGTGCAGCCTTATTATTACTAACGACAGCGGGCCGATGCATGTTGCCATCAGCCAGAAGGTTCCCATTGTAGCCATGTACGGGCCGAGCAACCCAAAACTTTATGGCCCTTATACCAAAGATGCTGTTATTGTAACTGCCCAGCCGCCGTGCCTTGGTTGTGCTGGCGGCATGAAGCATAAATGTGACGATATGCAGTGCATGACGCGCCTTACGGTAGCGCAGGTTATCGAAGCGGCAGAGAAAATGTTGGAAAATAAAAAATAAGAGGCGTAAAAATGCAGCGTTTCCAAATTTTTTGGCATAATTTACAGCAAGATTTAAAAATATTTTTGTATTTTACTATCCTGTTTAGTGTTTTCAGATTAATTTTTATAGGTATTTTTAATACTTATTTAAGTGACTGTACTATGCAGGATATTTTATTGTGTCAGTGGTACGGCTTCAGGCTCAGCCTGAAAACAGCGGGAATGATAGCGCTCATCGGCGGCGTTTTGGCAACACTGCCGCAGATTGGTTTTTTGAAATGGCCGTCTGAAATTATCCGCAAGATATGGTCTGCTTTAATGGTATTAATATTTACTATTGCCTTTTTTGCGCGCATACCTTACTTTGAAATATTTAATTCTGGCTTTAATATTATGCTTATAAACGGAGTCCATGATGACTGGGGTGCCATTTTAGATACGGCGATTAATGAATATGGTTTATTGTGGCGTTTGCCGCTGGCATTTTTGCTGACCGGTATTTTAATATGGCTTTTACTGAAATTTTTAAACACAAAAACACGTCCGGCAAAAATTGCAAACAGCAGGCAGCTGTTTTTTGCCATAGTTCGTGTAGTAATTGTGCTGCCAATATTTTTTGTATTTGTACGTTATGGCGGAGCCTTTAATTATGCAAATTCAATTAACTTTGAAAGTGCGGAGCGTTTGAAATCAGCCTTTTTAAACGAAGCGATACTTGATGACGGGCAGGCTTTTTACCGCGTTTACAAAACATATAAAGAACAGCAGAAAATAACGGATGTTAATATAACTGCTGAAGAACTTCGCAAAGAAATTACGGTTCTCGGCGGTAATCCGCAGGCAGATAATATTGAAGACGCTTTTATCAGAACGGTTGATGAGCCTAAACTTGCAAATCAGCCGGAAAATGTAATTGTAATTTTAGGCGAAAGCTATGCCCTGTGGCCTATGCTGCCTAAATATCAGCCCATGGGGCTTACTGATGAAGCTTTGCGCATGGTAAACAGTGATAAAAGCTGTACAACGGCGCTTATGCTTGCACATGGCAGTGGTACAATGCCTGCTGTTAATGGGTTTGTAACAGGTCTTGCCGAGGCAGGCATTACAGAAGAAACTATGCCCGAAAGTTATAAAAGTCAGTATACAACAGGACTTGGAAAAATTATGAAAGATGCCGGGTACAGAACTGTATTTTGGTATGGCGGCATGCCTTCGTGGCGCGATATTAAAAACTATGTGCTTGCACAAAATTTTGACGAGTGCTATTGCGCCAGTGATTTTAAATACAGCGGCGGCAACTCCTGGGGCTGCCCGGATAAAATATTGTTTGAAAAGGTATATCAGTATATTGAAGGGCATCCTGCACAGAAAACATTTCATATTATTTTGACAACCACCAATCATCCGCCTTATACTATTGATGTAGGCAAAGAAGGTTTTGATAAAAACAAAGTTTTGCAAAACCTGCCGGATGATATTGCTGCCGACAATGAAAAAATAATTGAACTTGGGCATATTTGGTATGCTGATATGGCGATGGGTAGTTTTGTTCGCGATACAGAAAAATTAAAACCGGATACTTTGTTTGTAGTAACCGGCGATCATGCGGAACGTTTTACTTTCAGTAAGGATGTTGACGATAAAACCTATTCTGCTATACCGTGTATTATTTACGGGCAGGGCGTGCAAAAAGGCTGGCTGCCTGATGATGCTACCGGCTGTGCCATGCAGATTTTGCCAACGCTGGTAGAAATAGCAGGCAGACCGAACATGCAGTACAGAAGTATTTTACCAAGTTTGTTTAATAACGATAAGCCGGTATTCAATCATAAATTTTACGCATGGGAAGATAAAATATATGATTTAAATGCCAAAGCACCTGATGATATTAAAAAACGTGCAGACGCCGCCAAAAAAATAACCGCCTGGCGTGTTGTAAAGGGAAATGAGATAAAATAGTTGTTAAAAGATATTGTATAATAAAATATGTGGTTTTGAGGTGAGGCTTGTGTCCAAAGTTTCTGTATTAATTTTAGCCAGGAATGAAGAAAACAACATAAAAGAATGTATTAAAAGCTGTAATTTTGCCGATGAAGTTATTGTTATAGATGATAACAGCACTGATAAAACAAAAGAAATTGCTGAATCTTTAGGTGCAAGGGTTATAAACCGCAGTATGAATGGTGATTGGGGCGGGCAGCAGACCTTTGCTATTCATCAGGCAAAATATGAATGGATATTTTTCATAGATGCTGACGAACGCTGTACGCCTGAACTGGGAAAAGAAATTAAAGACGCAATAAAAAAAGACGAAAAATATGCCTACTGGATAAAAAGAAGAAATAAATTCCGTTACAATAAAGCAATTCACGGTACACTGCGCCCGGATTATGTCTGCCGCTTAATGCCAGCAGAAGGATCTTATGTTGAAGGCTTTGTACATCCGGCAATTATAACCCCTTATGAAAATAAGAAATTAAAAGAATGTATGTATCACCATACTTATGAAACATGGGAACAACATATCAATAAAATTAACAAATATACTACATTAGCGGCTGAAAAATATAAAGAGCAAGGCAAAAATATAAATTTTTTTATTGATGTTGTTTTAAGACCCATATGGGCATTTTTTAAAGTTTATGTTATTAATTTAGGATTTTTGGATGGTAAAATGGGTTGGGTATTTGCCGTAGCACATTATTATTATACAACAATGAAATATGCTAAATTATACTACCTATATAAAAGTGATGGTAAACTATAAAAACAACCTGCAATCGTAAACGATTGCAGGTTGTTTTTATAGTAAATGAATTAATTTGTCAGTTAGTTCAGAAGGATAGAGACGTTTTACATTCTCGATAAACTCTTTCCAGCGTCTTTTTACTTTCTTTTTTTGCAAAATAGTGAAAATAATACTCTAATGGAATAAGAATTCCAGTGCCAATATCGTTTACAATGCGTACTTTATATTTCTCTGCTGATATTTTTTGAAAAATAATATTTTCAGGAAAAAGACACATAGTTATAATTTCGTTATAAAATAACTTGGTCTTTAAATCTTTAACTAATTTTAAAGTTAAATCAAAATATTTATTAAAAAGTATGGGAGAGAGTAGTATTTCCTGTAAAGTTATGCTTTTTGTTATTATAAAGTATCTAAATGTGGGTCATCTTTAACGATCTTAGTCCCTAATCCAGCCTTAGTATTCTCAATAGTGAATTTGTATTTAGAAGAAGCAAGGCTTTCTTCTTCATTATAATGATTTGATTTTACATTTAAAATACCGCACACTAAATTATATATTAAATCATTAGAAAAGAATTTATCTTTATTTGCAGCTAGGGCATTTGCAGTTTGTTGATTATTTTGTTTGTAGTCATCGGAAAGGTAGATAAATAATGGGATACGCAGGCCAATGAATTTTGTTTCATCCGGGTCACGGCTGCGGTTAGGATCAGTTCCGTGATCAGAGAAATAAATAAAAGCACTTAAATTCAAGTTTTTTTCTGCATATTCAAAATAATCTTGTAAAACTTTATCGGTATATACTAAAGAATTTTTGTAATCAGCAACACGCCCCGTAGTATCCGGATCAGTCCAAATTTGATATTCTTGGGGATAACGGTGATTGTAATCTATATGGCTACCCATAATGTGCATAACAATAAAGTTTTTTTCGTTTGGATTTACCGTTTTTAAATGTGTGAGCAATCCTTCGTCATAACGTGAAGTTCCGCCCCATTTAGCTACATCACATGTTTCGGCAACCATTGTTATAGGCGTATCGTGAATGCCGATTTTACCCTGATTACTAAACCAGTAAGTTTTATAGCCGGCTTTTTTTGCAATATCTATGATGGATACAGAGCGGTTAAATTCTTTGTCATTATAGTAATTTGCTTCTGTTAATGCATGTTCTAAAGCTGGAACAGTATTCCATGCACAGGAATAAGCATTTTTAAAAAGCAAAAACTCCTCTTTTTTAGATGATAACCAAGGAGTAGTTTCATCGTTGTTATTATAAAAAGCTTTCATATAATTTCTGGTTGCTGATTCACCTATAACAAGAATGATTGTATTAGGAGAAGAATTGAATACCCCCCCCGATGGACTCCACGTGTAAATCTTTTAGTACTTCGCTGTGCAGTGCTGAATATTGCTCAACTGCATTAAAATACCCTTGTGTGCTCATTGCTGTTTTTACAAATTGAGTACGAGGAATCAGGCTGAATAGGGTATAGTATCCTACTACTGGTAAGATTATGCAGCTAATTATTAATTTATTTTTAGAAAAATTATAGTTTGGTAAAATCTCAGAAGAACGTAAATTTTTAATAACTGTACTGGCAAATATTACTAAAAGCAAAACAACTGGTAAAATATATTGTAATTTTACAGATGATAAATATTCTAAGGCTTCAGCAGGATTGGTTTGAAATATAACCATCATGCCGTTACTGCTCATAGAATGGTTAAACATAATAAAGTAAATGCTATGAAATACTGGCACGGTAAAAAGCAATAATTGTAGGGTATAATAAAAAATTTTGACTAAGATATTATTAAAATATTTTTGTATTAAAATTTTTGCAAATACTAAAGTACTAAAAAGATATGGTCCGGTAGCAACGTCGTATGGAAAGCTTGGATTGCCTCCGCTTTTAAGACTGCCAAGATATGCAAAATATGGGGATGTAACCATCCATAAAATGGAAAGCACTAATTCCATTTTAAAATTTTTAATATTGAATTCTTTAAATAAAATATAAGGAAAAATACAAGCTAATGCTGCTGGGATAAACCGCCTTGAATGTAAGCCAAAAGCATGGTCACCAATATTTGGGGAAACATATAAGTAAAAACCAAAAATAAAAACGTAAGCAATAATAAAAAATAATATATTTTTTAAGTATTTAGGCATTGATTAGGCTCCTGTCGTTAGTTATTATCGTCTTTAATCCATTTGTTACCAATATCTGTTTTTAACATTTCACGTGTATATTTATATTTTGAAGAAGCGATGCTGTTAGTTTCATCGTAGTGGTTAGACTGAATATTAAAAATACCGCACATTAATTCATAAACAAGATCGTTGGTAAAATATTTTTCTGCATTTTCTTTAAGAGCGTTATAAGTTGAAGGAAATTTATTGATATATTCATCCGCAAGATATACGAACATTGGTATGCGTACCGTGGCAAAACCGTCAAAATTAGAAGAACGGCGTTTATCCGGAATTGTAGCATGGTCGGAAAAATATACCATTGCTTGTAAATTTAAATTTTGTTTGCCATATTCCCAAATGCTTTGCAAAATATAATCAGTATAAGCGATAGAATCAATATAATTAGGAATTAAATCATACTGATTGGGCTTGCTGAATTTAGCAAAACTTTGTGGGTAACGGTTAATAAAGTTAAAATGATTGCCTTTTAAATGGATAACAACAAAATTGTTTTTGGATGGGTCAACTTCATCAAGGTATTCAAGTAAGGATTCATCGTATTGGACTTGATTAAGATTTTGACGTGTCCATTTTGTCGTTCCAGCCGTATCTGCTACAAGCGTTACTGCTGTGTCAGCACCGCCCAAATGACCCTGATTACTGTACCAGTGAGTAGTATAACCAGCTTTATGCGCAATATCTATAACAGAGCATGAAGAATAGAATTTTTTGTCATTGTACTGATTTACTTCAGTTAAAGCACGTTCAAGAGAAGGAACCGTCTGATGATGACATGAGTATGAATTAGGAAATAAAAAGAAATTTTCACTGTTTTTTTGTGAATTCAACCATGGCGTAGTATCTTTATCATAATCTGTAAAAGCGCTCATATAATCGCGTGATTCTGATTCGCCTATAACCATAATTATTGTAGAAGGCCTTTTAAACAGCGGTTTGTTTGGGGTTACTTGTAAGTCTGCAAGACGTTGATTAAGATTATCTGTATATTTTCTGGTTTCGGCAATATAGTGCTTAACATCATACAAAAGGTCAATGATGCCGGTACGCAAAAATACCCCTTTTTTGCTTGGTTCCCATAAATAAATAGTTAAAAAAATGGTTATAGCTGCAATTGTAAGCAAATAATAAAAATTTAAATCTGCTAATTGTACAGGTGCGTTAGCGGTAATCAAGCCATAGAGGCTAACAATTATAAATACAGGTGAAAAAATTTGGATGCTTTTGGGCATAGATTTATAAAACTCAATAATTTCATTGTAATTTGTTATCAGCATTGCCGATAAAGCATTTTCGTTAACAGATGTTTTATATACAGCAAAGTATACCCATTGAATTGCAGGTATTAAAAGTACTGCAAATTCGACAATAGAAATAACAGCTAAAAGAATTACCGGCATAAAGTTAAAATATTGTACTAAAATTTTAAGCCCGGTAAACCAGCCGATAATATAAAGACCGAATACTGTGTCCAAATGAAAACCAAAATCGGTAGAGTTCTTATGATAAGTAATATAATAAAAAAGGGGATAAGTAATAATCCATAAAATCCCTACTATAAAGCTTGTAATAAATTGCGGTGATGTTAAAGGAATTTGGGCCAAATAGCAGGGAAGTACAGCTAAAATTGCACACGGCAAAAATCTGCGCAGCTGTAAATATTCGGCTTTGTGCCCTAAACCGCGGGATATTTTAACATAAAATATATATGAGGCAAGGTATAAAAAAATTCCAAATAATAAGTAAGATAAATAATTGTTCATGAATACTCCTTTGCTATTTTAGTTTTTATTACTTAAATTAACTGCTGCCTTACTGATAATATTATAAATTTTTCAGATATTTATGTAAAGTCGTTTACGGTATGTTATAATAAATTGATTAGAGAGTTTTTATAAGTGCAGGTGTAATGATGGATAACAAAATAAATATAGTATTTGCGTCTGACAATAATTATGCGCAGCATACTGCTGTTGCAATGGCGTCTGTTTTAGTTAATACTAAAGTGCCGCAGAAAATACAATTTTATTTAATTGATGATGAAATACAACAGGAAAATAAAGAAAAAATAACCAAGACCGTAAAAAATTTAGGCGGTAATATTGAATTTATAAAAATAAAAAACAGCAAACTTGAAGATTGTTATGTAAGCGGGGAGCTTAGCCGTGCAAGTTATTTCAGGCTTGATATTGCCAATATTTTAGATGAAAGCATAGAAAAGATAATTTATCTTGATTGCGATTTATTGGTTTATGATGATATTGAAAAAATGTGGCAGCTGGATATGGGCGAAAAGCCCGTTGCAGCTACGTGTGATTTAGGTATCATGGCATCAGCCCGTGTAAGAAAACAAAAAAATAAATTTATTGGGCTTCCGGTTGATGCACCATATTTTAATGCCGGTGTTTTGATTATGAATTTAAAAAAATGGCGAGATGGCAACTATGCAGAAGGCATTATAGCTTTGGCAACACAAAATAAGTATCCTAATCACGACCAAGACGCACTTAATAAGTTTTTTATGAATAACTGGCAGGAAATACCTTTGAGATGGGATGTTATACCGCCTGTATTTAATCTGTTTTTAAAAATTGTAACCAAGCCTGATTTACGTAAAAAAGCAATAGAAGCAAAATTAAATCCAGCTATTTTTCATTATGCCGGTGGTTATAAACCATGGGAGTATGAAATACATGACGGTTTTAATGATAAGTATTATGAATATTTAAAACTTACGGAATATAAAGACGCTAAAATGCCGCAGTTTGATAAACGCCGTAAAAACAGGTCGATAAAACGGCAAATGCTGCGTTTAAAAATGGGAAATATGTGGGCAAAAATATTTAAATAAAATTTATTAAAAGGGATGGCTGCATATTAATGAAAGCATTGTTTGTATGTTTAACTGATTATCAGTTGCTTAATTCAATAAATATAAAGAGGCATTTGTTAACAGAACAAAAAGCAGATATTATAATATTTAATAATAAAGCTGGAACATTTGAGCTAGCAGATAGATTACAACAAACAGGTATATTTCAAAATGTATATGTCTATTCTGAATATTTTGATGGAATTCATAAATATTTAAGAAAATTATCGGAGGGAAAGAAAAACATTGGATTTTTTGAGGCAATTAATGGAACAATAAAAAATATTAGTTTAAAAATATTAGAGATAATCAAAGATAAAGAATGGATATTAAACCAGAAAATATATAAAAATAAGAAAATAGATTTTTCACACTATAATAAATTTTTTGGAATAGGAACTAAGGCATTTGTTGGCAATTGTTTAAATATAATTTTAAAATATAATGAGTGCACTAATAATATAATTGACGAGGGGTTAGCAACTTATTTATCATATGATTGGAGTGAGAACTGTAAAGTTGACAGTGTATATTTATATGAACCAGATTTAGCAATTTATAAAGATAAGTATAATAACTTTATTAAAATTCCCAAAATAAAAAAGGATGATAAAGAATTTATTAACATAATTAATTTTGTCTTCGATTTTAAGGATATTAATAAAATAAATTTAATAGATAAAGTTGTATTTTTTGACCAAAATACTGATCCAATGCCAAGGTATTTGAGAAATGCAGGTAGGATAAAAAAATTTATTTTTGCTAATCCGTATAGAAAACATTTAAAAGAACAAATGGTATACCAAACTAAAATTGAATTATTTAAGATTTTATCTGAGAAATATTGGCCGACACGGGTTTTTGTAAAACTACATCCGAGAAGTAATTCAGATTATATTAAAGATTATGAAGATAATAAAGCTGAATTTTTCCCGAATATTTTTGCTCCATGGGAAATTTTTGGTTGCAATTATGAAATAAAAAATAATGTTTGGATTACAATGTATTCAAGTGCTTTGTGCGCATATGATTTTACAATAGATAATAATGATAACAATAAATATATTTTCTTGTACCGTATATTAAACAAATATCAAAAAATGGGAAAATTTAAGGAAATAGACGAATTCTTTTGCAGGTTACAAAATATTAATAATAAAAAGGTATTTTTACCAAACGACATAGAAGAATTTAGGAATATTATAGACAATATAAGGGAGCAAAAAGATGAATTTAAGCTTAACTAAAAATAAAAATATATTTTTATTCTTTTTAACATTAGCGTGTGTTAGTGGTATAGGAAAGTTTTTTATAGCGTCATTACTTTGTTTTATTATATATTATTATAAAAATAAAAATGAATTTTTAGAAGACCTGAGTTCATTAAAAATATATAAATCAAGTTTCTTGTTTATGATTTTGTTTTTAATAACATTATTTATAAGTGGATTATTTGTCGAATCTGATACATGGTTAAAATTAGTTAGAAACAATTTACAAAGAATGTTGCCTTTTTTCTTTGTAATTTTGGGATTAAACGGAAAAGGCTTATTTAATGAAAAAATAAAATATATTTTATTAGGTTGCTGTGTGAGTATATTTATTATATGTGTTCCTGTTTTGGATAAGATTTTGATAGATGGATTATATAGACCCTATAGTATATTAGGTAGCCCGAATATATTAGGAGGATCATTAATTTTAGTTTTTCCTTTGATCGTGTCATTTATTTTGTTGATAAATGAAAACAAAATGATTTTTGTTTTTTCAATAATTAGTATATGTGTATTATTAATCACATTACTTTTGATTAAAAGCCGTGGTTCATGGCTTGGGCTAGGCGCCATGTTTGCGCTTATTCCTTTTGTGTTATATAAAATTAATACAATAACTTTAAAAAAATTAATTTTAATAGAGCTGTTGTTGTGTTTGTTAGCTGTTGCAAGTTATTTATATTTTTACAATGATTTACATAGGTCATATGATTTTGAACGACCTGCTTTAAGAGAAATTGCATGGCAAATGTTTTTGGCTAATCCGATCGGAGGGGTAGGCGCAGGTAATTTTATTAGTACCTATGTGAATGAAAATTATGTATCTCCTTTAGTAAATTCAAAACATATATTGGTTCACCCTCATAATATTTATTTCAATTATTTATCGGAACATGGAATATTTGGATTTAGTGGATTTATTGCTTTAATTATTTTTCAATTAAAAGTTTTATGGTATAGTATTATAAAAAGACAAAATGTTTTGAGCATAGCTATGTTTTTAGCAATTATTGGAATGTTAGTACATGGTTGGTTTGATGTTTGTTTTTCAGCAAGATATTATGCTATGACATATTGGTTGTTATGGGGCATAGTTTGTTACTATATTTTGATAAAAAATAATAAGTTTTAGGAGGTAGTATTATGCACTTAAAATTTTCAATAGGTGATATTGTAATAGGCAAAAATGAAGACCCTTTGGTAATACCGGAAATGGGTATAAATCATGAAGGTAGTTTAGAAGTTGCTAAAATTATTGTTGACGCTGCGGTTCGTTCTGGTGCAAGGATTATCAAACATCAAACCCATATAGTTGAAGATGAAATGAGCCATGCAGCAAGAAATGTTATTCCTGGTAATACTGATGTTTCTATTTATGATGTAATGGAGCGTTGTTCTTTATCAGAAGATGAAGAATATGATTTGATGCAATATGTTCAATCTAAAGGTATGGTTTTTTTAAGTACGCCGTTTTCTCGTGCTGCTGCTGACAGATTAGAAAAATTTGGCGTTTTAGCATATAAAATTGGCTCTGGAGAATTAAATAATTATCCACTTATTGAACATATAGCAGCTTTTGGAAAACCGATGATACTTTCGACTGGGATGAATGATATTCTTCATATTCAAAAAGCAGTAAATATTTTACAAAAATATGATGTGCCTTTTGCACTTATGCATACTACAAATTTATATCCTACACCTCCGGAACTGGTGCGTCTTGGAGCGATGCAGCAAATGATGAAAGTGTTTCCTGATGTGCCTATAGGTTTATCAGATCATACAATAGATAATACAGCTTGTATTGCTGCTATGGCATTAGGAGCAAATTTAGTGGAACGACATTTTATTGATGATAGAAAACGTCCTGGCCCAGATGTTATTTGTTCAATGAATGAAAGTGAACTAAAAGAACTTATAAATTCGGCTAAAAATATTAGAAAAATGTTTGGCGGAAATAAAGAAGCCGCTAAAGAAGAGCAGGTTACTATAGATTTTGCATTTGCTACGGTAGTGACAATTAGGCCAATTAAAGCAGGTGAAATATTTACTAAAGAAAATTTATGGGTAAAACGTCCAGGAACAGGCGAAATATTGGCAGAGGAATATAAAAATATTTTGGGTAAAAAAGCCGTTTGCAATATAGATAACGATACACAATTGGAATGGAATATGATTCAAAAATAAGGTAAAGTTATGAATAAAAAACGTATAGTCTTTATAACAGGCACAAGAGCAGATTATGGAAAAATAAAATCGTTAATAAAAGTACTAGATAACGATGAAAAATTTGAAATATTTGTTTTTGTTTGTGGGATGCATTTATTGGAAAAATTTGGCAGTACCTATGAAGAGGTTTTAAAAGATGGTTATAAAAATATATATGTTGCTTATGGACTATTGCCAACTCACAATACTAGTATAAATATTGGCAATACTATTGTTCATCTGTCTGGGTATGTTGAAAATATAAAACCTGATATGATAATTGTTCACGGGGATAGAATTGAAGCTCTTGCCGGTGCTGTGGTTGGTGCATTGCATAATATATTGGTGGCACATATTGAAGGTGGAGAAATTTCCGGTACAATAGATGAATCAATAAGGCACGCTGTTTCTAAATTTTCACATTTGCATTTTGTTTGTAACGAAGAAGCTAAAAAGAGGCTAATTCAGTTAGGTGAGAATAAAGAGCAAATTTATGTTATTGGTTCGCCTGATATCGATGTAATGCTTAGTGCAAATTTACCAGATATAAGTTATGTAAAAGGACATTACAATATTCCGTATAGTACATATGCTATTTTAATGTATCATCCGGTAACAACTGAGTATGACAAATTAGGAGATAACATAAAAGAAGTTGTTAATGCTATTATAGCAAGCGATCAAAATTATATTGTGGTCTATCCAAATAATGATTTGGGATTTGAAATAATACTAAATGAGTATCAAAGATTTAAAGGTGTTGAGAGGATAAAAATATTTCCTTCTTTAAGATTTGAATATTTTTTAACGTTATTGAAAAATGCAGAATTTATTATTGGTAATTCAAGTGCAGGAGTACGTGAAGCTGGTATATATGGGCTTCCTGCAATAGATGTAGGTACACGCCAATCTGGAAGATATGATTTGAAAACAACTAAGAATGTACAACATGTAACTGAAAATGCAAGAGATATTTTAAACGCAATCAATAATGTTAATTTTTACAGAATGAAAGAGTATTTATTTGGAGCAGGAAATAGTACAGAAAAATTTTATAGCATAATGAGTTCTATTGATTTTAGCAAGATTAATATACAGAAAAAATTTGTTGATTTTAGAATGTAATAAAGGTGATGAATATGTTCAATAACCAAAAAATTTTAGCTTTAATACCTGCAAGAGGAGGAAGTAAGGGAATTAAAGATAAAAATATAATTTTTTTAGCAGGCAAACCACTTATTGCCTATAGTATTGAGGCAGCAAAATATAGTAAATATATAGATGATATTATTGTTACGACAGATAGTGAAAAAATAGCTGAAATATCTAAACAATATGGTGCAAGTGTTCCGTTTATGAGACCAGCAGAATTAGCTACTGATACAAGCAAGACAATAGATGCAGTGTTACATGCAATAAGAACATTAGAAACTATGGAGAAGAAGTATGATGTATTAGTGTTATTGCAACCTACACAGCCTTTAAGGACTGATGCTGATATAGATAAAGCTATTGAAGTGTATTATAAAAATAAAGAAGATGGTTTAGTTTCGGTATCACCTGTTGATGATAGCCCATTACTTATTCGTGCAATAAGTAACGATGGCAAATTATTGAATCTGTTATCTCAAAATAGTACATGTAGAAGGCAGGATATGCCAGAATACTACAAAGTCAATGGATGTATTTATATAAATAAAATTGAGGAAATTAATGAAAATACGAGTTTTAATGATAATAAAATACCGTTTATTATGACAAAAGAACATTCTATCGATATAGATGAATTGAGCGATTTGTGTATAGCGGAGTATTATTTTAAGCTAAATTAAAACTTTATTTTTACAAATATTGTCATAAATTTTTCAGATATATGTTGTTAATAGCAAAAAAATTAAGTAAATTGATTATAGAGCATTCTAATCTTTACTGAAAGAGCCTTAAATAGCATAATTCTTTATAACTAAGGTGATAAAATGTCATATGAAGTTAGTAATTCTTGGATTACGCCTCAAAAAGAAACTATAATTTTTAGATATTGCAAAGAATTTAAATTTAAAGACTTAATAAATACTCGAACAATATATCTCAATGAGTTACTTAACTACAGAAAAATGATAAGCGAGAAGGATTGATACCAGAAGCTAACAAAGAAGGGTTGGAAAATGAATATTTAGAACTTGTATTTAATAATGAGAAAATAGATGCTCTAAATAATTGGCAGAAAAACAACAAGTTGTAAGATGCACTCAATGTATTACAGGAGTAAATTGTTGGAATTTGTCTAAAAAAGAAAGTAAAAGAATGTGGGGAGAATATGCTCATGATAAACGAGGGGTAGTAATAGTTTCGACTGTTGGTAGGTTAATTGATGTATTGCAAAATGCAAAAGAAAAAATATATATTGGAAAGATTAAATATGTTAGTCACAAAACATATATTCATAAAGATCCTAATCCTTTTTCTTATGCTTTTTTGAAAGATAAGGGTGAATTTGAATGAGAGAATGAATTAAGGTTAATTACAATTGATACAAAGAACAATAATGAAGTTATGCATGCTATTAGTATGATAAAAAAGCTTCGGATTTTTTTGATATAGATTTTGTACAACTCCAAGGTATTGGTTTTATCAGAGTAAAATGTGATGTAAATAAATTAATAGAAAGCATTATTATTTCGCCGTGGGCAGATGAAAAATATTATAATGAAGTGCAGTTGATTTTAAAAGAGAAAAATATAAATTGTAAAATAAAAAAATCTTATTTTACAGTATTCTGTAATGTAGATGAAATTCCTATTAATTCAAAATAAAAAAGTCGTTAATTTAAATTAAATCCATATATTATTAATTAATTTTTAAAAAATATAATATATTCGGAGCTTTACTATGCCGATAAAAATAATTAAAATCCTTCTTGCCGGGTTGTTTGCCGGGCATTTGTTAAAAGCGAATAGAGTGCGTTCTGTAGCGCGGTTCAGCCGGGCAGGATGGGTTATGTTTTTTACAGCGGTTAAATTTTTCTGGCTGGTGTTTAAGTATGCGCGGCAACGAGAGAAAGAACTAAAGAAAAACCTTTAATGATTAACCTTATTTTAAATTTTTTACACTGGTAAGTTATAGTTAAACAAAAGATGGTTGAGCAATATAAAATAAAATTTATCTAAAGGACTACACCTATGCAAATCATAATTTCGCCGGCGAAGAAGATGCGTGTCGATAATGACGATATTGGCGCGGCGCGTTTGCCGGTATTTTTAACGAAAACTGAAAAACTTTTAACTGTCCTGCGCGCGCTGGATTACAAAGGCCTGCAAAAGTTGTGGCAGTGCAACGACGCTATTGCGGAGCTTAATTACAACCGCTTGCAGCGTATGGATTTGCGACGCAATTTAACGCCTGCCGTTTTCAGTTATGACGGTTTGCAGTACCAGCATATTGCGCCGAATGTTTTGGATGAAGCCGCGTTAAAATATCTGGAAGGGCATTTAAAAATACTCAGTGGATTTTACGGAATTTTAAGTGCGTTTGACGGTGTTGTGCCTTACCGGCTGGAAATGCAGGCGCGGCTTGCCTGCGGCGGAGCGAAGAACCTGTATGGTTTTTGGGGCAGCAGCCTGTATGATGAACTTGTTAAGGACGATAATGAAGTTTTAAACCTGGCTTCCAAAGAATACAGCAAAGCGGTGGAGCCTTACGTTACGGATAAAATCCGTTTTGTAACCTGCGTGTTCGGCAGCCTGCAAAACGGTAAAATTAAGGTTAAGGCAACGGAGGCCAAAATGGCGCGCGGCGAGATGGTTCGCCGCTGTGCGGAAGAAAATGTGCAGCATATTGATGAAGTGAAAAAATTTACCGTTAACGGTTACAGTTTTTCAGGAGAATTATCCTGTGCAAACGAGTTTGTTTTCTTAAAATAAAAATATTTAATCTGCCTGCGGCAAATGCTGCGGGCTTTTTTATTATCTGTATAAGCGGTTAAACAGGCTTGTTTGGCAGGTCTAATAGACAAAGTTTATTTTAGTGCCGGCTGGTTTTTTGTGTATAGTTACTATGTACTAAAATAAATTACAAAAATCTACAATTTGTAAAATTTGTTATACAAAAAATTCTTGACTGATATGTAATATTTTGCTATCTTAATATATGTATAAGGCTTTAAATTATTAAAGTACTCTTTATGACAATGGCGTTCTCCGTGGCGGCGAATGCCATTTATTAATTAATTTAGGAGGGAAAGAAAATGGGTATGAAGGAAAATGCGTTTGCGTTTATTGATGCGCACCGCAATGAAATGCTGAAAATGTGGGAAGAATTGGTTAACATAGACAGCGGATCTGACTATAAACCCGGCGTTGATAAGGTTGTTGCCAAAGTGGCTGATATACTTACGGCTATGGGCGGAAAAACCCGCATTGTTGAACATGAGAAGGCAGGCAATGCCGTTGTCAGCGAGTTTGGCGACTGTGCAAATAAACCGTTTATAATTTTAACCGGCCATCTTGATACTGTTTTCAGCAATCCGGAAGAAACTAAAAAGCGCCCGTTTACGATTAAAGACGGGCGTGCTTACGGGCCGGGCGCGCTTGATATGAAGGGCGGCGTAACTTTGGCTATCCATGGGCTGAAGGCGCTTTTGGCTGAAGGCTTTGACAAATATGCGTTTAAAGTTGTATTTGCAGGCGATGAGGAAACCGGCCATAAGAGCAGCGACCTGGCTGAAACTATGATGAAGGAGTTTAAGGGCGCTGCTGCTGCGTTTGATTTTGAAACCGGCTTTATGAACGATAATGTTGTTGTTGAACGCAAGGGCTTTTACCGTTTTAGCATGGAAACTTTTGGGCGCAGCGTACATGCGGGCAACGAGCCGGAAAACGGCCGCAACGCTATTGTAGAGCTGGCGCACAAAGCGCTTGACATTGACGCTTTGACGGATTGGGAAACCGGCACGACGATGAACGTAGGCACTATTGAGGGCGGCACTGTTGCCAATGCAGTACCGGGTTACGCTAAAATGGTTGTCGATGTGCGTTATCTTGACCCGGTAGATTTTGAAAAGAAAAAAGAGCAGTTCCAGGCTATTGCCGATAAGGTTTACATTAAAGACGTTACTACCAAATATACCCCGCTGGCAGGGCTTGAGCCGATGGTGCGCCTTGATGGCAGCATGAAGCTGTTTGATGTTTACAAATCTGTTTACGAAGAGAACGGTTTTGGGCATCCTGAACCGATAATGGTTGGCGGCGGCAGCGATGCTACTTACACTACCAAAGTTGGCGTGCCTACTGTCTGTGCCGTTGGCGTAAAAGGCGGCTTAAACCATACGGTTGACGAATTCGCGGATGTAGAATCCATCTTTATGCGTGCCAAAGTTTTTATCGGCACCGTTTTAAAATTATAATCAGGGGGGATTATTGTGGCTGAGAAAGATGTAACCGCTGTTGATGAGAAAGATTACGAGCATCATCTGACATGGCGCGGCTGGCTGTCTTTTATAGTTGTTGCATTGTCGTTTTCGGGTGTTTTAAAAGATATGGGCCCGCTGAGCGCCTTTGATTTTACGGTGCTGACAGGCAAGTTTGGCAAAATTGCCGAAGGCGCGACTTTTATCGGCAAGGGCGGCATTGGCGCCAGCGAAGGTTTTATGTTTTCGCTTACATTATTCCCGACCGTTATTCTGGCGCTGGGCATTGTGCGTGTGGTTGAAAGTCGCGGCGGGCTTTTGGCGGCAGAACGCATTATCCGTCCGCTGCTGCGCCCCTTGATGGGTTTGCCAGGTTATGTCGGGCTGGCGTTTATCAGCAGCTTTACTACAACGGACGTTGGCGCGGTAATTACGCGCGATTTGTATGACGAAGGCAAATTAACCGATGATGAGCGCACAATTTTCGTGGCTTACCAATACGCTGCTTCCGGCACGCTTGCCAATACAATTAACTGCGGCGCGCCGCTGATGCCCATTTCTTTACTTTCTTTCGGTATCATCTTTATGGTGGAAATTATTGTTAAAATTATCGGTGCCAATATTATAAGGGTTTACCTGGCAATGAAACGCAAAAAGGCCGTAGGGGGTGCAAACTGATGGCAGCACAGGCTAAAAATAAAACAATTTTGGAAGAATTTATGGTGGGCTGCAAAAAAGGTTTTTACGTTGGCGTAGAAAATATTATGCCTGCTATGGTGCTGGCATATGCTTTAATTTTGTTCCTTAATATTACGGGGTTGATGGACATCATCGCTTCGGCAGTTGCACCGGTTATGGCGCTGTTTGGTTTGCCGGGTGCGGCGATTGTGGCTTTGATTTCTGCCTTTTTTGCCAAAGCTGCGGGCGCTGCAACGGCGGCGTCGTTATATGCTGACGGTATTATCAATGCGGCGCAGGCAACTATTTTGTTCCCGGCAACTATTACCATGGGCACGCTGGTTGGCCACTTTGCGCGCTGCGTATTAACCGCCGGCACTAACCCGAAGCACCATGCATTTTTGCTGGTAATTCCTATTATCGACGCTTTGCTGTCGATGGTTATTGTAAGGGTAATTTTAAACTTTATGGGGATTTCCTGCTAATAGGAGGTTTAACTGAGGATGAATGAGAAAGAGCAGGCATTTGCGTATATTGAAGGGCACCGCGATGCTATGATGAAAATGTGGGAAGAACTTGTTATGATGGACAGCGGCTCCGGCAATAAGCCGGGCGTTGATGCCATTGTGGCAAAAGTTGCCGGTATTTTGGAAGGCATGGGCGGCAAAACCCGCATTATTGAACACGAAAATGCAGGCAATATGCTGGTAAGCGAATTTGGCGACTGCAAAAATAAACCTTTTGTAATTTTTACAGGCCATCTGGATACCGTTTTTGACGACCCGGAAACCACCAAAAAACGCCCCTTTACCATCAAAGACGGCACTGCTTACGGTCCGGGCGCGCTGGATATGAAGGGCGGCGTAACGCTGGCCATTCATGCTTTGCAGGCCTTGCAGAGCGTTGGTTTTGACAAATACGGCGTTAAGGTTATTTTGGCAGGCGATGAGGAAGTTGGGCACAAGCACAGCGATTTTGCCGGTAAGATGATGGAAGAAGCCAAAGGCGCGGCTTATGCTTTTAACTTTGAAACCGGCTTTATGGATGACAGCCTGGTGCTGGCGCGCAAAGGCGTGTACTGCTTTGCCATGGAAGCCTTCGGACGCGGCGCGCATGTAGGCAATGCTCCGGAAGAAGGGCGCAGTGCCATTAAAGAGCTGGCATACAAAATTCTTGATATTGAAGCATTAACCGACTGGAGCAAGGGGCTTAATTTAAACGTTGGCGTTATCGAAGGCGGCACTGTGCATAACTCCGCACCGGCGTATGCCAAAATGATTGTGGATATGCGCTTTACCGACCCGGCAATGCTGGAAGCAATGAAAGCCAAATTCCAGGAAATTAACGATAAAGTTTATGTTGACGGCGTAACCTGCAAAATGACGCCTGTATCTTTAATGCAGCCGATGGTGGAACTGGAAAGCAGCAAAGAATTGTTTGAGCTTGTTAAAAAAGTTTATGAAGAAGAAGGCTTTGGCAGCCCGAAAGCAATTACCGTTGGCGGCGGCAGTGATTCCGCCTATACAACCATGGTTGGCGTACCTACCGTGTGTGCTATGGGCGTTAAAGGCGGGCGCAACCATACGGTTGACGAGTTTGCCAATGTGGAATCGCTGTTTATGCGTGCCAAATTAATGTGTGCCGTAATGCTGGCACTGTAATTTGCGGTTGACAACGGCGGCGCAAAACTTTATACTTAATTTAACTGAACAGGGGAGCTTACAGATAGGCTGAGAGGAAGCTGTGCGCTTCGACCCTAAACCTGATTTGGATAATGCCAACGTAGGGAATGTTTGCAGATAGCGGCAAGTGCCTTGTTGGTGCTTGCCGTTTCTTTATATCAGGCAGTTGCAATTTAATATGCCGTTAGAGTGAGCAAAGCTCATGAAGGGGTGCACCACCGCGGGTGCAGGCTTCTTCATGGGCTTTTTTAATTGCGGCAGAAAGGAGAAAAGATGCGCGTTAACGGAAAAGACATTGAACTTAAAAGCGGTATGACGCTGGCGGAATTTTTGGCGGTGCATAACTACCGCGCAGAACTGGTGGCAGTGGAGCGCAACGGGCAGATTGTGCCGCGTGCGGAATTTGGCACAGCCGTTTTAACAGACGGCGACGAACTGGAAATTGTAAGTTTTGTTGGAGGAGGTTAAAGCCGTGGCAGATAATTTTAACGGGCAGCTTGCGCAAGTGCGCGTGGGCATTGCCGGGCTGGGCGGTTTGGGCTCGCACATAGCGGTGTTTTTGGCGCGTGCGGGCGTAAAACACCTGCACCTTGTTGATTTTGACCGCGTGGATGAAAGTAATTTAAACCGCCAGCATTACTTTTTGCGCGACGTGGGCAGGCTTAAAACAGAAGCGCTGGCGGAGCAGCTTTTGGCAATTAACCCCGCGCTTAAAATTAAGGCAGAGAATATAAAGCTTACGGAAACAAACGCCGCCGCTGTTTTTAAAGCTGACGGCATTATCTGCGAAGCGGTGGACAAGCCTGAAACCAAAGCCATGCTTGTAAACACGCTGTTTGCCGCTTATGCGGATAAAACGCTTATTGCGTGCAGCGGACTTGCAGGCGCAGGGCGCAGCAACGCCATTAAAACGCGGCGCATAAGCAAAACCTTTTATTTGTGCGGCGACGGCGAAAGTGGCATAGAAACCTGCGGGCGGCTTTCGGCACCGCGGGCAGCCCTATGCGCGGCGCATGCGGCAAACCTTGCTCTGGCACTTATTTTAGGATTGGAGGAATAACAATGGAAGATGCACTTATTTTAGGCGGGCATAAATTTACCAGCCGCTTTATTTTAGGCAGCGGCAAATATTCTCTGGAGCTTATTAAGGCGGCGGTGGAAAACGCCGGTGCGGAAATTTTAACGCTGGCCCTGCGCCGCGTAAACGACGGCGGTATGGCGAATATTTTAGATTATATCCCCAAAGGCATTACGCTTTTGCCAAACACCAGCGGTGCACGCACCGCGCAGGAAGCTGTGCGCATTGCCCGCCTGGCGCGCGAGGTATGCGGCAGTGATTTTGTAAAGATAGAAGTAATCCGCGACAGCAAATACCTGCTGCCCGATAATTACGAAACAATTAAGGCAACAGAAATTTTGGCGGCAGAGGGCTTTGTGGTAATGCCCTATATGTACCCTGATTTAAACGCCGCGCGCGACCTGGCAAATGCCGGTGCTGCCTGCGTAATGCCGCTTGGTGCGCCTATCGGCAGCAATATGGGTCTGGTAACAAAAGAGTTTATACAGATTTTAATTGATGAAATTGATTTGCCCGTTATCGTCGATGCCGGTATCGGCTCTCCTTCGCAGGCGTGCGAAGCAATGGAAATGGGCGCGGCGGCAGTAATGGCCAACACTGCCCTTGCCACCAGCGGCGATATTCCCGCCATGGCGGAAGCGTTTAAGCTGGCAATTAGTGCCGGGCGCAAAGCTTACCTTGCCGGGCTTGGCGCAGTAACTGGGCGCGCGTCGGCAAGCAGCCCGCTGACAGGTTTTATAGGGGAGTGACGCTGATGAAGGAAAAACAAAACCTTGCGGCAGCTGCGCAGGACTGCATGGCCTACCTGCCGGGAATGGAAATAATAGAATCGGATATTTTGGATGAGGTGCAGCACGCGGCGGACAGCGTGGATTTTAACGCTTTTACGGAGCAGGACGTAAAGGCCGCGCTTATGCGCAAACACAAAACGGTACAGGATTTTGCGGCGCTTCTTTCACCGGCGGCGCTGCCATTTTTGGAAGAAATGGCGCAGCAGGCAAGGCAGCTTACTTTTAAATGGTTCGGCGCGGCACGCAGCATTTTTACGCCGCTGTACCTTGCCAACTACTGCGAAAATTACTGCGTGTACTGCGGCTTTAACTGCCATAACAAAATTAACCGTTTAAAACTGGACGAAGACGGTATGGAACGCGAAATGCAGGCCATTGCCGCCACCGGCCTGCGTGAAATTTTGCTTTTAACCGGCGAAAGCCGCAGCATGAGCGGCGTGGAATATATTGCCTCAGCCGTAAGGCTGGCGCGCAAGTATTTTGCCGTTGTGGGGCTTGAGGTATACCCGCTGAACAGTGATGAATATGCGTACCTGCATGAATGCGGTGCGGATTATGTAACGGTGTTTCAGGAAACTTACGATGTTGATGCTTACGCCAAACTGCATCTGGCAGGGCATAAGCGTGTTTTCCCGTACCGTTTTTACACGCAGGAGCGTGCGTTAAAAGGCGGCATGCGCGGTGTGGCGTTTGCACCGCTGATGGGGCTGAGTGGCTTTTGCCGCGATATTTTTGCCTGCGGCTTGCACGCATATTTGGTGCAGCGCAAATACCCGGCTGCGGAAATAAGCTTTTCGTGCCCGCGCCTGCGCCCGGCGGAAGGCAACGAACTGCCGCCCGAAGCCAACGGCACTGATTTGCGCCATTTAGTGCAGGCGGTGTGCGCTTACCGCCTGTTTATGCCGCAGGCAGGCATTACCGTTTCCAGCCGTGAGGGTGCCAAGGTGCGCGACAACCTTTTGCAGATTGTGGCAACGAAAATTTCCGCAGGCGTAAGCACGGGCATCGGCACGCACAGTAAGCAGGAGCGCGAAGGCGACGAGCAGTTTGAAATTGACGATAACCGCAGCGTGGACGAGGTGTTTAACAGCATAAAAAAAGCCGGCTTACAGCCGGTGCTTACGGATGGCAGTTATGTATAAAAATTTTGTTTGCGTTACGGACAGAAAAATAAGCCGCGCGCCGTTTTTGCAGCAGATAGAAACAATCTGCGCACTGCGCCCCAAAGCGCTTATTTTGCGCGAAAAGGATTTAACCGAAGCGGAATACATGCCGCTTGCGCAGAAGGTACAGGCAGTTTGCGAAAACTATGGCGTTAAATTTATTGTACATACCTTCTGGCGGGCGGGGCTGGAGCTCGGCGCGGACGGCGCACATCTGCCGCTGCCCGTATGCGCCGCGATGACAGCGGCAGAGCGTTTGCAGGCAGGGCACTTTGGCATTTCCGTACACAGTGCGGAAGAAGCAAGGGCGGCGCTTGCTTTGGGCGCGGCGTATTTAACAGCCGGGCATATTTACGCAAGCAGCTGCAAGCAGGGCGTGCCTCCGTGCGGCATGGCGTTTTTAAAGGAAATCTGCATGCTGAGCCCGGTGCCTGTTTATGCCATTGGCGGCATCGGGCTTAATAAAGCGCAGCTTGAAGAAGTGCTGGCGTGCGGCGCTGCGGGGGCGTGCGTGCGCAGCGCGTTTATGCGGCTTTAAAGCTTAACGGCCTTAACGCAGAACATGGGCACGGGAATGTAGAAAATATCTTCGGCGGCGTAAATGCGGCTGCCTACCGTGGTATCCGTGCTGACGCTGCAAAGCCCGGTGCTTTGCAGAAATTCTTCGTCCCACTGCGGGCGGTTATAGGCGCTGATGTCCAGCATGTGGTAAATGTTATGGCATTCGTCCAAAAGCTCCGGCGCAATATCCGCATGGGCGTTTTTGGCAGGCAGCTTCTGGCTGTGGTGGGCGCGGGCATATTCGGCGTCGTAATTTAAAAGCAGGCCGCCCGGTTTAAGTACGCGCAGCCATTCGCGGTAGGCGGTTTCCGGGTGGGGCAGGTTCCACATTACGTTGCGGCTTATTACAGCGTCAAAACTTGCGTCCGCAAAGTCCAGCGCTTCGGCGTCCATAACCATAAATTCTGCATTGCTGCGTTCTGCGGCGGCAAGTGCCCTGGCGGCTTCAATCATTTCCGGGGTCAGGTCAATGCCGGTAACGCAGTGCTTCTGCCCCAGCAAAATGCCAAAAAAGCCTGCGCCGCAGCCAATGTCCAAAATTTTTAAACTGCGGTTCTGCGGCAGGTGGCGCGTAATTTCCTGCTGCCATAAAAGCTGTTTTTCGCTGTGCAGCTCTGCCTTGCGCAGATTGGCAAAGCCTGTGCTGCGTTTTTGCCAGTAGCCGGTTATATATTCTTTTTCGTCTGTGCGGTGGATGATGCTTGCTGCGGAAATTTCACTCATAATAATGCTCCTTTAATCTATGCTTAAATCTTTGGTAATTTCGTAATAATCGCAGGGGTGCGCGGCAAAGCCCTGAACCGTGCTTTTCATTACCAGCGTCATTTTTAAATGGGCAATGTAGGCAAAGGCGCTGCCGTCAACCAGCTTCCGGCTGATGGCTGCCGCAAGCTCCATACGCTTTTCGGGGCTGAACTCGCTGCCGAGCTGCCCTATGAGGCTTTCGGTATCGGGGTTATAGTAATTGCCGCTGTTGTAGGCGCTTTCCTTCAGTACGTGGGTGGTAAAATAATACTGCGCGTCACCTGTGGGCGCGGTAACAAAGGCTTTGGCGTAAATATCCCATTCGCCGCGGCGCAGAAAGTCGGCATAACCGTCCGTCGGGTTAATTTCAAGGCGGATGCCTGTTTCTTTAAGCCAGCTTTGCGCGGCTTCTGCCAAAAGCGGCAGCTCCTGGCGGAAGCTGTAAGTAAGCCAGCGCAGGGTCAGCGGTTTGCCGTCTTTATCCACATAGCCGTCGCCGTCGGTATCCGTCCAGCCTGCTTCGGCAAGCAGCTGGCGTGCGCCTTGGGGGTTATATTCCGTCGCATGCACTTTAGCGCCGCCAAAAGGCAGGTTCGGCGGAAACGGCCCGGCTGCGGCAATGCCGTTGCCCATCAGCTGCACTCTGGCGAAAGTTTCTTTGTCGAGGCTCATAACAACGGCGCGCCGTACGCGTTCATCCTGCATGGCAGGCGTGTTAAAATTAAAGGCTGCCAAAAATGTGCGCGAGGTATTGGTGCTGCTGGTTTTATAAGCTGCGCTGTCTTTAAAAAGCGGCAGCGAAGCATAGGGCAGGCCCTGCGCTGCGTCAATTTCGCCGTTTTGCAGCGCCAGTGCCAGCGTGTTGCCATCGGTAATGCTGCTGACAATAATTCTGTCCGTTTTCGGCACGCCGCCATAGTAAGCGGGGTTTTTAACCAGCACAACTTCTTTCGGCGTCAGGCTTTCTACCATAAAAGGGCCTGTGCCGCTTATTTTTGTATCGTCGCCGGTACCTCGGCTCATGTCAATAATGCAGCCGTAGGGGTCGCACAGGTAGTTAATCAGCACCGGCACTTTTGCGGCCGATGTAATGGTTACGGTCTGCCCTTCGTCGGTAATGCCCGTTATTTTTAAATCAACTCTGGCGCGGTTGTGGCGGCTTATTAAATCCTCCAGGCAGGCTTTAACGGCTGCGCCTGTCATTTTGTTGCCGCTGGTAAAGTAAATATTGTCTTTTAAGGTAATTTTAACTGTGTTTTCGTTAATAAATTCGTACTTTTCGGCCAGCCACGGCTGAGGCTGCATGGCATCGTCAAATTTAAAAAGTGTTTCGCCTACGCCGTAGCGGATGGCGCTCCAGCCCTGATAGGCTTCGTGCGGGTCCATACCGGCGTTTTCGTTGGCAATGCCGTAGGCAGGCGTGCCGTAGCGGAATACCTTTTCGCCGCCTGGGGCGGCGTTGTTGCCGCAGGCAGAGGTTAAAAGTGCGGCGGAAAGCACAAGCAAAGCTAAAAATTTCATACAATTACCAAAATAAAAAAGCCATGAAGAAACTGCCGCTTATCGAAGCGGTTACAGCCTTCATGGCTTTGGTTTATGTTTTAAAAGAATAATTTTAACAGCTGCTCCGGCAGCCAGACGGTTGCTCCTGCAACCTGTAATTTATTATAAAACTTAAAGCGGACTCTATGTCAAGCCCTGCTGCTTAAAAAAGAAACAAATTTTACGTGCTTATCCATGTATTCGCCAATACTGCCGATAACCTTGCCCATGGTAAAGGCGGCAAGTATTGTGCCGAAGCCCAGCCCGTCCACACGGCCCAGAAAGAAAAAGGTCATGGCGGCGGTAATGGCAAGGCAGATAACGTCAAAATCTATTTTAATGCGCGCATAGCTCCAGCCGGTAATGGCGGCAAGCTCGCGCGGAAAAAGGTCGGTTGGTATAATTGGCAGCTGGCAGCGGTTGGCAAGCGCCACGCCAAAGCAGATAACAATGTAGCTGATGATAAAATAAATAATATCAAGCGTCAGGCTCTGCGGCAGCTGCTTAATCCACATTTCGTGCACGTCAATCATGGCGCTGAAGGCCGAGCCGACGACGAAACTGAACAGGTATACCGGCACAAAGCGTTTGCTTAAAAGCATCAGGCTGAGCACCAGCGAAACCTGAAAAACCTCCGTCCACGCGCCGAGCGTTATAACCGGCAGCACATCGGCAAAGGCATAAGGCACACTGGAAATTGCCGAAATGCCGGAACCGGAATGCAGCATTAAAACAACGCCCAGGCTGTTGATGATAATAACCAGAAGCAGCGACAGTTCGCCGCGGATGGTAAGTTTGTTTTCCTGCATAAAAATCCCCCTCAAAACAAAAATACATTATATAATTATAAAACTCTGCCTTGCTCAGCGCAAGAAGCGAATTGCCGGTCAGCAAAATTTTGCTGGAATTTAACATGGGGCCAGATTATGCAAAGGTTTCTTTGGTTAAAAAATTACGGATGTTACAGTGTTTTATGCCGTTGCGGCTCATGTCAAATTCGTCAAGCGATACTACATATTTGGGAAAATTGTCGTTCACATTATCATAAACGCCAAACTCCCGCTCAATTGTTTCCTGCGAAGCCAGCAGGTAACAAACCTGTACATAAATTTTTTCACCATGTTTTTCGGCAATGAAATCAATTTCTAAATTACCGGTTTTGCCAACGGTAACATTATAGCCGCGCCGCAAAAGTTCCATAAACACAATGTTTTCCAAAATCAAATTAATATCGCGCATATTGCCGCCAAAAACGGCTTCACGCACACCGTGGTCGGCAATATAGTATTTTTCGGAAGAAGCAAGTATTTGTTTCCCTTGTAAATCCTGCCTTTTTACCGGATAGAACAAATAGGCGTCGGTGCAATGCCTGATATAGTTAAGAATGGTTTCCGGCGCGACATTGCGTTTTTCGCTTTTAAAAAATTTAGAGATGGACGTTGCTGAAAAGGTAGTGCCTACATTAGCAATAATATAAGAAAGAATGCGTTCCAATAAATCAACATCGCGGATTTTATTACGCTTCACAATATCTTTTAACTGTACGGAATTAAACACATCCGTTAAATATTGGCGGCACGGTTCTTCGGCATAGCGCAGATTGGCAAGGTATGGCATGCCGCCGAACAGCAGATATTTTTGAAAACATTCCTGCGGCTGCGCACTGGGGAAAATCCCCTTATAAAGTTCGGTAAATTCCGAGAAAGAAAAGGGATAAATGGTAAATTCTACATAACGCCCGCCAAGATTGGTGGCAAGTTCGCCGGAAAGCAGTTTGGCATTAGAGCCTGTAATGTAAATATCGCAGTCAAATTCTACCCGGAAAGAGTTAATGCACTTTTCCCAGTCTGCAACTTCCTGTATTTCATCAAAAAATAAATAAACCTTGCCGCTGATATTTTGCGCCCGCATGATTATTTCATCGTGCAAAGCTTTAGCCGTCAGCAAACTGGCATAGCGCATATCTTCAAAATTAATGGAGATAATGTTAGCTTCTGGCACGCCGCTATTTTTTAATTCTTCTTTTATGAGTTCAAGCATTACAGATTTACCGCAGCGGCGGATACCTGTCATAACTTTTACTAATTCACTGCCGATAAATGGGCGTATGCGGCGCATATAGGTTTCGCGTTTAATCATCGTCAGCGCCTCCTTATGTTTATTTTATTTCTATGATTAGTTTATCACAGTTATAACTGATAAACAACGCTGAAATTACAATTTTATCAGTTATAACTTACAAAATGCGTAAAATTATCAATCTTATCAGTTATAACTGATGAAATTTTAAAAGAATGCTTGCGAAAATTACATTAAAGATTTACGGCAAAGCGGCAGGAAAATTTCAGGAAGGGGAGAATAATAATAAAGTTATGCTGGTATAGAAATGAATGTATTTTAGTTAGTGTTTTATGGAGGAAAGAATGACTGTTGATTGTACTTACGGACTGAATCCGCAGCAGGCGGAAGCTGTTATTAATACCGAAGGGCCGATGCTGATTATGGCAGGTGCAGGCAGCGGCAAAACCAAAGTGCTTACCTGCCGCGTGGCCAACCTTTTGCAAAAGGGCGTACGCCCGTACCGCATTTTGGCAATTACCTTTACCAACAAGGCTGCCGCCGAAATGCGCGAGCGCGTAAACAATATGAGCGGCCCGGCTGCCAAGGATGTGTGGCTGTTTACCTTCCATGCTTTCTGCGCGCGTTTTTTGCGTATGGAAATAGATAAGCTGCCCGGGTACGGCGGCAATTTTGCCATTTATGATACAGCCGACAGCCAGAACCTGATTAAGCAGATTTTAAAGGAAATGAACCTTGACGATAAACGCTTCCAGCCTTCGGGCATTTTGTCGCGCATCAGCAATGCCAAAAACGCTTTGCAGGACGCAGCGGCTTTTGCGCGCCAGGCAGGCGATTTTTACGAGCAGAAAGTGGCGGACATTTACAGCCGTTACGAACAGAAACTGCAATTAAACAACGCACTTGATTTTGACGACCTTTTAATGCTTTCCATTAAACTTTTGCAGGAAAACAAAGAAGTGCGCGAAAAATATCAGGACCGTTTTGATTATCTGCTGGTGGACGAGTATCAGGATACCAACCATGCGCAGTACCTTTTAACAAAGTTTCTGGCTGCCAAGCACCGCAACATCTGCGTTGTGGGTGATGCCGACCAGAGCATTTACGGCTGGCGCGGCGCTGATATTCAGAATATACTCGATTTTGAAAAAGATTACCCCGATGCCAAAGTAATTAAGCTGGAACAGAACTACCGCAGTACGCAGATTATTCTGGACGCTGCCAACGCGGTTATAGAAAACAATACTGGCCGCAAGCCGAAAAATTTGTGGACGGAAAACAAGAGCGGCGCCGATATTATTTATTTTCAGGCGGTGGACGAGCGCGACGAGGCACGCTTTGTAATTGAACAGCTGCAGAATTTGCAGCGCACCGAAAACAAAAAGCTGGGCGATATGGCAATTTTGTACCGCACCAACACGCAGAGCCGTATTTTTGAAGAAATGCTGATTAAAAGCGGTATCAGCTACAATATGGTAGGCGGGCTTAAATTCTATGAGCGCAAGGAAATTAAAGATATCATTGCCTATCTGCGCGTAATTTTTAACCCGGCCGATTCGCTGAGCCTGCTGCGCATTATCAACGTGCCGAAACGCGGCATTGGCGATGCTTCGCTGGCAAAAATTCAGGCTTATGCCGCTGCCAACAATGTAAGTTTGTTTGAGGCTGTTTCCAACGCGGCGGCGATTGACGGTTTAAGCAGCCGCTTTGTAAGCAAGCTGGACGATTTGGCAGGCATTATTTTTGAACTGATGAACCTTGCCAGTGAAGCGCCGGTTGAAGATTTGATTGACCGTGTGCTGCGCGATACAGGCTACCTTGAAGAACTGGAGAACGAGCGCACGCCGCAGGCGCAGAGCCGCATTGACAACCTGCACGAATTAATCAGCGTGGCGCAGGAATTTGCGGCATCCGAAGAAGAAAATAATCTGGAAAACTTTTTGGCGCATGTTGCGCTGGTAAGCGATATTGATGATACGGAACTGGGCGAGGACGCCATTACCTTAATGACGCTGCATTCTTCCAAGGGGCTGGAGTTCCCGGTAGTGTTCCTTGTAGGCATGGAAGAAGGGCTGTTTCCGCATGCGCGCACGCTGATGGACGAAACGGAAATTGAAGAAGAACGCCGCCTGTGCTATGTAGGCATTACGCGCGCCAAAGAAAAACTGTTTTTAAGCAGCACAAAAATGCGCACCATTTACGGCAACACGGTAACTTATCCGCCTTCCCGCTTTTTGCAGGAAATTCCCGCGCGTTTGGTGAAAACCATTAAAAGGCAGGAACGTTTCAGCGCGCTGGAGAACTTTAAACAAGTAAGCGAAAAATACAGCGCAAGGCCGCAGAAGCCTGCAGGCACTTTTAACCCGCACAGCTTTATGCCGCAAAAACCGGCTGCCGCCGCAGGAGGCACGGGCACGCGCTTTAACACCGGCGACAGGGTAAGCCACAGCAAATGGGGCGAAGGCATGGTTGTAAGCGTTAAAGACAGCCCGGATGGGCAGGAAGTAAAGGTTGCCTTTGCAGGTGCCGGTGTGCGCAGCCTGCTTACCAAATATGCGGTGCTGAAAAAATTGTAAGTTTTAAGCGGAGGGCATTATGGATTTAGAACGTGCGCAAGCACTGGACGAAGCGCAGAAACTGCGCAGGGAAATACGCCATCACGAATTTTTATATTATGTACTGGATGCGCCGGAGATTACCGACGCCGAATATGACGCTTTAATGCGCCGTTTGCAGGAAATTGAGCGCGCATATCCTGACGATGTGCCGCCCGATTCTCCTACACGCAGGGTTGGCGGCAAGGTAAGCCCTGAGTTTACCGAAGTGCGCCATATGACGCCGCTGCTTTCTCTGGGCAACGCCTTCAGCGACGAAGAACTTGCTGCGTTTGACGCGCGTGTAAAAAGCGGCCTGCCCGAAGGCAGCGAGGTGGAATATGTTTTTGAACCGAAAATTGACGGCCTTGCCTGCAGCCTCATTTACGAAAACGGCCGCCTGGTACGTGCTGCAACACGCGGCGACGGCGAAGTTGGTGAAAACGTAACCGCTAATGTGCGCACTATCCGTTCCATTCCGCTGACACTGAACGTTAAGGAAGGTGAAGAAGTGCCGGAACTTTTGGATGTGCGCGGCGAAGTTTACATGCCCCGCCACGCTTTTATGAAGCTGAACGAGCAGCGCAGCGAAGCGGGCGAAAACGAATTTGCCAATCCGCGCAACGCGGCGGCGGGCAGCCTGCGCCAGCTTGACCCGAAAGTAACGGCAAGCCGCCAGCTGAGCTTTTTTGCCTACGGCGTGGGTGCAGGGCATAAGGATAAACATTCTGCCAGCCTTGCCATGCTGCACGATTACGGCTTTAAGGTAAGCGAGGGCTATGCCGTTGTAAAAAATATCAATGAAGCGATTGCCAAAATAAAGGATTTTGCTGCCAAACGACAAAGCCTTGCCTATGATACGGACGGCGCGGTAATTAAGGTTAACGCCGTGTACCAACAAAACATTTTAGGTGCAACCGGCAAAGACCCGCGTTGGGCTATTGCCTTTAAATTTCCGCCGGAACAGGCAGAAACAAAGCTGGAGGACATTATCATTCAGGTTGGGCGTACGGGCGTACTGACGCCGACGGCGGTGCTGACCCCTGTAAAACTTTCCGGCAGCACCATCAGCCGCGCAACGCTGCATAATGAGGACTTCATCCGCAGCAAGGATATCCGCATTGGCGACACGGTTGTTATTAATAAAGCCGGCGAAATTATACCGGAAGTGCTGCATGTGGTGAAGGAAAAACGCACCGGCGCGGAACAGGAATTTTTTATGCCCGCCGAATGCCCGGAATGCGGGTGGAAAACGGAACGCCTGAACGGTGAGGCGGCAATACGCTGCACCAATCCGCACTGCCCGGCGCTGGGGCGCGAAGGGCTGATTCACTTTGCTTCCAAAGGGGCAATGGATATTGACGGCTGCGGCCCGGCGGTTATTAACCAGCTGTTGGATAACGGCTTAATCAGCGACCCTGCCGACCTGTACCTTTTGGTTAAGCCGCAGCTTACGGCTTTGGAGCGCATGGGCGACAAATCGGCAGACAACCTTTTAAACGCCATTGCCGAAAGCAAAAAGCAGAATCTTGACAGGCTGCTGTTTGCGCTCGGCATCCGCCATGTGGGAGCAAAGGTGGCAAGGCTTTTAGCACTGCACTTTGGCAGCATGGAAAAACTGATGGCGGCGGAAACGGACGAAATTGCCGCCATTGAAGATATCGGCCCGAAGATTGCCGAAAGCGTGGTAACGTATTTTGCTTCGCCGGTGAATATTGATTTGATTGAACGGCTGAAAGAGCTTGGCCTTAACATGGAAATGGAAGCGGCGGAACTTGACACGGCGCACCCGTTTTACGGCAAAACCATGGTGTTTACCGGCACCATGCCAACTTTAGACCGCGCAACGGCGCAGACCATGGCGCAGCAGGTTGGCGCAAAGGTTACGGGCAGCGTAAGCAAAAAAACCGATTACGTTGTTGCCGGTGCGGAAGCAGGCAGCAAGCTGACAAAAGCGCAGCAGCTGGGCGTAACCGTTATCGACGAAGCAGAGTTCCTGCGCCTTTTGGGCGAGCGCGGCGGCGAAGCCAAAAATGACGCGCGCCCCGAGAATGAAGCGGCAAAAGCGGAGCAGGGCGAAGAACAGAGTTTGTTTTAAAGCGGTGATATTATGAAGATATTTTATAAATTTTTAGCAATGTTGGCGCTTGTCCTGTGTTTTGCAGGTACGGCTCTGGCGGCAGAAAAAGAAGTAAGCAGCATTGACGCTATCGACATGGGCGTTGCCGATACCGGCGAAACGCATTTTACCAATACAGATGCCGAAATTACCGAATGCATGCAGCCCTATACCGTGGCGGTGCTGCCGTATGTGGATGTATCCGGCCTTGAAGGGCGCAGCCGCGAAATGGCGGTGAACGCCGTTAAAGAAGCGCTGGAAACCAAATACCCCGGCAAAAAGAAAAGCGTTACCAAAATCGTAGGCAACAACGCCGTGCAGAAAGCGCTTTTGGCGCATCCGTTTGAAAACGCCGAAGTGCCGACGCTTGAAGAACTTGTTGCCGTTGGCAAAGCCTGCGGTGCGGACAGGGTGCTGTTTATCAGCCTGCTGCCGGTGCGCGAAAAGGAAACCGGCTTCATGGTTATTGTAGGCTCGCAAACTTACAGCGCTGTGGTAACGATGAAATTAAAATGCGTAGATGTTAACGAAGAACGCTTTTTGTTTAACCAGAACGTGGAAAGCATTGGCTCGTCCAGCTCCATTAACTTCTGGAAAATCGGCGAACCGAGCCGCGCCAAAGCCGTTAAACGCGGCGTTGAGGACTGTATGCGCAACTTTTTAACCTCGTTTGAATAAACAATCTGCCTCCGTAAAGGTTTTGCGGGGGCATTTTTGCTGTCTGGCGGCATTAAGCATTTATTTTACGCAATTTTATTTAGCTAAGGCTTACCAAAATACTGCACAAGACTGGTACTGTGTGGTATAATAAAACAGGTTATTGATAAAATTCATCATAAATTTTTTAGGAGGCGTACTAATGAAGGTAACAGTAAAAGATGTTGAACACATCGCCGGGCTTTCCCGTTTAACGATTCCGGAAAGCGAAATGGAAAAATTTACCGAACAGTTTAACCAAATCCTCAATTATGCCGATATTCTGGAAAAGATTGATACGGAAGGCATTGAGCCGACCCCGTACGTACTGCCGATAAGCAACGCATTCCGCGAGGATGTTGTAAAACCGGGCGTATCCCACGAGGACGCGCTGAAAAACGCGCCTGCCGTATACAACGACGGCTTTAAAGTACCGCGCGTAATCGAATAACAGAAGGAGGAACAACTGTGGATTTATATAAATTAACAGCCCACGAACTGCATGACAAGCTGGTTAAAAAAGAAATCAGCTCCGTGGAGCTTACCGAAAACGTATACAGCCGCATTGACGAAGTTGAAGATAAAGTACAGGCTTATGTAACTTTAGATAAAGAAAACGCACTGGCACAGGCTGCCAAGGTTGATGCCAAAATTGCTGCAGGCGAAGAAATCGCTCCGCTGGCAGGCATTCCCGGTGCAATTAAAGACAATATCTGCACCAAAGGCCTTTTAACCACCTGCTCCAGCAAAATGCTGGCCAATGTTGTGCCTATTTATGACGCGCACGTTATCAGCAAGCTGCGTGCGGATGACGCCATTTTTACCGGCAAAACCAATATGGACGAATTTGCAATGGGCTCTACCACCGAAAGCTCTTACTTCCATAAAACCTACAATCCGTGGAACCTTGAACGCGTACCGGGCGGTTCTTCCGGCGGCAGCGCCGCTGCCATTGCCGCAGGTGAAGCAATCTGGAGCCTTGGCTCCGATACCGGCGGTTCCATCCGCCAGCCGGCTTCTTTTAACGGCTGCGTTGGCATTAAACCGACTTACGGCCGTGTAAGCCGTTACGGCTGCGTTGCGTTTGCGTCCTCTCTTGACCAGATTGGGCCTATTACCCGCGACGTTACCGACGCTGCCACTGTTTTAAACTGCATCTGCGGCAAGGACGAACACGATTCCACTTCCCTGCCGGTTGATGTGCCCGACTTTACCAAAGCGCTGCGCGCCGATGTTAAAGGCCTGCGCATCGGCCTGCCGAAAGAATACTACGGCGAAGGCGTTGACGCCAAAGTTAAAGCCGAAATTGAAAAAGCCGTAAAAAAATACGAAGAACTCGGCGCTGAAATTGTTGATGTTTCGCTGCCGCATACCGAATATGCAGTAATTACTTACTATATCATTGCTCCGGCAGAAGCAAGCGCCAACCTTGCACGTTATGACGGCGTGCGCTACGGCTTCCGCGCAGCTAACGCCACCAGCGCTCCGGAAATGACAAGGCTGAGCCGCACCGAAGGCTTTGGCCCTGAAGTTCGCCGCCGCATTATGCTTGGCACCTACGTTTTAAGCAGCGGTTATTACGATGCTTACTACAAAAAAGCAATGCAGGTTCGTACTCTTATCCGCCGCGACTTTAACGAAGCGTTTGAAAAATGCGACGTGCTGCTGACCCCGACTTCTCCGGTTGTTGCTTATCCGGTAGACGGCAAAATGGACCCGCTTTCCATTTACATGCTGGACGTAACCACCATTCCCGTAAACATGGCAGGCCTGCCGGGTATTTCCATTCCGTGCGGCTTTGCAGACGGTATGCCCGTAGGCATGCAGCTTATCGGCAAAGTTCTGGACGAAGAAACCGTGCTGCGCGCAGCCTACACCTTTGAACAGGCTACTGACTTCCATAAAGCAATGGCACCGCTGGGAGGTAACAAATAATGAAAAACTATATTACAGTTATCGGCCTTGAAGTACATGCCGAATTAAAAACCAAAACCAAAGCCTTCTGCTCCTGCTCCACCGAGTTCGGCAGCACGCCTAACACCCACGTTTGCCCCGTGTGCCTCGGCATGCCTGGCGCACTGCCGGTGCTGAACAAACAGGTTGTTGAATTTGCCATCCGTACGGGTCTTGCACTGGGCTGCGAAATTCAGAAATTCAATAAATTTGACCGTAAAAACTACTTTTACCCCGACCTTGCCAAGAACTACCAGATTTCTCAGTTTGACCAGCCGGTTTGCCTCGGCGGCCATATTGACATTGAAGTTGACGGCGTGTCCAAACGCCTTGGCATTACCCGCATTCACATGGAAGAAGACGCAGGCAAGCTGAACCACAGCGGCGCTACCATCAGCACTTCCGATTTTTCTTCCGTAGACTACAACCGCGCCGGCGTACCGCTTCTGGAAATCGTTTCCGAACCTGATATGCGCAGCGCCGAAGAAGCACGCGCTTATATGGAACAGCTGAAAGCAGTTTTGGAATACATTGACGTTTGCGACTGCAAAATGCAGGAAGGCAGCCTGCGCTGCGACGCCAACATTTCCATCATGCCGGAAGGCGCCAAAGAATTCGGTACCCGCGCCGAAATTAAAAACCTTAACTCTTTCCGCGCACTGGTACGCGCCATTGAATACGAAGTTGAACGTCAGAAAGCAATTCTTGAAGACGGCGGCCATGTAGTACAGGAAACCCGCACCTGGGACGAAGCCAACGGCGTAACCCTTTCCATGCGCAGCAAGGAAGAAGCGCACGATTACCGTTACTTCCCTGAACCTGACCTTGTACCGGTTGAAATTGACGATGCATGGATTGAACGCGTACGCGGCGAACTGCCGGAGCTGCCGGCACAGCGTTTGCAGCGCCTTGTTGAAAAACACGGCCTGCCGAAGTATGATGCTTCCTTAATCGTTGCAACCAAAGCCATGGCAGATTATTTTGACGCTGCCTGCGCAAACAGCAAGGATGACAAAGGTGTATCCAACTGGCTGCTGGGCGATGTTTCCGCATATCTTAATGCCGAAAACATTACCATTGAACAGTTCCCGGTTAAACCGGAAAACCTTGGCGAACTGGTAACTTTAACCAAAGACGGCGTACTGAGCAGCAAGCTTGCTAAAAAAGTATTTGCCGAAATGCTGAAAAACAGCGATAAAACCCCGAAACAGCTTGTTAAGGAGCTTGGCCTTGAACAGGTTAGCGATGAAGGCGCCATTGCCGCTATCGTTGACGAAGTGCTGGCAGAAAACCCGCAGTCCGTTGCCGACTACAAAGCAGGCAAAGATAAAGCCATCGGCTTCCTCGTTGGCCAGGTAATGAAAAAATCCCGCGGCAAAGCTAACCCGGGCATGGTTAACAAACTGCTGAAAGAAAAAATGCAGTAAGGAGCGCACATGAAACGCGATTTTGAATTTGACGGCAGCGGCTTCGGTTATCTGTGGCTTTGTATATGGACAACTGTGCTGACCGTTATTACCTGCGGTTTGTTCTTTCCGTGGGCATACAGCGCACAGCAGCGCTGGATTTGCAGCAACACCTACGTTAACGGCAGGCAGCTGCGTTTTGAAGGAACGGGCTTTGGCTTCTTCTTTCAGTGGCTGCTGATTATGGTGCTGACAACCATTACCTTCGGCATTTACATTCCGTGGGGCTATTGCCAGTTTAAACGCTGGGAAACCCGCAACACCGTATTTGCGGACTGAAAACTAAAAAGTTATAACAAATATAAAAACGGCAGGCGTAAAAGCCTGCCGTTTTTGCGTGCGGGTGCTGTTTTATTGTAAGTCCATGGCGTATTCCAGTTCCTTAATTTTTGCGCGTCCGGATTCGTCAGTATAAGGCTGTATGCTATGCGTCAGTGGTTTTGTTAACTACCTTGCGTGTAGGCCTTTTAAAAGGTGCTGGTCGAGCAGGGTTAAAATAAAGACGGATTTTACCGGCAAAAAATACTTAAAATACAAAAGAATAAAATTGTAAATTTTGCCGGTAATATGTTATACTTTAAATATAGTTAATTGAGTTGGGAGGCGGGCAAATGCAGTATCTTTCGGCAGCAGAAGCGGCAAAAAAATGGAAAATTTCCGAGCGCAGCGTTCGCAATTACTGTGCTAAAGGGCGAGTAGAAGGCGCGGTTTTGAAAGGTAAAACGTGGAAGATTCCCGCAGATGCGGAAAAACCTCAGCGCAGCAACACTAAAGCTGCAAAGCCGCAAACCTTGCTTGAAATTTTGCAGCGCGAAAAAGCCAATAAATACAGCGGCGGCATTTACCATAAAACGCAGATTGAAATGACATATAATTCCAACCATCTTGAAGGAAGCCGTTTAACGCATGACCAAACCCGCTATATTTTTGAAACCAATACCATCGGCATAACGGGCGAAGCGGTTAATGTAGATGATGTTATTGAAACAGCCAATCATTTCCGCTGCATTGATTTTATTATTGAACACGCCAAAAGCGCGCTTACAGAAAAAATGATAAAAGAGTTGCATTTAATGCTGAAAACAGGCACCAGCGATGCGCGGCAGGAGTGGTTTGCCGTCGGCGCCTACAAAAAAATGCCTAACGAAGTAGGTGGCATGGCAACAGCGCTGCCGGAAGATGTTGCTGCTGAAATGCAGGCGTTGTTGGCGGCGTATAGTGCCAAAAAGGCAAAAACACTGGAAGATATTTTGGATTTTCACGTGCGATTTGAAAGGATACATCCGTTTCAGGATGGCAACGGCCGCGTCGGCAGGTTGATTATGTTTAAGGAATGCTTAAAATACAGCATTGTTCCGTTTATCATTGAAGATAATTTAAAAATGTTTTATTACCGTGGTTTGAAGGAATGGGGCAGGGAAAAAGGCTATCTTACCGATACATGCCTTACCGCGCAGGACAGGTATAAAGCCTATCTTGATTATTTCAGAATTAAATATTGATTTTCGGCAAATACAAAACGGCAGCAGGGGTTGAGCATTACTGCCGTTTTTGCGTGCTTGCGTTTATTAAGCTGTCAGTTTTTTAAATACGGAAACTATGTGTTTTGGCTACTGCGGTTTAAGCGCCGGTAAAAAATTCTGCCCGGCAGGATTAACGCCTGCGGCGGCGAATTTAATTAGTATAGCAAATAAAAGGAGGATAGCCATGCGTAAATTTATTAAAGACTATCTGGCAAAAGAGTACGATAACTATGTGAAGGATTTGGAAGCGCTGACCAATATCGACAGCGGTAACGGCGATTTGGAAGGCACGGAAGCAGCCAATAAATTTGTAGCCGCCAAAATGCAGGCACTTGGTGCAGAAACCGAGTTCCGCTACAACGACCGCGGCTGCCATTTAATTTCGCGCCTTAAGGGCAAGGGCACGCAGACGGTGCTTTTGGTTGCGCATGTTGATACCGTGTTTAAACGCGGTGAAGCTGCTAAACGCCCCTTCCGCGTGGATGAAAACGGCTTTGCCTGGGGACCGGGCGTAGGCGACGACAAAGCAACGGTTATGGAAGTTATTTACGGCCTTGCGGCTTTAAAAGAAGCAGGCTTTGACGATTATAAAGAAATTATTTACTACACCAACGCCGAAGAAGAAGGCGGCAGCCCGACGGCTGAAGGCATTGTGGCAGAGCTTTCCCAGCAGGCAGATTTTGCCGTTATTATGGACGTTGCGCGCCCGAACTGGGGCATTGTAACCCAGCGCAAAGGCAATGCCAAATATAAAATTACCGTTACCGGCAAAGGCGGGCACCACGGCAACGCTTCGCAGTGCTGCGCCAACGCTATTCACCAGCTGGCTTACACTATTACCGAGCTGCACAAGCTGGCAAGCCCCATGCCCGGCAAACCGGAAGATTTTACCGCCAAAGCACTGGAAGCGCGCGGTATTGTGGACAGCGGCCAGTTCATTCCGCCCAACACCGTTAACGTGGGCGTTATCGGCAGCACCAACGATAAAATCAGCGTTATTCCCGGCGATGCTTACTGCGAAGTAAACGTGCGCTGCTTTGAAGTGGCTGAGCAGAAACGTTTGGACGCCGCCATTAAAGCACTGGCAGATAAAATCGTTATCGACGGCACTAAAGTAGAAGTTACCGGCGGCATTGTAACCGGCCCGATGGAAAAAACTCCTGCTGTGCAGAAAATGATTGATGTGTACAGCAGCGTTGTTGCCGAAGAATTCGGCGGCAAGGTGAATGAATGGGTGGCAGGCGGCTTAACGGACGGCAACCGCACCGCTAAATTCATTCCGACTTTGGACGCTTTGGGCGTAGAAAATTACGACGAGCATACCGACCACGAATCGGTAGACTTAAAAACCGCCGTACCGCGCACCGCGGCGTTTGCCATTACCCTGGCGGAACTTTTAAAAAACGGCGTTAAATAATAAAAAATAAAACGCAATAAAAAACGAGGTTAAGCGTCAGGCTTAGCCTCGTTTTAACATATAACTGCTTGGTGCAGCATATTAATTTTTAATTTTTGTTTGACGCTATTTCCACAATTTTTTCGGCGGCTTCTTTTACAAGTACGCCGATGGATTTATTTTCCACGCCGATAAATTCAAAATGGCTTTGCGATACCGGCAAAAGCAGTTTGCGCGCGCGGCTTGAAGCAACCGCCTCCGCCATACGCGGAGTTACTTCGCCAAGCATGGCGTTTGGCAGTACAATGCCGATGGGGCCAACGATAATATCCGCCGTCTGCGCCGTTACGCACACCGCGTTTTCGCCGGTGGCAACACGTTTAAGCCCAGCCTTAAGCATTGCCGCCGTGGCCAGAGCGTTGGTGCCAAGCCCGATAAGTTCCGTATCCGCCGGAAGGCGCCCCGCTGCCTGGCTGATAACCTGCGCAACAAGTCCGCCGCCCATGCCGTCTATAAAAACAATGCGCATAAAAACCTCCTGTAAATACCAAAACGAAATAAAGCTACATTTATTATAACATAAAAGCGTTTTGCCAAAAAGAACGGCATTTTTTACATTCTTTTTAAACCGGCGTAAATTTTTTGTTAACTTTGCAATTTATCTGCCTGCGCAGTTGAATTTATGATGATTTTACTGCATAATAAAAATAGAGTTTTGCACTGAAAGGAGTGTTTACAATAGAAAATTTAGATGAAATCAGAAACAAAAAAGGCTTTATATGCGATATGGACGGTGTTATTTACCACGGCAACAGGCTGCTGCCCGGCGTTAAGGAGTTTGTGGAATGGCTGTACAAGGAAGACAAAAAGTTTTTGTTTTTAACCAATTCCAGCGACCGTTCGCCGCGCGATTTGCAGCAGAAACTGCAGCGCATGGGGCTTGATATTGACGAAACCCATTTTTACACCAGCGCACAGGCTACGGCGCGTTTTTTAAACAGCCAGTCGCCCGGATGCAGCGCTTACGTTATGGGCGAAGCCGGTTTGATGAACGCTTTGTATGAAGTTGGCATTACCATGAATGATTCTACGCCGGATTACGTTGTTATCGGCGAGCCTAAATCTTATAACTACGAAATGATTATTAAAGCCGTTAAGCTGATTCAAAACGGGGCAAAGCTTGTTGCCACCAATTCCGATTTGACCGGCCCTACGGAAAACGGCATTATTCCGGCCTGCCGCGCCTTTGTTGCGCCGATTGAACTGGCGACGGGCAAAAGCGCTTACTTTGTGGGCAAGCCGAACCCGCTGATGATGCGCACAGGGCTGCGCCTTTTGGGCGTACACAGCGACGAAGCTGCCATGATTGGCGACCGCATGGACACCGATATTGTTGCCGGCATGGAAAGCGGCCTGGAAACGGTGCTGGTGCTCAGCGGCGTAACCACGCGCGAAAACATGCAGGTGTTTGCTTACCGCCCACGCCATATTTTAAACGGCGTCGGCGATATTGTGCCGAAAGAATAACATACGCAGCTTTTTTAGCAGGAGCCTTTTACGGCTTCTGCTTTTTTTATGCCCGGAATATTTATTGCAGCAAAAGCCGAAACTTCGGTTGAATAGCGTATACTAATAGTATATAATGGAACTATATACCGGATAACTACCGGATTATTAGTTATAAAGGAGCATTGTTTTGATGGAACTGAAAACACCTCTTTATGATTGCCATGTTGCGGCCGGTGGTAAAATTGTACCTTTTGCAGGGTATCTCCTGCCGGTGCAGTATACGGGCGTTATTAAGGAACACATGGCAGTACGCACTGCCTGCGGGCTTTTTGACGTATCGCACATGGGCGAATTTTTAATTAAAGGCGCTGATGCGCTTAACAACGTGCAGAATTTGTTCTGCAACGATTTTGAAAACATGTATGACGGGCAGGTACGTTACAGCCCGATGTGCAACGAGCGCGGCGGCATTGTTGACGACGTTCTGATTTATAAAGTAAACGGCGAAGAATATCTTTTGGTTGTTAACGCCGCTAACCGCCATAAGGATGCGGAGTGGGTTAAGGCGCATCTTTTTGGCAGCGCTTCTTTTGAAGATATTTCCGATTCCGTTGCCCAGCTGGCACTTCAGGGGCCGAAATCCAAAGAAATTGCGGCTAAAATTGTGCCGGAAGACGGCATCCCCAAAAAATATTACAGCTTTGTAAAAGATGTGGATGTGCAGGGTATTAAGTGCATTGTTTCGCGTACCGGATATACCGGCGAATTTGGCTACGAGTTTTACTGCGCTGCCGCAGACGGCCCGAAGCTGTGGAATATTTTGCTGGAAGCAGGCAAAGAGTTTGGCCTTATTCCCTGCGGGCTTGGCGCGCGCGACACCCTGCGCCTGGAAGCTGCCATGCCTCTTTACGGCCATGAACTGACCGACGATATTACCCCGCTGGAAGCAGGGCTGGACTTTTTCGTAAAACTCGGCAAAGACCGCTTTATCGGCATGGACGCCATTTTAGCCAAAGGCGACCCGAAAGTAATCCGCGTGGGCTTAAAAATTACAGGCCGCGGCATTGCGCGCGAACACTGTGATGTTTACAGCGGCGAAGAAAAAATCGGCGTTGTAACAAGCGGCACGCACTGCCCGTACCTTAACGCGCCCGTTGCCATGGCAATGGTGCCCGCTTCTTATTCCAAACCTGGCACCAAAGTGCAGGTGGATGTGCGCGGACGCAGAATTGACGCCGAAGTAGTACCCCTGCCGTTTTATAAACGCGCTTAAAATAAAATCAATTTAAGGAGGCTATTTATTATGAACATTCCTAACGACGTTTGCTACACCAAATCCCACGAATGGGTGAAATTTGCCGAGGACGGCAGCGCAACGGTAGGCCTTACCGATTATGCCCAGAACGAACTGGGCGACCTGGTTTTTGTTAACCTGCCCATGCCGGGCGATACCTTCGCCGCAGGCGATACTTTTGCCGATGTGGAATCCGTAAAAGCTGTATCTGACGTTTACAGCCCCGTTACCGGTACCGTTGCCGAAGTAAACGAAGAACTGGCTGACGCTCCGCAGACCATTAACGAAGCACCGTATGACGCATGGCTGGTACGCTTTGACGAAATTACCGACCAGGAAGATTTGCTGACTGCCGAAGAATACGAAGCATTTGTAAAAGAAGAACAGGCATAAAGGAGGGCGCCTATGGGAAGCTATATCCCCTCTACTAAAGAAGAACGGCAGGAAATGCTTGCCGCAGCAGGCTACGACAGTATCCGCAGCCTGTTTAAAGATGTGCCTGCCGAAGTTTACCTTGATAAGCCGCTGAACCTGCCCCAAGGCATGAGCGAACTGGAAGTGCGTGGCAAAATGCAGGAACTAGCCGGCAAAAATACCGTGTTCGGCACAATTTTGCGCGGCGCAGGCGCTTATGACCACTACATTCCTTCCATTGTTAAATACATTACCTCCAAAGAGGAGTTTGTAACCAGCTACACGCCGTACCAGGCAGAAATGAGCCAGGGCATTTTGCAGTCCATCTTTGAATATCAGACGATGATTTGCGATTTGACCGGCATGGACACTGCCAATGCTTCCGTGTATGACGGTGCTTCTGCCGCTGCCGAAGCCGCTGCCATGTGCCGCGACCGCAAACGCAGCGTGGCGCTTGTAAGTGCTGCCGCTAACCCGGACGTTATTGCCACCATGCAGACTTACTGCTTTGGTGCCGGTACTGAACTGCGCCTTGTGCCAGCTAAAGAGGGCAGAACCGACCTTGACGCGTTAAAAGCCATGCTTACGCCTGATGTTTGCTGCGTTTATGTGCAGCAGCCCAATTTTTACGGTCAGTTTGAAGAAGCAGAAAAGATTGCTGAACTTACCCACGCAGGCGGTGCCAAATACATTATGGGCGTAAACCCCATTGCTCTTGCCATTATGAAAACCCCGGCCGAATGCGGCGCAGACATTGCCGTTGGCGAAGGGCAGCCTTTGGGTTTGCCGCTGGGCTTCGGCGGGCCGTACCTTGGCTTTATGGCAGCAACCGGCGCTATGATGCGCAAGCTGCCGGGCCGCATTGTTGGCGAAACTGTTGATGCTGACGGCAACCGCGCCTATGTTTTAACTTTGCAGGCGCGCGAGCAGCACATCCGCCGCGAAAAAGCCAGCAGCAACATCTGCTCCAACGAGGCGCTGTGCGCTTTAACAGCTTCCGTTTATCTGGCAGCGGTAGGGCCGCAGGGCTTAAAGCAGGCGGCAACGCTGTGCCTTTCCAAAGCGCACTATCTGGCGCAGGAGCTTACCAAAATCGAAGGCGTAAACCTTGTTTACGGCGGCGAATTTTTCCACGAATTTGTTACCACTCTGCCTAAGCAGGAGGAAGTGCTGGCCGCACTTGCCAAAGAGGGCATTCTCGGCGGGCTGCCGGTTAAAGAGGGCGTGCTGTGGTGCGTAACCGAAAAAGCTACCAAAGAAGCACTTGATAAGGCGGTTGCCATTGTGAAGGAGGTGTGCGCATAATGGAATTGTTGTTTGAAAAAAGCACTCCCGGGCATGGCTGCGATATTTTTCCGGCCTGCGATGTGCCTGTAACTTCACTGCCGGAGGCTTTGGCGCGCAAGAGCGCTTTGCCGCTGCCGGAACTTTCCGAAACGGAAATCAGCCGCCATTATACCGCGCTTGCAAACCGCGCGCACGGTGTAAACAACGGCTTTTACCCGCTGGGCAGCTGCACTATGAAATACAATCCGCGCATTAACGACGAGATGGCAAACCAGGCAGGTTTTGCCGCCGTTCACCCGCTGCAGCCCAAAGAAACCGTACAGGGCTGCACGGAAGCACTGGAACTTTTAGATAAATACCTGTGCGAAATTACCGGCATGGATAAGATGGACTTTCAGCCGGCAGCAGGCGCACACGGCGAATTTACCGGGCTTTTGCTGATAAAGAAATATCACGAAGCTGGCGGCGATACCAAACGCACCAAAATTATCGTTCCGGACAGCGCGCACGGCACTAACCCGGCCAGCGCTGCCATGGCGGGCTTTACCACAGTTAACGTGCCCTCCAATGCGGATGGCTGCGTAGACCTTGACGCACTGCGCGCCGCTGTTGACGATACCACCGCCGGTTTAATGCTGACGAACCCGAATACCGTCGGCCTGTTTGACAGCAATATTCTGGAAATTACCAATATCATCCATGAAGCGGGCGGCCTGTGCTATTACGACGGCGCTAACTTAAACGCCGTTATGGGCATTGCGCGCCCCGGCGATATGGGCTTTGATGTTGTGCATCTTAATCTGCATAAAACCTTCTCCACTCCGCACGGCGGCGGCGGCCCGGGCGCAGGCCCTGTCGGTTGCAAAGCCCTGCTTGAGAAGTTCCTGCCAAAATCCGCACTGGGCGACGGTGCAGGCGAGGGGCATTTGCAGATGCGCGCGTTTTACGGCAACTTCCTTGTTTGCATGAGGGCGCTGACCTATGTGCTGACCCTCGGCGCGGAAGGCGTGCGTGAAGCCAGTGAAACGGCAGTGCTGAATGCCAACTACATGATGCACAAATTAAAAGATACTTACGATATGGCTTATGACCATACCTGTATGCACGAATTTGTTATGAGCCTGGAGGAACTTAAAAAAGCCACCGGCGTAACAGCGCTTGATGTTGCCAAGTCACTGATTGACCGCGGCATTCACCCGCCGACGATGTACTTCCCGCTGATTGTACACGAAGCGCTGATGCTGGAGCCGACCGAAACCGAAGCGCGCAGGACGCTGGACGAAGCAGTGCAGGCACTTTTGGAGCTGCACGAGCTGGCGCATACCAACGCGGAATATATGCATAACGCTCCGCACCATGCGCAGATTAAGCGCCCGGACGAAGTGCAGGCGGCACGCAAACCTGTTTTAAAATATGTACACAGATAAGGTTCCGGTTTCCTGTTATATTACCGGCTGCACCGAACCTTACCGCAACCTTGCCGTGGAGCGTTACCTTTTGGAACACACCCCGGAGGGCAGCGTAACGCTGTATTTGTGGCAGAACAAAAATACGGTGGTCATCGGGCGCAACCAAAATCCATGGGCCGAGTGCAATATGGCGCTGCTTCGCAGGGACGACGGGCATCTGGTCCGCCGTCTTTCCGGCGGCGGTGCCGTGTATCACGACAGCGGCAATTTAAACTTTACTTTTTTAACGGACGCACGCACTTACAATCTTGCGCGCCAGTTGGAGGTTATTACCGGCGCGCTTAAAAGCCTCGGCATTAATGCCGAAAAAAGCGGGCGCAACGATATTTTAGTGGACGGGCGCAAGGTATCGGGCAACGCCTTTTATACCAGCGGCGGCAAAAAGTACCACCACGGCACGCTTTTAATAGACGTTAAAACGGACGAAATGGCAAAGTACCTTACCGTGTCGCCGCTCAAATTACAGGCTAAAGGCGTAAGCTCCGTTAAAAGCCGCGTGCTGAACTTAAAAGAAGTTTGCCCTTCTTTAACCGTGCCGGTGCTGCAAAACGCGCTTGTACGTTCTTTTGCGGAAATTTACGGCAGCGAGCCGCAGCATTTAAGTGAAGCGGATTTTGACGCGGCGGAAGTTGCACGCTACGAAGCTGAGTTTAAAAGCGATGCTTTTCGACTCGGTACGCGCCTGCCGTTTACCTGGCAGGCAGAAGCACGCTTTGAATGGGGCAGCTTTACGCTGGCATGCCGAGTTGACGGCGGCAAAGTGCAGGAGGCGGAGGTTTACACCGACGCTATGGACTGGGAGGCGCTTGCCGGTGCAGGGCAGTTTTTTAAAGGCTGCGCATTTTCGCCGGAGGCACTGGCACAGGCAGCACAAAAAATTTCCGGGCAGGCAGGAAACGACATCAGTAAATTTTTAGCACAACTTACAATATAGAAAGGCATACAACCATGCAATACGATTTAATTGTTATCGGCGCAGGGCCGGGCGGCTATGTGGCGGCTATCCGTGCGGCGCAGCTGGGGCTGAAAACTGCCGTTGCGGAACGTGCGGAAGTTGGCGGCACCTGCCTGAACCGCGGCTGCATACCTACCAAAACCTTAATGCACAGCGCCAATTTGTACCGCGAAATCGGCGAAGCCGGTAAAATGGGCGTTAACGTAACCGGCGCAGAGGCAGATTTTAAAGGCATGCACGCACGCAAAACACAGGTAGTGGAACAGCTCCGCGGCGGCGTGGCGCAGCTTTTAAAGGGCAACGGCATTGCTGTGCTTGAAGGTGAGGCGGCTTTTGCTTCGCCGGAAAGCATTACCGTCAGCGGCGAAACCTATACCGCCAGAAACTTTATTATCGCCACCGGCAGCAAACCGGCAGTACCGCCCATTCCCGGTGCGGATTTGCCTAATGTTGTTACCAGCGACGAAATGCTTGACACCGACAGCTGCGATTATAAGGAGCTGGTAATTATCGGCGGCGGCGTTATCGGCGTGGAAATGGCGGGCGTTTATAACGGCATAGGCCGCAAAGTTACCATTATTGAAGCACTGGAGAGGATTTTAGCGAATATGGACCGTGAAATTTCGCAGAACCTTTCCATGATACTGAAAAAACGCGGCGTTGCGGTTAACACCGGCGCCATGGTAACCGGCATTACGCAAGAAGGCGGCCGCCTGACCTGCACCTTTGAGCGCAAGGGTAAAACCGAAAGCGTTAGCGCCGACGGCGTACTGATTTGCGTAGGGCGCCGTGCCGTTACCGAAGGGCTGAACCTTGAAGCTGCGGGCGTGGAAACCGAACGCGGGCGCGTAAAAGTAGGCGAGGACTATAAAACCAACGTGCCGCACATTTACGCCATTGGTGACGTTACCGGTGGCATTCAGCTGGCGCATGCAGCCGAAGCGCAGGGCATTGCCTGCGTGGAAGGCATCTGCGGGCTTGCGCCGACGGTTGACGCAAACCTTGTGCCTTCGTGCGTATATACTTCGCCCGAAATTGCCACGGTTGGCATTACGGCAGACGAAGCCAAAGCACAGGGACGCGCCGTTATTACCGGCAAATACGTTATGAGCGGCAACGGCAAATCCATTATCGAAAACGAGGACCGCGGCTTTATTAAGCTGGTGTTTGACGCAGAAACGGAAAAACTTATCGGCGCGCAGCTGATGTGCGGGCGTGCCACCGATATGATTGGCGAAATGGTTACGGCAGTAAGCGCAGGGCTGACCAAAGCGCAGCTGGCAATGGCGCTGCACCCGCACCCAACCTTCTGCGAAGGCATTACCGAAGCGGTACACGCCGCAGACGGCCACAGCATACACACCATGCCTCCGCGCAGGCGGTAAATAATGATATAAAAAACAGCAGGTTATGAGCCTGCTGTTTTTGTGTTTATGCCGTTGTTTTATTGCTCAAAAAATGAAAGCCGCAGTTTGTAGTGGTAAGGCCGTGATGTTCTATCTGCCAGTAAAATTTCATTTGGTATTTCTTTAATTCTGGCGTCTATTGTCCGTTTTGATAATTTAAGTGTTTGTACTATCTCCTGTGATGTCGCGCCCATATCAGAAAATACCGCAGCTTGTAAAAGTATATTATATACTCTTTTTGTTGTTTTATCTTCATTTTTTAACATCTCATCTAATTTTTGGTTTAATGATGAGAACAATTCATATTTTTCAAAAAGCAGTTTATAGGTACTTGTAATGGCAGACGCAATAAATTCTAATGACCAGATTATAAAATGTGTTAAATCGCCGCAGTTTATTTGCGAGTTTGTATTTTCAAATAATTTATAATAGTCATTTTTATGCTGCTTTATTAAAACAGATAGGCGCAGTGCGATTGTAGGATGCAGATTTTTAGATAAAAAATAGGATGTTATAAATCTGGACATACGCCCATTGCCATCGTAAAACGGATGAATATAGCCAAATAGATAATGAAAAACAGCAATTCTGATAAAAATGGAAACAGAATCATCATGTAAAAATTGCAGCGCTTTTGTCATATAATCTATAATTTTACTTTCAGGATACACACCGCGGTGAATGGTTTTTTGTGTACCACTGACAATATCGACACTGTTTTTTCTGAAAATGTTTCCATCCGGAATGTCTGACGTGTTGTTCCTTTTAATCTCGTCCAAGATAAAATCATCATATAAATTTCTTATATCTGCGCAGGTTTTAAGTTTAATATTTTCGTCATTGATAATTTTATTATATTTATTAACTATGCCCCAAAGGCGAACATCAGGGTTATATTTGCCTTGGGCGAATATTGCCTCACGTATTTCCTGACGGGTACTTCTTACGCCTTCAATTTCGTTTGTAGATTGTATTTCTTCAATCATGCAGGATTTTAAAAACTGATCGATACCTGCACCGGGAAGCAGATTGAATAACTTCTGAAGTCTGAGAAAATCAAACATAATTTTATTCTGTAAAGTTACAATGTATTCAGTGTGGCAGTAAAAAAGCTGAAATTCTTTTTCTCTGTTAAATTCTTTGATGCTAATATCAAGATGCTTGGCGAAAAGATTGTTAAAACGCTTCTGATATTCCGGAAACCATTCATTATTTTGTTTATAGTATATTTCATATAAAGGTATGTAAGCCATATTATCAAATCCTTTAAACAAAATTGCAAATCAATGTAAATCTGCAATATAAAAATAATGAGACTGCAAAAATGGCATTTTTTGCAATCTCATTATACCGTACTTTGCAAAATTTGGCAATTTTGCAATTTCGTTTTCGGGTTTTATCTGAACGTATTACATAATTCATTGTCAAATACAAAACTTGCAGAGTGCAAATGCCTTCTGCAAGTTTTTATTTATATTAAGTTTTGTATTCAATTTTCACTGCATTTGTTTGATAATCTGCATAATTTCTTCAACGCCTGGCACATTGCCGCCTGCCACAACTTTGCCGTCGATAACAAGCGCCGGTAAAGTCATTACACCGTAGGCCATAATGCGGCGCAGTTCGCTCACGCGTTCAAATTTTGCAGGGCATTTTAACTTTTTAGCGGCCACGGCAGCATTCTGGAACAATACCTCCACCTGTTTTGTCATTGGCCCTAAAACTTTAATTTGCATATCATCTCACCTTCGTTTCTGTATTTGCTGCACCTTTATCATAACAAAAGGCTTTGGCTAAAGTAAGTACAAACGGTGAACTATTTGCAAATTTTATCGCATTCAAAATAATATATATTTTTATTTAGCGCTTTGGGTAGCTTTTATCCTTCCAATACCACCATTTCAGCTTTTCGGGGTCCGGGTTTTCGGTGTCGGCATAATACACTGCCATGCGGAAAACGTATAGCTGACATAAATCCTCCTGGCGTCCTTTAAATTCGCAGTCCAGGCGGTAAAGCTCTTCCGGGTCTTTGCCTTTTAAATCGGCAATGCGGCTGATGCCGATATTTAATAAATCCTGTTCTATGTTTGGGCCGATAAATGGTATTTTGCGCAGTTCGCTTTTGTTTTTATTCATCTTTTACCACTTCAACCTTAAAAACGTTAATGGTATCAACATCGGGGCAGCAAAATACTGCCGTGCCGGGTTCTGCTCCGGGAATTGAACCGCCGTAGCGCAGAATGTCGATATAGGGAAAGGCAACATGCATTGCCATGGGGCACAGTTTGCCGCGCTCCGTGTCAAAATCAAAGCTGTCGCCTGGTTTATGCCCGCGGTGGCAGCCGCAGGGGCCTTTGCGTCCGATAACGGTTATTTTAATTTTCGGTTTCTGCATTGGTGCCGCCTCCGTAATTTTTTATAACAGCCGCAGCCCAGTTTAAAAGCAGCCCGGAATAAGCGCTGAATTCCGCGGGGCTGATTTTTGTTTTAGACTGCGCCGGGCAGGTGAGTATTTTTAAATCCTCGCCCTGCAATTTATTGGCGATGTCTTTTCTTTTGGCAATATAAGTGCCGGTTTCAAGGTAATATTTTGCCTGCAATGCAAAAAAGGCCGATTTGTATGTAAAGCGTTTTTAAAACTTCCGCGCTTTCTTCATGCACAAAATTGTGTACGCAGGCGTGGTAAATATTGCATGCCGCCGTGTGCAGCGCACGTTTGGCGTCAGCTTCGCCTGTTAAAAAAGCAATAAACTCCAAATCGCCGTAAAGGGCTTTGGTATCGCGGCAAAACTGGAACAAGTCTGCCTTGTTCCACGCTTTCAGTTCTTCGGTGCCGTTTACAAAGCCGCATATTTTTGTGCGTTCTTCCAAATTGGCAATGGCGCTTTTGTAAAGGGCTAAGTCATCAAGCGTAAGGCTGTTTAAAATTAAAACAACGTCAATGTCGCTGCCTTCGTGCGCTTCGCCGCGCGCATAACTGCCTTGCAGGCCGATGAACACAATCCTTGCGCCAAACGCCGCGTCTACGGCTTCTATGTATTTATCAAGCCAGCGGTCTAAATCAAACATTGCCTGCTCCGTTTCTGCCGCTTTTTTGCGGCTTTTTCAGTATGTAAATAAGGTGCGGCATTTCTTTGCCTTTGTAGGTTTTTACAAAACTGCCGCATATTTCCATGCCAAGCCTTTCCGCCACGCGGCGGGATTTTTTATTTTCCGGGCGGATTTCCGCGATAACTTCTTCTGCACCAAGCGCGCCGAAAGCATAATTAACGCTTGCCTGCGCTGCTTCCGTAGCGTAGCCCTTGCCCCAGCAGGCTTTGTTAAAAATATAGGCCACGCCCATGCGGCGCTCGCCGTTAATGGTTTCTATAAGCGGCCCGCACACGCCCAAAAATTTGCCGCTGCATTTTTCGGTTACGGCGTAAAAGCTAAAGCCGTCCGCCTTGTAGCGGCGCAGGTTTTCAGTAAGCCACGCCGTGACTTCCGCATCCGTAAACGGCGCTTCCCAGGCATACATTACTTCCTTATCCTGCAAAAAGGTTTTCAGTTCGGCTTCATCGCCAGGTGTAAGTTCGCGCAGGTAAAGGCGTTCGGTTTTTATTTTGGCGTTTGCCTGTGTCGCTATTTTAGCAACTATTGCTTTATCTGCCGGGCAAAAGTCATAGGCGGTTACGTTTTGGGGCAGCACCCATGCCAGTTCGCTGTGCTCCAGGCGCTGCGGCTCGTCCTGCGTGGTGCAGTTAAAAAGCGTTAAGTGTATCGTAATATCGGGGTAGGTGTGCGTTACTTCATAATAAACGCTGCCGGGCACAACGGTTATGCCAAGTTCTTCGCGGCATTCGCGCACCAGCGCCTGCTGTTTTGTTTCGCCTGCTTCCACCTTGCCGCCGGGAAACTCCCATAACAGCGCCCGTGCCTTGTTTGCCGGGCGGCGGCAGATTAAAATTTTATCCTCGCGCCATATCAGCGCAGCCACAACCTGTGTTATTTTCATAAAATATACCTTGCTTTCTTAAACAAACGGCAGAATAAGCCGCTTCTGCCCTAATATTAACATAAGTAAAAGTGCGCGGCAATAAAATTTGCCGTTTTAAAAGCTATGATGTATAATAAGAAAAGAGAGATAATCTGATGTTGGTGCGTCAGTCCTCTCCTCGAATATTTTCAGTATTGAAAGAAAGGCTGTCCGCGACCGTTGGGACGGCCTTATTTCATTTCCGCGTTATTAACGCCGGGCAGAAATAATGGTAGCTACCAGAATACCGAAAGCTACCATTAAAGATAACGTTTCATAGGTACTCACTGGTTCACCACCTCCCTTTTAAGGGAGAGAAGCCGACCATCAGATTATCTCACGAAGGGTATTATACCATAAATACAACTTACATAAAAGCAAACAGCCGGTAAAGAAAATACCGGCTGTTTTTTAGTATAAGCATCAAAATTAAGTTACAGCGTTATCATCCACGTTATGATGATGGCGTTGGTAAAGTCAATTAAAAACGCGCCGACGAGCGAAACTATCATCCACGCTTTAGGGGAGAAGCCGTATTTGTCGGAAAGCGACTGCATGTTGGCAAGGCCGTTGGCAGTTGCGCCCATGGCAAAGCCAATACCGCCTACCGCAAGCATTACGGAGTCGTAATCCTTGCCGAACATTAAGAAGTATACGCCCCAGGCGAAGGCCACCATTAAAAGCGTCTGAATGATGAGAATAACAATCAGCGGCAGTGCCAGGTTAATAAGCTCGTACAGTTTAAGGCTGTTAATGGCCATGGTTACGTAAAGCACCAGCGAAATATCGGCAATGCAGTCCATGCCGACGCCTTCAATTTTGTACGCTTTGCTGAAGTCGCCGATGTTGCGGATAACGGCAGCGATAAGCATACTGCCGATATATACCGGCAGCGTAATAAACTGGCCGAGGTAGGTGCTTAAAATGCTGCCCAGCCCCATGGCGATAGCGACAAAGCCCAGCGCTTTTAAAATTTCCGCAGCAGCCGCCGGTGCGGGAATGAGGTTTTCGCCGGTAACGGTGGTTTCCGTTTCGTCAATTTCTTCCAGCGGAGCGTCCTCTTTGGCGGCTTTAGGGGTTTTGAGCTTATATTTTTTAATCAGCTTTTCGCCGAAAGGGCCGCCGATAATGAGCGCCGTTGCCATACCGAAGGTTGCGGCCGTAATGGCAACTGTTGTTGCGCCGGTAAGGCCGTAGTTCTGTTCAAAAAACGGGCCGAAGGCGGCGCTTGTGCCGAGCCCGCCCATCAGTGCCACGGCACCGGCAAGAATACCGTAGAATTTATCAATGCCCATCAGGCTGCAAACGCCCATGCCGATGGCGTTCTGCAAAATGCCGAGTATTGTTGAAGTGAACCAGAAGCCTACGAGAAGCAGGCCGCCTTTTTTAACAAGTTTTAAACTTGCCATCATGCCGATGGTGGTAAAAAAGCACAGCAACGCTACTTTTTGCAGCGTGTCGTCAAAGGTAAAATCGGCAATACCGTAAATTTTCAGCAGCGAAAATACCAGCGCAAAAGGCAGGCCGCCTATTACCGGCGCTGGAATGCTGAACCTTTGCAGGGCGGCGCTGTGGCTTTTTATCCACGTGCCGATGTAATAGCTGACTATGGCGAGCGCAACCGACTGCACCATATCAAGATGAATGGTTGTAATTTCCATATTATAACCTCCGGTTATTTATTAACAGATGTCTGCATTTTAGTGTGAGCCTTTCAATATCAGACTTGTATATTATAGGCTTTTTTTAATAAATTTACAATACTGTTTTTAATTTGCAAACTAATGTATAATAAACGCCGCTGCGGCAAATTTTCCGTCAGCGGATAATTTTTATTAAAAAACTGCGAAAAAACAAGATAACCAAAGTAAAAACTGAAAAATTACTGTTAAAAGAAGGCGCACGGGCTTGACAAAAACAAACTTTGCCGGGGCGTAAACAGATGGAACAAAAACTGTAAAGCACAAAATATTGTTGATAACCTCAAAAATAAAAACAATATCTTGTATTTGCTCGCTTTACTTCACCATCAAAATGTGGTATTATTGAAAGGCAAACTGCACTGAAATTTATCAAATTATATTAATAAAACATAAACGGAAAGAGGGAGGACAATGAAGGTAATCAAGCGCGATGGCTCTACGGTTGACTTTGACCGCAGCAAAATAGTTGTAGCCATCCAGAAAGCCAACAATGCTGTTGATGAAAGTGAACGCATTGCCGAAGACAGAATTGAAAACATTGCACATTATGTAGAAAGCCGCAACCGTATGCGCCTTTTAGTAGAGGATATTCAGGATATGGTAGAGCATCAGCTGATGCAGGAGGGCAAATTCGACCTTGCCAAAGCCTATATCATTTACCGCTATACCCGTGCGCTGGTGCGCAAGGCAAACACTACGGACGAAAGCATTCTGTCTTTAATCCGCAACAGCAATAAAGACGTTATGGAAGAAAATTCCAACAAAAACGCCGTTATGGCTTCCACCCAGCGCGATTTGATTGCCGGCGAGGTTTCCAAAGACTTAACCCGCCGCATTATCCTGCCGGAAGAAATTTCCAAAGCGCATGACGAAGGCGCAATTCATTTCCATGATGCCGATTATTTCATTCAGCCTATTTTTAACTGCTGCCTGATTAATATCGGTGATATGCTGGACAACGGCACGGTTATGAACGGCAAGCTTATTGAAAGCCCCAAGAGCTTCCAGGTTGCCTGCACCGTTATGACGCAGATTATCGCCAGCGTTGCCAGCAGCCAGTACGGCGGTCAGTCGGTGGATATCCGCCATTTGGGCAAATATCTGCGCCGCAGCTATAATAAATTTAAAAAAGCCGTGCTTGACGAAGTAGGCGACAGCCTGCCTGCCGAAACGGTGGAACGCCTTGTGCAGGCGCGCTTAAAGAGCGAACTGCAAAGCGGCGTACAAACCATTCAGTACCAGATTAACACTTTAATGACTACTAACGGGCAATCGCCGTTTGTAACCATCTTCCTCAATTTGCAGGAAGATGACGAATATTTGAAAGAAAACGCCATGATTGTGGAAGAAATTCTGCGCCAGCGTTTGCAGGGCATTAAAAACGACAAGGGCGTTTATGTAACCCCTGCCTTCCCGAAACTGGTTTATGTTTTGGATGAACACAACTGCTTAAAAGGCGGCAAATACGATTATATTACCAGGCTTGCCGTTAAATGCAGCGCCAAACGCCTGTATCCGGATTACATTTCCGCCAAGAAAATGCGCGAAAACTACGAAGGCAATGTATTCTCGCCGATGGGCTGCCGCAGCTTCCTTGCTCCGTGGAAGGACGAAAACGGCAACTACAAATTTGAAGGCCGCTTCAATCAGGGTGTTGTTTCCATCAACCTGCCGCAGGTGGCAATTATTGCCAGGGGTGACGAGCAGAAGTTCTGGAAGCTGCTTGATGAAAGGCTTGAACTTTGCTACAAGGCTTTAATGTGCCGCCACAACGCGCTGATGGGCGTTAAGAGCGACGTAAGCCCCGTGCACTGGCAGTACGGCGCCATTGCCCGCCTGAAAAAAGGCGAAACCATTGATAAATACCTTGTTGGCGGTTACAGCAGCATTTCGCTCGGTTATATCGGCGTGTACGAAATGACCAAACTGATGAAGGGCGTAAGCCATACCGATCCCGTGGGCGAAGAATTTGCGCTGCGCGTAATGCGCTACCTGCGCGCCAAATGCGATAAATGGAAACAGCAGACCGGCATCGGCTTTGCACTGTACGGCACCCCGGCCGAAAGCCTGTGCTACCGTTTTGCCCGCATAGATAAAGAACGCTTCGGCACTATTGACGACGTTACCGATAAAGGCTACTACACCAATTCCTACCACGTTGACGTGCGCGAAAATATCGACGCTTTCAGCAAATTTGCCTTTGAAAGCCAGTTCCAGAAAATTTCCAGCGGCGGCGCCATCAGCTACGTGGAAATTCCGAATATGCGCCACAATACCGAAGCGCTGGAAGATGTAGTGCGCTTTATTTACGATAACATTCAGTACGCAGAGTTCAACACCAAGAGCGACTACTGCCATGTGTGCGGCTTCGACGGCGAAATTATCATCAATGACGATTTGGAATGGGAATGCCCTAACTGCGGCAACAAAGACCATAACCTGATGAACGTAACCCGCCGTACCTGCGGCTATCTGGGCGAAAACTTCTGGAACGTGGGCAAAACCAAAGAAATCAAATCCCGCGTTCTGCACCTGTAACGGAGGCCTGCCATGAACTACGCGGCAATTAAAACACATGATGTTGCCAACGGGCCGGGCGTGCGCGTATCGCTGTTTGTAAGCGGCTGCACGCATTACTGCAAAGGCTGCTTTAACCAGGAAGCCTGGGATTTTGATTACGGCCGGCCGTTTGACGCAGCGGCGGAAGAAGAAATTTTAAACGCCTTAAAGCCGCCGTATATTAAAGGCTTCAGCCTTTTGGGCGGCGAACCGTTTGAACCTGCCAACCAGAAAGCCCTTCTGCCCTTTATGCAGCGCCTGCGCAAAATGTACCCCAATAAAACTGTATGGTGCTACACCGGTTACGACCTTGAAAAAGACCTGTTAACCGGACGCCTGTGCGATTATGAAATTACGCGCGCCCTTTTGGACTGCATTGATATACTGGTGGACGGCGAATTTGTGGAAGCAAAAAAAGACCCCAACCTGCGCTTCCGCGGCAGCAGCAACCAGCGCGTTATCCGCCTTGCGGAAACCTTAAAAGAAGATAAAATAGTTTTGTGGGACGACAACGAAGGCTTGTTTGAACCAGGGAAATAATTGAATAGTTTGTACATAATATTTTGTGTGCTTATATAGTAAAAAAGCAGCAACCGCTGAAAGGTATATTGCCTTTTGCAGTTGCTGCTTTATTTATTTTTAAATTAAGGTTCGTAAATTTTGCTCGCTATTCGCTCACAAAATTTGCATAGCTTCGCTGGCACAATTATTAACTTCGCTTAGGCTCGTTACTAATTGGCGACTCAGCTAGAAAGTATACGTTGCCTGTACGTTAAAGCTGCCGCCCTGGCGTTCGCCGGTGTAGCCGCGCATATTAAGGTCAAAGCTCCACGGGCTGTCGGGCGTGGGCTGGTAGTTAAAGCCAATTTCTGCCATTACACTGCTTCCCTGCAAGCTCTGCGTATCTGCCCGCAGTCCCTGCGCCGTCATATCAGCGTCGCCGTTAAACTCGTACTCATAAGCAAGTCCATAATAAGTGCTGAACTTATTTTCCTTGTTGCTTGTAATTTGTGCGCCAACTCTTAATCTGTCACTGGTAATGCTGTCAAAATCAAATTTATCGCCTGCAATGGTAACGCTGTCGCCATCGGTATAGGTGTGGAAGAACTTACCGTATATATCGAGGTCGCTGCTGTCGCTCAGGCTGATGATTTTACCAACGCCAATGTGCGCGCCGTAGTAAGCACTTTCTGTTTCGTAGCCGTAACTGCCGTTAACATCACGCATGGCGTTATCGAGTTCGTTTTTAAGCATGCCTGCACGGAGGCTGGCTTCGGTATAAACGCCGTTTTTATTCTCGTACCTTGCCGCAATGCCGCCGCCGTTGTAAACCATACTGCCGTCACCGCGGAAGAATTCGTTATTAAAGCTGTTGTAAGTGCGGTAATTACCGCTGCCGTTTTCGTAGAATACGCCCCAGCTTAACTCGCTGCCGTTATCGAATTTATCCGCATTGCCTACGCCTACAATCGTACTCCAGCCGTTAATTTTAATATCGTCAGCAACATCATATTTACTACGGTTACCATGTACAGCGGCAAAGGTTTTAACGCCGTAGTTATCGTCACGGCTTATGGTATCCAGGCTGTCGCTGATTAAATCCGTGCCCTGATTTACGAACGCCGCGGAAGCCGCAAGGGTTTGGGCGGCACTTACTGCCTGACTGCTTAATTTTACGCTGTTAACATTAAATGTTACTTTTCCGTTCTCAACATTGGTACTGCCAAGCCCTTCGCGCGCAACGCCTGCGGTAAAGTTTTTATTTTTTTCACCGATGACTTCATTTGTTAAATCAATGTTGCTGTCGATAAGAGTCATTGATTCGCCAACTTTAATATTACTGCCGCCGGCAATGCTGTTAAGGTTAATTTTGGTATTGGTAAGGTCGTTTTCAAAACCTGCTGTAATTGTAAGCACGGTTTTACCATTTTGCCATTTGACATTGTTAAAGTTAATATCATTGAAGCTATTGACCAATTGCGTACTGCCGCTCCAGCCATCAATGATAAGGGTATTGCCGGTAGCGTTGGTTCCGTAACCGCCATACCCAAGCAGATTAGCATTTGTAATATCGGCAGAACCGCTGATGATGATATTGTTTTCATTAGCAGTGCCATGATCATATACATAGCCGCAGCAAATATTGCCTGTTACAGTACCGCCGCTGATATTAACAATATTATTATTAGCACTGCCGCTTTGTGAATAGCCGCCGTAAACCAAGGCAGAACGGTCGCTCGTACCTATAGTACCACCGCTTATATTAACAATATTGTATTCATCATTGCCATTTATTGTATGAGCACCGGAAATAACATTTGTGCTTCCCCCACCTATAGTACCGCTACTGATATTAATAGTATTGTATTCGGCATTGCCATCTATTGTATAGCCACCGTAAACGCGCCCTCTTACTATAGCCTTGTCACTGATATTAACAGTATTGTATTCGACATTGCCATTTTCTGAATAACCACCATAAACACTGGCTATTCCAGAACTGCCGCTGATAGTTACACCATCACTGATATTAACAGTATTATATTCAGCATTGCCATTTGTTGTATAGCCACCGTAAACATTGGCTATTCCCAAAAAATCATTGCCGCTGACGGTTGCATCGCCGCTGATAGTCACATTACCTCCGCTGGCAGCTTCATCGTAATTGTCGTTGCCAACGCCGTAAACATCGCCGTTAATTGTACCGCCGTTAATGGTGAAATTGTGACCATTGCCGTAAACATTATCATTGATTGTTTCGGTGCTGATAGTTGTGTTATCAGATGTAATATCATATGCCAGCATATTATGCGGTACAAATACGTTTACGGCACTTACTGCCAGTACAGCTGCTAAAATTTTATAAGTTAAACTTTTGCGCATAATAAAACCTCCTCCCATTTTTGTTACGGGAGGAGAGTTACGGAGAGAAATTACAGGTACGCAATTCTCCTCTCCTGCACAGACTATTTTGTTTGTTTTAATTATACCATTGACGGAGATGTTTGTATATAAAACAGATTGATTTGTGTAAAGGTTGAGGGCAATTTTACGTTAAAGGATTTTTTGGGTTAGAGGGGTTTGCGGCTTTGAATTTAGGTTATTATATTTTATTTACAATTTTACTCATATTACTTTTTGTAGGCCAAAAAGTAACCAAAAAGCCTTCGCTCCTCAAAAAACTTAACGGCTCAGTATCAAATCAGTTTGCCACTTGCAGCGCCTGCGGAACTCGTTTGCTGCGCAAACTCAAACATCCTCGGCTATTGCTGCAAGTGCCTTTTTATTTAAAGTTTTCGCCTGTTTTTTGAATGTCGCGGCTTCGCCCAAGTTCGTACTTTGGAAAATTTTTAATTAGATAGTATTGTTGCCGTGCTTGTCAAATAATGCAATATTGTACATTATATTTTTGAATATAGTCAGCACATTAAAAGTACAATACAGTACAAAATGCGGCATTGGGTTTTTAGCAATATTTAATAAGAGAAACGGCAAAAATAAGGCTGTTTGAGCGAAGCGAGTTCCGCAATTTTTGCCGTTTTTATACTAAATTATTGCGTAAAAAAGCCGCAGCCGCAAAACTTTCTTGGTTCGTTCTTTGGTTACAAAGAATGAACATGAATAATAAAGTAAATAAAAATTGATAACGTATAATCAAAGACGAAAACAAAATTAAAAGTAATATGAGTAAAAATGTAAATAAAAATATAACAACCTAATTACAAAGCCGCAACGTAAATAAAAAACAAATATAAATAAAAAACGCCGCTGTTAAGGCGGCGTTTAATCTGTACATCTGTACATCTGCACATTTGCATATCTGCGTAAGCAGGGTTATTTTATTTCCCTTCACCCGTTAAGCGGCGGATTACTTCGTGGTAGGCTTCTTCAACATTGCCCATGTCGCGGCGGAAACGGTCTTTATCCAGCTTTTCGTTGGTGTCCCAGTCCCACAGGCGGCTGGTGTCCGGAGTAATTTCGTCGGCAAGGATGATGTTGCCTTCGCTGTCGATGCCGTACTCGGTTTTAAAGTCAATCAGGCGTACTTTGCGCTGTGCAAGAAAGTCTTTTAATACGGCGTTGATTTTAAGCGCCATTTCGCGGATTTTTGCAATCTGTTCATCGGTTGCAAAACCAAAGGCTTCGCCGTAGTCGGGGCTGATCATCGGGTCGTCAAGTGCATCGCTTTTGTAGTAAAATTCTACCAGCGGGCGTTTAAGCACATAGCCTTCTTCAACGCCCATTTTTTTGGCAAGGCTGCCTGCGGCAATGTTGCGGCATACAACTTCAACCGGAATGATTTTTACTTTTTTGCAAAGCTGTTCGCGGTCGCTGAGTTTTTTAATAAAGTGGTGTTCAACGCCGTTTTTGCCGAGCAAATCGAAGAAGAAGCTGGTAATGGTATTGTTCATAATGCCCTTATCAACAATAGTGCCTTTTTTGGCGCCGTTTAAAGCGGTAGCGTCATCTTTATAATAGATAACTACTTCGTTGGGGTCGGCGGTGGCGAAAACTTTTTTGGCTTTGCCTTCGTATAACATTTCAGCCATGTGTTAAAACCTCTTTCTTTTATCAAGTAATGCCCGGCGTTTTTCCGGGCATCCTGGTTAACTTGTATTTTTGATGTAAATATTTTAGAACTTTTAAAAGTGCTTGTCAATTGTTTTTACAGAAATTTGTCTAATACATACGGCACAAAATCCACTAAATTTTCAGAAAATAAAAATATTTGCCTGAAGGCTTTACAAAATGTGTAAAGGGGGCTATAATTACAGCATAAGCAACAGCGAAGTTGCAGAAGCATTTAAACTTCGCTGTTGCTTTTTTTATTTTGTTTTTATTTTGAGGGGGACTAAAAAATGACGAGTGTTCCGAAACTTTTTGGCAGCGAGGTTTTTAACGAAACTGTTATGAAGGACCGCCTGCCAACCGCTACTTACAAGGCTTTTAAAAACGCGGTTTTAAAGGGCGAGCCTTTGGATTTGCCTATTGCCAATATCATTGCCAACGCTATGAAGGACTGGGCGCTGGAGCATGGCGCAACGCATTTTACGCACTGGTTCCAGCCGATGACGGGCATTACCGCCGAAAAGCACGAAAGCTTCATCACGCCTACGGCGGACGGACGCGTTATTATGGATTTTTCTGGCAAGGAACTGGTACAGGGCGAGCCTGATGCTTCGAGCTTTCCTTCCGGCGGGCTCCGTGCTACTTTTGAAGCGCGCGGCTATACTGCCTGGGACCCGACAAGCTATGCTTTTATTAAAGACGGCTGCCTGTATATCCCAACGGCGTTTTGTTCTTACACGGGCGATGTGCTTGACAAGAAAACTCCGCTTCTGCGCAGCATGTGCTGTGTAGACCGTGCGGCAAGGCGCATTTTAAAACTGTTTGGCGAAAGCACCGAAAAGGTTATTACAACGGTTGGGCCGGAGCAGGAATACTTTTTGGTAGATAAAGATATGTACGATAAACGCCGCGATTTGAAGTTTGCCGGCCGTACGCTGTTCGGCGCAATGCCGCCGAAAGGGCAGGAGCTTGAGGACCATTATTTCGGCATTATCAAACCACGCGTTAAGGCGTTTATGAAAGAGCTTGACGAAAAACTGTGGGAGCTCGGCGTGCTTGCCAAAACCGAGCACAACGAGGTTGCACCTGCCCAGCACGAGCTGGCGCCGATATTTGCAGGCACCAACATTGCAACCGACCATAACCAGCTTACCATGGAGCTGATGCAGAGCGTGGCACGCAAGCATAATCTGGTGTGCCTGCTGCACGAAAAACCTTTTGACGGCGTAAACGGCAGCGGCAAGCATAATAACTGGTCGCTGGGTACGGTTGAAGGTGAAAACCTGCTCGACCCTGGGGCAGAGCCGTATAAAAACCACCGTTTCCTGCTGTTTCTGGCAGCCGTTATTAAAGCGGTTGACGAATATCAGGACCTTCTGCGCATAAGCGTTGCCAGCGCAGGCAATGACCACCGCCTTGGCGCCAACGAAGCGCCGCCGGCGATAGTATCTATGTTTTTGGGCACCGAGCTTACCAATGTGCTGAAAGCCATTGAAGCAGGTGTTGAATATAAACCCGCAGACGAAGGCGAATTGAAGCTGAGCGGCAATGTGCTGCCTGCTTTGAAAAAAGACAATACGGACAGAAACCGTACTTCGCCGTTTGCATTTACCGGCAACAAGTTTGAGTTCCGCATGGTTGGTTCTGCCGCTTCCATTGCCGGGCCGAACGTTATTTTAAACGCCATTGTTGCCGAAGCTCTGGAAGAGTTTGCCGATAAATTAGAAGCAGCGGCCGATTTTGATGCCGCAGTGGTAGAACTCGTCAGAGAAACCGTAATCGCGCATAAACGCATCATCTTCAATGGTGACGGTTATACCGATGCATGGGTTGAAGAGGCCAAATCGAGGGGGCTGCTCAATCTCAAATCCACTCCTGAAGCACTGCCTTACATGGTTAAAGAGAAAAACATCAGCCTGTTTGTAAAACACGGCATCTTTACCGAAGCGGAAATCCGCAGCAGGCTGGAAATTTCGCTTGAAAATTACAGTAAGGCAATCCGCATTGAAGCGCTGGCAATGCTTGATATGCTGTTTAAAGACATTTTGCCCGCCGCAGCACTTTACACTGCCGATTTAACGGCGGCAGCAAAGAGCAAAAAAGAGCTTGGCATTGCAGGCAGCTTCGAAACGGAGCTTGCTTCCAAAATTGCAACGCTCAGCAGCCTGCTTTATACAGATGCAGAAAAATTAAAAGCAGGGCTTGGTGACGTTGTAAAAACATCTGCACAGGCAGAGGCAGATTATTACCATGACGTTATTTTAAAAGACATGGGCGCTTTGCGCGAAGCCGGCGACGAACTGGAAAAACTGATGGGCGGCAAATACCTGCCGTACCCGACTTACAGTGAATTGCTGTTTGGCGTATATTAAAAACAGAATTTGAGTTTTGCTGCACAACGGGGTGTATCTTAAAAGGTACACCCCGCTTTTGTTTTAGTTACAGAAAAGAGGGCTAATATGAGGGGATTAATACATGGTTTACTGGCAGCAGGCGTGCTTTTGGGCATTCCGGGCACGGTGCTTGCCGCAGAAGGAGCGCCGGCAGTTGATACCGGCGACACGGCGTGGGTATTGATAAGTGCTGCGCTTGTAATGCTGATGACACCGGGGCTGGCGTTTTTTTACGGCGGCATGGTGCGCAGCAAAAACGTACTGACAACAATTATGCAGAGCTTTTTTATAGTTGCAATGGTAAGCGTGCAGTGGGTGCTGTTCGGCTTCAGCCTTGCCTTCGGGCCGGATATTAACGGCGTTATCGGCAGCTTGAGCTGGGCAGGGCTTACTGATATGGCGCTCTTTGCCGCGCCTTACGAAGATTATTCCGCAACGGTGCCCCTGTTTGCCTTTGCGGCATTCCAGTGCATGTTTGCGGTAATTACGGCGGCGCTTATTACCGGCGCTTACGCCGAACGCTTTAAATTTGGCGCGTTTGTGCTGTTTACCTTTTTGTGGACTACGTTTTTGTACGACCCCATGGCGCACTGGGTATGGGGCGTTGGGGGCTGGCTGCGTGATTTGGGCGCGCTCGACTTTGCGGGCGGTACGGTTATCCATATTTTAAGCGGCGTCAGCGGTTTGGTAGCCTGCATTATGCTTGGCAAACGCAGCGGCAAGGGTGTTGTGCCCATGCTGCCGCACCATTTGCCGATGACTGTGCTGGGCGCAGCGCTTTTGTGGTTCGGCTGGTTCGGCTTTAACGCAGGCAGCGCGCTTGGCGCTAACGGCCTTGCAGCCGGTGCGTTTGTGGTAACGCAGGCAGCGGCGGCAGCGGCAACCTTATCGTGGGTTGGCGCAGAATGGTTTGTAAACGGGCATCCCACCATGCTTGGCGCAGCAAGCGGCTGCATTGCCGGGCTTGTTGCCATTACCCCGGCGGCAGGCTTTGTAACCGTTGTGCCGGCTGTTTTAATCGGGCTTATCGGCGGCGTGCTGTGCTTTGCGGCAGTGGCCATTGTTAAGGCAAAACTTGGGTACGACGACGCACTCGACGCATTCGGCGTACACGGCGTTGGCGGCACCTGGGGCGCACTGGCAACCGGGCTTTGGGCAACAAAAACCGCAAACTCCGCCGGTGCGGACGGGCTTTTTTACGGCAACGCGCACCAGCTGTATGTACAGGCGGTAACGGTAGGGGTTGCCATTGTGCTGGCCGTTGTTGGCACCTATATAATTTTAAAAATAGTGGGCGCAGTTACAACCCTGCGTGCTGATGCTGCCGAAGAAGAAAGCGGGCTTGACATTGTTGAACACGGCGAACGCGCTTACCGCCAGAGCATTATAAACGGCACGCCGCTTACTAACCTTGCCGTGCAGGAATCACCGGCCTTTGCCGCCAAACCGGCACCGGCAGGCAAATAATTTACGGAGGCAGTTATGAGACCGATTACCAAAATAGATATTATAACCAGAACTGAAAAACTGGACGAACTGAAAGTTGCTTTTGCGGAAATTGGCGTTACCGGCATGACGGTAAGCCAGGTGTTTGGCTGCGGTTTGCAGAAGGGGCATAAGGAAGTGTACCGCGGGCAGGCTTACGATATTAACCTTGTGCCGAAGGTTAAAATAGAAACCGTTGTCTGCGAGGTTCCGGTGGACGAAGTTTTGCGCGTAGCACAGAAAGTCCTTAAAACAGGTCAGCCCGGCGACGGCAAAATCTTTATTTACCCGCTGGCCAATGCAGTTAAAATCCGCACCGGCGAACAGGGCGAGGCAGCCATTATCGACGACCATAAATGAGCGCCGCTTAGTGCCGAGCCGCAGGCGATGGCAATAAGTGTGCCAGCGAAGCTATGCAAATTTCGCGATTGAATAAAGAGCGAAATTTACGGTGCTTAACATCGCCCAATATAAGCGAGCCTTTGGCGAAGCTTAGATTTTTAAATAATAACCAGCATAGACTGATAAACAGTAACGGCGGAGCTTATACAGATATAAAAACTCAGCACGCCGTTATATAAAAACCCCACAGTCATCACCTTTCATTGCACTGCGTGCCCAAAGCGCCGCAGTGCGCTTTTTTAGCTGAGTCGCCACTTAGTGCCAAGCGGCAGCGCAGGCAATAAGTGTGCCAGCGAAGCTATGCAAATTTTACGATTGAATAAAGAGTAAAATTTGTAATCCTAAATGAGTCGCCAAATATAAACGAGCCTTTGGCGCTTGGTGTTTTGGCAATAAAACTTTTAATATAGCTTACGCAGATTTACAGAGAGCAGTGCTGCTCTCTTTTTTTATTTTGTGCATGAAGGGGTGGAGTTTACTGCTTGCGGCACTATCTCAGTTTGGAGATAGTGCCTGTTTTGCGTGGGCATTTTTGGTTTTTACTGCTTACGTACGGTAGTACTTAGGGAACAAGGTAAATTATATATATAATCTTTGAATTACTTAAGAACAAGGTAAGAACGTAATACGGCAAAGAAAAGATAAAGAGAAAAAACAAGAAAAAAGAGAAAAGAAAAGAAACTCACCCATATAAACGGCAAAACAGGGGCAAAAATTAACCATGCGCAAAAAATTGCCAAAAAATTTTTACGGGCGGAAAAATAAAAAATTTTACAGGCAGGTAAATTTTTAAAGCATAAAATCCGTTTATATGGGTGTAAGGGCAAACGCAAAAAACAAACAGCCAAAGGAAAGGAGCATGCTAAAATGGCAGCAGCAAAAACAGTGTTATCTCAAACAATGTCTATCAACGTGGAGGACGGCTTCGATGGCGAAGGTACAGCGCAGACCAAGGCGCACACCTACTCGGGCATCAAAAAAGACGCGGGTGCTGATGAGCTTGTTAAAGCTGGTACGGCGCTGGGCAGCCTGATGGAAAACGAAGTTGTGAACATTGTTGTAACCGAAAAAGCAGAAGTGGCGGAAGCCGAGTAATTAACCGAAGGGAGATTGAAACATGGAAAATGTATTACAGCTTGTATTTTAAAAAGCCGACGGCAAACAGAAGGTGCTTAACGTAACCGACCCGCGCGAAAATGTTACGGCGGAAGAAGCGCGTACCGCCATGCAGAGCATTGTAGAAAGCGGCGTATTTAATGCCGACGGCAATGCACTTGCCGAAGTTGTGGAAGCGTGCGTGCGCACTACCGAAGTGAACGTGCTGAAATAAGGCGGCTAAGCGATGGACGCGGAACTTATTTTCAGCCAGCTGGCAAATTTCGGGTTTCCGGTAATGCTTTCGTGGTATTTATTAATACGCATGGAAAGCAAGCTGGATAAACTTACCGAAAGCATCAGCGCACTGACGGCAAATATTGCGCAAGGCGTAAATTAGCACGAAAAGCCGTGCAGGCTAAATGCTCATTCTTTCCGCCGCTGCAAAATGCTGCGGCTCCTCCGTTAACGGTCAGGCTTCGCAGCTGACCTTACGGAGTTTAAAACTAAAAATTTCAGCCGCTGCAGTTTTGCCTTTGCGCCGTAAATTATAAACATTTAGCCTGTTATATAACTTAAAACTTTATCGCTTGGCAATCTTTTATAAACACAAAACCAGCCTGATGCACAAATGCAAAAGGCTGGTTTTTCTTTTCCTTTTTATAATAGTTATAGTCATTGTAATTAGTTATTATATCTTTATTTACTTTATTATTCATGTTACTTTTTATGGGCTAAAAAGTAACCAAAAAGCCTTCGCTCCTCCAAAAATTATACGGATGACTGTATCAAATTCGTATAGCACTTGCTGCGCCTGCGGAACTCGTTTGCTTCGCAAACTCAAACAGTCCTCGGCAAACGCTGCAAGTGCCTTAATTATGGTTTGCCTATTTTTTCAATGTCGCGGCTTCGACCAAATTCGTAGTTTGATAATTCTTTTCTAAAATTTAACTTGTTGCCGCACTGCTAAAAATTTATTGAGTTCCGATTTCATTGCTGAAAAGTAAGGAATAATTAGTTTATCAGGTAATTTAATAGATAGAATGTCAGTATACAAATTTATGGCTGATGGATAGAATAATATTTTTTATTATCGTTTATTATGTATTTTCGTCTAATTAAAAAATTAAAAGTACGAGTTAAATGCAATCGCGGCATTAAAAATTTAGCGGCATTTACTAAAAAGCAATAAAAATTTCCCGGTGTTTGAGCGAAGCGAGTTCCGTGGAAATTTTTATTGGTTGCGGTGTGCTGCGTGCGGATTTTTTGCTTTAGCAACAAAATTCGTAAATTTTTGCCAGCCGCGTGACTTTTCTTGCTTCGTTCTTTTGGTCAGTCAAAAGAATGAAGATGAATAATAAAGTAAATATAAAATATTAAATGTACATGCAAAGGAGCAAAGCAAAATAAAAAGTAACATGAATAAAAAAGTAAATTAAGATATACTAACGTAAATACAAAGATAAAACGTAAATAAAAAATAAAAATATAAAACGAAAATAAAGGTAAGTAAAACAAAAAGGCACGCTTAACGCGCCCTTTTATTTTACTTATTCTGTTTCCTAATCTCCGTTACCGGCACGCCGCCGATGCCCCAGTTATCGGTGTCAACTTCGTCGATAACCACAACCGTGGTGGCGGTGTTTTTGTTCAGCACGCGGTGCAGAAGCTCCGTTGCTCCTTCGATAAGTTGTTTTTTCTGCTCCGGCGTTACGTTGCCTTCGCGGGTAATTTTAATGTTAACGTATGGCATGGGCGTCACTCCTTTTTGTTTTATTATAACACGGCAGTAAAAATTTTACTTGCTATTTAAAATCCGTTGTGCTATTATTTATCTGCATTCAGGTGCCTTAGGGCAGCATCCGCAGGAGCTGTACCATATAAAGGGCATTGATGCAAAACAAGGTCGGTAAAACGCTTGGACTTAATTGCCGGGACGTGACGGAATAGTGCATTTATGCGTATTTTGGCGTACTCTGCCCGGAGTGCGCTTTTTTTATGCTTCCGGTTAATCCTTGCAGAAAGGAGTTGTTATGGATTTATCTTTTGGCGTTGCAGGCCCGGGGCGCGTAGGCATGTCGCTGGCGAAAGCGTTTGCCGCTGCGGGGTTAAGCTGCGCCGGTATTTACGGCGGCACTCATGCCAAAGCAAGGGCGGCTGAACTTGGCGTGCGGCATTTTAATGAACCTTTGGGGCTTGTTGCCGCGGCAGATGTTATTTTTATCTGCGTGCCGGACAGGTTTATTAATGAGGCGGCAGAGAGCATGGCAAAGGCTGCTGCACAAGCCGGGCTTGATGTTTGCGGCAAGTATTTTTACCATGTGAGCGGCAGCGCCGGGCTTGATGAACTTGCTCCGCTTAAAGCGCTCGGTGCGGAAACAGGCAGCTTGCACCCGCTTCAGAGCTTTGCGTCGCCCGTAAAAAGCCTTGCGGGAATTGGCATGGCGGTGGACGGCAGCGCAAAGGCGCAGGAGCTTGGTTTTAAGCTGGCGCGCCTTTCAGGGGCGGCTGCCTTTAAAGTGCCGCAGAAGGAGCGGGCGCTGTATCACGCGGCGGCGTGCTTTTGCAGTAATTTTACGGTAACGGTTACGGCCCTTGCCGAAAAGCTGCTTTTACGCTGGACTGAGGACGAAGAAACCGCGCACAGGCTGCTTGTGCCGCTTTTAGCCGGTACGGCGGCAAATCTTGCTTCGGCAGAAAATGCGGGCGTGGCGTTAACCGGCCCGATATCGCGCGGGGACGCGGTTACGGTTGCCGGGCATTTAAAAGTTTTGCCGCAGGAGTTTGTGCCTGCCTACTGTGCGCTGGGGCTGGCAACGGTTAAGCTGGCACGCGAAAGCGGGCGCATTACAGAATCCGCAGCGGCGGAAATGACGGAATTATTTACGGAGGCAAATAAATGAAACAAATTACAACAGCTGCAATAAAGCAAATGAAACAAAACGGCGAGCCGGTAACCATGGTAACGGCGTACGACTACGCCATGGCCAAAAATGTGTGCGAGGCCGGTATTGAAATGATTTTGGTGGGCGATTCGCTTGGCAATGTGGTGCTGGGCTATAACAGCACGGTGCCGGTAACAATGGACGAGATGATTCACCATACCAAAGCCGTTATGCGCGCGGCGCAGGGCAGCGGCACAATGGTTGTGGGAGATATGCCTTTTATGAGCTATCAGGCAAGCGTGGTGGACGGCATGTACAACGCTGCCCGTTTTTTGAAGGAAACCGGCTGCGCGGCAGTAAAGCTTGAAGGCGGCGCGGAAGTGTGTGAACTGGTGCAGAAACTTACGCAGGCAGGCATACCGGTTGTGGGGCATATTGGGCTTACGCCGCAGTCGGTAAACCAGCTGGGCGGCTTTAAGGTGCAGGGTAAAAGCGCAGAGGCGGCGCAGAAACTTTTGGACGACGCCCGCGCACTGGAACAGGCAGGCGCATTTGCCATTGTGCTTGAATGTGTGCCCGAAGCACTGGCGGCAAAGGTTACGGAAAGCCTTAAAACGGCGGCAACTATCGGCATCGGCGCAGGCAAATACTGCGATGGGCAGGTGCTGGTATGCAACGACCTTTTAGGCTATACCGATGGTTTTTGCCCCAAATTTGTTAAGCGCTACGCCGATTTGCACAGCGAAATGACGGCGGCGTTTAAAGCCTACGCGGCAGATGTAAAAGCACGCAGTTTCCCTGCGGCGGAGCATACTTTTAAAATAGATGACGAAGTTTTGGAAAAACTGTACTGATGAAGGAGAACGCAAAATGAAACTTTGCAGAACAACCGCGGAACTCCGCGAAGAAATTGCGCTTGCCAAAGCGGCAGGCAAAACCATCGGCCTTGTGCCGACCATGGGCGCGCTGCACGAAGGGCACGCTTCGCTTATTAAAGCGGCGGCAATGGAAAACGAACTTGTTGTGGTAAGCGTGTTTGTAAACCCCACGCAGTTTGGGCCTAACGAAGATTTGGACGCTTACCCCCGCACGCTTGACGCCGACTGCAAACTGGCGGAAAGCTGCGGCGCGGACATTGTTTTTGCGCCCACGCCTGCCGAAATGTACCCCAGCGAGGATATGACCTGGGTAGAAGTTACCGGCGACATTACCAAAGTGCTGTGCGGGCGCACAAGGCCCATTCACTTCCGCGGCGTAACAACGGTTGTTGCCAAGCTGTTTAACCTGGCCCAGCCCGACCACGCTTATTTTGGGCAGAAGGACGCCCAGCAGGCAGAGGTTTTAAAACGCATGGTTAAAGATTTGTTCTTTAACGTAAAGCTGCGCATTATGCCCATTGTGCGCGAGGCGGACGGGCTTGCCAAATCTTCGCGCAACATATATTTATCAAAAAGCGAGCGTGCGGCTGCGGTAATTTTAAACAGCAGCCTCGAAACCGCCTCCATGCTTTTTAAAGCGGGAGAGCGCAGCAGCCAGAAACTGGTGGAGGGCGTTAAAAAACTTATCGGCGATGAGCCCATGGCACAGATTGACTACGTGGAAATATACGCTCTGCCGGGGCTTACGCCTGCGCCGGAGGTTTTAACCAAAGGGCAGTATCTTTTGGCGCTGGCCGTAAAATTTGGCACCACACGCCTTATTGACAACGTAATTTTGGAGGTAGAATAAATGCTTTACACGATAATGCACGGCAAAATTCACCGCGCAACGGTAACGGAAGCCAACCTTGAATATATGGGCAGCGTTACCATCGACAGCGAACTTATGGAAATGGCAGGCATTTTGCCGGGCGAGCGCGTGCAGATTGTAGACAACAACAACGGCGCGCGCCTTGAAACCTACACCATTGCGGGTGCACCGGGCAGCGGCGTAATTTGCCTTAACGGTGCGGCAGCACGCCTTGTGCAGCCGGGCGACAAGGTTATTATTATGGCTTACGCGCAGATGACGGAAGAAGAAGCGCGCCGCTGCGAGCCGAAGGTTGTAATGGTGGACGAAGCCAACAAACCGCTGAAAGTGCGCGGCACGGAGCTGGAAAGAGAAATTGGCTGACGGTGCTTTGCCATTAGCTAATAAAACAAGGAAATATATAGTAGAAAAATAAAACCCCAAACGGGCTGCAACGTGGGCAGTTTTAGTTAACTGCCTTGCGGTGCCGCCTGTTTTGTTTAAACTTTAAACCATGTTTTTATTAAAAATAATATAAAGTTTAAGTTAACGCTAAAATTAGATTGACAAAAAACTTAAAATTAAATATCTTATAAGTAAGAATTGTGCAAAATATTTTTCACATAAGTAAATCACCTTTGAAGATTGTTTTATTTTAATAATAAATTGCAGATTTTATTAATAGAAGTATTAAAATAAAATCATTGTTATATTAAAAATTTTAAAGCATCGCTTTAAAAGCGCAAAGGAAGTGGAAATGATGGCAAAGACAGTAGTCTTTATTGATTCTGAGGTTGGCATTGCTGATAAGAAAATTTATGACCTTGGAGCAATACGTGACGGCAATGTTTGTTTTCATTCTGCTTCGATAAATAATTTTTGCGATTTTATAAGCGGTGCTGATTTTTTGTGCGGGCATAATATAATTCATCATGACCTAAAATATATTGAAGCTGCTGCCGGAAGAAAGATAAGCAGCAAAGTAATAGATACGCTCTATCTTTCGCCGCTGCTTTTCCCGAAACGGCCGTATCACGCTTTATTAAAAGATGATAAATTACAGACAGATGAGTTAAACAATCCTTTAAATGACAGTAAAAAAGCACGGCAATTATTTTATGATGAGGTAAATGCTTTTATTGCCTTGTCATTAAAAATGAAGCAGATTTTTTATTGCCTGCTGCATGATGCAGTGGAATTTGAAGCTTTTTTTGAATATATAGATTTTTACTGTGCCGTTAATGACGCAGAAACTTTGATTAAGAGTGAATTTGCCGGGAAAATTTGTGAAAATGCAGACCTCAAAACGCTTATTGCAGGAAATAAAATAGAACTTGCATATGTGCTTGCGCTGATTTCTTCCGATGACTATCATTCTATAACTCCGTCATGGCTTATGCATAATTTCCCAAAAATTGAAAATGTAATTAAGTTATTGTGCAATACTCCATGTTCTGAAGGTTGTGGCTATTGCCAAAACAAACTCAACATTCATAAAAGTTTAAAAGAAATTTTTGGTTATGACAGTTTCAGAACTTATAATGGTGAACCGCTTCAAGAAATGGCGGCGCAGGCGGCTGTGGACGGTAAATCACTGTTGGCGGTGTTTCCTACCGGCGGCGGTAAGTCTATAACTTTTCAGCTTCCGGCACTTATGGCGGGCAAAGCTGTACATGGTTTAACTGTTGTTATATCGCCGCTGCTTTCTTTAATGAAAGACCAGGTTGATAATTTATATAATACCGGCGTACTTGAAGCCGTAAGCATTAACGGGCTGCTTTCACCGATAGAAAGAGCGGATGCCCTTGAACGTCTGGCTGACGGTTCAGTAAATATTTTATATATTGCGCCGGAATCTTTGCGTTCACGCACAATAGAAAAAATACTTCTTAAACGTAATATTGTCCGTTTTGTAATTGATGAAGCCCATTGCTTTTCTGCTTGGGGGCAGGATTTCAGGGTTGATTATTTATATATAGGCGAATTTATAAGTGAACTCCAGCGCCAGAAAGTTTCACAGATGCCCATACCTGTTTCCTGTTTTACAGCAACGGCAAAACCTAAAGTAATAAGTGATATTTGCGATTATTTTAAGAAAACTCTGGATTTGGACCTTGTTCTTTACGCATCATCGGCAACGCGTGAAAATTTACAGTATACGGTTTTATATAAAGAAACGGATGAAGAAAAATATAATGCTCTGCGCAGGCTTTTGGAACAAAAAAATTGCCCTAGCATAGTTTATGTTTCCAGAACAAGGCGTACAAGAGAATTGGCTGAGCGTCTTTCAAAAGACGGGTTTCCGGCATGCCCTTTTAACGGTAAGATGGACCCGGCTGATAAAATCGCCAATCAGGAAGCTTTTATAACTAATAAAATACAGGTAATTGTAGCAACGTCTGCTTTTGGCATGGGCGTTGACAAAAAAGACGTTAAACTCGTAGTTCATTATGACATATCAAGTTCACTGGAAGATTATGTTCAGGAAGCCGGCCGTGCCGGCCGCGACCCTTCCATGCAGGCAGATTGCTATGTTCTTTATAATGATAGTGATTTGGACAAGCATTTTATTTTGCTGAACCAGACCAAGCTCAGCATTAGTGAGATACAGCAGGTATGGAAAGCCATTAAGGATATGACAAAACTTCGCCCGCGCGTTTGCTGCTCGGCACTGGAAATTGCCCGGCAGGCAGGGTGGGATAATTCCGTTACTGATGTTGAAACAAGAGTAAAAACAGCAATTTCTGCGCTTGAAAATGCTGGTTATGTTAAACGCGGCAAAAATATGCCGCGCATATACGCAACAAGTATTTTGGCAAGTGATATGAATGAAGCTGCCAGGCGTATAGAAACTTCTCCGCTTTTTACAGAACCGCAGCGCTTAAATGCCAAACGCATAGTTAAGTCGCTTATTTCAAGCAGAAGCATTGCCAAAGCCGGTAACGACGATGCGGAATCGCGTGTCGATTATCTTGCCGATATTCTTGGTTTGACCAAAGAAGAAGTAATTACTGCCGTTAATTTAATGCGGCGTGAAGGCATTTTAGCCGATACGCTGGATATGTTTGCCTATATTTTGGCGACCGAAAAAGAAAACAGGGCTGTCAATTTGCTTGAACGTTTTGCAAAACTGGAATTATTTTTTGTGGAACAGCTAAAAGACGATGTGTGCGAATTTAACCTTAAAGAATTAAACGAACAGGCAGAGCAGCGGAGGCTGGCGGGGGCAAACGTAAAAAATTTCCGCACGCTTATTTATTACTATACAATTAAAAAGTACATTCAAAAAAATGAATGGAAAGCTGCACAGGCAGTACAAATACTGCCGCTTATCAGCGTTGAAAAATTAAAAGATAAAATTGATACCAGAATAGATATTTGCAGGTTTGTATTAAAAGAACTTTTTGCTAAAGCAGCAAAGCCTGTCTATGACGGTGAAGAAATGAAACCGGTAGAGTTTTCGCTTGTCGGTTTGTTTAATGCGTATAAAGAACATCAGCAAATGGACTTAACTGCTAAAGAAGTATCTCTGCATGATGTTGAGGACGCATTGCTGTACCTTTCAAAAATAGAAGCGTTAAGGCTTGAAGGCGGCTTTTTGGTTCTTTACAACAGTATGGAAATTGAACGCTGCATAATGGATAATAAAATAAAGTATAAAATTGCCGATTACCGTTATCTTGATGAATTTTACAAACAAAGAATTCAGCAGATTCATATTATAGGTGAATATGCCAATTTGATGGTGCGTGATTATAAATCTGCACTGCAATTTGTAAAAGATTATTTTCAGATAGATTTTCAGAAGTTCATTAAAAAATATTTTGCCGGTGAACGTGAAAATGAAATAAACCGTAATATTACGCCTAAAAAATACAGGCAGTTATTTTACGGTTTATCTGCTGTGCAGTCGCAAATTATTAATGATGCCGATTCTCCGTATATTGTTGTGGCAGCAGGTCCGGGCAGCGGCAAAACACGAGTTTTAGTGCATAAACTTGCTTCACTGATAATATTGGAATCCGTAAAATCGGAGCAGCTTTTAATGCTGACATTTTCAAGAGCTGCTGCTACGGAATTTAAAAAACGCCTTGTTGAATTAATAGGCAATGCAGCAAATTATGTGGAAATAAAAACTTTTCATTCATATTGTTTTGACCTTCTTGGAAAAATTGGCAGGCTTGAGGGCGCAGACAATATTGTAAAAAATGCCGTGGAATTAATCCGCAGCGGCGAAGTTGAACGAAGTAAAATCAGCAAAAGCGTGCTTGTAATTGATGAAGCGCAGGATATGGACGAAAATGAATTTAACCTGGTACGCGCTTTAATAGATAATAATGATAATATGCGCGTGATAGCGGTAGGCGATGACGACCAGAATATTTATGAATTCCGCGGTTCAAATTCCGAATATCTGAAATCTTTAATAAAAGATTATGGTGCTGTGAGATATGAAATGGTGGAAAATTACCGCAGTAAACCGGCAATTGTGGAACTTGGTAACGCTTTTGCGGCAACGATACATAACAGGATGAAAAATTCGCTTATTCATTCTGTGCAAAAAGAAAAAGGCAGAGTTGTTATTACGCATCATAGCGGCAGAAACATGGAAGAAGCCGTAGTGAAGCAGATTGCAGAAACACGCGGCAACGGCAGGTGCTGTGTGCTGACTAATACCAATGATGAAGCATTACAGCTTTTAGGAATGCTTCTGAAAAAGGGTATCAGGGCTAAACTTATACAATCAATTGATGGATTTTATCTTTATAATTTGGCGGAAATACGTTACTTTTTAAAACAAATAGAAAATGCTGCTCCGCATGCCGTTAAAATTTCTGACACGATTTGGGAAAAAGCGGCAGATAAGTTATTTAAAACTTATGCAGGCAGCAGTTGCCTTGAAATTTGCAGAAACCTGCTCCGTGATTTTGAAACGGTTAATCCGGATAAGTATTACAATGATTTGTTGGAGTTCATCAAAGAATCAAGTTATGAAGATTTTTATGATGACGAAACAGAAGCTGTGTATGTATCTACTATCCATAAAGCCAAAGGCAGAGAGTTTGATACTGTTTACATGATGCTTAACGGCAATAATGCTTCAACTGATGAAGAAAAGCGCATTTTGTACGTTGGCATGACAAGGGCTAAAAATGAACTGTATATTCATAGCAATACGAAATTATTTTCTGCATATAATTTACCTGATGTAGAGCATTGCTATGATAAAGTTATTTATAGTAAACCTTTGGAAATTTCATTGCAGATGACACATAAAGATGTGTTCCTTGATTATTTTAAGAATAAAAAGCAGTTTATTTTTAAACTCCGCAGCGGCAGTAAACTTTTAATTAACGGCATGTATCTCTGCGCGCAAATTGAGGGGAAAAATATGCCTGTTGTAAAATTTTCCAAAGCATTTTTTGAAAAAATACAAAATTTGCAGAAGAAAGGTTATATGCCTTATGTTGCTGAAGTTCGGTTTATAGTTGCATGGATGGGCAAAGAAGATACTGAAGAAACAGCAGTTATTTTGCCTGATATTTATTTAAAACGAAACAAATAAATAAAAACGCCTGTGTAATTAATATACAGGCGTTTTTGTTATTATTAAGCTATTTTTGAACAGATAAATTTGGTGTATTTACTGTATGGCTTTTGCCATTTAAAAGGTATAAATTACAAAATAAAATTACTGCTGTAAATACTGCAAGCAGTACCAGCGCATGGGCGGTGCCGGTTTGTGTGCCTGCTGCTCCGGCAGATGCGTTTTGCGCTGCTGCAACAATGCTGGCGCATATTGATGTGCCAAGGGCGCCGGAAAGCGGCTGCAGGGTATTAATTACGGCGTTGCCGGAGGCAGAATCATCTGCTGATAGGCAGCGGATAGCGCAGAGCGTAACGGTAGGTATCGAAGCAGCCTGCCCAAAGGCAAAGAAAGTGTACAGCACGGCAAATAAAGTGTTGCTGATATCGGGCGTAAGCCACGCCATGGCTGAAACAGAGCCTAACATTAAAATGCTGCCGCCTAAAACCGGCAGTGCGGCTCCGCAGCGGTCAAGCACACGCCCGGCTGATGGCGTTACCAAAATGCCAAGTATGCAGCCCGGCAGCAGCAGGCAGCCTGCGGTGAAAGCATCGGCGCCAAAAACAAGTTGGGCATAGTTGGGAATTAAAAAGCCAAGCCCGAGTACCGTAAAATAAATAAAAAACATAGCGGCAGCACCGCTGTTGAAACGGCTGCTGCGGAAAATTTTTACGTTTATTACAGGCGCAAGGCTTGTAAGCGAGCGGCGGTAAAATAAAGCAAGCAGCACAGCGCTTATAAGAAGCGGAACTGTTACCGCGGCACTTAACCAGCCTGCCTGTGTATGCGCTGTGGCTGTAATAAACAGTGCAAAACCAACAGCCATTAAAAGGTAATTGCTCCATTCAAAGCGTGTGTGTTTAAGCTGCGGATTTGCAGGTACGGTTAAAAGCCCGGCTATCAGCGAAAGCAGCAGCAAGGGCAGCATAAAAACAAAAATAAGCCGCCAGCCCCACACTGTTATAATAAGACCGCCTGCAAAAGGGCCCACTACCGGTGCCATGGCAGTTATCATGCAGGCAACGCCCATCATAAAGCCGGTTTTTTGAGCAGGTACTTCTTCAAGAACCAGGTTAAACATCAGCGGCAGGGATATGCCTGTGCCAAGCCCTTGTACTATGCGGCCGGTAAGCAGCAGGGCAAAGCTGGGGGCGGCGCAGCATAACACAGTGCCTGTTATAAAAAAGGCTTCTGCCGCTATAAAAAGCCGCTTATGGCTGAAATTATTTTTCAGCCAGCCGGATGCAGGCACAATTATGGCAAGCATCAGCAGATAACCTGTGGTAAGCCACTGCACGGCGGCAGTAGCAATGCCAAATTCACGCATTAGCGTCGGAAAGGTAATGTTCATGGCGGTTTCGGCAACTACTCCGGCAAAGGCCATAATACCGGCAGAAATTATTGCCGTTACAAGCTTGGGCGTTAATTGTTTTTGCATGTATGTCACCTCGAAAGTTATGTATAATAATTACCTAAAGTAACTATATTGGTAATTATATAGGCATTGACGTATATTGTCAATGCCTGCTGCAATTTAGGGTTTGGGCGGCTCGCTGTTTTTTAAAGCCGCATAAAAGCTGCGTATCGTTTTAGCGGAGCAGATAAGGTCATCGGGCTTAATGCCTGTTAACTGGCTGCTTACCCAGTTGTGGTAGCGTTTAACATAAAAATCGCAGCAGCTTTTACCTTTATTTGTAAGGGCAACGTAAGTAACACGCCCGTCGGTAGCGCTGCCGGCTTTTTGGGCATACCCTGCGGCGGCAAGCTCTGATACAAGCCGGGTAATGCTTGGGCGCGTTACGTGCAGCGCAGTGCTGATGTCGCTTATTTTAACCAGCCCGTTTTTTTCTTCAAGCTGGGAAATGGTGCCGATAATCTGTATATGGCGCGGTGTTAAACCCTGCGGCAGCGGCGGCAAAAGTTCCAGTATTTTTTTGGCTTCGCGGCAGCAGTCGAAAAAATCTTTAATTAAAGCGGTATCCATCAGAAACCCTCCGTAATTGTTTGTAAAAATTATATAACAAAAGGCGCTGCAAGGCAATTTGCGCCGCCGATTTAAACGCTGTATAATAATTTTCGGAGGGGATTTTATGCAGTACGAACTGGTGCGCAGCAACAGGCGCACTTTGGCAATAACAATAGACGGCAGCGGCAGGTGCGTGGTGCGCGCGCCCATGCGGATGCCTATGACGGAAATAAAAAAATTTATAGAAGAAAAGCGCAGCTGGATTGAAAACAAGCTGTGCGAAATAGAGTTAAAAACAGAGCTTGCCCCGCGCGAGCCGGAGTTTAAAGAAGGCGCCGAGTGGGTGATAGCAGGCAACAGCGTGCGCATTAAATTTATTGCAGGCGCTGCGAAGGACTATGCGCAGCTTGCGCCGGACGAATTTATTTGCAGCAAAAAACTGGGGCGCCCCGGGCTGATTAAGTTTTTGCGCGGCTTTGCCAGGGATTTGTTTTACTGGCGCGTTAATAAATATGCGCCGGTAATTGGAGTAAAGCCGCTGGGTGTAAAGGTATCGGAAGCACAGGCAAGATGGGGCTCGTGCAGTGCGCAGAACGTGCTGAATTTTTCGTGGCGGCTTATTTTTGCGCCGCCCGCGCTGATAGATTACGTGGTGGTACACGAACTGTGCCATATTGGCTGCATGAACCACAGCCCCGCCTTTTGGCAGAGAGTAGCGGCTGTAATGCCGGATTATAAACAGCGCAGGCAGTCATTAAAGCAGCATGGGTATTTGCTGAAGTGGTTCAGGTAAATTATCTTTTTTCTTTTTGTTTTCGTCTTTGTATATAGTTTTTATATTTTAATTTACTTTTCATTCATGTTACTTTCAACATTGTCTTTATCTTTGTATGTAGTTTTTATGCTTTAATTCACTTTTTATTCATGTTCATTCTTTTGATTGAGCAAAAGAACGAACCAAGAAAACTCACGCGACTAAAAAATTTTTAACGCGGTACGCCGAAAGCAATAAAATTTTCCACGGAACTCGCTTCGCTCAAACACCGGGAAAATTTTATTGCTTTTCAGTAAATACCGCTAAATTTTTAATGCCGCGATTTGCGTAAACCGTACTTTTTAACTTCTTAATTTAGTATATTCTGGCTTTGTATCGTCTTTTACTACTGTTTTTTATCAAAATATATGCAAATTACGCTATTATATTACTAAAAATCTATGATAACATTGCTTCTTTTTGAAAGAATTTATCAAAGCGTGAATTTGAGCGGAGCTGCGATATTCAAAATAAAGCACTGAAAAAGTACGGGTTACGGCAGGACGCGACTTTCCAAAAATAGGATGCTGACTTTTAATAAAAAGGCACTTGCGCAATAGCCGAGGACTGTTTGAGTTTGCGCAGCAAACGAGTTCCGCAGGCGCAGCAAGTGCTATACAAATTTAATACAGTCATCCGTATAATTTTTGGAGGAGCGAAGGCTTTTTGTTACTTTTTGGCCTACAAAAAGTAAGATGAATAATAAAATAAATTAAAACATAAAAACTACATACAAAGACGGAACGTAAATTAAAAGTAACATGAGTAAAAAAGTAAATAAAGAACATTGAACGTAAAATTAAAACCTAACCCAAAATCAAAAAAATATAAGTAAATTTAAACATAATTTTAAAAACCAAACGTAAAATTAAAAATAATAAAACTTCATAATATAAAAATCTTAAAATCACGCTTTAACTAAAATATAAAAAATGCTATAATTATACGTCAAGGAGTTTGTAAAATGTCTAAAAAGGTTTTGTTTGGTTTTGATTATACAAACAACGAATTTGTAAAAATAATTTTATATTTGTTTGTCGGCGGCAGCGCCGCGCTGATTGAGTGGGCGTTTTTTTACGTTTTCTCGGAGGCGGCGGGCATAAATTATCTGGCGTCGACGGCGTGCGCTTATTTTTTATCAACGTTGTACCATTATTTTATGTGCAACATTCTGGTGTTTACAAGCGGCGTGCGCTATGGCAAAGCCAAAGAAATAAGCCTTGTGTTTTTGGTAAGCGGCATGGGGCTTTTATTTAATCTTATATTAATGTATGTTTTTGTTGGGCTTTTTGCATTGCCGGGGCTGCTTTCAAAAATTGCCGCCACCTGCATTGTGGTGGTATGGAACTATCTGGCGCGCAAAAAGTGGATTTTTTAAGGTGTGATAAAAGTGGAAACCAACGGCGTTGAAATTAAAAATTTTAAAAAGGTTGTAATTATTTACAACCCTAACTCCGGCAAGCAGATTTTTGTGAGCATGCTTTCGAGAGTGCTCGATTTAAAGCGCCGCCTTACGGCGATTATCGGGCCGAACAGGGTGGAGCTTACGGAGCTGCGCGAGTTTAAAAAGCTGACGGACTGGGCCGATAAAATTAAGGAAGAAAAGTACGACTGGGTAATTGTAGCCGGCGGCGACGGTACTTTGCGCGCCATGATTGCCGAGCTTGACCGCAACGGCTATGTGCCGTACATCAGCGTGTTCCCCGCAGGCACGGTAAACCTTGTTGCCAAGGAGTTTGACATGCCTGCCGACCCGGTGCGCTGGATTCAGCGTGTGCGCAAAGGGCGCATTAAACCGGTGCGTATTGGCAAGGCCAACGGGCATATCTTTTTAACCGTTGCCGGTATCGGGTTCGATTCCAAAGTTGTGGACAGCGTATCAAGCCTCGAAAAGCGTTTCCTGTCCTCCTTTGCCTATGTTGTGCAAAGCGGCGAGCTGGTGCGCAAGGAGCTTTTATTGAGCAACTGGCGTTACAGGTTCCGCGTTAAGTTTGACGGCGACCCCGAATGGTATGAGGCTTCTTCCGTTATCATCGGCAAAAGCCGCTATTATGCGGGGCGTTACAGCCTGTTTAAGGGTGCTGCCATTACCAACGATTATTTTGACGTGGCACTGTTTACCGGCTGCAAGCGTGCGGACTTTTTAAAATATGCCGCCATGATTTTAATGGAATCGCTGGAGGGCGAGCAGGGCGTTATTGTTAAAAAGGCGCATACGCTTACCATTGAGTGCAATGTGGACGGCTTCCCGGCGGAACTGGACGGCGACGTGGTTACGGCAACGCCGCTTTTAATAGAGATGTATTCCCAAACGGTTAACTTTCTGGCGTAAGGCGGGGCGAAGATGAGAAAACGTTACTGGCTGCTTGTGTTTATGGTTATTGCTTTTGCGGCCGAATATTTTTTGTCGTGGAAATTTTACAGAAGCATAGTGCCTTTCCCGGAAATGGAGTTCTGGTATACCGCGGTAAGCAGCTTTTTGCGCGATGTGCTGCTTTTGGGCGTGGCAGGGCTTTTGTATCTGCGCCGCATGCGTATCCGCGACAGGGTGAAACGTTATTTTCCGGTAGTTGTAACCGGCGTTTTGTACCTTGGCGTAACGGCGTTTATGGTGCATCAGCTGCGGCTGGACGGCGGCGTTGTAACGGCGCTGGCAATACTTGCCGGGCTTAACAACAATATTTTTGCGGTGCTTGTAACTGCCATGTGCTACCACAAATGGGCAGGGCGCACCATGAAAACGGTGTATTTTGCCGTTTATTTTTTGTCGGCAGTTATTGTAATTTTTGACGCCTTTTATTTTTGGCAAACCAGCATGCACGTGCAGAGCGTGCTTTTTGCCAACCTTAATATATACGCTGTTAAGGGCGTGCTGGCCAGCATGGGCGCGCTTAAACTTGCGCTTATCGCCGCGGGGCTTATGCTGCTTGTGCTTTTGTTCCGCGTAAACAAGCCCACCAAAAAGAAACCTAATTTTGTATGGTCGCTGATGTGCGTAGCGGCGTTTTCGCTGGCGCTGAACATTGGCTACATGATGATGGGCAGCCTGAACGGTTATGTAATGAAGGAATACATGGGCATGTGGACGGAGGTTGAAAGCGAAAAAACGCGCGAAGCCTACCGCGATATGCTTACCGTGCCCGTAAACGTAAACTTTTTTGGCAAAATGCTGTTTAATACCGATAAAATCGTCAGCCGCAGCCATATTGAGCAGCGCCCGCTGACGGTGAAGGACGAGCAGGTTTTGCAGGAGCTGGGCATTATGCGCAAGAGCGAAGAAAAGGCGGAGCCTAAAGCAAGCTACGACCGTATTGTAATGCTGGTGCTGGAATCCGTACACCGCGATTACATGCACTATTACAACGAAAACATCCCGGCGGAGGCAACGCCCTACCTTGACAGCCTGCTTGAAAAATACCCGCACCTTGACCACTACTATTCTTCAGCAGTGCCTACAACGCAGGGGCTTAACGCCACCTTCCGCTCGCACTTAATTTATGACCCCGACCTGCCGGGCGAAGCGCAGCCTTCCATCTTCCGCAGCGTGCAGCAGGCAGGCTGGCGCGGCATATTTATGAACGCCAGCAGCCAGTATTACAACAACGAGCTGCACGAATACCCCACGCAGTTTGGCATGGAGGAATACTACGCCAAGGAATACCTTGAGGATGCAGGCTACACCGGCGCCAGCGGCTGGGGCTACCACAACGACGTTATGTACGCCGAAGCGCTGAACCTGCTTGAAAAAGGGCAGAAAAATAACGATAAAATGCTGCTTGTTGTTAAAACGCTGGATATGCACCAGCCGTATCCGTACTACGGCACTGCTTACGGCGATATGCCGGAAGGCGTGCGCGACAACAAATACGTTACCGTGCGCGGCATTTACTGGGTAAACCTCACCATTCAAAACTTCTTTAAAGAAGCGTCACGCCGCGGGCTGATGGATGACCGCACGCTGTTTGTAATAACCAGTGACCATAATCCGCACAGCGGCGGCGAATATATGGAACTTGTTACGGATGAACGCTCGCGCCGCAGCATTGCGCCGATACCCTTGATTTTTATAGGCAAAAATTTAGCGCCGTTTGCATTTTTAGACGAAGAACAGTACGCTTCGCAGATTGACCTTGCGCCAACGCTTTTGGCCTTGGGCGGCATTACGGTGCCTGAAGAATTTATGGGCCGTAACTTTTTGCAGTATGCACCCTTGCCGTACGCGCTGGGCTATTTTGGCGGCAAAGCGTATTATTACAACGAAGATTTTTCGTTTGAGGACAAAATGGACGAGCCGGAGCAGGACCGTTACTGCGACGCGCTTACCAATTATATTATTCATGAATATGCAGACCGCCATTTAAAATACGGCGGGCAGTAAAAATGCAATAACCCCTTGCAGTTTTTGCAGGGGGTTATTTATTGCCGTATGTAATTTGACAAGAAAATTAACTTTGGTATAATATAAGAAAGAGATAGCTGGTAATGGGTACACCGGCTCTCCCCTGATGAATTAAAAATTCGACGGAAGGCCGTGTAACCGCAAGGTTATGCGGCTTTTCTCATGCCGTTATTTGCGGAATGAAAGAATGAGTACTACTAAGGTTGCAAACATTACCGCAAACGATAACGCTTCAAACACTGTCATAGTATCACCACCACTCTTTTTGGAGTGGGAAAGCCGGGTCCAGCTATCTCATAAAAAAGATTATAACACAAAAACATATTTAATAAAAGCAAACAGCCGGTGAATTTTCACCGGCTGAAATTTTTTGCTGTGGTTTATGCTTGGGATTTGCGTGGTTTAAAAACTTTATTTAAAACGTATAAACTGCCTCAACGCCGCCGCGGAAGCCTTCGCGTTCGCCGGTAAAGCCTGCCAGGTTCAGCTCCAGGCTGAACGGCGAATTTTTGGAAGGCTTAAAGCTGATGCCGAGTTCTGCAACGCCGCTGCCGCCTGTTAAATCCTCATCGCCAAGCGCAAGGCCGTTGGTAAAGCCGCTTGCTTCACCGTCAAACTCGTATTCATAGCCAAGGCCTGCGTAATAACTTACAAAATCGCTTGCGGCATAGTTCCAGCGCCCGCCAATGCGCAAACGCAGCGAATCGGCATCGTCAAAGGTTAAATGCTCGCCGGTGCTTAAATCGGCACTGCCGCCTTCAAGGCGGGCCCACAAAAGTTTGCCGTACCAGTCAATACTGCTTTTTTCGTCAAGCTTTTGCACATAGCCAGCACCGATATGCGCTCCGTAATAAGTGCCGTCCGTGCTGTAGCTTGCTGCACGCCCGTAAGCGTCGCGCAAGCCGCTGTTAGTGTAATCCGTATCTGCATTGCCAACACGCCCGCTTGCTTCAAGGTAGCCGTGCCCGTTTTCGCTGCCGTTAAAATCCATACGCGCCAAAATGCCGCCGCCGGTGTAGTCCGTATCGCCTTCGCCATGCAGGCTTGTGCCGTTAATATTGGCATAAGTGTCGTAGCTGCCGTCGCCGTGTTCGGCAAAAACGCCGTAAGTAAGGCTGCCTGCGCCGGTGGTGCTGCGCCACGCCAAACCTGCCAGCATGTTGGTGCCGTCAACATCAACGGCGCCGTAATCAAGGCTGCTGCGGGTAAGGGCGGCAAAAACAGCGTGGTTGTTGTCAAGCTGCGCACTGCGGACGGCTGCTTCCATGCCCTCTCGGGCGATTAAATCGGCACCCTGCAAATTAAACGCCAAACCGCCCAGCATACCGCCGTTAATAGCGCTTGCTTCATCCGTCGCCAGTGCTTCGCCTAAAGTAGCAACCAGTTTACTTTCAGTATCGGGAATGGTAGTGACATTTGTTATAGGCTGCGCAATGGTAGAGCCTATGTCAATATTGTCAAAACCATCACCTTTTTGCAAACCGCTTGCATCAATAGTGCCGTCTGCTTCAATAAGGGTTAAGGTTTCCCCTTCATCAAAAACAGTTTTGCCTGTAAAACCAATGTCAAATTTGCTGTTGCTAATGTCTGCACTTCCTGTAACGCTTAACAGCGGATTGGTGTTATTACCATTGGCGATAAAGTACAGATTGCTGTTTAGTGCGCTTAAATCACCTTGATAAATTGCGGAATTGTCAGAGCCGTTATCGTAAACAGCGAGCTGGTTGCCATCCCAATCTTGGTCTGTATTGGCAATAAAAGTTGCACCGCTGAACAAAGTTAAGCCTTTTGAACTTGCGAGTGCGTAATTGGAAGCGTCAAGCGTGCCCTGTTCAACAACTGTTAAACCGGTGTAATCGTAAGTGCTGCCTGTAAGCGCTAACGTGCCTGCGCCTGTTTTGGTTAAATTGCCGGTACTGCTGCCGGTAAGGTTTTTGGCTAATGTTTTATCAGAAGTAATATCAAAAGTTACTCCGTTTTCGCCTAAAGCAATATTGTCATTATCCGTGGTGTAAGTGCGCCCAATAATATTATCCCAGTTATTATTTTTATTATTTTCGGTGTTATCGCTAATTACAGCACCGTCAATAGTAAGGCTGCCAACTGTGATGTCATTAATTTGGTTTCTGTTTGCATCAATAGTTTTAAAATCTCCATTACCGGTTAAAATCAGGTTATCAATATGGTTTTGCCCGGTTTTGGCAATAACAATATTGTTTTCACCGTTATTATTGCTGTTGCTGCTGTTATCTTCTACCGTTATTTTAACAGTATTATCAGCTATATTAAGCGTGCCAACATCAAAAGTTATATCGCCGTCATTTTTGGACAGCTCAATATCAATATCGTCGGTGGTTGTGTTGCCGCTTATGCTGTTTGCAGTAAAAGTAACACTGCCGCCTTTAAATGCGGTATCGCGTTTGTTATCACCGTTACTGCCGCTGGTTAATGTAATACTATTGGCAACAACATTTTCAAAAGTTAGCGTAGCGTCACCGCCGTTGCCGCCATTATTTGCACCATAATAATTTGGTGTATTAACATCGCCTCCGTTACCGCCTGTGGCAGTAATAGTATCGGCAACGACATTCTTAAAAGTTAAAGTAACATTGCCGCCGTTAGCGTCTCTAAAATATGGATTACCCTCTATTTCAAAATTGCCGCTGTTGCCGCCAGTTGCGTTAATATTGCCTGTAACAGTTTCGTTAAAAGTTAAAGTAACATTGCCGCCATTGCTGCCATTGTCGTCACCTAAAGCATTAAAATATGTGTTTCCACCGTACTTAGGGTCGCATATTGTAGAATCGCTGCTGCTGCCGCCTTTGGCGTTAATATCGCCTGTAACGGCTCTGTTAAAAGTTAAAGTAACATCTCCGCCGTCGCTGCCATTAAATTTGATATCAGCTTGGCCATATGTAATGTAGACATCAGTTATTGCATACTTGCCACCGTTGCCGCCGGTTGCGGTAATATCGCCTTTAACAGTTTCGTTAAAAATTAAAGTAACATCGCCGCCATTACCTTCACGAAACCAATTTACTTTAATAGAATGTCCAGATACATCGCTACCGTTGCCGCCGGTTGCGGTAATATCGCCTTTAACAGTATTATTAAAAATTAAAGTAACATCGCCGCCGTTGCCGCCATTAAATGTATGTGTATTATTCGGAAAATCAGCATTGCCACCGTTGCCGCCGGTTGCGGTAATATCGCCTTTAACAGTATCATTAAAATTTAAAGTAACATCGCCGCCGTTGCCGCCATTAAATGTACTATGCGAATCGGTTGTTCCAGAATAGCCGCCGTTACCTGCGCGAATTATAACAGCACCGTTAATAGCGTTTTCAATTTTTGATAGTGAAATGCTGCCACCATCGAGGGGGAGTGAATCGTTTTTTACAGGATTGCCGCCGTTGCCTGCGGTAACGGTAAAGGTGCCAATATCGCCTGTGGGTAAAGTGATATAGTTATCGTCATAGTTTATGCCACTTATTCTATCGGCGTTAAGTTGATAATAACCAAGCATTCCATTTTGTACACCGTGTTCAATCGTCACATCTTCCTCCGCAAAAGCGGGCGGGGCATAAATAAAGCCAAGGGCAAGGCTGCCTGCCAGTATGCTGAGCATTATTTTATGGTGCAAGTTTTTGCGCATAATAAAACCTCCTGCATCCAAAAACAAATGTTTATTGTTATTAAAATATTATATCATTTTATAAAGAAACTGTACATATCAATTTAATGCCGCAGGTAACGGCCGGTGAGTTTTATTTTAAAAAGGTTTGTAATATTATTTACAGCACAAAATGCAAATTAGTTACCAACAAATAATAATTTTGATTAAGCTGCTGTTTTATGATATAATTAAAACAGGCAGTAACAGATATTGTGTTTGTAAAGAAGGGGGCGGAAATTATGCTGTTTACTTTTGAGGACGCTTTACAGATTCACCATGCCAAATGTGAGAAGATTGAGGTTTATAAAATGGCAAACCCGGCGGAAGCATGGGCCGGTTTTGGCGTAACGGCTATTTGCCCTACTGATGATTTTTACAGTGATGATGAGCTGGTGGCTTTCGATTCTTTTGACCGCACGGCTTACGAAGAAAAAATCAGCAAAGGCCCTTCCGCCTTGCCGGACAAGGCTTTTCCGGTGCTTGTAATTGTAAGGGCAGAACGTGAAGGTTAAGTTAATATGGCATAATAAAAACTCCGCGGCTTTTGGCTGCGGAGTTTTGCTGTTGCGCTTCAAGTTATTCTGCTTTGGCGGCGTGGCCGTTTAAAAAGTAATCTACTATTATCGAGGTCAGTTCCGTGTTATCCATGGTGCTGTTTATTACGTGGAACACGCCGTTGGCAATGCCTGCAAACAGGTGGTAGGCGCCAAAAATTGCTTCGGATGTTAATTTGCGCGTCGGGTCGGGCACGGTAAATATCTGCTGCGAAGGGGTGTATTTTAAGTAGCCGCTTTCCTGCCCGTCCTGTAAAATTGCTGCCAGTACGTAAACTTCCTCCCACAAAATTTTGTAGTAGCGCAAAAGGCGTTCTTCTTCCTGCTTGGGCAGCGGGTCGCCGTAAAGGGAGGTTAATATCCAGTTGCCGTTTTCGTCAAAATCGGGGTGTATGCCCTGGTGCGCTGCGTTAAGCTCGTACCATACAATCAGCCACAGGCCTTTATTGGTGCGCAGAAATTTTAACATGCAGTTAAGGTAGGCCTGCAGCTTGCCGCGGATATCGGGCTGCTGTGCCGTTAAGGAATGCAGCTCATCCATTAAATGGCTGTGCTTTTCTTCTATCAGCGTGTAAAAAAGGTTGTCTTTATTGCCGAAGTATTTATAAAGCGTGCCTTTGCCGGTATCGGCCAGGGCAATTATTTCATCAAGCGTGGCTTTGGTGTAGCCGCGGCGCGAAAAAACATCTTCCGCGGCAATGAGAATACGTTCTTTTTTTGGCAGTGAAGCATCTATGGCAGTCATGGCGGCCTCCGTAAAACAATTTCATAATTAAAATATATTTATAAATTTATACCATTATATCATTTTTGGGCATTATGTGCAATTTGCACGGTTTATCCGAATATTTTGCGGGTATCATCCAAAAAATAAATTTGACTAATGAACTGTATCAATTATAATTATTATAGAGGTAGTATGTGCTTATTTGAGCATGAGAAATATTTTTAAAGAGGCAGGTTAAAGGAGGTTTAATAATGAGCTTAAAAATTTATACCGAGCGCTGCAAAGGCTGCGGCATTTGCGCTGCGTTCTGCCCCAAAAAGGTTCTGGCGGTAAGCGAACTTGAAAAGATTGAAGCTGTTGCGCCCGAAAACTGCATTCAGTGCGGCCAGTGCGAACTGCGCTGCCCGGATTTTGCCATTTTTGTACATAAAGAAGGAGATGAGAAGTAATGTCCAAGGTTTTATTATTGCAAGGCAACCAGGCTGTTGTTGAAGGCGCAATTGCAGCCGGTGTAAAATTCTTTGCGGGTTACCCCATTACTCCTTCCACGGAAGTGGCGGAATCCCTGGCTGAAAAGCTGCCGAAAAACGGCGGCAAATTTATTCAGATGGAAGACGAAATTGCTTCCATGGGCGCTGTTATCGGTGCGTCCTTAACCGGCAAAAAGGTTATGACGGCTACCAGCGGCCCGGGCTTTTCGTTAAAGCAGGAACTTATCGGTTATGCCTGCGCTGCGGAAATTCCTCTGGTAATTGTTAACGTGCAGCGTGTAGGCCCGTCTACCGGTCAGCCTACCAGCCCTTCCCAGGGTGATGTTATGCAGGCACGCTGGGGCACCCACGGCGACCACTGGCTGATTGCCCTTACTCCTGCCAGCGTTCCCGAATGCTTTGAGCTTACTCTGCGCGCTTATGCGCTGAGCGAAAAATACCGTGTGCCGGTAATTCTTTTGATGGATGAAGTTATCGGCCATATGCGCGAAAAAATTGAACTGCCTGATGATTACAGCGATTTTCCGCAGGCAGAACGCAAACAGCCGGACTGCGCACCGGAGGACTTTAAGGCTTATGCTGCGGACGAAAGCCTTGTTCCGGCAATGCCTGCTTTCGGCAGCGGCTACCGCTGGCATGTAACCGGCCTTGTTCATGACGAAACCGGTTTCCCGAAAGGCACTCCGGCAGCTACTCTTGCTGCTGCCAACCGTCAGCGTGCTAAACTTGAAAACAACCTTGACGATATCGTACAAGTTGAAAACTACCGTATGGAAGATGCCGATTTTGCCGTTGTAGCCTTTGGCGGCGCAGCCCGTACCGCTTACGAAACGGTTGACATGGCCCGTGCGGAAGGCCTTAAGGTTGGCCTTGTACGCCCGGTTACCATCTGGCCGTTTGCCGAAGCGCAGATGAAGGAACTGGCCGGCAGGGTAAAAGGCATTTTGGTGCATGAGCTGAACTGCGGCCAGTATGTTCACGAAGTTGAACGTGCCGTTAACGGCAAGGTACCTGTAAGCCTGTACGCAAAATATGATAACGAACCTGCAACTCCGGCCCAGCTTTTGGAAGAAGTTAAAAAAGCTATGGCGGCCCTGTAAGGAAAGGAGACTATATTTATGAATATGGAAGAAATGATCAATAAATATTTCCGTCCGGGCCGTTTGCCGCATATCTGGTGCCCCGGCTGCGGCAATGGCGTTGTTACCGGCAGCGTTGTTAAAGCTATTGCCAAACTCGATCTTTCCAAAGACGATGTGGCTGTAATTTCCGGTATCGGCTGCTCCAGCCGTGCTTCCGGCTATCTTGATTTTAATACCGTTCATTCCGCTCACGGCCGTGCTATTCCGGTTGCAACCGGCGTTAAACTGGCAGAGCCGAAACTGAATGTTATTGTTCTTACCGGTGACGGCGACGCTACCGCTATTGGCGGCAACCACTTCATTCATGCGTGCCGCCGCAATATCGACCTGACCGTTGTTGTTTACAACAACAGCATTTACGGCATGACCGGCGGCCAGTATTCGCCGATGACTCCGTATCACAGCAAGGCAACCACCGCGCCTTACGGTATGATTGAACCTGATTTTAACCTTGCCGAGCTTGCCAAAGCAGCAGGCGCAACCTTTGTTGCACGCTGCACAACCTTCCATGCGCAGATGCTGAGCGACCTTATCGTTAAAGGCATTCAGCATAAAGGCTTCAGCCTTATTGAAGCAGTATCTGCCTGCCCGATTTCCTTCGGACGCCAGAACAAAATGGGCGGCCCTGCCGAAATGATGATGTGGCAGCGTGACCATGCCGTTCCGGTTGCAGCCTGGGATAAACTGCCGGAAGAAAAACGCGAGGGCAAATTCCCGATTGGCGTTTTGTATCAGGTAGAAGGCAGAAAAGAATACACCGAAGCCTATGATGAACTTATTGCCATGGCGCAGGGAGGTAAATAATATGAAACATGAATTACGTTTATCCGGCACCGGCGGCCAGGGCCTTATCCTTGCCGGCATTATCTTAGCCGAAGCAGCACTTTTGGACGGCAAGCTTGCTATCCAGTCGCAGTCCTACGGCCCGGAAGCACGCGGCGGCTCCTCTAAATCGGAAGTTATTATTTCCGAGGACGCCATTCACTTCCCGAAGGTTACCAAACCCGATTTGCTGCTTGCCATGAGCCAGGAAGCTGCCAATAAATATTCTCATGACCTTACCAAAGACAGCGTAATGATTACCGACAGCCTGTTTGTAAGCGAAGTGCCCGATTTTGGCGGCAAAGTTTACGAACTGCCGATTACTCACAGCGCACGTGAAGGGCTTGGCAAAATTTTGTTTGCCAACATTGTTGCCCTTGGCGCACTGGTTAAATTAACCGGCGTTGTAAGCGCAGAAAGCCTTGAAAAAGCAGTTTTGAACCGCGTACCGAAAGGCACCGAGGACAAAAACCGCAAGGCTCTGCAAATTGGCATGGATTTAATTAAATAAGATTAGTAATAAAAAACGCGTCCCTTTAAGGGGCGCGTTTTTGCTTGTGCTTAAGGAAGTATGCTATTTTCTTTCGAGCCACAAAACAGTTATATCGTCTGTCTGCGGAGTACCTTCGCTGAATTCCAAAACGGAAAACAAAATATCATCAGGAATATGCGCCCGTTCAAAACGATGGAAGAGCCTTTCTGCCCCATAAAATTCATGATGGGAGTTTTCTGCTTCGGTAATACCATCGGTGTAAAGCAACAGCCTGCTTTCCTGAGGAAGTATAAGGTTGTATTCTTTATAGCTTATGCCATATTTTGCACCTAAAGGCGGTCCGGAACGCTCTTTGAGCCGTGTTGATGGAGAAATTCCAGACTGCACAAGAGGGTAGTTATGACCGGCGTTAGCGTAAATGATACTGCCTGACGGTAAATGTACGATTCCTAACCAAACGGTAACAAACATCATCATCTCGTTGTTTTCGCAAAGATAGTTATTGGTTTTTTCTAAAATTTTTCCCGGATTCAGAGAGGCGTTATTTTTTAACAAAGCTTTTGTTACAGTCATAAAAAGAGCTGCCGGTATGCCTTTCCCGGAAACATCTGCTATAAGTATGGCTAAATGCTCGTCATCTATATAAAAACAGTCGTAAAGATCCCCGCCTACCTCACGAGCAGGAAACATTCCTGCTGATATTTCGTAGCCTTTAAGGTTACGGTTAATACTTCTGGTATCGGCAAGCATTCCTTGTTGGATTTTTGCGGCTATATCAAGTTGGGCAGTAATAGTTTCTTTTTCAGCAATAGCTGTGCTGAGGTCAGCTATATAGTGGTTAATATCAGAGGTCATTTGATAAAAGGAATTATATAACATTCCGATTTCATCGGTTTTTCCGGTAAAGTTGACAGGGATTTCGCTATGTATTAGTTTACCACTGCCGGCAAATTCGTGTGCCATGCAGCTCAGCTTGCTTAAAGGTAGTACAACCTGTTTTTCTGTCTGCCATAAAATAAACAGCATGGCTATAAAGATAATATTTATACTTATAAGAAGCGTACTGAAAATAGTGCGCCATAATTCGAGACTTTTCGAAATTTTAATCAAATAAGGATTGGCGATGAATACAGCGAAACCTACAAATAATACGGAAAAGATACTAAGCAGCAAAAAGCAGCTTGTTGCACGTGCGCTTAAAGAGCAGAAGGTATCTGTATCAGAAAGAGGTTGTATTTCAGGATAGGCAGGCATCCGGCTGGCATACGCCAGTAAAATAAGCATTACTGTAAGGTAAATAACAGAAAAGTGTGCAGGCAATTCTGTACTGTTTGTAATGAAGGCAATGAAAGCAGCGCAAAGAGCTATTGCTACAAGCAGACTTATATAATAGGGTCGCTGATTTTTATGACAGGGCTTCGGCACAAAAAAGACTGTATTTGTGCTATGGAGCCAAAGCAGCAGTGGCAGGCCAAACAGCAGCGGAAAATCAAAATTATTGGAGAAAAAGATAAAAAAGCTCTCCGCTATATTAACTCTGGCTGATGGAAGGATAATTGCCGTAAGCAGGGAAGAAAACAATAATGTCGTAACAAAAATAATAATAAGGAACTTAAAGAAACTGCGGGTATCATGTACAAAAAGCAGCGGCTTAGTATTTTTAGATAAGCTGTACCATAGTTTATATGGCAGATATGCCAGAAAAAAATTGGCAGCTGCTCCCAAAAAGCAGATATAAAGACTGCTGCCGGTGTAAAAATCAGCGGCAAAATTGCCTAAAGCGCTGCCTATAGCTCCGGCAGGACCCCACATCATACCGGCAACTACGGGTATGCAGGCAGCAAAACGGACTTCGGCTCCCGGCATAAGCATCAATAAAAGTTTAGTCGGTATAATGGCAATGGCGTATATTAGTGCTGTAAAAAGAACCCTGACGATTGTTGCAGTACTGAACAACTGGGGCTGCACACTGATTCTCATAAGATAACCTCGTGTTTTTTATTTTAGCAGTAAAAACAGTAAAAATTTAAATATTGCAGGATTATTTATATGCGAAGAGAATAGAAAAAATATATTAAAATTAAGGGTGATAATATGGAAATAAAGTGCAATCAAGAAAAAAATAAAATTATTATAGCTGTAATCGGCCGTGTAGACAGTGTTACAGCAGCTGAATTTGAAAAAAAAGTAACAGAAATTTTGCATAAGGAAAGAACTATTATATTGGATTGCGCTGGCTTGGAATATATAAGCAGTGCAGGCCTGCGTGCGCTTTTACTTATAGCAAAATCTGCGGAACGTCTGAGTACAAGGGTTTGTCTTACCCGCCTTACTCCGCTGGTACAGGAGGTTCTGGAAATTTCGGGTTTTGATTCATTTTTTGAGGTAAGCAATGAATTGGAGTGATGAAAAAAGCTTTGACGCCGTTAAAGAATTTTTGCCAGAAATGCTGGCAGTTATTGAAAAATGGGGAGATTGCTTGCAGGAGCAGAAACGCCTGCGTTTGCTTTTAGCTGCTGACGAAATTTTAAGCAACATAATAAGTTATGCATATCTACATAGAGGTGAAACAGGAACTATAAAACTAAAATGTACTGTTGATAACAAAACACTGGTTTTAAACTTTATTGATAACGGAAAGCCGTTTAATCCTATGAAAAATATCGCCGACGTTAGGGCAAAAAACGTTGCGGATACTTCTCCTGGCGGATTTGGCAGGATTTTAATACAGAATTTCGCAGAAAAAATCAGTTATAAATATAAAAACGGGCAAAATATTTTAAGTTTATCTTTTGGACTATAGATTTTTTATAAAATAATATTCTAACGCATGGCGCGTGTATTTGCCTTCGGAATACATTAAAAATAGTTTTTTGCCGGTTTCTGTTTGAGGAGTAAAATGGCAGCGTATGTAAAAAATTTCCGGCAGTTCGGTATGTACGGCAAATATGTAATATTTTAAAATAACAAGCCCGGCACCGCGATTATAGGGATTGGCTGCAAAAACCGGTACGGAAACAATATTTGGCGTAAGGCGTGTTTGTGATATATAGCCCATGATTTCGGAATTTTTAAAAAAGGCAAAGCTATGGGCTTTATCCAATTTATCATAATCAATATCATAAGCAAAGTGGCTGGCAAATAACGCTTCCCGGCTTTCATCAAGCAGGCATTTTTCTGTATTTGTTAAAGAAGAATAGCGTACAGCCCGCCAACCGCTTGGTAATAACGGCGCAGAGCGGTGTAATGTTTTGCTTACAAATTTTCCGCGTCTTATTGTATAGGTATTAAAAGTAAAAACTTCTCCTGAAAAAGAGCCGGCAGGAAAACCCATTTTTTTTAAAAAAGCAGCCAGAGGGATTAATTCATTCTTTGGCAAACTTACCAGAGAATGCAGGCTTTTTATACTGTTTTCAGCGGCATGGTTTTCCCAAGTTTTAAAAAGGGCAGAGGCGTTTTTATGGTGTCTGTATTCAGGCATTATATATAAGCTGCGCAGATAAGAAACTCCGTCTTCATTCCATGCGGCAAGGCAGCCGGCAGGAGCTCCGGTTTCCGTTTCAGCACACCAAGCTGAGCAATTATGCAGGTCCAACAGTCTGGCGGCTGATGGCAGTAGCATGTGTTTAAATTTGCGTACATTTTTATTGTTGAGTACATTAATAATAAATTTCATGTCAGTTTGTGAAATAAAGTTAAAAATACTTTATAAAAAAGCCTTAATATAGTATAATTATACTATACATATGTACTTGATTTCAAATAAATATTAAGGGAGGTTGTTAGTATGACTGATAAGAATTTACAGGTTTTGTACGGAGAGTTGATATCCCGCTGCTGGGAAGATGATGAATTTAAAAAACGTTTTATTGAAAATACTGCCGAAGTTTTGAAGGAAGCCGGGCTTCCGGTTAAAGAAGGCGTAGATTACACCGTTGTAGAGGCTGAGGCAGAAGACAGATATATTATCCTTCCAGCAACGCAGGTTGCTGAAACTGTACGCGAGCTTTCCAAATTATTGCTTAGTGTTTCTGAACAAACTGACATTATTGTTCCGGAAGGCTCTAAAATTGTTATTTTGCAAAATACTGAAAAAGTAAATTACATTGTTTTGAAAAAGGCACCGCAGGTAATCAGCGAAGTTGAACTTGATATGGTAGTAGGCGGTAAGGGTAAAAATGCTGCTGTAACCATAAATTATGGCGCGGCTGTTAATATTACCGTAGCTGTTAATGTTAATACTGCTGCGGCGGTTGATATTGTGGCAGGTGCGGCCGTTACGGCAGGTGCTGCCGCAGTTGTAGCTGTAGCCGGCGTAGTTTTCATATAATATTTTAATTTTAGTTTTATTAAAGGCCGGCCTGATTTAAACAGGTTGGCCTTTTTTAGGAGAATTTATGCAGGTTTGTTTAGTGGCCATGCCGTTTCAAAATATAGAAAATCCTGTTCTTTCGCTAAGCCTTTTAAAAGGATGCTTAACGGAAAAAAATATTTCTTCAAGTGTAGTATATTGTAATATGGATTTTGCCAGAATGATTGGCATGAAAGCATACTATACCATTGCACGCGGTGGAAGCTGCCGCGAAGCTCTTTTGGGTGAAGCAGCTTTTGCGCAGTCCGCTTTTGGAGAAATGCCCAAAGGATATGAAAGCTATTTAGAGAAAGAACTTACGCCGCATATTGGGCAGGATTCTGTTAGGAAAATTTTAGCCTGTCTTTATAAGGCCAGACAGGAGGCAGATGCTTTTTTGCGCCAGGCAGCTGAAAAAACACTGGCGCATAATCCACGTATTGTGGCTTGTGCATCTACTACGCAGCAGAATTGCGCCTGCTTTGCTTTTTTTAGGGTTTTAAAAAAAATGCGCCCTGATATTATTACCGTTTTGGGCGGGCCGAATTGTGAGCGTGTTATGGGTAAGGTAATAGCAGAAAAGTTCCCATGGGCAGATTATGTTATCAGCGGAGAGGCTGACAGCTTCTGGGGAGATTTTTGCTGCAAGCTTCTTAAAGGTCAGCGAAAATTTCCAGAATATTCCTGCGTTTTTTCGGTTAAAGGCAATAATAATCCGTTGGCCGGAGGCTTTACAGAGGAACTTGACTCTATGCCCTATCCTGATTTTACAGATTATTTTAATGCTCTGGAAAAATTTGTATATAAAAAGTATGTTAAACCGGGGCTTTTGATAGAAACCAGCCGCGGCTGTTGGTGGGGCGAAAAAAATCCTTGCACATTTTGCGGAATGAACGGTGCTTCGCGTAAATACAGAAAAAAATCTGCTGCCCGCGTAGTAGAGGAATTTAGATATCTTAAGGAAAAGTATAGGATAAATAATTTTTTTGCAGTGGATTGTATTTTAGCGCAGGACTTTTGGCTTACTGTTTTGCCAGAGCTTGAAAAACTGAATTTACATATAATGTATGAGATAAAAACCAATATTGACCGCAGCCATATTCGGCAGCTGAAAAAATCTGGGATTTTTTGGGTGCAGCCTGGCATTGAAAGCTTGCAGGATGATTTGCTGCGTTTAATGAATAAGGGCAACAGGGCAATAAAGCATATAGAGCTGTTAAAAAGAATGTCAGAATTTGGCATACGCTGCTGCTGGTTATTGCTGTGCGGATTTCCGGGTGAGCAGGAGGAATGGTACGAGAAGCAGATTGGTGTTATGCGTCTGCTGACGCATTTACAACCGCCGGATGCTGTTTTCAGGCTCAGATACGATCGTTTCAGCATATATGAACAATTTGCCGGTGATTTTGGTATAAAACTTGATGCGGCGAAATCTTATTATTATATTTATCCGGCGAGTTATCATGCAGTGCTGAAAGATTTAGCATATTTTTTAACAAACGAAAAAAAGCCGCAGCCGCTTTACGGGCAGGGCTTTACTAAAAAAGTGCATTGCCGGATGCTCAAAGCAGCAGATAAATGGCGATCAGGCTTTTACAGCCCTTTGCGCGACAGGCTTACAGCCAAAGTTTCAGATGGAGTAGTAGAGGTTCTGGATTTGCGTTCATGCGCAAAAAAAAGCTTTTATCGGCTGACGGGCTGCCAGGCAGAGCTTGTTTTAGCTGCGGATGAAGCTGTTTTGCTTAAAAAAGTTGCGGATAAATTAACCTGGCGTTATTCAGGGCAGGAAATTAATGAGGCAGTTGAATTTTTAAAACAGGCAGGATTGCTGCTGCAAATAGATGATGAAATATTGTTTTTGGCGCTGTTTAGTGAACTAGCTTTGCCTGAAGAAACTGAACCGCCTGCCGGCAGCATTTGTGCAGAAGCTTTTTTGGAGGGAAAAAATGAGTGAGATTTGTTTTGCGCATATGCCGTTCGCACGCCTCGGGCATCCTTCTATGGCGTTAAGTGTGCTTGCCGGGGAATGCCGGCAGCATGGTATAGATGCTTTGGTTTTATATGGCTCCTTAAAACTGGCAAAATGCTGTTCTTTAAAAAATTATCTTGAATTTGTGCAGTATATGCCCTGCTTTACTTTAATAGGGGAGCTGTTATTTAAGCCTTATGCTGGTTATAAAGATGATTACAGTGCGGATGATTATTTTGAATATGCCCGATTGCAGATGAAAAATAGTGGTCAGTGCGATAGTCTGTTAAATGAGGCTGTATCTGCCTATCGCAAACTGGAACCGGCTGCAGAAGCATTTCTGGAAGAATTTTGTGATGAGATTATTGCTACAGGCTGTAAAGCTGTTGGCTGTGATATAACTTATGAACAGCGCAATGCATCGCTGGCACTTTTAAAAAAGATTAAAGAAAAATCTCCTGAGATTGTTACCATGCTCGGCGGCAATACCTGTACTGGCGAAAGTGGACAGGCACTGGCTGACTATGCGGAGTATGTGGATTATGTTTTTTGCGGAGAGGCCGATGATATTATTGTACCTGTTTGGGAAATGATTAAGAGAGGGGAAAAACCGGAGGATATTAATAAAGCGTTTCCCAGCGTTCTCATAAAAGGCTCGAAAGCGGTCGCACATGCACGTAACTTATTGGAGGAAAACGCTTTTCCGGATTTTAGCGGTTACTTTGAAGAATTAAAAAAATACGGTTTTGATAAAAACATTAAACCGTGCCTGCTGATAGAGGGTTCCAGAGGTTGCTGGTGGGGCCAGATAAAACGCTGCAGCTTTTGCGGGATTAGTACAAGCGAAGAAACTTTGCATTACCGGGAAAAAACACCTGCAAGAATTGCGGCAGAGCTAAAAAAACAATCTGAAACTTATGGTATTAAGGCTTTTGTTTTTACAGATTGCATTTTAAGCACAGAGCATGTAAATAAATTGCCGTCTTATCTGGAAGGAGATGATTTCAGGCTGTTTGCAGAAGTTAAATCAAATCTGACCAGTACGCAGATGTGCGAATTGAAAAAGGCCGGTTTTGTTTCTCTGCAGCCGGGTATCGAAGCTTTGCAGGATGATTTATTAAAATTAATGAATAAAGGCAACAGGGCTATTAAGCATATCGAACTGTTGAAATACGGACGTACTTATGGTATTTCGCTTGTTTGGAATTTACTATTTGGAATGCCGTTTGAAAAAGAGTTGTATTATAAGAAAACAGAAGAAATATTACATTTATTGACTCATTTACAGCCGCCTGTTCACTTAAGCAAGGTTATTTTTCAGAGAGACAGCTGTTATACACGTCATAGCGGCGAATATGGGCTTGAGCTGGAAGTCATAGAACCATATAAGTTTATTGGGGATTTTGGCGGAGACTATATCAGCCGTATGGCCGGATATTACAAGGAAAAATCCGGCTTGTTTGATTATTCGCAATCTATGTATTCTGTTTTAAATGATATACAGCAAAAGCTGATGGATTGGACGGAGGCATTTGCAGGAGGTCAGGGAGACAGGCTGACAATGTTTGATGAAGGTAGCACGCTTGAAATAATAGATTTAAGAAAAAATGCCGTACATTCGGTGTACAGGCTTACTGATACAGTAAGGAAAATATACCTTGAGGCAGGAACTGCTGTAAGTATAGCAAAGTTAAAAGAACGTTTTGGTGGGCAGCAGACAGAGTTGGGGTTAAAATATTTAACAGAACGCAGATTAATTGTACAGATTGAAGACGAAGTGCTGGCTTTAGCAACGCCGCAGCCATCGATGGCATATAGGATAGAAGAACTTTTGCCTATTGGCAAAGTAAGTTTAGGAGCTGATAATTATGCAGACAGGTAAATTTGAAGAAATTCTCAAAACCATACCTCTAATTTATATGTCGGGACCAAAGGATCCGGTGCAGCAGCGCAACGTAGCCCATTTAAAAAGGTTTCTGGAATGCTACCTTAATGACCCTGATTTCCGTCAGAAATTTGACTGTAATCCTCAAAAGGCTTTGGATGATAATGGTATTAAAACAGATCCGGCAGCTGCAAGAATACTTATTGATTCTGAGGCGGCTAAAATCTGCGAGGAAAATCCCGAAGCAGTTCCCTTGGAAGTAAAACAGTTTTATGCGTTTTTTGCCGAAAAAATTCAATGGCGTAACGATTGTCAGGCAAAATATTGCGTGCCTGATAATCCGAATTTTAAAAAGTGGAGGCAGCGGCAAGTTAACAGATGCTGGGGTGAACTGGGAGAAAATAATATAAGCTTTATTCATGTACCTCTTATTTTTGAGCTTGCAGTGGGATGTTCGGTAGGGTGTCCGTTTTGCGCATTGTCTGCTAAACGTCTTGAAAAGGTTTTTAGGGCAGATGATGAAAATACAGCGCTCTGGCGCGATGTGTTAAATATAAGCAAAGAAATTATCGGAGCGGCAGCCGGTGAGGGAGTTTGCTATTTTGCCACCGAGCCGTTGGATAATCCTGATTATGAAGTTTTTGCGGGTATTTACCGTGAAATATTAAGTAAAACGCCGCAGATTACTACAGCCGTTGCTATGCGCAATCCTGAGCGTACCCGCAAAATTTTAGAAGACTCTTTAACCGGTAATCCTATAATTCACAGATTTTCCATTTTAAGTCTGGAAACATTCCGTGCCGTCTGCAGATATTTCACTCCGGAAGAATTGCTGTATGTGGAATTACTTCCTCGTTATGAAGGTTCGTTGACCAATATTATGACTAAAGCCGGACGCCTGCATGAGCATGGAAATGAAGTAAACCTGCAAGATGATTTTGGCAATACAATTAGCTGTGCATCCGGTTTTGTAGTAAATATGGCAGAAAAATCAATCCGTCTGACTGCTCCGTGTAATGCCGATGACGAGCATCCGACAGGAGAAATTCAGAGTGCTAGGTATTATTTTAAAGATGCTGACGGCTTTAGAAGTTTGCTGTTGCAAATTATTCGTACAGAAATGCCGTTGTCCTTGGATATGCAGAAAACTCTCGGTTTTCAGAAATTTTACCGGTATGAAGAATGTGAAGATGGCTTCTGGTTAAGGGGAGTTTCTACTTTTGTATTTAAACTTAAAGATGTATCCCAACCGCATTTTTATAAAGAAGTCGGTAGGATGTTATGCAAAGGCAGCATGACAGGAAGGGAAATTGCATGGGAAACAAGCCGTGTTACCGGAGCTGATATAGCGAGTGTGTTTAATTTTTTGCGTTACCTTGATTCTGCTGGTGCGTTGCTTTATTAACAGGAATCGTACAGCATACCGTCACGTTGTTTGGTGGCACAGGCAGTTTTAATAGTGGTATAAAATAACGATTGCCGATATAATATGATTATTAAAACCGTGCAATAACAAACAATGATAAAGACTGATAAATTTTGACGGGTGGAGGGAATCAGCTTGAAAAAAATGTTTTTGATTGCAGTAAGCGTTATAATGATTGCCGCAATTTTGCTGGTAGCTTACGGTACATTCTTAAATTATAAAAGTGAACATATTATTAATTTGCGGCTGATAAACAAGGTGCTGCATCTTGAAGGAGTTAAAGTGCAGGAGCGTAGTATGATTCCTGTATGGAGCCGTGAGAGTCTGCGTATGGAAGCAGAAAACATGACGGATGCTGTTTCACGCTTGGAGGGAACGGTGGAAAATGTTTATGTAAAGCAAAATGACAGAGTTGTTAAAGGACAACCCGTTTGCCGTATTGCCAATGAGGATATCCCCATAAAGCTGGCGCAGATAGATGTGAGCATCGCTAAGGCCGAGGCTGTAAAAATACGATATCAGCATTCGTATGAGCGTTATAAAAAGCTTGTTGAATACGGAGCAATATCTTTAGAACAGTATGAAGAGGCAGAAACTAATTATAAAGCTGCAATGGAAGAAGTAAGGCAGCTTAATCTGGAACGCCGTCAGTATGAGCTGCAGGAAGAACGCCTTTTAATAACGGCGCCTTTTGACGGCGAAGTACTGATGGTTTACAAACATCCCGGAAGCTTTTTGACAGCAGGAACTTCTGTGGCGTTAATAGGAGATTTTTCTTCACTGGAGTTTAGTGAAGTATTGACTGATGAAGAAGTGCACGGGCTTGGCGATTTGCAGAAGCCCGGCGAATTGCAGTTTAATGAAAGGGATATGGAAAAAATTTACGGTACTGCTTATAAAAAAGGCAATATGGGAGCTGCGCAGCGTTTTAAAACCGTAATTTCCAAAATAGAGCCTCCAACCTCAATAGAAGCGCAAATGCGTAAGGTTACATGGTTGGTAGATAACTCAAGCGGTTTGTTAGAAGCTAAGCGTTATCAGGATGTAAAGATTTTTTCGCTTAACGAAAAACATTGCCTCGCAGTTCCGGAGCAGGCAATGATTGATGCCAGAAGGGATTCTGTTTATGTATGGCACCCGGAAAATGGTGAACTGGAACTTAGAAAAATTGTGTCGGGTGTAACTGATGGCAGTTATATTGAAGTAGTGGAAGGCTTAAAGCCGGATGAAATTGTTGTAATTTCAGGCAAAGACGGGCTTGCGGATGGTATGAAGGCAACAGTAGAACTGCGGGGAGGTGCGGATAATGCCGGGGAATAATTTGTTTAGCAAAGAGGCAATGGATAAACTGCGTTCTCCGGAAAAGCTGGATATGCTTTTAGAGGTTACAAACCCTGTCAGTTGGATGGCTTTAGCCTCTATGATTGTCATGGTGTTTTCGGTTATTGTCTGGTCTGTTTTTGGCGCTATGGTTGTTAAAGTTGAGGGTGTCGGGATATTACTTGACTCCGGAGGCGTGGTAACAATCAGCGCACCTGCACAGGGGCGGGTAGAGGAGATTTTTGTCGCGACTGGTGAACGTGTCCGCAAGGGCGATTTATTGATGATAATGGATCAGCCGGAGCAGAATGTAGAAAGCAGTATGGCGCGTTTTGATATGTATTTGTCCGAAAATTCTCGTGAAGCGCTTGTAAGGGCAGCACAGTATGATTCTAAACGGTATCAGCAGGATTTAAACTCTTATGTTTTTAGTAGGGATGACGGTATTGTTGATGAAATTTCCGTAGAACATGGAAGCACAGTCTCTGCCGGCAGTACTGTATGTACTATCCGAAGGGATGAAGAACGAGATGAGCTTGCAGGGGTTTTATATGTTCCGGCTAACAAGGGAAAGCAAATAGAGCCAGGAATGACGGTACAGCTTGCGCCTAACGGAATTGATACCAGTGAAGAAGGCAGCTTGGTTGCAGTTGTACGTTCCGTTTCGCAATATCCGGTTTCAAGCAGTTCCATGATGAACAGGCTGGGAAACCAGCAGCTTGTGCAGTGGATGCTGAGCAAAGCGGATAATGCAGTAATGGAAATTAATTTTGATTTAGTAAAGGACGAAGAATCTGCATCCGGTTATTTATGGACGAGTATTGTAGGCAAGCACAAGCCGGTAACTGCTGGCAGCGTTTGCAGCGGGTCTGTTATTGTAGACCGTAAACCTCCTATCGAAAAGGTATTTTATAAGTTAAGCCAGTGGCTTAGGAGCAGATAATTTATGAGGTTTTTTGCAAGTAAAAAATCAAAACAGCAACAAGTAAAAACTCCGAGTATTCTGCAGATGGAAGCTGTCGAATGTGGAGCAGCATCCCTAAGTATTATTTTGGCTTATTACGGACTCTGGGTACCGCTTGAAAATATGCGCGAGGAATGCGGTGTTAATCGTGACGGTGTTTCTGCTGGCAATATTTTAAGAGCGGCACGCGGCCGCGGATGCAAGGCAACAGGTTACCGCTGGCCTGCATCAATGCTGCGAAAGGCTAAATATCCTCTTTTATTGCACTGGGAGTTTAACCACTTTGTTGTGTTGGAAGGAATAAAAGACGACAAGGTTTATATTAACGATCCGGCAGTAGGGCATAGGGTGATACCTTATAATGATTTTACGGGAAGCTATACCGGTATTGCGCTGGAAATTCGCCCTGGCGATGATTTTGTTAAGGCCGGGTCTGGCTATAATATAACGGCAGTCATTGCTAAAAAGCTTTTGAGGGATAAATGGTCAGCCATTTTTATTTTGCTTGTCTGTGCCTGCCTGATTATCCCAGGTCTTGCAACGCCTGTATTCAGCCAGATTTTTATGGATGATATTTTAACCGGAAAACACAAGGACTGGATGTTTAACCTGATGGTGGCAATAGTAATAGCCTTTGTTGTTGAAGGCATTTTGGTATTGCTGCGTTCGTGGTGTCTCACTAAATGGCAGACCAAACTTGTGCTGGCTGATTCGGCAAACTTCTTCTGGCATGTTTTACGTTTGCCAATGAAATTTTTTCAGCAGCGCTATGGTGCTGAGGTTGCTTCACGTGTTGCTTTTAATAATTCGGTTGCAGATGTTTTAACAGGTTCTGCTGCTACGGCGGCATTGGATTTTTTTGTTGCGCTTTTTTATCTCTTTTTATTGTTTCAATATAATGTAACGCTTACGCTGATTGGCATATTTTTCAGCTTTATAAGTGTTGGTTTGTTTTTATGTATCCGCAGCAGGCTTTTGGAAATGTCGATGAAAATGCAGCAGGATATTGGCAAGGAAAGTGGAGCGGCAATGAACGGACTTTTAATGATAGAAACCTTAAAAGCCAATGGTAATGAAAACGAATTTTTTACAAAATGGGCGGGATACCGTACCAAAGTTATAGCCGCCAGCCAGAAAATAACTCTTTATAATACAACAATGCAGATGTTGCCGGTACTGCTGAGCGGAGTTAATACCGCCATTATTATGACAGTTGGCGGATTTTCCATTATGGATGGGGTAATGACAGCAGGTATTTTTATAGCGTTTCAAAATCTGATGGGCAATTTTCAGACGCCGGTTAACAGCTTATTGGGGCTGGCTGATTCTTTGCAAACAACAGAAATGCAGATGAGACGTCTTGATGACGTTATGCGTTACCAGAAAGATCAGCTTAATTATCCTGATACAGAGCAACCTTCTATCGGCAAATCGCGCCTGCACGGCAAGATAAGCCTGCAAAACCTGCGCTTTGGATATAGTCCGCTGCATAAGCCACTGTTTGAAGATTTTAACATGGAGCTTGAACCGGGACAATGGGTTGCTCTTGTCGGCGGCAGCGGCAGCGGCAAATCAACCATTGCAAAAATTGTAACTGGTATTTATCAGGAGTGGAGCGGCAAGGTTATGTTTGATGGTCTGCTGCGCGGACAGATACCGCATGATGTTATATGCAATTCTGTAGCATCGGTAGACCAAGATATTTTTCTGCTTTCGGGAACAGTAGAAGAAAATATTACTTTGTTTGATAAATCTATACGGCATAGTGACGTATTGCGTGCAGCTCAGGATGCCTGTATACACGATGATATTTTGCAGATGGAAGGCGGTTATGATGCTCAGGTTGGAGAAGGCGGTTTTAATTTCAGCGGCGGACAGCGGCAGAGATTGGAAATAGCCCGTGCGCTTGCGGTAAATCCTTCTATACTTGTTTTAGACGAAGCCACCAGTGCCTTGGACCCGTTGACTGAACAGCAGGTTATGGAAAATATCCGCCGCCGCGGTTGTACCTGTATTATTGTAGCCCACAGGCTGAGTACTATTCGTGACTGTGATGAAATAATCGTTATAGATCACGGGCAGATAGTTGAGCGCGGAACCCATAGTTCCATGATGGCTGCAAACGGATATTACAGCAAATTAATCCGTGACCGCGAGGAAAATACAGCAGAAGGCGGTGACGTAAGATGACTCAGGGAAAGGTTGTGTTTTTGCAGCAGGGTGACAGGCTTTATTTTGAAAAAGACTGGGCCTGCGGTGTTATAGAGTCTGGATGCGCCGAAGTTTATGCTGCTGTAACCGATGATAGTGAGCGTATGTTCCTGCTTCAGCGTGGAGAAAACGAGTACTTTTTTTCGGCAGTTGATGAATTTAAGACTGTAGAATTGTATATTTTTGCCAAAACAGATATTAGCGTAAGGCTTTTTACCAGGAAAGAGGCCATGTTTCTTGCTGAAACAGACGGCAGCGGCATAAAAAATGGGATGTCCGGTTGGTTTACAGCCCTTCTGGCATTGCCGTGGCTGCGCTTTTTTGCCGTTCGAGGTGATGATTTTATCGGGCAGTGGCGCAAAAAAGAATTCCTGTCCGGTATAGATAAAAAACTATTATGGCAGGAGTTTTTGCAGCATCAGGAAATATTTACTTTTCTTTTATGTGGACAGTTTAATTCTCTGCAAAAATATTTTTCCGAGCGTTTAAATAAACGCCGCGAAAAGAAAAAACAGCTGATGGGAGCTGCTCTGGGAAGATTGCTGGGAAGGGATGATTTAAGTTTTCTGCTTGACTCAACTCAGGGAAAAAGCAATGATAATGCTGTTTTTGTCGTTCGCCGTGTAGCTGAATTTTTTCATATGGATGTTTCACAGTTTGTATTGCCTTCTGATATTATCAAGCAGCTAAAAGGTATTAATCTGCTTAAAAGGCTGGCTGGCAAAGGCGGGATACAGCTTCGCAAGGTAAAACTTAGTGACGGATGGTATAAGAAGGACTGCGGGGTTTTACTGGTTGAAAGAAAAGGCGTATGGGCGGCGGCTATTCCCTCCGAACCAGGAAAATATAATTTGTATACGGAAAAATTTCCTGAAGGAGAAACAGTTGATTCTTTAGTTGCTGAAGAGCTTAGCGGCGAGGCTTATGTTTGTTATGCCGGTTTTCCCAAGCGTAAACTGACAGTTAAGGATTTACTGCGTTTTATGTATCAGCAATGCTGGAAGGTGGATTGCAAGTATATTATTCTGGCTAGTTTTATAGCCGGATTAATTCCGCTGTTGATGCCTATTATAACCAAAAGTATTTTTAGCGATATTATACCTATAGGCGACAGGCAGGGGCTGGCAACCATTACGCAGGTAATGATGGTAGCAGGCTTTACGGGAGCGGCTGTTTCGTTGGTGCGCTCCATCGCTGTACTGAGAATTACCAATCATCTTGATATGGCTGTCGAAGCAGCGTTGTGGTCTCGTTTGCTTTCGCTGCCGGCAGGATTTTTTAAAAAATACCAGACCGGTGAGCTTGTGCAGCGTATGAGCGGTATCGATGCAATTAAAGAACTGTTAACAGGAGAATTTGTCAGCAGCGTTTTTAATACGGTATTTTCTTTTTGGAGTATCCTTTTAATGTGTTATTATAGTCTGCGCCTGACTCTGGTTGCGCTCGTTGTATGGATAATTTACCTTATTATTACTGCATTTATATATAGGCGCGTGCATGTGTTTAACAAAAATGCTATTACTGCGGCTAATAAAACATCTGGGCAGGTTTTGCAGATTTTTAACGGTTTGGCAAAGTTTCGCAGTCAGGGCGCTGAAGAACAGGCTTTTTATCTCTGGTCTAAATGCTTTGGCGAAGAATGGCACTGGAACTTAAAGATGCGTTGGCAAAATAATTACAGTACAATTATTAATTCAGTTCAGCCGCTTATTTTAAATCTGCTGCTGTATTACAGTGCTGTTTACGGCATGGGCGGACAGAATATGCCAGGAATACAGTCATCAATTTCTTATTCTGATTTTATCGGTTTTCAGGCAGCTTTTAGCTCGTTTAATGTAACTTTGGTTAATATGATTCCGTTGGGGATAAAATTTTTCAGTGTGCGTCCGTATATAGAAAATTTACGGCCCATTTTAGAAACTGAGCCGGAAACTGCAGATGATAAAATTGAAGCGGGTTGTCTTTCAGGCGAAATTGAAATACGCCATTTAAGCTTTGCTTATAGCGAAGATGGCCCGGACGTATTAAAGGATATTAACTTGAGCATTTCGCCGGGTGAATCTATTGCTATTGTAGGGCGAAGTGGCTGCGGCAAATCTACTTTGATAAGACTGTTGTTAGGTTTTGAAAAACCTAAACGCGGCGCTGTTTATTATGACGGTATAGATTTGGAAGAATTAAGCGTAACATCTGTACGCAGCCAAATGGGTGTTGTAATGCAAAATGGGCAGTTAATGGCAGGTGATATTTTTACAAACATTGTAGGCACAAACCCACTTACTATGGAAGACGCATGGAAAGCTGCCAGGCGTGTGGGGCTTGATAAGGACATCAAGGCGATGCCGATGCAGATGTATACCGCGATCAGTGAAGGCAGCGGTAATATCAGCGGTGGGCAGCGGCAAAGGATTCTACTAGCCCGCAGCATAGTAAATAATCCGCATATTTTATTATTGGATGAGGCTACCAGCGCGCTGGATAATACCACACAGGCCATTGTAACCAAAAGCCTTGAAGAAATGGCCTGTACCCGCATTATTGTAGCGCACAGATTAAGCACGATAAAAAACGTTGACAGGATTATTGTTATGGATGAGGGTGTGATTGCCGAAGAAGGAAGTTATGATGAATTAATGGAAAAAAACGGTATTTTTACTCAGCTCGCCAGACGCCAGCTTGTATAAAAAGCTGCCGTTATATGCAAAAAACTTATAAAAACCGCCTGCTAATTTTATTACATAAAATTAGCAGGCGGTTTGCGTTTGACACAATTAATTTGTAAAGCGGCCTTTAGTTTTCCTTGAAAAATGCCGTAACATCCTGCGGCGCAGTGCAGATAAAATCGGCGCCTGCTTCTTCAAGTTCGCCGGGTGCGGCATAGCCGTAGCGCACGCCAATGGTTTTAAGGCCGCATTTCTTAGCGCCGGTAATATCCTGGCTGCGGTCGCCTATCATCAGCGCCTGCGCTTTGGCAGCGCCTGCCAGCCCAAAGTGTTTCAGGGCATCGGCAATAACGTCGGCCTTGGTGGGCAGCGAGCCGTTAAAATCCGGCCCGGTAATATAAGTAAAGTATTGGGTTAAATTAAAATAATCCGTTACGCGGCGGGCAAATTCCACGGGCTTACTGGTGGCAACGGCCAGTGTAAAGCCGTTTGCTTTAAGCCGGGCAAGCATTTCCGGCACGCCGGGGTACACTTTGTTTTCGTAAATGCCGGTGTCCTTAAAACGCTCGCGGTATTTGGCGGTGCATAAACGGGCTTCTTCTTCCGTCATGCCGTAAAATTTCATAAAACTTTCAATTAAAGGCGGGCCAATAAAGGGGCGCAGGGTGTTTAAATCCGGTACGTTAATGCCGCGCGATTCAAGTGCGTACTGCACGCATTTGGTTATGCCTTCGGCAGAATCGGTAAGAGTACCGTCCAAATCGAAGAAAATATATTTAAACATGAAATTACTCCTTTGCTATTTTTACAAGAGTAATTATAATATAAGCATAGATTGTTTTACAAGTGAGGGGTTTAAAATGACAGAAAAATTATTTGAAAACGACGCTTATTTATGGGAATGTGAGGCTGTGGTTACCGCCTGCGAATCCTGCAAAAACGGTTTTGCCGTTGAGCTTGACAAAACGGTGTTCTTCCCCGAAGGGGGCGGGCAGCTGAGTGACCGCGGCAAACTTGGCGAAGTTGTTGTTACGCATATTGCGGAAGAAAATGGGCGTATTCTGCACTTTTGCGATAAGCCGCTTGCCGTTGGCAGCACCGTTAAAGCCGTGGTTGACGGCGTGGTGCGCCTTGACCATATGCAGCAGCACTGCGGCGAGCATATTTTATCTTACGCGGCGTGGAAGCTGTTTGGCGCAAACAACATCGGCTTTCATATGAGCGAAGGGCTGGTAACGATTGACCTCGACAAAGAACTGACGCCGGATGAGCTGGCGCAGACGGAGGATTTTGCCAACCGTGAAATCTGGCTGGATAAACCAATCAGCGTAAGCTATGTGCCGCACACCGCTTTAGATAACTACACCATGCGCAAAAAGAACACCAGGCTGACAGGTACGCTGCGTTTGGTAAGCGTGGAAGGCGGCGACATCTGCACCTGCTGCGGCACGCACCCAAACAGAACGGGCGCGGTGGGCAGCATTCGCATTATAAGTGCGGAAAAACATAAACAGGGGCAGCGCATAAGCTTTTTGTGCGGGCGCTGGGCGCTGGAGGATGCACGCCGCAAAAATGCCGCGCTGCGCAAAACAGGGCAGATGCTTTCGGTTAAAACGGAGCAGGTTCCTGACGCGGTGCAGCGTTTAAAAGGCGAAATTGCCGAGCTGAGCGCACGCCTTAAAGAAAAAACAATGGCGCTTTATGACGCGCAGCTGCCGCAGTTTTTAAGCACGGCGCGCGTATTGCCGGACGGCAGCCGTTTTGTTGTGGTAACGCCTGAAGATACCGGAGCGGCGGAAGCCAAACTGCTGCTGCAAAAGGTTACTGCTATGGAAAACCTGCTGGTGGGCATAGTTTACGAGGCAGGCGGCAGGGTAAACTATATGTTCGGCCACTCGGACGGCGTTAATGCCGACTGCCGCGAATACTGCAAAAAAGCAAATGAAATTTTTAACGGGCGCGGCGGCGGCAAGCCCGATTTTGCGCAGGGCAGCGGCAGCAGCACGGATGACTGGCAGCAAAAAGCACATACTTTATTGATGTGAAAATAAAATAAAGCAATTAACGGGGCATAATCAAAAGTTATGCTCCGTTTTGGTTTATAAAGGCGGTTAAAAAACTTTTTACCTCTTTTTTTCACTATTTTGTCAAAAAAGGGACTTGCATTTTTACAAATAACGGATATAATAATAATTGTAGTTAGCACTCGAAGAAAGTGAGTGCTAACAAGATAAACGAAATTAATACCAATGTAACTATATTGAAAGGGGAATTACAAATGTTGAAACCATTAGCAGACCACATTGTTGTAGAAATTACTACTAAAGAAGAAAAAACTGCCAGCGGTATTTACCTTCCCGATACTGCTTCCAAAGAACGCCCGCAGACCGGCAAAGTAATTGCTGTCGGCGCAGGCCGCGTGCTTGATAACGGCACCCGCGTTGCTCCGGAAGTTAAAGTTGGCGAAGAAGTTGTTTTTGCAAAATATTCCGGAACCGAATTTAAACTGGACGGCAAAGAATATTTGATTTTGAGCGAACGCGACGTACTTGCCGTACTGTAATTGATAAAGAATTTAAAGGAGTGCATTTTAAATGGCTAAAGAAATAAAATTCAACGAAGAAGCTCGCCGCAGCCTTGAACGCGGCGTTGACGCACTGGCTAATGCCGTAAAAGTAACCCTTGGGCCTAAAGGCCGCAACGTTGTGCTGGAGAAAAAATTCGGCGCACCTACCATTACCAACGACGGTGTAACCATTGCCCGTGATATTGAACTGGAAGACCCGTTTGAAAACATGGGCGCACAGCTTGTTAAAGAAGTTGCAACCAAAACCAACGATGTAGCAGGCGACGGCACCACCACCGCAACCGTTCTGGCACAGGCTATGGTACATGAAGGCCTGCGCAACGTAGCTGCCGGTGCAAACCCGATGATTCTTAAAAAAGGCATTCAGAACGCAGTAAATGTTCTGGTTGACGAATTGAAAGCAATCAGCAAAAAAGTAGAAACCAAAGAAGCAAAAGCTCAGGTAGCTTCCATTTCTGCAGCTGATGAAGAAATCGGCAATCTGATTGCTGACGCTATGGAAAAAGTTGGCGACGACGGCGTTATTACCGTTGAAGAATCCAAAACCATGGAAACCTGCCTTGAAACTGTTGAAGGCATGCAGTTTGACCGCGGCTACATCAGCCCGTACATGGTAACCGATACCGATAAAATGGAAGCAGTTCTCAGCAACCCGCTGGTACTTATTACCGACCGCAAAATCAATGTAATTCAGGACATTATGCCTGTACTTGAAAAAGTTGTACAAGGCGGCCGTGAACTCCTCATCATCGCTGAAGATGTTGAAGGTGAAGCACTGGCAACCCTTGTTGTAAACAAACTGCGCGGCACCTTCAAAGCAGTTGCCGTTAAAGCCCCCGGCTTTGGCGACCGCCGCAAAGCTATGTTGCAGGATATCGCAATCCTCACCGGCGCAACCGTTATCAGTGAAGAAGTTGGCCGCAAACTCGACAGCGCAACCCTGGAAGACCTCGGCAGCGCAGGCCAGGTTCGCGTAACCAAAGAACTCACCACCATTGTTGACGGCGGCGGCAGCAAAGAAGAAATCGCAGCACGCGTTGCACAAATCCGTGCCCAGATTCCGGAAACCACTTCCGAATTCGACCGTGAAAAACTTCAGGAACGCCTTGCCAAACTTGCCGGCGGCGTAGCAGTAATTAAAGTTGGCGCTGCAACCGAAGTTGAACTGAAAGATAAAAAACTGCGCATTGAAGACGCTCTTAACGCAACCCGCGCAGCAGTTGCCGAAGGTATTGTTGCAGGTGGCGGCACCGCACTTCTGCAAGTACAGCCCGCACTGAACCGCATTAAAGCAACCGGCGACGAAAAAACCGGCGTGGAAATTGTTAAACGCGCTATCGAAGAACCTGTACGCCAAATCGCTTACAACGCAGGCCTTGAAGGTGCAGTTATTGTAGATACCATTAAACGCAGCCGCAAAGGCTTTGGCTTCAACGCTCTTACCGAAGAATATGTTGACATGATTGAAGCCGGTATTGTTGACCCGACCAAAGTTACCAGAAGCGCACTGCAAAATGCAGCAAGCATTGCCGCTATGATTCTTACTACCGAATCCATCGTTGCCGACAAACCTGCCAAAGAAGCAGCAGCACCGGCAATGCCGATGGGCGGCGGCATGCCCGGCATGATGTAATGACATTTAGCTGAACTTCAGCTAAAATACATCCTTTCAAACTTTTCATAGAACTTCCCCTTACAACAAAACCCCGTGGTTTTTACCGCGGGGTTTTTGCTGTGTATGAGGTTTTAATTTAAGGATTTAATCTTCCCTTATAATCTCACGTGCTTTGCTGCACAGCAGCGGGTAGCTTACTTTACTGGTAAAAAGGCGCTGGCGCACAATGCTTTCGGCGGTTGTTACGGCGGCAACGGCCGGGTCGATAACTGGTATGCCAAGCACGCGGCTTAAAGGCTCTGCCAGCCCTAAAAAGGAAAGGCAGCCTAAAACAATGGCCTCGGTGTGCGTTTCACGCATCATTTTCTGCCCGCAAGCCAGCAGCTTTTTAAAGGTTGTTTCTCTGTCCGCCCAGGGCGATACGCCGTTTAAATTGACGGCGGCAATTTGCCCGATGCGTTCCGGGCTTACGCCGAGCGTACGCAGGAACAGTTTTTTCTCCGGCAGGCGTGCTTCGTCTGCCAGTATTATGCCAAAGCTGCGGCACACGTTAAGCGCTGCCAGGCAGGAGGCCTGCGCCCCGCCGATAACGGGAATGCGTAATGCTTCGCGGCAGGCGTCGATAACGGGGTCGCTGAAGCAGTACAAAACAACGGCGTCAAAACCGGCGTTCTGCCCGTCTGCCGCAAGCTGCACAATTTCGGGTGCGGCAAGCACAACGTCAAGGGCAGAGTTAAGCTCCACGCCTGAGCTTTGCGGGCACACCATGGCAAGCTGCGTATCGGGCGCCGTGTATTCTTCCAGAATGCGGCAGCGCAGAGCCATTTCTTCCTGCGTCATGCCGTAATCGGGGTTGATAATTAAAATTTTCATAAGCTGCCTCACGATAAAATGGTGGATAAAAATTTACGCGCACGTTCCGTTTTGGGGTTCGCAAAAAATTCCTGCGGCGGCGCGCTTTCAATTAAATAGCCTTCGTCCATAAAATGAATAACGTCCGAAACATCGCGGGCAAAGCCCATTTCGTGCGTTACCAGCACCATGGTAATGCCGGTGTTGGCAAGCCCTTTAATAACATCAAGCACTTCTTTTACCATTTCCGGGTCGAGCGCGGAGGTAGGCTCGTCCAAAAGCAGCACTTCCGGTTCCATAGCCATGGCGCGGGCAATGGCTACGCGCTGTTTCTGCCCGCCGGAAAGACGGCTGGGGTACTGGCCCGATTTATCGCCAAGGCCTACTTTTTCCAGCAGTTTCTGCGCTTTGGCTTCGGCGTCGGCACGGCTCAGCCCGTTAACAACGCGCGGCGCATAAGCCACGTTTTGCAGCGCCGTCATGTTGGCAAACAAATTAAAATGCTGAAAAACCATGCACGCATTTTTGCGGATGCTTTCAATTTTTACTTTGCCGCTTAAAATATCGGTGCCGTCAAAAATAATTTTGCCGCTGTCGGGGCGTTCAAGCAGGTTTAAGCAGCGCAGAAGCGTCGATTTGCCGCTGCCCGAAGGGCCGATAATGGTTACAACTTCGCCTTTATTAATACTGAGCGAAATATCTTTTAAAACTTGCAGCGTGCCGAAGCTTTTGGCAAGATGTTCAACTTTAATCACTTACGCGCACCTTCCTTTCAAGGTATGCGCCCAAAAGGTTGAGCAGCATTACCAGCACATAATAAACTGCGGCGGCCACAATAAAGGCTTCAAACGCGCGGAAGGTTTTGGCCTGAATCAAATCCGCCCAGCGCAGGGTGTCGGCCACGCCGATAACGGAAACAAGGCTGGAATCCTTCAAAAGCATAATGCTTTCGTTAACGAGCGATGGCAGTGCGTTTTTAATTGCCTGCGGCAGAATAACGTCAAGAATAAAGCGGTGGGTAGGCACGCCCAGCGACATGGAGGCTTCCCACTGGCCGCGGTCTACGGAAAGGATGCCGCCGCGCAGCGCTTCGGAGATATAGGCGGCGGAGTTCAGCCCGAAGGAAAGCACGCCTGCTTCCAGCGCGCTGATGGTGTAGCCCGTAAGCTGCGGCGTGGCAAAATAGATGAGCATAAGCTGAACCAGAAGCGGCGTGCCGCGGAAAACGGAGATGTACGCTTTGGCAAGGAAGGAAAATACCTTGTTGTGCGAAAGCGTGATAAGCGCTAAAATAAAGCCCCCCAAAAAGCCGATAAGGGTGGAAAAGAACGTAAATTTAATGGTAATCCATACGGCTGAGGCTAAAAGCGGCAGGTATGGGTCAAGTACGGAAAAATCAAGCATAATGTTGCTCCTTTAAGTTAAAGCCCGGCAGTACAGCGCACTGCCGGGTTGGTTTTATTTTGCAATGTCGAGTTTGGCAATGGCTTCTTCATATTGTTTGGTAGCCGTTTCGCCAAGGTGCTTAACCAAAATTTTGTGCATTTCGCCGTTTTTCTGCATTTCTTTTAAAATGCCGTCCACCGTGGCAACATCTTTAGAGCCTTTCGGCAGCGCAATGGCAAAAGTATCGGCGTAAACAATCGGCAGGTTTAAGGTGTGCATTTCCAGTTTATCGTTCTGGCTGATGAATACGGCTGCCTGTGCTGCGTCAAACAAACCTGCGGCAAGGCGTCCGTTTAAAATATCCTGCACAACCAGCGGTGTATTGTCAAGTTCCACAACTTCAATGCCGCCTGCGTCTTTCAGTTCCTGTACATAGGTGGTGCCCATGGAAGCGCCTGCTTTCTGGCCTTTAAGTTTTTCAAAGCTGTCGTAGCCTGCGCCTTTCTGGCAGATAATGGCTTTCATCGGGTAGTAATAAGGTTCGGTAAAGTCAAGCACTTCTTTGCGTTCGTCCGTAGGGCTGATAGCCGATACAATCATATCGGCGCGGCCGCTTTGCAGGGTGGGCACAAGGGAAGCGAACTTCATGTCGGTGAAGGTAACTTCTTTGCCGAGCTTCTGTCCGATATAACGGGCAATATCAATATCGATGCCGACATAATCGTGCGTGCCTTCCTTAACGCTTTCAAACGGCGGGAAGGTGGCGTTAATGGCAATGGTAAGTTTGCCGTTTGCCGCTTCTTTCGGAGCGTCGGCCTTATCGCTGCCGCCGCAGCCGGCTGCTGCCAGTGCAAGCATTGCTGCAGCACCTAAAGCTAATAATTTTTTGGTAAGTTTTTTGCTGAACATTTTTTAAACCCCTCTCATCTTTTTATTTATTGCAGGCGCAAGCGCCTAAATCAGGCAAATTCGGTAAAACCGTTCTGTGCCAGCACCCAGCGCGCGGCCTGTTCGTCAGTGCAAATCCAGGCGCCGTTGTCTTTGGCGTAGCGTATAAAATCGCGCAGGGCGCGCACATAGCCGGGGCGGCCAATAAACTGCGGGTGCATTACAAAATTCATCATGCGGCCTTCGTCGGCAAGCCCGTCAAATTCTTCCATCCAAATGCCGGTCATTTCGCGCCCGCTGCGCAGGTAGTGGTGTTCCGGCGCCTGAATGGTGTACATATCGTAGCTGGTGTCATCCACTATGCCGTCTTTGGGCAGTTCCACAATGGGTACGGTTTTGCCGTTTATTTTGTGCAGGAACGGACCGTCGTTATCGCGCCAGTTGGAGGAATAAATATATCCCCTGTCCAGCCACAGCTGTAGGTGAAAATCGTATATAAAGCCGTCCGGGGAGCGCTGGCCTACCATCTGCCTGCCGGTAAGGCCTTTAATGATGTTTTCGGCCTTTGCCATCAGCGCGTTTTCTTTTTCGTAAGTATCGTAAACTTCGTGCAGGTAGCCGTGGTAGGCAATTTCGTGCCCGCAGGCGGCAATGCATTTAATAACTTCGGGGTGAAGCTCTGCCGTGTAGGCCGTGGTAAAAAAGGTGGCGTGCTGGTTTTCTTCTTCCAGCATCCGCAAAATGCGGGGAATGCCCTGCTTTACGGAATACAGCCCGCGGCTTAGGTTGGCGGGGTGGTTTTTATTGATTTCGCTGCGCGTAAGCCACAGCGTTTCGGCGTCGATATCGAAAGAAAGCATCAGCGCAAGGCGTTTGTTATTTGGCCACAGCATCGGCGTCAGCCTCCTTTCCGTTTTGCGCCAGCACATAGCGCGCAACTTCTTCGCAGCCGGCAATCCACGCACCGTTTTGGCGCATATAAAGCACCAGACGCTCCAGCATGCGGATGCGGCTTGAGCGCCCAATCAGCTGCGGGTGCAGCTTAAGGCACATAATTTTGTCGCCCTCGTTTGCCAGTTCGTCAAAGGCATCCTTCCACATGTTGTAAACATATTCTGCCGGGTAGCTGCAGGTAATGGTGTGCGCATCGGCGTACGAAAAATAAAAGAACGAAAAATCGTCAAAGCCGGGTTCAGTCGGCAGTTCCACAACAGGGTGCTCACCTTCGTGGATGTATGCCCAGTCGCAGTCCTTTAATGTGCTGCTGTATAAATAACCGCGTTTTTGCATCAGTTTAACGCCGTAAGTCTGCAAGGTATCAAGCGGGGCGCGGTGGCCAATTACTTTTTTGCCGCTGATGGCTTCAAGAATGGCTTCCGCTTTTGCCATATTGGCTTCTTCTTCCTCAAGCGGGATGCCGGGGCGCGCGTCGTGCGCATAGCCGTGGTAGGCAAGTTCGTGCCCTGCGGCGGCAATTTGTTTTACTTCGTCAGCGTATTTTTCGGCAACAATGCCGGGCACAAAAAACGTGGTTTTAATGTTCTGGCGTGCCAGCATGTCAAGGCAGCGCTTTAAGCCTTCGTGCGGCCCGTACTGCCCGCGCGAAATATCCGAAAAGCCGAGCGCGCTCTGCCCGGTTACGGAATAACGCAGGTATTCGGCGTCAAAATCAAAGGTCAGCAAAACGGCAATGCGCTTGCCGTGCGGCCATTTGATGCCGTCACCGTTTTTTAAGGTAATCAATTTTATTTCCTCCTGCTTGTTACAGGTGCATTTTAAAAACATGCTGCTGTATTTTTATTAATAGTAAAATTATATCACAAGCATTTGTAATAAACAATTTAATATATAATTGATTTAATTTTTTGATGATATTATTCAAATAAAAAATCCCGCTTGTTTGCGGGATTTTTTTATTGAAATTTTGAAACTGATTTTATTTTTTTAGGAATGTTTCTGCTTCGCTTTTGCAAGCAAATCCTTGCTGAAGCGTTTGATAATTATAACGGAAAGCACGGCGCAGACTATTGCCGTCAGCGGGTAGTTAAGCCATAAGCCGTCCAGCCCGAGCGGGAAAAGCACAATAAGTATCAGCGCGGGCGCGGCAAACGCCGTAACAACAGAAATAACCGAAGCCTGCAAGTATTTGCCAACCGCCGTCATGTAGCTTTCGGTTGCCAGTGAAACCCAGCGTGCCAGATACGCTACTGCAAATATGGGTACGGCAGCAGCGGCAAGGGTTAAAAGCCTGCTGTCGCCATCGGGCACAAAAAACTGGGTAATTTTAAGCGGAAACAGTATCATCACCGCTGCCGATATAAGTGATACGCCGGCCGCCGTTCCGTAGCAGTAGCGCTCTATCTGGCTGATGCGCCGAGAATTGCCAGCACCCCAGTTGTAGCCAACCGCAGGCTGCAAGGCGTCGCACATGCCGTATAAAAACTCCGTAATAAAGCTGTCGGCGTACATTAAAACGCCGTATACCGAAACCGCCGTGGTGCCGCCAAAGCGCAGCAGCAAAAAGTTCATCATTATCGAAGTTAAGCGCCCGGAAACATTGTTTAAAAATATCGGGCAGCCGCATACAAAAATATTGGCAATCATCGCCGCTGAAAAACTGGGACGGCAGAATTTAAGCTGCAAATATCCCCGCCAAAACGGATACAGCGATACAGCTGCTCCTGCCATCATGGCAAGGCTGGAAGCAAAAGCCGCTGCCCAAATGCCCCACCCAAAAACGGCAAGGAATAAAAATTCCAGCACAAAGCTGATAACCGCCATGCCTATATTAAGGAACATACTGGTGCGTATTTGCCCGCAGATGCGCAGGTAGCTGTCGGCGCCGAAAACAATGGTGGTAACAGGCGCCGTTAATGCATAAACCCGCAGGTAGCTTAACGCCAGCGCATGCAGCTCGCCCTTTGCGCCCAACAGCGAAAGCAGGTATGGCCCGCCAAAATACAGCAGCGCGCCCACGCCGATACTTGTTAAAAAGGTAAGCACGCAGGCGCAGGTAAAAATATTGTTGGCGGTGTGGTTCTTTTTTTCGCCAAGTTTAATGGCAATAGGCACGGAAGAACCGACGCCGATTAAATCGGACAGCGAAAAATTAATGATTACAAACGGCAAAGCAAGGTTCAGCGCGGCAAACGCCGTTTCACCAAGATAGCGGCCTATAAAAATGCCGTCTACCATGTAAAACAGCACCGAAGCCAGCATGCCCACCGCTCCCGGCCCGGCCGTAATTAAAAACAGCCTGCCCGGCGGCATATGCGTAAATAAAAATCTGGTGTTCATAAAAGCCTCGCTTAAAGTATGGAAAAAGTTTAAAAATTATAAGCTACAATTCCATTATATTATTGCTTCAAAGGCGAGGTCAATGCCTGCAAGATATTTTACAAAACTGCGTTTAATGCCGCATGCGTCTGTGCTATACTTATTACAGAAGGTTATAAAAGGAGCATCAGCATGAAACAGGTAATTTTATCATGCCCAACACTAAAAAAAGAAATACTGCATTTAATTGATGAGCTGCACCTTGATACGCCGGTGTATTTTCTGCCGAAGCGCCTGCACAGCAATCCGCAGGAGCTGGCGGAGTATTTGCAGAACACTATCGACAGTTTTGCCAACGTAGACCGCATTTTAATCTGCGTAAGCGGCTGCGGCGGCGGAACGGCAAAGTTAAGGGCAACTACGGCAGAACTTGTAATACCCAAAACGCGCGACTGTGTGGATATTTTGCTTTCCAAAATGGATATTAAAAGCATTAACCGCGCGCCCAAAGGCATTTTTATGACGGAAAGCTGGCTTGATTTTATGCGCAGCGGCAGCCTGAACCTTGAAACGCAGATTGCCGAAAAGGGCGAGGAAGAAGGCAAGGCTTACCTGCGCAAAATGTTTAAGGGGTTTGAGCATTTTTACGTTGTGGATACCGGCACTTACAATACGCAGGCTGTTGTTGACGAACTGAAGCCGCTTGTAGATGTGCTTGACGGCACGATTGAAGTGGTTGGCGGCGGTTACAGCATTTTGCGCAAGCTGCTTACGGGCGATATCGACGGCGATTTCCGCGTTATTGCCAAAGAAGGGTAAACAGCCTGTAAACCCTTGCAAAAGCGGGCATTTTGTTTGCTTTTTTACACTTAATATTGTAAAATTAAAAGATAAAGAAAAACGTAAAAAACTTTACAGGAGGATGAAGCCGTTATGAAAACCGACAACCAGGAAATGATTTTAGTAATTGACTTCGGCGGCCAGTACAACCAGCTTATCGCCCGCCGCGTAAGGGAAAGCGGCGTTTACTGCGAAATTGTGTCTTACAGGCAGAGCCTTGAAAAAATTAAAGCCAAAAAACCGAAGGGCATTATTTTTACCGGCGGTCCCAACAGCGCTTATTTAGAGGATTCGCCCACGATTAATGCGGAAATTTACAGCTGGGGCGTGCCTGTTCTGGGCATCTGCTACGGCAGCCAGCTGATGATGCACATGCTGGGCGGCCATGTTTGCAAAGCGCCGGAACGCGAATACGGCAAAACACTGGTTGACTTTGATACGGAAAGCCTTCTTTTTAAAGATATACCGGCCAAAAACGTGTGCTGGATGAGCCACAACGACTACATTGAAACGGCAGCGCCCGGCTTTAAAATTACCGCGCATACCCCCAACTGCCCGGTAGCGGCGGCAGAGGACGCAAGCCGCGGGCTGTACTGCGTGCAGTTCCACCCCGAAGTGCTGCACACTGACAACGGCACCAAAATGCTGAGCAACTTTGTATATAATGTATGCGGCTGTGCCGGAACCTGGAAAATGGACAGCTTTGTTGAAGAAACCGTTAAAGAGCTGAAAGAACGCATCGGCAGCGGCAAAGTGCTGTGTGCATTAAGCGGCGGCGTAGACAGCAGCGTCTGCGCGGCAATGCTTGCCAAAGCCATCGGCAAACAGCTTACCTGCGTATTTGTAGACCACGGTCTGCTGCGTAAAAACGAACGTGAAGAAGTATGCTCCGTATTCGGCGAAGGCGGCCTGTTTGACATTAACTTTGTATGCGTAGACGCACGCGAACGTTTTTACAGCAAACTGGCAGGCGTAACTGCGCCGGAAGCCAAACGCAAAATTATCGGCGAAGAATTTATCCGCGTGTTTGAAGAAGAAGCCAAAAAAATCGGCGCAGTCGATTATCTGGCACAGGGCACCATTTACCCGGACGTTGTTGAAAGCGGCCTCGGCGGCGAATCGGCAACCATTAAGAGCCACCACAATGTAGGCGGCCTGCCCGACTTTGTAGATTTTAAAGAAATTGTTGAGCCTCTGCGCGATTTGTTTAAGGACGAAGTACGCCAGTCCGGCAGAGAACTTGGACTTCCGGAATATCTGGTAACCCGCCAGCCGTTCCCGGGACCGGGGCTTGCCATCCGTATTATCGGCGAAGTAACGGCAGAAAAAGTTGCCATTGTGCAGGATGCTGATTACATTTACCGCGAAGAAGTGGACAAACTGCCGCTGGCAGAGCGCCCCAGCCAGTATTTTGCGGCGCTGACCAATATGCGCAGCGTAGGCGTTATGGGCGACGAACGTACTTACGATTACGCCATTGCCCTGCGTGCCGTAACCACCACCGACTTTATGACGGCAGAAGTTACCATGCTGCCCCCTGCAACAATTACCACCGCAGCCAACAGAATAGTAAACGAAGTAAAACACATCAACCGCGTGCTGTTTGACTACACAACCAAACCGCCTGCAACGATAGAGTTTGAGTGAGTTGGGAGGGCTGGAAAAGCCCGTAATTACAGAGTGGATTCTAAAGCTTGATGTCCTCTGTGGCAACGATTTGACAACATTTTTTCATTATCTATAAAAAGAGAGCTAACTGATGTTGATTAGTCAGTTAGCTCTTTTTTAGCATTTTCCAAATATTTTGCTAATTACTATACAGATAATCATTAAAATAATAGTATAGGTAGGTTACATAATGTGTCTTTGTAAAAGTTTAAGACTACATTGAACCGAGGCAAGGTAAATTTCATTCCACTCCAAATTTACTTTTAATGTGTTGTTAATTGTTATATTAAAAATGTTGGCAAACACATCTACTTTCTTAAGTGTGAATATATAAATCTTAATGTATTCATTCATGTTTCTTAAATACCTTGGCTTCTTGTTATCTATTTAAGTAATATTTTGATTGATAAAGCCTGATGATTAGACATGAAGTTGAGCTTTTCACTAAAATGTTATAAAATAAATTCAAACATTTCTTGTATTAGAATGACTAAAGTGAATGCTTTTTATGATTGCATATTCGATATGATAATTGATAAAAAGCACAGCTAAAAGAAAAAGCTGGGTTTAGTGTCAATATTATTACTCGGCTAAAGCATAACGAGTGCATTTCCTTCAAAAGTATTGAGAAAATTTGCCGCGTTATGGAGTGCGGTGTGGACGATATTCTGAAATTTATCCCGCAAGAAAAAAGCAAGAACTTTGGCAAAGTAGTTTATCATTATAAAGGTGACTTCCGGGACATAAGACATTCGTATACTGAAAAACTGTGAAAGATTGGATAGGAGTGTGGCTGCGAGGCCGACAGTAAACAGAATGGTTTGTATAATCCATACGATGGATGAATCTCTTTTTATCAGAATCTAATTGCAATTGGCGGTAAATAAATAGAGAAACTATTAGACATATATGTATCTCGTGAGGCCTACAATGAAAAGTATATTTCGGTCTATCAGAATGTAAAAAAGTTCGATTGCCATAAGTGCTGGAATGGTTTAGTAATTTGTACATGAGGTGAGTGAAGATGCTTAATGACTTGTTTGCGACACCGTCTGACTATACCAAAATGTGCAGAAATACTTGGATATCATTCTTATTATTTGCGATATTGATAGTACGGAAATTGTGGATTTGGTATGGAAATATTATGACCAACTTAGTGCCAAGTACCGTAAAATGATCCCGCTAAGAATGATGCACATTCTCGTTTCAGTAGATGAGTAAATGGGAATCTGATAGGAAATTAAAAGGAGAATGGAGAGAGACCAATGGCAATCAAGAAGAGCGAAATTTACAGCCAGATATGGGCTGCGTGTGATAAACTGCGTGGCGGTGTGGAACCGGCACGTTACAAGGATTACATTCTGACGCTGCTGTTCGTGAAGTATGTGTCCGACCGCTTCAAGAGCAGTGATAACTGGGACATTGAAGTGCCGGAAGGCGGCAGTTTTGACGATATTGCTGCGCTGAAATACAAGAAAAACATTGGTGAAGGCATCAATATTATCATCGGAAAATTGGCTGAAGCCAATGATTTGAAGGGCATCATCGACATTGCTGACTTCAACAGTGAGGAACTGGGCACCGATAAGGAGGCGGTAGATAAGCTCTCTGGCCTTGTGGAAATTTTTCAAAAGCCAGAGCTGGACTTCACAAACAACCGTGCGGGCGGCGATGATATTCTTGGTGATGCCTATGAATTCCTCATGCAAAAATTTGCTCAGGATTCTGGTAAAAGCAAAGGTCAGTTCTATACACCGGGCGAAGTTTCCCGCATTATGGCAAAAGTAATTGGCATTGACAAGGCTACTGATCCAAGCATGACGGTTTACGATCCGGCATGCGGTTCCGGTTCGTTGCTGATCCGCGCAGCGGATGAAGCCCCTTGCGAGATCTCCATATATGGCCAGGAAAAGGATAACTCCACCGCCGGTCTTGCCCGCATGAACCTAGTCCTGCACAACAAGGGAGCTGGCGTCATTGTTGGCAACAAAAGCACCTTGTCCGCGCCTCAGTTTAAAGATGAGAATAATCCCGAACTGCTGAAAACCTTCAACTATATCGTGGTCAATCCGCCCTTCTCGGACAAGTCCTGGATGGACGGCATCACCATTCCCGATCCTTACGGACGATACAGCGAAGCAGTATTAGGCGTGCCGCCGGAGAAAAACGGCGACTACGCCTGGTTGCTGCATGTCCTGAAATCATTGAAATCCAATGGCAAGGCGGCAATCATTCTGCCTCATGGTGTCCTGTTCCGTGGCAATGCCGAGGCTGAGATTCGCAAAAAGATCATTGACCGTGGTTATATCAAGGGCATTATCGGTCTGCCCGCCAACCTATTCTATGGCACGGGGATTCCCGCCTGTATCCTAGTACTGGACAAGGAAGATGCCGCAAAGCGCACCGGTATTTTTATGATTGACGCCAGCAAAGGCTATGTGAAAGACGGCAACAAAAACCGTCTGCGGGAACAGGATATTCACAAGATCGTAACTACCTTCCTTACAATGGATGAATCGGACCCCAAGCATGCTCGGTTTGTCCCGAACGAAGAGATCAAAGTTGCCAACGAGTACAACCTGAATATTCCACGCTATATTGACAGCAGCGATCCGGAAGATTTGCAGGACATCAATGCTCACCTGAACGGCGGCATTCCGGAAACCGATGTGGTCAGCATGGAGGAATATTGGGCGGTATATCCATCTTTGAAGGAAATCCTGTTTCAGCCGCTGCGTCCTGGGTATCTGCGTCCGGTGGTGGGCAAGGACGAAGTGGTTTTCACGATTACCTCCCATCCGGAGTTTCTCCGGCACGCCGATCAGGTAGATGCAGCATTCTCCACCTGGAAGGATTCTGTGACATCAATTCTGATGCATCTGGACAGCGCCGTCCAACCGAAGAAATTGATTGAGCAAATTTCTGAACGGCTCTTGTCCAACTTTGAGCAGGTTCCCCTGATGGACAAATACGATGTCTATGAAGTGCTGATGGAGTATTGGGCGGAGACCATGCAGGACGATGTATATGCGGTCTGCTATGACGGCTATGAGGCCGGGCGAGAAATTGCCTATGAATATGTGACCAAGAAGAAAAAAGAAAACGGCCAGACTATAGAGGTCAAGACCGATAAGATCAAGGGCTTTGAGGGTAAACTGCTCCCCAAGGCTTTGATTGCTGTACACTTTTTTGAGGAGGATGTCAAGGCACTGGATACCCTTCGGGGCCAACTGGATGAGGTATCCGCCAAGCTGGAAGAACTGGCCGAAGAAAATGGTGGTGAGGATGGACTATTTGTTCAGCTGGACGATCTGAAGAAGGCCACTATCAGCGCCCGGATCAAGGCAATCAAGAAAGACCCCGCCGCCAAGGAAGAATTGGCTGCATTAAAGGGGTATATGTCTCTGTTGGATGCCGAAAGCAATTACAAAAAGGCAATTAAGCAGGCCGAGGCAGACCTGGACACCAAACTGGAGAAAAAATACCCCCAGCTGACGCTGGAGGAGATTCGCCATCTGCTGCTGGAGGAAAAGTGGTTTGCCGCTATTTACAGTGGAATTAATGCTATTCACGAGGCGGTGTCTCATAACCTTTCTGCGCGTGTGACCCAGCTGGTGGAGCGGTATGAGTATACCCTGAAGGAATGTGAGGATGAAGTAGACCGTTGCGAGGCTAAGGTCAAATCTCATCTGGAAAGGATGGGGTTTATATGATGAAACAGGAAAAGAATATAAAATATAGTATTATACCTGTAGGCTGGAACATAGTGGCATTTTCGGACTGCGCTGATATTAGAGACGGAACACATGATACGCCACAACCTGTTTTGATTGGATATCCTCTTGTTACATCCAAAAATTTAAAAAATGGAAAAATAGATTTAGCTGATACTTATAATATTAGTGCTGCTGATTATGAAAGAATTAATCAAAGGAGCGTGGTTCAGCAAGGAGATATTTTATATTCCATGATTGGAACTATTGGAAACCCAGTATTAATTGAATCTCAACCTAAATTTGCAATTAAAAATGTGGCGTTGTTTAAACCTTATGATAATTCTGTTGGCAAATATCTGAAATATTATTTGGAGAGTTCCTGTTTTTTGAAGGAAATAAAGAATTCACAGAATGGGTCAAATCAAAATTTTATTAGTCTCTCGGCATTCAGAAACATGCATATCATTATTCCAAATAGGGATGAGCGAATGGCTATTTCTGAAACTCTTTCCGATGTAGATAGCCTAATTTCTGCCTTGCAAAGACTGATTGAGAAAAAGAAAAACATCAAGCAGGGAGTCATGCAGGAACTGCTAACCAGCAAAAAACGCCTTCCAGGGTTTTCCGTGGAGTGGAGCCAAGCGCCATTCGAGGATCTTTTTGATTTTCTTCCTACAAATGCATTTACAAGGGATCAAATGACGGATACCGGAACCATTCAGAATGTCCACTACGGTGATATTTTGACAAAGTATGGAGCCTGTTTGGATATGGCCAACACGGATGTGCCATATTTGTTAGAGACGGTTTCTGTAAGAAAATATTCTGAATCCAGTTATGTCAGAGAAGGCGATGTGATTATAGCCGATACAGCAGAAGATAGTACTGTTGGCAAATGTGTTGAGCTTGTAAATGTTTGCGGAAAGGTTTTATCCGGACAGCACACAATGCTGTGTCGCCCTAAGATTACTTTCGCACCTAAATTTCTCGGTTATTACATGAACGCAGAGTGCTTTCACAATCAAATGCTGCCTTTTATCACGGGAATTAAGGTGTCGTCTATCAGTAAGACAAATATCTCTACGTTGGTCTTGAAATACCCCACATTGGTAGAGGAGCAACAAGCTATTGCCCAAGTTTTCTCTGACATGGATGACGAAATTGCACACTTGGAAAAGAAATTGGCAAAGTACCAACAGATTAAGCAGGGCATGATGCAGGAGCTACTCACTGGACGGATTCGGCTGGTGGATGCAGATAGAAAAGAACAGCCGAAAACACAGATGCTGCAGGAAAGGCAACCAGCACACAATCAGCACTTTGATGATGCAGTCATGATCGCAGGAATTGTGAACGCTTTCTATTCCGAGAAGTACCCTCTGGGACGTAAAAAAGTTCAGAAGCTGCTTTATCTCGTTCGCCGCAAGGAGCAGGCGGATATTTCCGCCTTTCATAAAAAAGCGGCTGGTCCCTACGCTGATGAAGTCCGCTATAAAGGCGGCGAGCCGATTGCACAGAAAAACAAGTATATCCAGGTCAAAAGGAACGAAAAGGGCAGCCGTTTTGAAAAAGGTGTGCAAATGCAACAGGCATTGACCTATTTGCAGGACTGGGGAAAGCAGGGAGATGTGGATTGGCTGGTGTCGCAGTTCCAGTACACAAGTGTCAATGAGCTGGAGCTTTTGGCAACGATAGATATGGCGATCTGCGACTTGCGGCGGGAAGGCAAGAAAATTTCCGTAGCCTCGATTAAAGATTTGATTCGTTCTAATAAGGAATGGAGAGATAAACTGAAAAAGACCTATTTCCAAGATTCGGATATTCAGCGAGCAATCGAACGTTGCCATAAGTTATTTCCTGGCAAGGAGGGATAAAGATGAGTATTGGTCAACGGGAAAGAGGCACGCAGAAGCGTGTCATAAAGCTATTTGTCCAGGAACTGGGTTATAGTTATTTGGGCGATTTTACCGAGCGAAAAAATTCTAATATCGAAACCGAATTGCTGACGAAATTCCTGACCCGCAAAGGATATTCGCCGGTACTCATCAGCCGCGCCCTGAAGGAGCTACAGGATGCCGCCGGAGATCAGTCGGTGAACCTCTACGATCTAAACGAGCAGACCTATAAAAAGCTGCGCTATGGCGTCAAGGTCAGCGAGTCCGTTGGGCAACATAAGATTACCGTCCAGTTTGTGGACTGGGAGCATCCGCTGGAAAATGACTTTTACATTGCCGAGGAAGTAACTATCAAGCATAAACGTCCGGATCTGGTACTGTACATCAACGGCATCGCTTTTGCTGTCATCGAGCTGAAGCGCAGCACGGTTTCCATGTCGGAGGGCATCCGCCAGAACTTGACCAACCAGCGCCCGGATATGATTATGCAGTTTTTTGCCACCGTTGGGCTTGTCTTGGCAGGCAATGATTCGGAAGGGGCACGTTACGGCACTACTGGCACTCCGGAAAAGTATTATCTTTCCTGGAAAGAAGATCCCAACGCGAAAGACGAAGTTTCTGTAGCGGTGCGTGCTCAAATCGAAAAATGCCCCTTGCGCCTGGACAAAAATCTGATTTCTCTGTGCCGGAAAGAGCGCCTTGTAGAGCTGCTACACAATTTTATCGTGTTCGATAGCGGAGTTAAAAAGACCTGTCGCCCCAATCAATTTTTTGGAAATATGGCAGCACGTGATTTTGTGCGACGGCATGAAGGTGGTATTATCTGGCATACCCAGGGTTCTGGGAAGTCGCTTACCATGGTGTGGCTCAGTAAATGGATCAAAGAAAACATCTCCAATAGCCGCATCCTGATTATCACCGACCGAGACGAACTGGATATGCAGATTGAGCAGGTTTTTGCTGGCGTCAACGAGAAGATTGTCCGTATCCGTCGGGGCAGCGAATTGATCCGGAAAATCAACGATACCTCGCCTATCATGATGTGTTCGCTGATACATAAATTTGGCAAGAAAAGCCGAAACAAGAGCGGTGAAACCGACTATACGGGTTATATCGAGGAATTGAAACGCTCGCTGCCAGAAAACTTTTCTCCCAAAGGCGATTTCTATGTCTTTGTGGATGAGTGCCACCGTACCCAGTCCGGCAAGCTCCACAAAGCTATGGAGACCATTTTGCCGAAGGCTACCTTCATTGGTTTTACTGGCACTCCGTTGATGAAAAAGGATAAAGAGACCAGCCTGGAGGTATTTGGCCCTTATATCCATCGCTACAAGTTCGATGAAGCGGTACGGGACAAGGTGGTTCTAGATCTGCGCTATGAGGCCCGCGAGGTGGAGCAAAATGTTGTCCAGCAGGATCGGATTGATGCCTGGTTTGAGGCAAAAACCAGAGGCCTAACTAATGTGGCAAAGGCAAAGTTAAAGCAACGCTGGGGCAATCTCCAGAAAATGTTCAGTTCCAAGGCTCGCCTGGGGCAGATTGTAGCGGATATTGTTTTTGATATGGAAACAAAGCCGCGTCTGCACGATGGACGAGGTAATGCCATGTTGGTGGCTGGCAGTATTTATCAGGCGTGCAAATTCTATGAATTGTTCCAGGAGACCGAGCTGAAAGGTAAATGTGCCATCGTGACTTCTTATGAACCGGCGGCAGGTGATATTCGCACCGAAACCGTGGGTGACGATGGCGAGACTGAGGCGGTAGAACAATATGAGATCTACATGAAAATGCTAGGTGAAAAAGATCCAAAGGCATTTGAAAATGAGGTCAAGGAAAAGTTCATCAAGCAGCCGGAGCAGATGAAATTGCTAATTGTGGTGGACAAGCTGCTGACAGGTTTTGATGCGCCCCCTGCCACATATCTGTATATTGACAAATCCATGCGGGATCATGGCCTGTTCCAAGCGATCTGCCGCGTCAACCGTCTGGATGGCGAAGATAAGGAATTTGGGTATATCATTGACTATAAAGATCTGTTCCGCTCCTTGGAAAAAGCAGTGGCTGACTACACCTCCGAAGCATTTGACGGCTATGACAAAGAGGATGTTTCCGGTCTGCTCACAGACCGTTTGGATAAGGCCAAGGAACAGCTGGAGGATTCGCTGGAGGCTCTGCGCGCGCTGTGCGAGCCTGTGGCCCCGCCCAAAGATATGGTGGACTACTATCACTATTTCTGTGGTGTCAACACAGAAGCTTTTGACTTGGATGAACTGGAAGAGAATATGCCCAAGCGAGAACAGCTTTACAACCTGTCGGCATCAGCTCTTCGTGCTTTTGGTGAGGTGTCAGGTGAGCTACAGGAAAAGTACCATTATACCGTGGAGCAGATCAAGGCGCTGGAGAGAAAAGTTACCTACTACATCAAGGTACGTGACGATGTGCGTTTGGCCAGCGGTGACTATGTGGATTTGAAAAAGTACGATCCCGATATGCGCCATTTGATCGATACCTATTTGTCAGCTGATCCTAGCCGTGTCCTGACTTCCTTTGGAGGGGCAACGCTGGTGGAACTGCTGGTCGATAACGGAATTTCTGCGCTGAAGGAGATGCCTGCATCTACACCCAAAGAGCAGGAAGCAGTTGCTGAAACTATCGAAAACAATGTCGGCAAGGAAATTGTAGAGAGAACCCAAAGTAATCCCAAATACTATGAGAAAATGTCTGCACTCCTTTGTGAATTGATTGAAAAGCGCAGAAATGATGTGATCAATTACGAGGAATATCTGCGTCAGATTGTTGAACTAGCAAGGAGAGTACATAAGCCTGAAAGCGGTGCAGAATATCCTTGCGGAATCCGGGAGAGTGCAGCTAAGCGAGCGTTTTATGACCATATTGGTGGGGATGCCATTGTTGCTAATCAGATCTACGACGCTGTCATGTCCAGCAAACAAGACAATTTCCGCGGAAACAAAATCAAAGAGCGAAAAATCTGGCGTGCCATTCGTGCGGTTGTAAAAAAGGATCAGGATACTGATCAATTGCTTGCGTTGGTAAAGGAGCAGAGTGAATTTTAGTGGATAAGCTGCAAGTCGGCAACATGAGCATTGCTGTTATAAAAAAGAATATTAAGAATATGTACATTCGCGTTCTGCCGCCCGATGGAAAAGTTCAAATTACTGTACCTAACTCTGCTGGGGATGATGCAATTCGAATGTTTGCAGTATCCAGAATTTCTTGGATTAAAAAGCAGCGTGCCAACTTTGAAGCACAGGCACGACAAACAGAGCGACAGTATGTGACCGGAGAAACCTACTATGTCTGGGGGCGGCGTTATCGTCTGAATGTGCAATACTCAAATGTTAGGAATGAAGTGTTATTGAAGAATGGACGTTTGATTTTGCAAGTGCGGCCAGAAAGCACTCCAGAGCATCGTGGGCGTGTTTTGAATGATTGGTATCGGAAGCAACTAAAAAGCAAGCTGCCGGAAGTGATTCAAAAATGTGAACAGGTTGTAGGTGTCCATGCATCCGAGTGGAAGGTCAAAAATATGCGTACCAAATGGGGAACCTGCAATATAGATCGAAAAAGAATTTGGATTAACCTCCAGCTTGCAAAGAAAACTCCAGAGTGTCTCGCTTATGTCGTGACTCATGAATTAGTGCACCTACTGGAGCGAAATCACAACGAACAATTCCAGAAGTATATGGATATTTTTTCCCCAGAGTGGCGAGTAGTAAAGGAAACACTGAATCAGCAAATGCTAGATTATATGAGCGAGTAAGCTGCCTGTTATTTGAAGGTAGATATTACAACTACCTATAATAACACAAATTGAGAAAAGGTGGGATGTGCTTGTTTGGGATCTCTTATGATACTTGGAAAAAAGTTTGCGATATGTACTTTACATTGAAGACAGGATCTCAAAAGGAATATTTGCAATGGTTTCCGTTTACAAAGCTATCATCTGATGACAAAGAAATCATCTCTGGAGAGGATTTTTATAACCGTTATATAAAAACAGCTTCATTTATGCTTTTCCCTCCAGCTATGCATCAATCAGAAAATTATCTGCAAAAAGGTGATGGGAGTTTCAGAGACTCATCCCTTATTGCTCTGATTTTGTTTTTGTTTTTGCAGTCGGTAGGAATGGAAATACACAATCAATATGTGCCTATCAGACCGTCAGATATATCCGTTTATTATGCCGGCAACTATGAGCGTTTGCGTCCCAAATACAAACAGGACTATGATAATTTTTTCAAAGAATTAAATGCCTCTATTGATGAGTATCAATATTTTATCAAAACAGACATTGCCAATTTCTTTGCAAATATAAGTGTGGATAAGCTGATTGCGCAAATAGATAAAGTTTGCAACTCTAATACAGTAGGTTTCTCTCAAACGCAGTTGCACTTATTCAAAGAGTTGCTTACATACTGTGGTAATGGTAGATTTCCACTCATTGAAAATAGTGTTGCCTCATCATTTCTTGCAACAGTTGTCTATCTTGATGCTGTGGATAAAGCTCTGCACGAATATATCTCAAAGAATGTTACGGCATTTTCTGCTTTCCGCATTGTTCGTTATGTTGACGATATGTACATTCTTATTTCTTCAGTCAAGCCTATCGGATATTTGCATGAGGCTTACAACGAAATAAGAAATGAGTATTCATCAATTCTCAAAAATTACGGATTAGCATTGAACGCTAAGAAATGTTGTTTGAAAGAATCGAAAGAAATTAACCAAGAACTTAAGAAATCATTATATGATGAATATTTCAACGGACAAAAACATAATATTGAGGAACTTTTTACTGGCGCTCTATACTGTTTCTTGAATGATCTGTCTACCGAATTGCTTTTAGACAGTATTGATATAGAAAGATATAATGAACTAGTCAATAAACATTTTTCTTCGGACGATATAGAATTTACCCCAAGTGAAGTTTTTAATTATTTTGTATATGAAAATGAAGATGAATTAAAATCTGAGTCTGTGGTAAAAGCAATTGTTGGACTCGTTGAGCAAAGCATATCTTTTATAAGTCTTGATCCTAAGCGGCTGACAGTAATGATTATGAAAACTCAAAGCGATAAGGCTATTAAGGGATTTTTAAATCAGCTTTTTAGAAAAAATCGTTTAGACAAGTGGAATTCTTATGATACAACCATAGCAATTTCATATTTAATACAAAGCGAATTCAAGCACATAGATTTGTTGGAGATTCTTTCTATTCGACATCCAAGTCTTTATAACTATTATTTACATCACTGTAGAAATAGTACCATCCATTGTTTTGATTCTTGGAGGGAAAAGAAGGTAGCCGAAATTATTGCCCAGGATAGCAAAGCTCACTATCTTTACTTTATGCACTTATGCGAGATGAAACGAGCAAACTATATGGCTGCATTTGCTTATTACAAAAATTATTTTGATCGAGTAACAGCGGATTTAGATTTTGCAGCTGGTAATGATCCAAGTCTTAAAAAGCCAAATTACAATATGTTTTACAGGGAAGGAATGCTTATAAGGTTTTACGCTGGCATTGACAATAGTAAAACTGTTATCGAGAATGCTCACAAATTAAGAAATGCTAACCCACTATCTCACGCTTCCTCTGAATTGCTTGATAGCAATGACACATCAGGAGATTTATGTAAGTCCATAAAAGCTCTTTCAAAGTTGATATATGGATATATAGACAAATTCAAGGAACTGGCTTGATTTGGATTTGGAAAATCGATATAATAATGTAGATATTCTCGTTGCAACACTATGACAACAAAAAATCAGATAACCCAAACCATCTTGATAATGAAAACAATAGAAAGACGCTGAACTAAATCTCATAAGTAAATCCGTTTAGAATATGACTGACGGGAGCGAGTTTGAATAAACAACAAAAACCTGTAATCCGTATAATTATCTGGATTACAGGTTTTTGATATATATATATACATTGACTAATTTTTGTCAATTTTCTTCTTCAAAATCTTTTATACTTTTATGATCAGAAGTTTTCCATTCAGTTCTGCCATTAGCATTTCTACCCATTACAATTGCAGCAGCTAATGATGGACTTGTAAAGATATAATTTTTAGTAAATTTAAAATTATTATCAATAATTTTATCATTAATTAGTTTATTTCGTAAATTTTGCAAACTTACAGACATACTTTGTGTAGTACTTGATGCAATGATAGAATCTTTTAATACTACAAATCCGTCTGCGACAATCATTCCTTTTGCTTGTGCACCTCTTGCAGCGGAAATTTGAAAAATTAATTCATTTTGATTTTGTTTAACAGATGTTTCTTCTAAATTATCAAAAACTTTGTATCCCAAAGTATTTACTAATAATTTCGTATTACTCATAAATTCTTCTAACATTGCTTCGTCGTATTCAGAAATAGAAGAACATGTAGGAATAGTACTGTTTACAATAATTGCTCGTCCTGATTCTTGTGCCATTAAGTAAAATTTGTTTTCTAAATATTTTACATGCGCTTTATTAAGTAAGTTATCTTTGCTTATTACAGTAATACAATCATTCCAATAATTAACATCCTTTAAATGTTGGCGCAAGCGAGTGAGCATTTTTTCAGCTTCACCGATATAAATAGTATCGTTATTTTCATCATCTTTACCGAATAAAAAATATACTCCAGTGTTTTCAGAATCTATACGTTTAGCAAATTCTGAAATTTCGCTGCGAGATATTTTATATACACGACCATTCCAGTTAGAAAGTTCGCACATTATTCTACCATTTGGATTTCCGTCAAAAATATACATTTGAATAGTTTTACTAAAAGCCATGTGCATAACCTCGTTAGTTTATTGATACTTTAATTGTATCATAATTTTAAGATTTACAAAAATAATATTAAAACAGGATTTTCTTTTCTAATGTAGAATTTATTTAACATCACCTGCAAAGGAGGCATACCCATGATTGTTACAACTACACAAACTGTTGAAGGCAGGCAGATTGCCGAATATAAGGGCATTGTTTTTGGCGAAGTGGTATCCGGCGTAAATTTTGTTAAGGATTTGTTTTCCGGCATTACGGATATTTTTGGCGGGCGCAGCAGCACTTACGAAAACGAATTGCAGGAAGCGCGCGAAAAAGCTATTGATGAAATGTGCAAGCGTGCCGGAAGATTAGGCGCTAATGCCGTTGTCGGTGTCGATGTTGATTACGAAGTATTAGGCAAAGAGAACGGCATGCTGATGGTAAGCGTCAGCGGCACTGCGGTTAAATTAAAATAATAATGTATATTATGGGCAGCTTTAGGGCTGCTCTTTTTTTATGCGGTTTTGCAATTTTTATGCCGTAATTAAATTAATTTAGAACTTTAAAGATTGTACGGTTTTATATTCCCACAACCTTTCTCAAATATTTTACAAAATAATTGTTAAAGTGTATTTATTGTAACATTATTTCATATTGACTCAAAAACAAATAATAATTATAATTGATTACATAAGATTTATCGCAAAAACAGTGATCTCTTAAAATAAGATAGAAGGTTAGGTATTGAAAAATGAAAAATTTACAGAAAGAATACGGACTTTACATTAACGGTAAGTGGCAGCCCGCCTCCGACGGCGCCACGTTTAAAACTTACAGCCCTGCTACCGGCGAAGAACTGGCAGTTTGCGCCGAAGCAACGCGCGAAGATGTTGACGCTGCGGTAAAAGCTGCGCACGCTGCGTGGGAAAGCTGGAAAAACACCACTCCTGTTGAAAGAGCGGTTATTTTAAACAAAATTGCCGATATTATTGACGCCAACGCACAGCATCTTGCAGAAGTTGAATCGCTGGACAACGGCAAACCCATCCGCGAAACCGGCATGATTGATATTCCGATGAGTGCAGACCATTTCCGCTATTTTGCAGCTGCCATCCGCACGGAAGAAGGCACTGCCACCATGCTGGACAACAACACTTTAAGCCTCGTCCTGCACGAGCCTATCGGCGTAGTAGGGCAAATTATCCCGTGGAACTTCCCGTTCCTCATGGCTGCGTGGAAGCTGGCTCCGGCACTGGCCGCGGGCGACTGCATTGTGCTTAAACCCTCCAGCACTACCAGCCTGAGCGTTTTGGAGCTTGTGCGTTTAATTGAAGGCGTGCTGCCGGCAGGCGTGCTTAACGTAATTACCGGCAAGGGCAGCAAGTCCGGCCAGTATGTTTTGGAACACCCCGGCTTTGCCAAACTTGCCTTCACCGGTTCTACCGAAGTTGGCCGCGGCGTGGCTCAGGCTGCCGCCGATAAATTAATACCGGCTACTTTGGAGCTTGGCGGCAAATCAGCCAATATTTATTTTGATGACTGCAACTGGGATTTGGCTATGGAAGGCCTGCTTCTGGGCATTCTGTTCAACCAGGGCCAGGTTTGCTGCGCAGGCTCGCGCGTGTTTGTACACGAAAAAATTTACGATAAATTTGTTGAAGAAGCGGTTAAACGTTTTAACGCCGTAAAAGTCGGCAATCCGCTCGACCCGGCAACGCAGATGGGTTCGCAGATTGACGCGAAACAGGTTGCCAAAATTGCAAGCTACATTGATATTGCCAAAGCAGAAGGCGCAACTATTGCCTGCGGCGGCTATAAACTGACCGAAAACGGGCTTGATAAGGGCAACTTCTTTGCGCCGACGCTGATTACCAATGTTACCAACGATATGCGCGTGGCACGCGAAGAAATTTTCGGGCCTGTGGCTGTGGTTATTAAGTTTAAGGACGAAGCCGAAGTTGTTAAAATGGCAAACGACAGCAATTACGGCCTTGGCGGCGCCGTATGGACGCAGGATATTAACCGCGCCATCCGTGTGGCAAAAGCCGTGCAGACGGGCAGAATGTGGGTTAACACCTACAACGCTATTCCGGCAGGCGCACCGTTTGGCGGTTATAAAGAATCGGGCATTGGCCGCGAAACGCATAAAGTAATGCTGGAGCATTACAGCCAGACCAAAAATATTATGATTAACCTTGGCGAAAAGCCTTTGGGATTGTATTGACAACCGCCCTTTACAATGTTAAACTTTTAGTAATTACAAATTTGCAGCTGATGATAAGGAAAAGTACCTTTAAAAGGCAGCCTAAAGCGAGCTGGTGACGGTGAAAGTCCGGCGGCGGGCATTAAAGGGAATGGGCCTTGGAGGCGCACTGCGAGCCGCAAGGGGTAGCAGCGCCGGGAATGCTTTGCCCGTTACCATAAAAGCGGATATCGGCATCGGCCCGTATCTTTTAAGCGGACTTATTTAAGTCAAGCAGGGTGGCACCGCGAAAGTTTACAGCCTTTCGTCCCTACAGGGATGGAAGGCTTTTTTATTTACCTGTTAAGGAGTGAGCGGCATGGAAGCAGCAGAAAAAGAAAAAAAGATAGTAACATTAACGGAGGTTAAACCAACGCAGGACGGTTACCGCTGGGTGGCGATAACGGCAATGCTTCTGGCAATAGGCATTATTCTGCATACCGTAAGCCCCAACGTTGGCGGCGTTACGCCGAACTGGACTATTGCCATGTATTCCATTGTAATTAACCTTACCAACCCTTCGCTGCCGCAGGCACTGGGCATTGGTTTTATTTCCGGCATGACGCTTGTGCCGTCCTCCAAATCGGCCTTTCCGCTGGGCAATCTTGCCAGCGAGGTTTGCGGCGCGGTGGTGTGCTGCCTCCTGGTTAAGGCCATGCTTGCCGTTAAACTTGAAAAATGGCGCCTGCGCCCGTTTATTGCCGGCCTTGTGGCAACAATGGTGAGCGGCGGCGTATTTACCTTTATTTTAAAAATAGTTTTGGGGCTGCCCTTCAGCGTATGGCTGTATGCCATGCTGCCGGTGGTGGCGGTAATAGGCGTGCTTAACGGCAGCATTACCTTTTTGCTGTACGGGCCGGTGCGCAGGCTGTTTTTTGTGCAGGAGGAAGATAATTGATGGAAACGGTTGCGGAATTAAAGCATTTTTATTTTGCTTACAAAAAGAATAACCTTGTGCTGCACGATATTGATTTTAAAATAGAAAAAGGCTCTTTTACCGTTATCGCAGGGCCGAGCGGCAGCGGCAAAACAACGCTGTGCAAGGCTATGGCAGGCATTGTGCCGTTTTATATGGGCGGCGCGTACAGCGGCGAAGTAATGGTGCTGGGCGAAAGCACCAAAGGCAAAAAGGTATCGGATATTGCCATGCGCCTGGGGCTGATGCTGGAGGACTACGAAAGCCAGCTTGTTTCCCTCACTGCGGGCGAGGAAGTTGCTTTCAGCCTGTTAAACCACGGCTTTAAGCCGGAAGAAGTTGAAGAACGCACGCGCAAAGCTTTGGAGGATGTAGGCCTGCCGGGGCGCGAAAGTTATCAGCTGGACGAACTCAGCGGCGGGCAGCGCCAGAGGCTGCTTTTGGCTTCGGTTTTGGCGGTGCATCCGGAAATTATCGTTTTGGACGAGCCTGTATCGGCTATGGACCCGGACGGCGCCAATTCCCTGTACAAGCTGCTTTACAAAATACATAAGGAATACGGCACAACCATTGTGGTGGTAGAGCACCGCATCGACTATCTGCTGCCGTACATGACGGATTTAGTTGTACTTAAAAAAGGACGCCTTGTAGCGGCAGACAAGTTTGAAAACGCCGCCCGCGTTATGTATAAGGATGAAACCCTACGGCATTTTGTGCCGGCGCTGTGGCGCATTAAGCTGGGGCTTGAAGAAAAATTCGGCGTAAGCCTGGGTAATTGGCGTACGGAAGAAGAAGCCGTTGCGGAATTAAAGGCGAAAGGTTTTACAGGGGGTGAGGCGTAATGCTGGAGGCAAAAGAGGTTAATTTTGCGTATCTGCGCGGGCAGCCGGTGCTGAACGATATCGACATTAAAATTGAAAGCGGTGAATTCGTGGCGCTTTTGGGGCACAACGGCAGCGGCAAAACAACGCTGAGCCGCCTGTTCATGGCGCTTATTCATCCGCGCAGCGGGCAGGTGCTGGTGGACGGCACGGACATTGCCGCCATGGAACCCGCCGATTTGGCAGATAAAATAGGCTATGTGTTCCAGAACCCGGATTTACAGATTTTGGAGGACACGGTTTTTGACGAAGTGGCATACGGCCCGCGTGCCAAAAAATTGAGCGATGACAAGGTTAAACGCCAGGTGGAAACTGCGCTTGCCGCAACGGGTCTTGCGGATTTGGCAGACGCTTACCCGCGCCTTTTAAGCTTTGGGCAAAAGCGCCGTTTGGGTGTGGCGGCGGCACTGGCCTTAAACCCGCGCACGCTTATTCTGGACGAGATAACCAACGGGCAGGATGCTGTGGAAAAAGAGCGCATGATGAGTTATTTAAAGGCGCTTAATGAAGAAAACGGCATTACGGTAGTGCTTATTTCGCACGATATGGACACCGTGCGCCGCTATGCGCAGCGTACCATTGTGCTGCATAACGGGCATTTGGTGTTTGACGGTACGCCCGCAAAGCTGTTTGACGGCAGCATTAACGTAGAGCGCTGGGGGCTGCGCTGCCCTACGGCAACGGCAGTTGGCAACGCGCTTGGCATTACGGCAACCAGCCCGGAGGATTTTTGCAGCAGCATTAGCATGAAAGGAGAGCGGCAGGCATGAAAATATCGGCATTTACGCAGATTATAGTAACGGTAGCCGTAACGGCATGGGTATTTATTTTGCCGGTAATGGCTGTTGCCACCATTTTAGTGCTGGAACTAGCACTGCTCCTTTCCATTAAGCACGACCGCATGACTATGGCGGCAATAGGCGGCCTGGCGGTATTTACCGGGCTGATGGTGCTTTTGCAGCTTCTGTTCGGTTCGCCGCTTGAAATTGCACTGGTCGGCGGACTGCGCATGCTGGTTATGACCATGGCCTTTTTGTGCATGCTGGCAGCAACGCGCATACAGGATATTGCACAGGCACTGGTAACAAAATTTCACCTGCCGTGCGAATATGCCTTTATGCTTACAACGGCGCTGCGCTTTGTGCCTAACTTTCTGGCAGACAGCACCATTACCTTGGACGCGCAAAGCTGCCGTGGCTATTCCAACCGCGGCAACGCGATTAAAAGGCTGATGTCCTACGTTGTTGTTATACGCCCGCTGGTAATGCGTGCCGTAGCCAAAAGCGAAACGCTGGCGCTGAGCATGGAGCTGAAGGGCTTTGGTGCCAACACCTATAAAAACATGCCGCAGCAAAAGCTCGGCCTTGCCGATTACGTGGTGCTGCTGGCGGTAATTGCGCTCAGTACCTACCCCTTCTGGCAGGAATACATAAAAATATAAAAAGCGCCTGCATTGGCAGACGCTGAAGCTGATGTAAGTTTTCTGTTTGATATATAGCAGGATAAGCTGGTGCCGGTGCGCCGGTTATCTTTGCAGAATTAAAAATTGAGTAAACAGAGCTGCCCGCAAGCATCGGGCGGCTTTATTTTTTAGCAGGTTTATTTTCCTCGCCCCATGTGCAAAGCTGGTCGAGTATCGTCATCAGCGATTTGCCGCGCTCCGACAGTCTGTATTCCACTTTGGGCGGAATCTGCGGATATTCGGTGCGGATGATGAGCCTGTCTTTTTCCAGCTCTTTCAGCGACAGGCTGAGTGTTTTGTGCGATATGCTGCGGATGTAGCGTTTAAGTTCGCTGTAACGCACTACGCCAAACTCCATCAGGCAGTACAGAATAACCATTTTGTATTTGCCGTTAATCAGCGACAGCGTGTAGCTGAAGCCGGTATCCTCAAAATTTGCCTTTTCGATATAATTCTTAATCATTATACTCTATACTCTCCTTTTGGTTAGTATCTGATAAAAATGTGCGTACTTCATCTTTGGTTTATATGCTGCTATAATTATAGCAGAAAGACGGAGGTGGAGCAAATGGCTAAAAAAATAGTTGTTTTAAACGGCAGCCCGCGCGCAAACGGCAACACAAAAGAACTGGTAAAGACTTTTGTTAAAGGTGCGGAAAGTGCGGGAAACACCGTACAGGTTTTTGATTTGCAGAAAATGAATATTCATGGCTGCCTTGGCTGTTGCATGGGCGGCAAAGATGAAGCAAGTCCCTGCGTGCAGAAGGACGATATGGCTTTAATTTATCCGGCTTACCGCGAGGCGGATGTGGTTGTGCTGGCGTCGCCGATGTACTACTGGGGCGTAAGCGGCCAGCTTAAATGTGCGTTTGACCGCCTGTTTGCGGTGGCAGAATGTATGCCCGGCTATGCCAACCCCATTAAGGAGTGTGCACTTTTAATGGCGGCAGAGGGTGATACGGCTGACAATTTTGCTCCGGTAAAAGCCTTTTACGAAGGTTTGGCAGGGCATCTGGGCTGGAAAAACCGCGGCATTGTTTACGCAGGCGGCAATTTTGCGGCGGGCGATATTTTAAATAAACCGGCGCAGCTTGCCGAAGCTGAAAAACTGGGCACGGAAATTTAACTAAAAGCAAAACTTATAAATCTCCGCAGAATATAACTGCGGGGATTTTTTACCTTTTAACCACGCTTCACCTTGCTTAACGCCTTTATTTTAAGTACAATAAAAATATAAATGCGTATGTGAGGGGGAATGCGAGTGGAACTGCGTATTTTAAAATATTTTTTAACGGTGGCCCGCGAAGAAAACATTACCAGAGCGGCTAATCTGCTGCATGTAACGCAGCCTACGCTGAGCCGCCAGTTAATGCAGCTGGAGGACGAGCTGGGCGTAAAACTGTTTTGCCGCAGCAAGCACCGCATAACGCTTACCGACGAAGGCCTGCTTTTAAAGCGCCGTGCGCAGGAAATTACCGAGCTTGCCGAGCGTACAACACGCGAAGTATCGCGCAGCAGCGAAAATTTAATGGGCGAAATCGCAATAGGCTGCGCCGAAGCAAGCAGTATTTCCGTATTGGCTGGTTTGATGAATTATTTCCGCCAGAAATATCCGCTGGTGCATTATACGCTTTATTCCGGCATTGCCGACGATATTAAAGAATGCATTGAAAACGGGCTTTTGGATATAGCCTTTTTAACAGAGCCCGTGGATATTTCCAAATACGGCTTTGTGCGCCTGCCGCATAAGGAAGAATGGGGCGTTTTAATAAGAAAAGATTCGCCGCTGGCAGAAAAACAGGCAGTAATGCCGCAGGATTTACTGGGCATTCCGCTGTTAATGCCCAAGCGCGACCTGGTTAAAAACGAGCTTGCCAGCTGGTTTGGCAGTTTAAATGACAGAATGGATTTTGCCGTTAATTACACAATGCTGATGAATGCGGCAGTAATGGTACACAGCGGTTTTGGTGCGGCGCTGTGCCTTAACATGGGCACCGATTTTTACGACGATTTGCGTTTTGTGCCGCTTGCGCCGCCGCTTGCAACAGGCTGCGTGCTGGCGTGGAAAAAGAGCCAGCGGCAGGCACCGGCAGTGGAGGAGTTTATCAGCTCGGCGCATTCATACGTTTTTGGCATTTCCGGCAATTAAATATAGGTATTAGCTTATTTAAAGCGGCCATATTACAATGTAGGTGTAAGAAATTTGCACCTGCATTTTTTATTGCATGAAAAGTTTAAGGAGGGGAAAGATATGCAGGGAGAAGCCACTGATCCGGGGCGGCTGGCCAAATTAAATGCCAGACGCAATGCCATGCTTGATGAAATTCATTTCCGCGAAAAGCAGCTTGACCGCCTTAATTACCTGCGTTACGAAATACAAAAGAAAAACAGCAGCAGGTATTAATGCTCCGAAGCTGTAAAAACCTGCCGTAAGCTGCGGCTTTTAATAAAAAATCTCCGTTTAACAAAGCGTTAAGCGGAGATTTTTGTTTATAAGATTTATTTAAAATAACGGCGCGTTTTATTCTTCCTGCTTTTCAAAGCCGTTAAAATCAATTATTTTATGATGGTAAGCGGCATCAAAATACGGCAGCGCATCGGTTAAATACTTAACGGTTTTTTGCCAAAATTCTTTTCCGCCGTTGTGCGGAAAAGCAACTTCAATAAGATAAATGTCGTTGTCTTTGCTCCTTGCGTAAACGGAGCAGCGGATAAACCAGTACGCATCGGCGTTGTTGGGGTTTTGCTGCCACAGGATAATGAGCTGTTCCGGCTCGGTGGTAAGGCTGCGCAGCGCTTTTTCAACCTGCCCGTAAGCAGGCGTGGAGGTGTCCTCGCTGTTTAAACGGCTGCGGATAGTCAGTATCCAGTCGAATGTGGTGCTTGGCTGGGGCAGCTGCGGCGCTTCTTTTTTATCGCTGCCGAACATGGATTGCAGGCGCAGCAAGCCGCGCAGCACGGTTTCGGCTTTATCGCGGCGCACCCATTTGCCAAAAAAGTTCTTTTTGTAATGGCTTAATTCCTCCTGCGCTTCCGGAAGGTCCTTGGCTTTTTGCAGGTAGCTAACGCCTTTGGCGATGTCCTCCGGACCGCCCTCGCCGTTGCAGTACAGCCAGCCCAGCAGAAAAAACGCATCCTGGCAGTCCCAATCCACCGCTTCTAAATACTTGCGCGCCAGCACATAGTCCCGTTCCGTGCCCTCTCCGTAGGTATAGCAGTAACCAAGGTAATACGCGCCCCAGTTGCCGGTTTTGCCGCTGTCGTCCGCCCATTTCAGCAGGCGGAAGGCTTTGTCGTAATCCTGTTCCACGCCGCGACCGTCAAAATACATCGCGCCCAGGCGGTTGTAGCAGCCCGCCTTAACGGGAATGTTGGAGTCGATAGCTTTTTGGTAATACTCTGCGGCTTTCGCATCGTCGTGCGGTGCGGCAACGCCGTTTTCGTAATAATTGCCCACAAAAAAGTAAGCGCGCGGTTCACCGGCCTCCGCTGCCTTGCAGAACAGGGGAAAGGCTTCCTCGTGTTTATCTTCATCGAACAAATCGCAAGCGTAAAAATACTGGTAGTTGGGGTAGCCCTTGGCTGCGTAAGTGCGGTCCAGCTCTTTGGCTTTTTCCGGCTGCGGCGGCAGTACGCCTTCAATACCGTCGATGTACATCAGCATAAGGTTCGCACCTGCGGTTGCCACGCCGCCGTCAAGCGCACTTTTGTACCAGTATTCGCATTTCAGCATATTTTTGTGAATGAAGCTTTCAAAAGCATCGTCGCTGTCAAAATCCTCGGGGTTGATGTTTTCTATCTGCAAAAAATCGTACCAGTAATAAACGTTGCCGATAACCATCTGGCAAAAGGCATCGCCTGCTTCCGCCTTTTCTAAAATAATATCGTAGGCGGTTTTTAAGCTTGCCAGCGGCATGGCTTCTTGCAGCTCTTTATTCATCACGCCGCAGCGCATGGCGATAAGCGTTCCCAGAGCACTGCCCATCATTACAGATTGGTATACCAGCTCGTCCGCGGTGTCCTCGGCTACCGGAAAATCATGCCCCAGCCAGGTGTATTCCTGCCCGTACAGACAGCGCGCCAGCAGGCAGTAAGCGTCGGCGTCGCCCTCGCGGCATGCCTCCTGCAATAGGCGGAATCCCTCCTGCCCGCGCTGTGCGCCAAGGTCGTAATAAATATAGCGTATCGCTGTTTCTACTTTATCGCTGAAAAAACGTCCCATTTTTTCCCACTCTCGTTTCTGTTCTGCGTACATTTCTGCTTTTTTTGGCTGTTACTGAACTTTGCTTTAAGTGTAGCACTGCGCCTGGCAATTTACAATTGGTTTATGGCGCTGCAGCAAAAGAAGTATGTAAAATTTAAAAGCACCGCTCTGCAAAGGGAACGATGCTTTTGGTATGGTCATTTTTAAATTTACGTTTAAATCATTCCGCCAGTTTTTCTGCGCTGAAGGCATACACGCGCTGCCAGAAAATTTTGCTCTGTTCGGCTTCGGGAGCGGCAATTTCAAAAGCGTGGTACAAGCCGGGAATTACATGCAGTTCGGTATCGACATTTGCTTCCGTAAGTTTTGCGGCGTAGTCAATGTCTTCGTTAACAAATAAGTCAAGCCCGCCGACATAAATAAACGCAGGCGGCAGGTTGGCAAAATCTTCCGCAAAGGTGGGCGAATAATAACCCAGCATTTTGCCGCTGAGCTTTTGCCCTCCGCGCAGAACTTCCCACGCATACTTGTTGCTGCTGCGCGGCCAGCAAATATAACCGGTCTGGTGCGCATGGTAGGGCGAATTTTCTGTTGCGGTGCGGTAATCAAGCATCGGGTAAATTAAAACCTGCCCCTTAATTGGGATGTTGGCGTTATCGCGGTTGTACAGCGCAAGGCTTGCGGCAAGGTTGCCCCCGGCGCTGTCGCCCATTAAAATAATTTTTCCGGCATCAAGGCCGAGTTTGTCTGCGTTTTCTTTAACGTACATTAAGCCGCTGTAGGCGTCCTCAAGTGCCGCGGGAAAGGGCGCTTCTACCGAAAGGCGGTAGCGCGGCGTAATAACGGCAGCGTTTAAGGCGTTGGCAATGTTTTGGTAGCGTTCGCGGTCGTCAAGCGAAATTCTGAACAAATAACCGCCGCCGTGGGCGTAGTACACTACCGGCAGTTTGGCATCGCTGCTTTTGGCGGGGCGGTAAATATAAAGCGGCACATCCGCTGCGCCGTAAAGGCTTTTGGCGTTAACGGTTTCAAAGGTAATGCTGCTTTGGGCAGGAACATAGTTTTTTACGCGCCGCTCTACGTCCTGCGGCGATGTGGCTTCAATAAGATAACCTTCTGCCGCCGCACGGTATTCCGGCTGCACGCGGCCGATATAGGGTATTTCCGCTGCCAGTGCGGAAGCGGCTATGTTAAAGGCCAAAAGGCAAAGGGCAATAAATTTTTTCATAGGGTCACCAGCTTATTTTAAATTTTTGCCGCTGAGCGTTACTGCCTGCGGCTTGTTGACGATAAGTACTTTATCCGTAACCATTTTCTGTACGGCTTTATTATATTCCTGAAAATACGGCCCGTCAATGTGGGCGCGGTAAGCGTTGTCATCGGAATACAGCTCCAGCAGGTGGAATACGTTGGGGCGTGCGGTTTCTGTTGTTGCAAGCAGTGCCAGTACGCCTTCTTCGTTTGCAACGGCGCTTTGCATTTCTTTGGCAAGCACTTTTTTATAAGCGTCAAGCTGCGCCGGGTCGATAACAAGCAGTGCCATGCGTGCCTTATCGGCAATGCCTGTGGTTTTGCTTTGCAGGTTAAAGGCGTCGGCGGCAAGGGTTTTATGTACCTGCGCCAGTTTAAGCGCCTGTGCGGCGGCTGTTTTTACGCTGGCGTTATTTTGTGCGGCATTAAAAGCGTTTTCATCCGTATAAATTTCCAAATAGCGCATTACGCCGTTTTCATCCTCACCGCCGTAAACAGCAAGCACGCCTTCACTGTTTTGCAGTGCTGTGTTAAGTGCGGCAACGGCTGCGCGCAGGGCGTTTTCGTTACCGGCGGCTGCGCTGTATACGCTCCAGCGCACAAAGGGCTGGGCGGCAGCTGCGGCGTTTACCGGCAGTGCCTGCAAGCCTGAAAGCAGCAGCATAGCTGCGCAAAATAATAATTTTTTCATGGTGCATCTCCTTTACTTATTCTGCTTTTTCAAGCGTTGCGGTAAAACTGTCATGGGCTTTAACAATATCAAGCCCTCTTTCCAACCTGCCGATGGGGATTAAATTGCTGTCGTCTTTAAAATCAACATAAAAAATGCTTAAATTGCCCCACGGCTGATAAACGCACAAATCGCCTGCAAGGGGATGGCAGCCAACCTTTTGCCCTGTTTCGTCAAGGCGCTTATCGAAGTAGGCAATTTTTTCCATGCCGGAAAAATCCTTGAACGAAAGCGTTACCGGCAGGCGGCTGTATAAATCGTTGGCGCTCGGTTCATTGCGCAGCGTAACGGGCAGGCGGCTGCCGTCAATAACAAGCACGGCTTTGTGGCCATCTGCTGCGGCAGTGTTTTGCGGTGCAGGCTGTGCTGCAGGTGCGGAAGCGCCGCAGGCGGAAACGGCAAGTGCCGTCAGCGCAGCGCTTAACAGCAAAAGTAATTTTTTCATAGGTATCCCTCCGTTTTATTTGTATAGTTTAATTATAAAAAACGCAGGGCATGGCGTCTAATGCTTAATTGTTATGCGCCAACATACGTTTTTGGCATGAAGTGCAGGCGGGAGTATGCTTCAACTTGCGCGTTTAAAAATTTTTAACTACAATAATTATATGGAGAAATGCTTTAAAGGAGGAACTGGCATGAAATACCGTGAACTTGGCAAAACAGGATTGAAAGTAAGTGAAATAGGCCTTGGCTGCGAAGGCTTTAATGGCAAAGACGCCGCTTTTACGCAGGAAATGTTTAAACTTGCTCTGGCAGCGGGCGTAAACTGCATGGATTTATACAGCCCCAACCCGGAGATGCACAAAAATATTGCAGCTGCAATTGGCAGCCGCCGCAAAGATTTTATCTATCAGGCGCATTTATGCACGGAATGGAAGGATGGGCAGTATAAGGCTGTGCGCGATATTGCCAGTGTAAAAGCTGCGTTTGAAACTATGCTGAAAAATTTGAACACGGATTATATCGACATCGGCATGATTCATTACGTAGATTCGCCGGAACTTTGGCGCACGATTGAAAGCGGCGGCGTTCTGGACTATGCACTGGAACTGAAAGCCGAAGGCAAAATTAAGCACATCGGCGTAAGCAGCCATAACCCGCTGGCAGCGCTGGAAGCCGTAAAAAGCGGCAAGGTAGAAGTACTGATGTTCAGCGTAAACCCCTGCTACGATTTGCTGCCCGGCACGGATGACGTGGAAAAACTGTGGGCGGAAGAAAGCTACAAAAAGCCTTTGCTGAACCTTGACCCTAAACGTGCGGAACTTTACGAAACCTGCCAGCGTTTGGGCGTGGGTATTAGCGTTATGAAAGCCTTTGGCGGCGGTGACCTTTTGAGCGAGTACAGCCCGGCAGGCAAGGCGCTGACGGCGGTGCAGTGCCTGCATTATGCGCTGACGCGCCCTGCGGTAGCAGCCGTTATGAGCGGTGCGCGTACTATGGAAGAATTAAAAGCCTCGCTTGATTACGAAAAAGCAAGCGAAGCAGAAAAAGACTATGCAGAAGTTTTTGCAAGCTTCCCCAAAATGAGCTGGGAAGGGCACTGCATGTACTGCGGCCATTGCGCGCCGTGCCCCAAAGGCATTGACGTGGCAAACGTAACCAAGTTTTTGAACCTTGCCAAAGCTCAGGGCGAAGTGCCGGAAACCGTACGCGAGCACTATGCGGCGCTTGAAGCCCACGCCGGCGACTGCATTGCCTGCGGCGCCTGCGCCAAACGCTGCCCCTTCGCCGTTGACCCCGTTGCCAACATGAAAGAGGCAAAAGAAGTTTTTGGGTATTGAGGAAAGTATAAAAACGTGAAAATAAATAGAGACTAAAACAAAATAGTATGAAATAAAAAATCAGCACCACCTTATGATAAGATGGTGCTGATTCTTAGTTTTTTATACGGAAAATAATAGTATCATCAACATTTACTTTTCGAATGTCACATTCTTTATTACCAGGCAAATAAATTTGCAATTGATAAAACCATATACATAGTAAAAACTTATCAATAAATTTTTGTGACCGGCGTTTTAACCCATAACGTTTTAATAATGTACGTAGCTTTATTCTTACATAATCCTGTTTGCCAATATAAAGTATGCGTAGGCGAATACTTTTGAAAAACAAATCCAAATCAGAATAATCGGCAGTAAAATCGTCATCTGAAATTTTGAGATCTTTAGTGCTTAATAGCTTTTTGATTGCCGGAAATTCAGCATCGAGTGCTTCTTTATCGACAAAATAATAACTCCAATATGAGGCCGCTAAAAATAATTTCCGACGGTCATTTTTGTATTTAAGCGCAATTAAATCTTTTTCGTTTTCTGATATCTTTTTTAAAGTATTAGAGAACTCGATAACTGTTAAGTTTGCACTTGATAAAATTACTCCTATATCAAGAGCAGTATAGTAAAATGGTTTTAACTCTTTAAGTGTTACCATTATTTATCGCTCTTTTTGCGGTTACAGCTTCTGCAAAGTATTTGCAGGTTTTCGGGAACACTTTTGCCGCCTTTATTCATAGGTTTAATATGGTCAACTTCAAAGCCGAGTCTGTTATCACCTGTTAAACCGCAGTGTGCACATTGGAATTTACCTTCTGGATTTTTTGATTTTTCGAATGCAGTATCGCGAAGATATTGTTCGTGTTGAGGAAATATTTTGCCGATTTCATACAGCGGTAAATTTATTAAAGGAATTTTAGGATAGGATATATTTATTCCTTCAGGCGGTTCTAAGATTTTATCTATTTCTATATCAATATGACGCTTAAAAATAGTTTTATTCACAAAGAATAATTTTAAAATGTTTTCATCATTGTTGTTCCAAAGTGCAGTTATATATTCTTTTTCTTGGATACGACTTAATTTAGCATTAATAATATATTGCGCTATTTGCGTTATATCAAGCCTGTTTTTATCAATATAATCAAAGGAATAGAATTGTGGTGCAACAGAATACTGGTCATAGTATTTTAAAATATTCAGCACATCTTCCTCGGCATAAGGCGGAATAGTTTCGTATTTAAAGAATTTATCGTGGCATTCTGCTTCCATTTTAAATAAAATTTCATCTGGCAGCGTATCTGTGTTATTAGAATTATATTTTTTAAAAAGTTCAGGCAGATAATTGATAAAGTCCTGATAGGATTTTTCTGTACTGTTATAAACCATTACTTCACAGGTATAATCAATATCTTGATTTTCGTCAGAACTGTTTTCGGTATAACTGAATGTATACATACCTAAAGGTATACGCTCTAAAAATGGCACGTTTTCAAGTTTTGTTGTGTCTACTGTGTCATCAAGAATTTTTGCAAATTCTTCAAGCTTGGCAACAGAAATCATCATCATATCACGTTTAATACGTTTGCCAGGGTCTTTGTCAAAGAAATCATTACTGCCTTCAAACAGGCTTTCCGGGTTAACCCAGGCAATGTGTTCGTTCCAGTTATCTATGAAAGAAACAATATAGGCATTAGCCGTGCCGCCTGCTTTTACACCGCGCAAAGCTCTGCCAACCATTTGTGTCATTAAAATTGTTGAAACAGTAGGGCGGGCAAGAAATACTGTTTGTGTTTGCGGCAGGTCTACGCCTTCGGTTAAAATATTTACGTTAATTAAAACCTGAAGTTTGCCATCGCGATAAGCCTGTATCTTTTTTTCATTTTCTTTAGTTAAATTGATAAGTAATCTGGAAATTGTAAGTGATGATACAATATAATCTGCTTTAATTCCGGCTTGTTCAAACAATGTTTTTAATTGTATTGCATGGGCAATATTTACAGCAAAAACAAGTGTCTGCCCATATTCTTTTTGTTTTTCTTTATAGGTTCTTACAATAAGATTGTTACGTTCTTTACTTTGCACCATTTGTTGGGCAATTTTTTCTGGTATACTGTCAAAATGCTGAATAGTATTCCATTCATCAACGCTTAAATCATCACCATATCGTTCTTCTGTGTAGTAGTGTTCAAAAATTGGTGTTGAAAGAATCTGCCTTTTAATAAGTTCTTTTAAATTGATGGCGTAGGCTATACCCAAATCGCCGTAAACAATATAATTTTCCTTTAAATCAACGCCGTCAGTAAAAATTTTAGAAAGTAAACCTTCTTCTTTTTTACTTGTGCGGAATGGTGTTGCAGTTAAGCCGATAATTTTTAAATTCGGTACAAGTTCTTTGATGTGGTCAATTATTTTACGGTATGTTTTAGCGATAGAGTGGTGAGCTTCATCAATAACGAAATAAAGTTCATTTTCATTTGCCAGCCAGTTATCAAGGCATTTTAAATTTCTACCTATACTGTCTTTGCTGGCGATTACAAGCTGGTCATTTGCGGTAATGTCAATGGTTCTACCGTGTCTTTCCGCTCCGGAAACTATACGGAAATTAAAAGAAGAAATATGCGGCAGATTAGTTAAATATGCCTGATTGGAAAAAGAATCTAATGCTTGGTCTAAAAGCATCTGACGGTGCGCAATCCATAAAACTTTTTTCTTTTTGTCGATAGCGTTTTTTAACAGCCATACGGAAGCCGTGTAAGTTTTGCCGCCGCCGGTAGGCAAAACTACCATTGTAGCAAAGGACGGGCTTTCGTTTATTTTATCAAGGCATTGCATAGCTTTTATTTGGTGTTCATAAGGTATGCGTGTGCTTTGCGTTTTTTTGCGTAAAATTTGTCCGGAAGAAGTTGATTCTACATATTCAAATTCTTTTTCCATTGCGTTCATCCTTTCGGCGAGTGTATATAATTTAGTATAGCACTGCATATATTTTGTGGCAAATAAATAACTTTATTTAATTGTTACATAATCTAATAAAATGCCGAAAAATAAATAATTACCGGCAATTATTATAAGTATACTTGCAATAATTCTTAAGAAAAATGCAAGTTGGAAACTGTTTTTTTATGATAAGTTCAAAATTTATGCAGTTGTTGCTTAAATATTAATAGTTTTTTCTTTCTTGCTTTTTAGTGAAATATCCATTAAAATATTCCTGAAAAGAATAAAAAGCGGATACGGAAAGGCAGGGTTGTGTGGAATCAAATTTTGAAATTAAATTTTTTAAAACGGCTAATGGCCGTGAACCTGTCAGAGAATATCTGAAAGACATGGCACTGACAAATGAAAAAGTTACGCGTGATACATTAGACACAATATCAGAATTATTAATGATGTTAAAAGCCAAGGGTAATGCTTTGGGTGAACCTTATATCAAACATTTGCAAGGACCTATATGGGAACTGCGTCCCAAAAACAGGCGTATTTTGTATTGCTGTATTTTAGAAAATCAGATATATTTGCTTCATATATTTAAAAAGACAACGCAGAAAACTCCTAAAAAAGATATACAAAAAGCATTGAGCAGATATAAATTATTGATTGGCAGATAAAAGAGGTGAATAAAATGAAAGAAGCAAATGTTAAAATTAACACCAAATATAGTGGAAGCAGTGTAGATGATTTTTTTAATGAAATTTATACCGCTGATGAGTTAGATATAATTAAAGAACGCGCAGATTTTTTGCTGCAAATTGTTGAGGCAAGAAAGGCGGTAAATTTAACGCAGATTGATTTAAGCAAAAAGACTGGTATTTCCCAGTCTACCATAGCAAAAATAGAGAACGGCAAAATTAACCCAAGTTTAAATAACATTTTTAAAATCCTGCACGCTATGGGCAAAACCATTAAAATAGCATCATTGTAAAACAACAAAACCGGCATCTTTATGATGCCGGTTTTTGGTTAGAAGGGGAAAGGTTTATGGATGTTTCAAATCTGCTGTTAGGTTATTTTATTGTGCTGTCTGGTTATTTGCGGGGTTATTTATCCTCGTTGTAGAACGGGCATTCATCGCCCCAGTCGCAGTGGCCGTCGTGGTGGTAGCGGTCATAGTGGCGGTCGCGGTCATAGCGTCCTTCGCCATGGTGGCGGCCATAACCCGGGCCCCAGCCGCAGTGCAGTCCTCGGAAGTTGCCGCGCGGGCCGCGGAACATATCTTTAAGTGCGTTCTGTTTTTGTTCTTCGCTCATGCTGGCCCATTTTGCTCTGGCTTCGGCTTCGCGTTTTTCAATAGCTTCGCGTTTTTCTGCCGGTAGTTTGCTTAAAAATTCATCATGCCACTTCTGGCGCTGTTCAAATTTCTGCTGCGGTGTCATTTCCATCCATGCCAGCCTTGCAGCATCACGCTCGGCGCGCTGTTCGGGGGTAAGCGGAGTGCCGCGGCGCAGAGGCATCGGGCGGCGTGCATCGGTATCGCCTTCGCTTAAAATTTTTTCTACTTTATCACGCATGGTGGGCTGAACCTGTTCGGTTTGACCTGCCGCAAAAACCGGTACGCTGATGGCGGTGATTAAACCTGCAACTACTAATGATTTGAATAATTTGCTTTTCAACATATCAGGTCACTCCTTTAATTTATGCTTATTTGTTATGCTCTTTAGCTTGTCTTTATTGTACAGTGTGCTTGTGGCAAAATTATGGCAAAAATATTTTATTTTGTGGTTTTTTAGCCACATTTTGCTGTTAATATTATATCAGCAATTAAAGCAAAAAGTAAAAAAACTGCCGCCTTTGGGCTGATGTAAGGGTTAAATTTCTGCGCAAAAATATGTATAATATAGGTAAGTTTTGTGCATAGAGGTGATGGCAGTGGCAAAAATGCTGATTGCTGATGATAATAAACAAATTACTTCCATTCTATCCAACTATGCGCGCAAAGAAGGTTTTGAACCGGTAGTTGCGCTTGACGGTGAGGAGGCTTTGCGCCTGTTTGACGAGCATGAGCCGGATATTGCCATGGTGCTTTTGGATGTTATGATGCCGAAAGTGGACGGTTTTGAAGTATGCCGCCGCCTGCGCGGAAAATCGCTGGTGCCGGTAATTATGGTTACTGCCCGCGGCGAAGATTTTGAAAAAATCATGGGGCTTGATATCGGCGCCGATGATTATATTATAAAACCTTTCAGCGCGGGCGAGGTAATGGCACGCGTGCGCGCTATTTTGCGCCGCATGCAGCCGCGCGAGGAAAAAACTGCGCATAATATTTACAGGTACAGCAATTTAATGATTGATTTGGACAAATATGCCGTAACCGTAAATGGCAGCGAGGTGCCGCTGACGAAAAAAGAGGTTGAGCTTTTATGGACTCTTGCCAAAAACAGCAGCAAGGTCTTTTCGCGCGATAACCTTCTGGACAGCCTGTGGGGCTACGATTATTACGGCGACAGCCGCACGGTGGATTCGCACATTAAGCGCATGCGTGCCAAGCTGGATAAGTTTGAGCATCCCGGCTGGGAAATAAAAACCATTTGGGGTGTAGGTTACCGCTTTGAGGAGAAAGCAAATGCATAACAAAATAGCTTTAAAACTTACATTGTATTTTGCCGCGGTGCTTTTGGTGTTCGCTCTGGTGGTAGGCGGCAGCTTTGCGCATTTTTTCCGCGAGCATACGGTGGATATAAAAAGCACGGAACTTAAACAGCGCGCCGTGCGCATTGCCGAAGTGCTGAGCGAAAATGCAGGCTGGCTGGAAAAACGCGGCGGCATAGCCAATACGCGCTTTATAAGTTACATTAACAACATCACCATGGAAGATGTGTGGGTTGTTAACAGTGACCGCGAACTGAAGCTGCCGCAGCGCATGAACCACCATATGGGCATGCACCGGCGGATGATGCACGCAGATACGCAGGCTCAGGTGCCGCCGCTGAAGGAGTTTCCGCGCCGCAGCGTTACTTTTGAGCAGCTGTCCGATGTTACCCGCAACTGCGTGGAGCAGGCGTTTGCCGGTACGGTATCGGTAGCGGAAGATTTTAACCCCGTGCGTGAGGAAACCATGCTTTGCGCTGCTGCGCCTGTATACGACGAAAACGGCGCTATCCAGGCGGCAGTGCTTCTGCATTACCCCGTGCAGGGCTTGCAGTCCGCAACGTGGGAAGGCGTAAGAATCCTGCTTTTATCCTGCGCCATTGCGCTTTTACTGGTATCGTTTTTAAGTGTGCTGTTCAGCTGGAAGTTTACGCGCCCCTTAAACCGCATGAAGGAAGTGGCGCAGAAAATGGCCGAGCATGATTACACTGAACGCTGCAACATCAAACAGAATGACGAAATAGGCGCGCTTGCCGCCACGCTTGACGAACTTGGCAGCCGCCTTCTGGACGCCGACGAGGCAGGGCGCAAGCTGGAAAAACTGCGCCGCAGCTTCATTGCCAACATTTCGCACGAACTGCGTACACCGGTAACGGTTATCCGCGGCAGCCTGGAAGCGCTTAACGACAAAGTTGTTACCGATAAGGAAGAAGTAGAGCAGTATTACAGGCAAATGCTGAAGGAAAGCCTGTTTTTGCAGCGGCTGATTAATGATTTGCTGGATTTGTCGCGCTTGCAGAATACGGATTTCCCCATTGAAAAGGAAAACATTAATTTGTGCAACGTAGTGCAGGACGCCGCCCGTGCCAGCAAGCAGCTGGGGCAGAAAAAAGATGTGCACGTTGACGTTAAACTGGACAGGAATGTTTACCTTATGGAAGGCGACTACGGCCGCCTGCGTCAGATGCTGATGATATTTTTGGACAACAGCATTAAGTTCAGCCACGAAGGCGGCACTGTGGAACTGCGCCTTTTAGGCGATAGGCTGACGGTGACGGACCACGGCAGCGGCGTAAAACAGGAAGATTTGCCGTATGTGTTTGAACGTTTTTATAAAACACGCGGCGAAGCCAACAAAAACGGCAGCGGGCTTGGGCTTGCTATTGCCCGGGAAATAGCCCTGCGCCACAATATTAAAGTGAGCATGGAAAGCGTGCCTGATGAAGAAACTGCGGTAATTATGATATTGCCGCCGGCAGGAGAGGATGCGGAAAATGAATTACGGATGTAACGGCAGGCGTGCCGTAATAAGCGGCGGCACCAGCGGCATAGGCCTTGCGGCGGCGCGTACGCTTTTGGCGGACGGCGCGGAAGTGTGGCTTTTGGCGCGCACCGAAAGGCCGCAGCTTTTGGCGGAGCTTAAAGAAAGCTACGGAGAAAAAGTGCATTTTATACAATGTGATGTTGCAAATGTTGCCAGCTGCAAAACTGCGGCGGCGCAGATAAAAAATGCCGGCAGCATTGATTTTTTGGTAAACAGTGCAGGCATTTACCGCGAGCAGAGCATGGAAATGCTGACGGAAGCTGAATTTGACGAAATTTTTGGTGTGAACGTAAAAGGCACGGTGTTTTTAACGCAGGCGCTGCTGCCATACATGGCAGCAGCGGGCGCGGTGGTAAACGTAGCTTCGGACGCAGGGGTGAGCGGCAACTATGGTTGTGCTGCCTACTGCGCCAGCAAAGGGGCGGTGGTGGCGTTTACCCGCGCCCTGGCGCTGGATACAGCGCCGCGCCTGCGGGTTAACTGCGTATGCCCTGCCGATATTGATACGCCGCTTTTGCAGCAGCAGATTGAAGCGGCAGGCGGCAGCTATACACTGGCGGATGTTGCGGAAGCCTACCCAATGGGGCGCGTTGGGCGTGCGGAAGAAGTGGCGCACGTAATCTGCTCGCTTTTAAGCCCTGCCAACAGCTTTATGACCGGCAGCATCGTCACCGTAGACGGCGGCCTGACGGCAAAGTAAGCAGTTAAGCTATTTTTGTTGGCGGCAAAGTACAGCAGGTTAAAATTATAAAAATTTAGTTTTTGGAGTTTAGTTATGGAACAAGTATGGGGTTTGGTGGCGCTGATTGGCGCGGCACAGATTTTAAATTCGGTAAAACAGTTAAAAAACAGCCGCCGGGAAATGTTTAACGGCGGCGGAACGTATACTTTATTTTTATTTTCCGATTTGTTAAATATTTTAAGCATGCTTGTGGTTATTTACGGCGTGTTTTTTAACAGCGGCGTTATTTTGCCGGCATTTACTTTGTGGATTTTTAACTGGCATTTATTTACTTATTATGCTGCAAAGATAAATAAAAATACAGGCCGCATTATGATTATTGCCATGCGCGTAATTACCGGGCTGCTGTTGTTGGGCTGCGTGTATATTTTGGTAATGTAAGTTTGGCAAAATGCTAAAAGCCGTTTGCAAATGCTGTTTGTTTGTTGTATAATACAAAAAGAGAGATAATCTGATGTTTGCCCGTCAGCCCTCTCCTTGTAAATTTTGAGTTTGAAAAAAAGGCTGCCAGACTTTGGCGGTCTTATTTCATTTTACGCCAAAGTTGTAAAAACTCAGCGCTTGCCAGAAATAATGGTAGCTACAAGAATACCGAAAGCAATCATTAAAGACAAAGCTTCGTATGTGCTCATGTACTGCCACCTCCCTGCATTGGGAGGAACCGACCATCAGAAATCTCTCTTTTTGCAGTAATTATTATAACATAACGCAAATAAAAAGCAATTACCGTCCTAAAAATGGGGCAGTAATTGCTTTTTGTTATTCATTTTCAGTTGTCAGTTTTTCAAGTACGCCGTCAAGCCATGTGCCGTTAAAGCTTTCTATCGTGCCTGCGTCACAGGCGGCTGCAAGTGCCGGGTCAATAGGCATGCGGGCAACGGTTTCAACGCCGTGTTTTTTGGCAATTTCGTCAATATGGCTTTCGCCGAAAACATGTATTTCCTTTCTGCAGTCGGGGCAGGTAATGTAGCTCATGTTTTCAACCAGCGCTAGTACCGGTACGTCCATCATTTTAGCCATATTAACGGCTTTTTCAACAATCATGCCAACAAGTTCCTGCGGCGAGGCAACTATAACAATGCCGTCCACGGGAATGGACTGGAATACCGTCAGCGCCACATCGCCGGTGCCGGGCGGCATATCAATAAACATATAATCAACATCGCCCCAGATTACGTCCGTCCAAAACTGTTTAACGGCGCCGGAAATCAGCGGGCCGCGCCATACAACCGGGTCGGTTTCGTTTTTCATCAGCAGGTTAAGCGACATAACGCCGATTCCTGCCGCAGTTTTTACCGGGAACAAGCCCCATTCGCTTGCTTCGGCGTGGCCGCGCAGGCCAAAAGCCTTGGGGATGGACGGGCCTGTGATATCGGCATCCATAATTGCTGTTTTATAGCCTTTGCGCTGGGCCAGTACTGCCAAAAGCGAGGTTACGAGCGATTTGCCGACGCCGCCTTTGCCGCTGACTACGCCTATTACTTTTTTTATGTGGCTCATTTCGTTAGGTTTTTCCAAAAAACTTTCTTTTGTACGTTCGCTGCAATTTTCGGTGCAGCTTTCGCAGTTATGCGAGCAGTTTTCAACCATTTGCTTTGCCTCCTGTTGTCTGGCAGCGCTTTGCTGCCGTTTGCATTACAGTGCTTATAAATTTCAGCATAGCACCGTAAACGGTATCTGTCAATATTTGCAGATTGCAAGTATTTGCCTGAATTTTATTTGCTAATACGGCACAGGCGGCAGCTTTTATTTTTGCTGTATATTATATATAGGAAGGAAGTTGCACTTTAAAAAATTTTTCTGAAAATTTGCCGAAATATTATTGACTTAGTAGGAATTTATCCAGTAAAATAGTGGTGCGCAGCTTATTTAATATTAATTTTCGTTTTGATTTATATTAATTGCAGGCGCAGCCTTATAGTACAGGAGGATACGCTATGAAAAATGTAATTTTAGGTATGTGGGCATTTTTGTTAACGCTTGTTTTGCCGCAGCCTGCTTTTGCAGCCGGGCTTAACGGCGCGGAACTTTCTATCGGCTGGGTGCTGCCGTTTGCGGGCATACTTTTATGCATTGCCATCTGCCCTTTGGCGGTGCCGCATTTCTGGCACGGCAATTACGGCAAGGTAGCAGTGTTTTGGGCGCTGGCAACCGCTGTGCCGCTGTTTGTAATTTACGGCGGCGGTGTTGCGGCAGGCAGTGTGGCGCACGCGCTTATCGGTGATTACATTCCCTTTATTATTTTTGTAGGTTCGCTGTACACGGTGGCGGGCGGTATCCATATCCGCAGCAGCTTTACCGGCACGCCGCTTACCAACACCTGCTTTTTGGCGCTTGGCGCAGTGCTTGCCAACATTATGGGCACAACGGGCGCGGCAATGCTCTTAATCCGTCCGCTTATTGCGGCTAACGAGCTCCGCCGCTATGTAATGCACACTTTTGTATTTTTTATTTTTATTGTTGCCAACATTGCAGGCAGCCTTACGCCGTTGGGCGACCCGCCGCTGTTTTTGGGCTTTTTGCGCGGGGTAGACTTTTTTTGGACGGCCGAGCATTTAATTTTGCCGATGCTGACGGCTGTGGGCCTTTTGCTGGCGCTGTATTTTGTGATGGACAGCGTTTTGTTCAATAAAGAAAAGGATGAGTTTTTACTGGCGGAAAGCACCTGCACCAAAGAGCCGTTTGGCGTGGAGGGTAAAATTAACTTTGCGCTTTTGGGCGTAATTATTGGTGCCGTTTTAATGGCCGGCGTGTGGGACAGCGGCATGGAATTTACCGTGCTGGGCGTGCATTTAACCGCCCAGGGAGTGCTGCGTGATGTGATTTTCCTCGCGGCGGCAGGGCTTTCGCTGGCTTTAACGCCTGCTGATGTGCGCAGCGCAAACCAGTTTACCTGGGAGCCCGTGCTTGAAGTCGGCAAGCTGTTTTTCGGCATTTTTGTTACCATTGTGCCGGTGCTTGAGATGTTAAAAGCCGGTATGGCAGGCGCGTTTGCACCGGTGGTGGCAATGGTTACCAACGCCGACGGCACGGCCAACAACGCCATGTACTTCTGGATGACGGGCGCGCTTTCGGGCTTTTTGGACAACGCGCCGACCTACCTTGCCTTCTTTAACATGGCAGGCGGCGATGCTTCCGTGCTGATGACGGAAGGCGCGCTGACGCTGATGGCTATTTCCATGGGCTCGGTATTTATGGGCGCCAACAGCTATATCGGCAATGCGCCGAACTTTATGGTAGTTGCCATTGTGCAGAACCGCGGGCTGAAAATGCCGAGCTTCTTCGGCTACCTGCTGTGGTCGGTGGGCATTTTAATCCCCGTCTTTTTGCTGCTGACATGGCTGTATCTTGTGTAAGGCACACTAAAGGTATTTATGCCAAGGCATATCAATACAAAATTTAATAAGGAGGAATAAACGATGAGTTCAGACAACAATGAAACCAGGCAGGTGCAGATTGCCGTCGCCGACCCGACGCCGCTCGGATTGTTCGGACTTTCCGTGGTGACGTTTGTTGCATCCATGCAGAAGCTGGGTGTGGTCAGCGATGTTTCGTGGGTCATTCCCTGGGCACTGGTCTGCGGTTCATTTGCTCAACTGCTCGCCGCCTATTTCGATTTTTGCCACAAGAATATTTTTGGAGCATCAATCTTCGGCGCATTCGGCTTTTTCTGGTCGGGCGTAGCGATGAGCTGGATGATTAAGGCCGGCACTTTCGGTGCGGGGCTGGCAGCGGGGGTAGACCCCAAGGCACTGGGCTTTGCCTTTCTGGCGTACTTTATGTTTGCGTGCATCGGCACTATTGCCGCAGCAGAAGCCAACACATTTTTATTTGTGGATATGCTCCTGATTGATGTACTGCTTTTGTGCCTGGGGCTTGATACGCTTGGTATCGGCGGACACTGGGCGCATGATGTTGCCGCTTATTCGGAACTGGCGATTTCGCTGCTTTCGATGTACGGCGCAGGCGCGGTATTTTTAAATAATTTCTTCGGGCGCGTTTTCTGGCCGCTGGGCAAACCGCTCGGAATCTTTAAAAAAGGCTGATTAAAGGCCTTAAGATGACAATATAAAAGCACTATCCGTATTGGGTAGTGCTTTTTTGTATGCCCGGTTTATTGCAGGTTGTTGTTAAAATGTTTGTGCAGTTCGTCTTTGGCAAGCAGTTCTTCCAGCTTTTTGGCAATTTCTTCCACAATAAGGTGGCAGGGGTTTTCGTAGCCTGCAATTTGCATATCGTGCAGGGTGGCGCATTGCAGCGTGCCGAATTTTTCAATAACAAAGTCCGTCAGTTCCGTTACCATACTGTAACCGTGAAAGTTTTCGCTGTCCTCCTGCCCGTCCTGTGCGGTAACAAGGCCGATAATGCCAACGGCAACTGTAAAGGCGCCGCAGCATGAAAGCTGCGTTTGCATGCCGATGCCCATAATGGAGAACATTTTCCGCGTATTTTCCGGCAGGTTTAAGCCGTAATATTCGTTGCAGGCTTTAAACATAGCCTCGGCGCAGCTCAAAGTTGTTCCTACATGATATTTATTGACAAGTTCGTATAGCTGCATAAAATCCTCCTTTATAATCGCTTGCGCAGATAAACCATATCTGTCAGCAGTATGCCGCCGTCATAGATGGGGCGGCTGTAATTATCGGTAAAAAAGTTTTTTATAATATGCGAGCGTACAAAGCCGAGCTTTTGATAAAAAGGCACGGTGGCAGGGCTGTCGCCGGTGCCGGCCTGCAAAATTTTAAAGCGGCCTTTGTATTTTGCTTCTATAAAATTAACAAGCGCTTTGGCATAGCCGCGGTATTGAAACTGCGGCAGCGTGGCAAGGCTTTTTATTTCCAAAATGCCGTCGCCTTCATCTGTTACAAGGCATTCTGCTATAACGTCACCATCTTCAATCACATACATGGTGCCGCGCTCCAGATAGCGGTCAATCATTGCTTCTTCTTCGTCTGCCAGCAGAAGCAGCGGCAAATATTGTTTTTTGTCGCTGGTTACTTTTATGATTTGCATTTTATTATCTCCTCACATAAGGCATAACAATGCTGGCGAGTATTAAAACGAGCCCTAAAACGTCAAGCGTGCCGAAGGGTTCGCCTAATACTGTTACGCCTAAAAGTGCGGCTATGGCGGGGCTTACGGCGCAGAACAATCCCGCGCGGGCGGCGCTGACATGGCTTTGCGCCATGGGCTGCAAGGTAAAGCCAAAGCCGGTGCATACTATTATAAGCATGGCAAGCATCAGCCATTGCGAGCCGGACTGCGGCAGCTGAGGCGTTTCCGTAAGCAGCATGGCCAAAAACGAAAGCACGCCCATGGTGCCAACCTGTACTATGCCTATGCCAAGCGTGGAGTTGCTGCCGTGCGAAAGGCGCTCCGTTACAATTATTGCCGCCGCATAGCAAAGGCCTGCCAAAAGCCCCCAGGTAAAGCCGCCGCTTAACTCTCCCTGGCCCAGTGCCAGAAGCACAACGCCAAGCATGGCCATGCCAGTGCTGATTACTGTAAGTTTGCCGGGCAGCTTTTTATATAAAAGAATTTCAAGCAGCGGCACAAAAATAATGGCGCAGTTTTCCAATAGAGATACAAGCGACGATGCCGCTTGCGTCAGGGCAATCATCTCGCACGCCATGGTAATAAAAAAGGCTGTGCCAATAACTGTGCCCGCAAGTAAATCGCGTGCGGCGAGGCTGCGCACTGCCTTGTTAAAAATAAGCGCCAGAAGTACAAAGGCAATTATAAAACGCACTGCCAAAAGGTTAAAAGGCGCAAGGCTTTCCAAAATCATTTTGCTGAAAATAAAACTTGTTGCCCTAGCGGCGATAACTGTTATTAAAAGCAGTTCATAGCTGCGGGCGGAACCGGTTTGCTGCTGCATGTTAAAATCCTCTTAATTTAAAGGTTAGTTTGAGTTTATTATAGCATAAGGCGCGTTTTTGCGCTTGAGATTATCTGACGCATGGCAAGACGCGTTGAATTTTGAATTTGCTTTTACAACATACGGGTGCTATAATAAAGGAGCAAAGCAGAGATGTCATTTTACAGTTACCTTCACTGCTGGAAGGATTTTAATGGCATGAAAAAACCGGGAGTGGCCGCTCCCGGTTTTTATTTTGGGCTGACTGTGCTTACAGATATCTGTCCAGCCACTTGCAAATATAATAGGCCGTTATACTTGCCGCGACAGATACAATGAATGCAGAGATGCCATCCAAAGCTACACCTCCTTCCTGCCGGAAAGAGTCACAGCTTTTCTATTATCGTGGATAAATGAAAAACTGTCAATATGTTTAAAACTGTTAAAAATATTACAAAATATCTTTGGCTTAATAAAATATGCCTTTTATAAAAATTTTTTGTATAAAATTGCAGGCAAAAGGGCTATAATAGAGCTATGATTTTATTTTGCTTTGGGGGAGATACAATGGATAAAAACTTGCCGGTAGGTGTTATTGATTCCGGCGTGGGCGGACTGAGTGTGCTGAAAGTTTTGCAGCAGGCACTGCCGCACGAGGATTTTTTATATATCGGCGATACGGCGCGCACACCTTACGGGCAGCGCCCGGAAAAAGAAATTCGCGCTATGGTGCATGACCTGACGGATTATCTTGACAATGCGGGCATTAAGCTTCTGGTTGTGGCCTGCAACACCATTACCGTTTTGGGAACGGAAAGCATCAGAAACGGTTATGCGTTTGACGTTGTTGGCATGAGCAAGGGCGCGGAGCTGGCGCTTGGCGTAACCAAAAACAAAAAAATCGGCGTAATGGCCACGCCTTTTACCGTGGCAAGCGGCGCGCACAAGGCTGCCGTTAACGCGCTTGACGCAGACGCGGAAGTTTTTGCGCAGGGCTGCCCCGATTTTGTGCCGCTGATTGAGCAGGGCGTGTTCAGCGGGGCGGCAATTGAAGACGCCGTTGCGAGGTATTCTGCGCCGCTGAAGGAGGCCGGTGTGGATACGGTGCTTTTATCCTGCACGCATTACCCGTTTATCCGTGCGGAAATTGAAAAGGGCTTCGGCGAAGGCGTTACGGTTTTAGACCCGGCGGAAGCAACCGCCTTGCAGGCAAGAATTTTTCTGGAACGCGCAGGGCTTTTAAAAATGCAGGGCACGGGGCGCAGCAGGGTTTGCTTTACGGCCGAGTTAAACCGCGGCAAATCCATTGCGGAGCGGATGCTTGACATGGAAAGAAGCACTTTTGAAGAAATAAGCCTGCTGTAAAGCTGATTGTATACATAAGCTATATGCAGGATTTTATAAAATTTTGTCTAAATATATACCAGTATTGTTATTAATACGCTGGTTTAATAAATTTGTGGGGAGTGGTTTTAATGTTTAAGCGCAATAATCTGGCTGCACTGGCTGCATTCAGCGCCATGATGCTGCCGCAGCCCGCATTTGCGGCGGGGCTTAACGGCGGCGAACTGTCATTTGTGTGGGCCGTGCCCTTTATAGGCGTGCTTTTATGTATTGCAATCTGTCCGCTGGTTGTGCCAAATTTCTGGCATCATCATTTTGGCAAGGTAGCTGTTTTCTGGGCTCTGGCGTGCGCCGTGCCGATGTTTATCTCTTACGGCGGCGGTGTGGCGGTTAACTCCATTGCGCATGCGCTTATTGCCGATTATATTCCGTTTATTATTTTCGTCGGTTCGCTGTATACGGTTGCGGGCGGCATTCATATCCGTTCAAGCTTTATCGGGCGTCCGGCGGTTAACACTGCGTTTCTGGCGCTGGGCGCTGTATGTGCCAACATCATGGGCACCACCGGCGCGGCCATGCTGTTAATCCGTCCGCTTATTGCGGCCAATGCGCACAGGCGTTACGATATGCACACTTTTGTGTTCTTCATTTTTATTGTGGCCAACATTGCCGGCTCGCTTACGCCGTTGGGCGACCCGCCGCTGTTTTTGGGCTTTTTGCGCGGAGTTGAATTCTTTTGGACTACCGAGCATTTAATTGTGCCGATGGCAACAGCAGTAGGCCTTTTGCTCCTCATTTATTTCATTGCCGATACCATTCTCTTTAATAAAGAAAAAGAAGAATTCCTTGAAAAAGAATCCCACTATCCGAAAGAACCGTTCGGCATCGACGGTAAAATTAACTTTTTGCTGCTCGCCGTTATCGTAAGCGCTGTTTTAATGGCAGGCATCTGGCATTCCGGCATTGAGTTTTCCGTGCTGGGCGTGCATTTAAGCGGCGAAGGCGTGCTGCGCGACGTTATTTTCCTTATCGCCGCAGGCTTATCGCTTAAATTAACAAGCAAAGAAGTGCGCGAAGCAAACCAGTTTGGCTGGGACCCGATTCTGGAAGTAGGCAAATTGTTCTTTGGCATTTTTGTTACCATTGTGCCGGTGCTTGAAATGCTGCGTGCAGGGCTTGACGGTGCTTTTGCCCCGGTTGTTGCGCTTGTTACCAACCCCGACGGCAGTGCCAACAACGCCATGTACTTCTGGATGACCGGCGCGCTTTCCAGCTTCCTCGACAACGCTCCTACCTATCTTGCATTCTTTAACATGGCAGGCGGCGAAGCCCAGGTGCTGATGACGGAAGGTGCCAAAACCTTAATGGCTATTTCCATGGGCGCGGTATTTATGGGTGCCAACAGCTATATCGGCAACGCACCTAACTTCATGGTGCTTTCCATTGTGCAGGAACGCGGGCTGAAAATGCCTACCTTCTTCGGCTACCTGTTATGGTCCGGCTGCATTTTAATCCCAACCTTCCTGCTGCTTACCTGGCTGTATCTTTTGTAATAAAGTATTATTAACGGCATAACAAACTGCACCGCAAGGGTTATGGCAAGTAACTTTTGCAGTGCAGTTTTTGTAATTTGGCACAATTTGCTTTATAATATAGTTAAGAGAGTTAAGGAGATTAAACTTGTCATTTAAAAGCGGCGTCATATTAATTCTGCTGTCGGCAGCAGCCTGGGGGCTGGGCGGCGTATGCGGGCAGTTTTTGTACCAGTTTCACAGCGTTACGGCACCGTGGCTTATTGCGGTGCGGCAGGTGCTGGCAGGGTTCATTTTTTTAGGTTATCTGCTTTTGCGCGGCGAAAATATTTTCCGCATTTTTGCGGATAAGCGCGATACCAAAGACCAGCTTGCCTTCAGCTTTTTGGGGCTTTTGGGTGCGCAGTTCGGTTTTTACTACACTATTTCGCTGTGCAACGCGGCAACGGCAACGGTGCTGCAATATACTTCGCCGGTGTTTGTTATGCTGTGGATGAGTTTTAAAAGCCGCCGCCTGCCGGAAGGACGCGAATTTTTAGGTATTATTTTTGCACTTGTGGGCGTGTTTTTAATATCTACCCATGGCGATATCAATAATGTGGTGCTTTCGCCGGAGGCTTTGGTAATCGGCCTGATATCGGCCATATCGCTGGCGTTTTATACGGTGCAGCCCATGCGCCTTCTGCAAAAATTCAGCACCACGCTGGTGGTTGGCTGGGGGCAGCTTCTTTCGGGCACACTTTTGTGCTTTTTTGTAAACCCGTTTGAACCTACCGGCAGCTGGGATACCGGCGCTGTAATTGCTTTTATTTATCTTGTTATCGGCGCTACGGTTTTAAGCTATTCGCTGTTTTTGGTGGGGCTTAAAGTTGTAGGCTCTACCAAAGCAAGCCTCATCAGCTGCGCAGAACCGCTGGCGTCAATTATAGCCGTTGTGCTGTGGCTTAAAACTCCGCTTACGGCGGTAGATTTAATAGGCATGGCCTGCATAATTATTACCGTTATACTGCTTTCTATACCTAAAAAATAAAATATTACAACAAATTTATAAATTTATTAATTTAACCATTGCCTAATGGTAAATATTAGGGTATAATGTAATAAGCTTTAAGAATTACTATTTTACTTAAATTTAAACCACATGTTTATCCTGATAGAAGGTACGTGTCGGAATTAAATACAAAGGAGTTGGGAATATGGATATCAATTACAAAGCGATTGGGGTAAGAATTAAAGCTGCGCGTGCACGTAAAGGCGTTACTCAGGGCTACATCGCCAATCTCATTGGTCTGTCCACCCCTCATATCAGCAACATTGAAACCGGCAATACCAAACTGGGATTACCGACCATTATTCATTTGGCTAATGTACTTGATGTATCGGTGGATGAACTTTTGTGCGATAACATTAAACGCAGCGAAAAAATCTTCCAGAATGAACTGGCTGACCTCTTGAAAGACTGCTCTGCCCAGGAACTGCATTTTATTACCGAACTTATAAAAGTAGTTAAAAAGAACGGCTATGCAGGCGAACCTAAACGCCGCGGCCGCAAACCCAAAAAACTGGTTGAAGCAGAAAAAGCTGCCGAATAATTTAAAATACCGCTTGCCAATTAAGCAGTGTTTATATTATAATATTGCCGTTAAGCCATCATAGCTCAGCTGGTAGAGCATCTCATTCGTAATGAGAGGGTCGCAGGTTCGAATCCTGTTGATGGCTCCAATAAAAAATTAAGGCGTGGATTTTATCCGCGCCTGTTTTGTTTTTATAGGTAAAAATTGCAGAATATTATATTTGGCAAATCCTTTTGAAAAACACTTTATGCAAAATTAAAAGTACAAATATTTTCTTTTTATTTTTTTGACAAAAATGTAAAATGGTGTTACATTATAAGTGAAAACAGGAGTTGTCCTGTTGGGGGATTAAAAGCGCTGTACCTTTTTAAAGGAGGCATTTACTATGAAAAAGATTTTTGTTGCAATTGACGGCAGTGAACACGCATGGAAAGCACTTGATTACGCAGCAGAACTTGCAAAAGGCATGAAATGCAGCCTGTTTGTTTATACGGCTTTAAAACCCAGCGACAGCGGCGCTTTGCTTGCCATGTATGATATGGACGACCCGATGCTGGCAACAGAAGTTTCCGGCCTTGATGATTTGGGTGACAAACTTTTGGCTCAGGCTAAAGAACGTATCGGCGGTTCCGTTGAAGCAGAATATGAATACCAGGTTGGCTATCCGCCTGAAATGATTTTGAGCGCAGCCGAAAAATCCGGTGCCGGTATGATTGTTATGGGCTCCAGAGGCCTTTCCGGCATTAAAGAACTGCTGCTTGGCAGTGTAAGCAACCATATTGTACACTATGCCAAAGTACCGGTTGTAATTGTAAAATAAATTTTGCTGTGCTGTAATAAAACGTGAAACTATTGCTGCCTTATAAAACATGGGCATAAAAACCGGGAGATATTGCTCCCGGTTTTTAATTTTGCCTGGGCGCAGATGAAAAACATATAATGAAGTAAATAATGAAGTAAAGTACAGATTTTGCTCTATATAGCAGTAAAGAACCGGTTAATTCAGCATAAGTAAATTTTTTAATACACTGCATAATTGCACCTTAAATTTAACAGTGGTATAATAAAATATCTGTAAGATGAATTTGAAAAAACTGAAATATAAGGAGCGTTTATATGGTAAGCATTTGTGACCGTGTACGTTATGTAGAAACTGATATGATGGGAGTTGTGCATCACAGCAACTACTTCCGCTGGTTTGAGATGGGGCGTGTGGCCTGGCTGCGCGCTGCCGGCGTGGAGCTGTGGGAGCTGATGAACGCCAACATAATTTTCCCTATTACTCATGTAGAAGCCAATTATAAAGAATCGGCGCTGTATGATGACGAAATTGAAATTTGCGCAGGAATGACAGCTTTCAGCCGCGCCAAAATGGATTTTACTTACCGCATCATCCGTAAAAAAGATGGCGCACTGCTGGCAGAAGGCTGCTCGCGCAATGTGTTTACCGATAATAACGGGCATATTATCCGCCTTAGCGGCGATTTTTATGACAGAATTAATGCTTTTTACCAAAAAGAGCAGGCAGAGGAGAAACACTGATGGAAGCAAAATATGAAATTATACCGGTGCCGACCCGTATTTTGACGCACCACGATAATATAGTTGACGCCATTTTGGAATACGGCAAAGACAAAATAGGCCCGCATGACGTTGTGTGCGCGGCAGAAAGCGTTGTTGCCATTACGCAGGACGGCGCCAAACGCTGTGAAGATTTTAAACCAGGCTTTTTAGCCAAAACTCTGTGCCATTTGTTCCCTGCAAAAGGCAGTATCAGCGGCTGGTACAGCATGCAGGCTCTTTTGGATGCCGAAGGCGCAATGAAGGTAATTATTGCCGTTATCTGCGGTTTTGCCGCCAAATGTGTTGGCAAACGCGGCGTGTTTTACCAGATGGCAGGCTACCAGGCACGCCTGATTGATGACGTTACCGGCACCATGCCGCCGTACGACAAGCACATTGTTTACGGCCCGTTTGAACCCCATAAAGTAAGCGAAAGCATAAAAAAAGCCACCGGTGCTTACGGTGCGGCCATTGCCGATGTTAATGACCTTAAGCGTGCTGCTGTGCTTGGCTGGAGCGAAGGCGTTGACCCCGACAAGGTTGCCAAAATTTTAATTGACAACCCGTTCGGCAACGGCAGCCAGAAAACGCCTGTTGTTATTATTAAAAATTACGCCAAATAAGGAGGGCTTGTGATGCTGTTTATAATTGAAATTATCGCCGGGCTGTTCCTGCTGGGCGTAGTGGTTGTGGCAGTGTTTATTATGATGCAGCCTAAACACAGATTTGTATTTGATGTTAAAAACCGCACCAAAGCGGAACTTACGGATAAAACCGACAATAAACTTTGCTTCAGCGTTGACGTGCCGTTTACCAACGAAGGCGGCGACGAAGGGCTTGTGCTTGACGCTTTTATGCGTATTTACCTGCCGCAGGAGCAGTACGATAAAGCACTGGTGCGCGGCAAAATTAATTTAAAAGATGTACCGCGCGATGACGATTATTTTGAAGCGCTGGTAATGCCCAAGGGCGGCAATAAAACCATGACTGCCAAATTTGAGCTTACGCCCATGCACGGAGCAAGCCTTAAAGAAGCCGTAAACGGCCTGCCCGATTTTGACGTGGCAATGTTCTGGGAATGCCGTGGGCGTGAAAACCTGTATACCGTTAAAAAGTTTATAACCATCAGTGCGGACGAAGTAAAAGCCCTGCTGAAATAATCAAAGCCCTGCCTTTTGGCGGGGCTTTAGTGTTTACCGGGGGCTTTAATGCCGTTATAATAAAGGTATAACTGCGTTAAAACACAGAAACGGCAGCTTCGTAAAAGCAAATGCCGTTAAAAACGGTAAATTAAGGTTCATTTCAGTTTATTTTAAGGTTATATAGTTATAGTGCTTATAAAAAGCAGGTGATATATAATGAAAATTTTACTGGCTGAGGACGATTTGCGCCTTGGCAAAATGTTAAAAACCATTTTAAGTAAAAACGGCATTACCGTAAAATGGGTTACAAACGGCGAATCGGCATACGATGAATGTTATGCCGACGGTTATGATGTTTTGGTGCTGGACTGGATGATGCCAGGCATGAGCGGCATAAAACTGTGCAGTGTTTTGCGCAGCGAAGATTATCAGGGCAAAATTTTAATGCTTACCGCGCGCGACAGTTTGGACGACAAGGTAAACGGGCTTAACGCCGGTGCAGATGATTATCTGGTTAAGCCTTTTGCCGTTGCCGAACTTCTGGCGCGTTTAAATGCGCTGGTACGCCGCCAGGGCAGCTACATGGAAGAAAATGTTGAGTACAAGGGCTTTGTTTTAAACAGCGGCGATTATACAATCAGCTACGGCGGCAGCAAAGTGCAGCTGCGCCCGCGCGAATTTAAGCTGATAGAACTGCTTTTGCGCAACGCAGGCAAAATAATTCCGCGCGACGTAATTTTGGAACGTGTCTGGGGCATTGAAAGCGATATTACCGAAAACAACCTTGATGTGCATATCGGCGCGTTAAGGCGCAAGCTTAAGGAAATAAAGGGTGAAACACTTATAAAAACCATCCGCGGCGTTGGGTATCTGGCAGAGGCAGACGATAATGTTCGATAAATTAAAAAAGCGCCTGACCCTTATTTATACAGGCATTTTCAGTTTAATAATGGTGTTTGTCGTTGCAGTAACGGTGGCTATCGGCTGTATTTCCGTTTTAAGAACGGAAAAGGATATGCTTATTGCCGATATTTACGACGAATGGCGCGAATGGATTGGCAGCGGAGAACTGCCGGTAGACCCGGCGCTTGTAAAAAAAGGTGAAATGATGTCGCTGATGTATGACGCTGACGGCAATATCATTATTGACCAGATGACGGACAGCCCTTACGCAGCGGCATTAACCGCAATCCGTGCCTCGTGGCCGGAGCCTGAGAACGAAACGGAGCTGCTGTATTTCAGGGATAAAAATGGCACCTTGCATTTCTTTCTGGCAGGCGGCTGCACTTTTTGGGAAAACGGGCAGATTCAGGCACGCCTGTACACCTTTTTAAATTTGGAAGATTATTACGACATGGCCGTGGACGGCATGTACTTTTTGTTTTTGCTGTGTGCGGTGTGCATTATGCTGGCGGCGGGCGGCGGTTATTACATGGCTGCAAAAAACATTAAGCCGCTGGAAATTTTATTTGCGCGCGAGCATGAATTTGCCGCCGACGCTTCGCATGAACTGCGCACGCCGCTTACGGTGCTGAGCCTTGGCGTGGAGAGTTTGCAGAATGACGATGAAAGCAAGCTGAGCGGCTTTGCGCAGGAGGTTCTGCGCGATATGCAGCACGAAACAAAGTATATGTCGAGGCTTATTGAAGCGCTATTGACTTTGGCGCGCGGAGACGAAGAAAATACGCCGCTGGCCAGGGCAAAGGTAGATTTAACGGAAATTGCCGTTAAGGTATGCAATAAAATGCGCCCGCTGGCAGCCAAAAAAGGGCTGGAGCTGGAATATGCTGCAGGTGACGCGCCGCAGGTGTTTGTACTTGGCGATAAGAATAAAATGGAGCAGCTGCTTATAATTTTTATCGACAATGCCATTAAGTATTCGGAAAGCGGCACAATCACGGTTACGGTTGACGCCGATTCCATGCACGCCGTTATAAAAGTAATGGATGAAGGCATAGGCATCAGCGAAAGCGACGCACAGAAAATTTTTGAACGCTTTTATAGAGTTGATAAGGCACGTTCGCGCGCGGCAGGCGGATTTGGGCTTGGGCTTAACATTGCCCGCATAATTGTGGTGCGCCACGGCGGAACGGTGAGCGTTAAACCGCACAGCCCGCACGGAAGCATTTTTACGGTACGTTTGCCGTTGTACCGCTGAAATTTAAGATTGGTTTCATATAACTAACTCCCTGTTTCAGTTTTGTTTAATTGGCTTTAAGTACAATTAAGACAAGCTGAAGTTAGGGAGTTGATTTTTTATGAGACGTTATGGATGGTGGTTATTTTGGGGCCTGGCGGCGCTGCTTTTGTTTTTTGGCAACGGGCAGCTGTGGATTACCGATTCCGTGGAATCGAACTATGCGCTGACGGCCAAAGAAATGGTTTTGAGCGGCGACTGGATTTCACCGCAGATTTACGGCAATTACTGGTATGACAAGCCGGTATTTTTTTACTGGCTTACGGCGGCAGGCTTTAAAATTTTTGGCTTTAACGAATTTGCCGCACGCTTTTTTCCTGCGCTGTTCGGCATGGCTGGGCTTGGGCTGCTGGTTTATGTTGCCAAAAAACTTTACGGCGAAAAAACTGCGTTCTGGAGCGGCGTTATTTTAATGACCAGTACAGAGTTTTTCCTCATCAGCAAATCGGTTATTACCGACAGCACGTTGTTTTTCTTTTTCTGCATGGCGCTGGTGTTTTTTTACCTTGGGTACAGCACGCAGCAGAAAAATTACTATTACGGCATGTATATAGGCATGGCGCTGGCAACCTTAACCAAAGGGCCGATAGGCTTTTTGCTGCCGGGCCTTATTATGGTGCTGTTTCTGGTTTTTACCCGCGGCTGGCGCGAAATTAAAAACATGAAGGTTTTCAGCGGCGGGCTGCTGTTCTTTTTAATTGCCGCACCGTGGTATGTGGCCATGTATAACCTGCACGGCAGCGCGTTTATAGACCAGTTCTTTGGTACGCATAATTTTTTGCGCGCCACTGTTTCCGAGCATCCGTGCGATAACGTGTTTTACTATTATACTCTGGTGCTGCTTCTGGCACTCTTTCCGTGGAGCGGGCTGCTGCCGCGCTTTTTGTGGCGCACCCTGCGGGAAAATGGCAAATGGCGCAGACCGGATGAAAAAACGGGTTTTCTGCTCATCTGGGCGGCAACGGTGTTCTTTTTCTTCCAGAACATGGCAACCAAGTATTTAACTTATACCTACCCAATGCTGTTTCCGCTGGCATTGCTTTTGGGCAAATACCTTTCGGAAAAGAAATGGAACGCCGTAACGGCAGGCGCTTTAATTGTGCGTGACCTTATTTACATTGCCCTGTTTGGCGGCGCGCTGTGGTGCTGGTGGAACAGTATCATCAGCATTGGCACGGTAATTTTAATCGGTGCGGCGGTGCTTGCCGTTATCGGCATCAGCTGGATAAGCATCAGCCTTGAAAACGGGCTTACGGCCGCAGGCGTTATCGCCGTAACGGCGCTTGCCTTTAACCTGCTGCTTATTAACGAAGTTGCTGTGCCGTTCAGCAGCCTGCGTTCCGATAAGGAAATTGGGCTGGAACTTGCGCAGAGCTACCGTGCGGTTGATGAAATTGGCGTGTACGGCAAATATTCCACGTCGGCAGTGTTCTATTCCGGCAAAAAAATTATCAAGCTGGTGCCCGATGAAGACCTGGCAAACTTTGCGCCCAAAGCGTATAGCTGGAAGGTAAAAAACGTAATGCCCTTTGAAGGCATTAACTCGTTTGGCAGGCGCGGGCAGCTGCTTTTGGTAAAAAAGAACGAGGCCGGCAAATTTTTAAACGGTAGTAACGGCAAATGGCTGGTAACCGGCGAAAAAGGCGGCTGGTATATTTTAAAAAGCGCCTGACAGGCAAAACTTAACATTGTTTTAATATAAATTTCAGCTTTTGCCGTTACAATAAAAGCGTAAAAAGATAGCTTAATTTTGTTTGTGAATGGGGGAACAGCCATGGATAATTTTTACCGCGCCAAAAGAACTGACAACGGCAGCTGGGTTTACGGAATTTATCTGCCGCTGCTGGACGGAGCGTGCATGATTCCGGACGACGCTGCTATCTGCGAGATGAGTAAAAAAGTGGATGGCGTTGACATAAAAGGGCATCTTATTGAAACCGTAGGCATTGAAAGAAATACGCTGGGGCTTTGCACCGGCGTGGAAGACAACAAAGGCATGCCGGTGTTTGCCGGCGATTATGTACGGTTTAATGTACCGGTTGCCAAAAAGCAGACGGCAGACAACGCCTGCGCGCATGACGTTGTGCTTATTGAAGAAACCCACGAAGGCTTCAGAGTAGCTGCCGACGGTATTTTTACCATTAACGCCGTGCAGTTTCTGGATAATCTGCGCGCCAACGGCAACGGCTTTACGGTTATCGGCAATGTTTACGATAACCCGGAATTTGCCGAAGCGGCGCGCCACAATATAGCTTAAAATTAAGGCGGGCAGGGGTGCTTTTTGGCGAAAAATTAACGGCCAGAAGCACATTCGGGCTGGTGTGCATAGTGGTTGGCACGCTGCTGCTGGTGCTGCCGCCCGCTTAACATAAAATACAGGCATAAATAAAAGAGGGCATATCCTTTGCGGTATACCCTTTTTTGCTGCGTATTTATTTTGTTTTTGCCAAATCGGTATCGCTGTCCAAAATTATGGTAACAGGCCCGTCGTTGTGTATTTCTACCAGCATTTCCGCACCAAATTCGCCGGTTTGTACGTTTATGCCTTTAGCGGCGGTAATGGCGTTAAATTCATCATACAGGCGGGAGGCAAGCCCCGGCTCTGCGGCGCCGCTGAAGCTGGGGCGCCTGCCGTGGCGGCAGGAAGCATACAGCGTAAACTGCGATATGGAAAGCACGCTGCCGCCTACATCCAGCAAACTCAAATTCATTTTGCCCGCGTCATCTTCAAAAACACGCAGGTTCAGCATTTTATCTGCCATGGGCGCCAAAACGCTGCTGTCATCATTCGGGCCAAAGCCCACAAGTGCAACAAAGCCGCAGCCAATGCTGCCTTTAATTTTTCCGTTAATGGCAACACTGCCTTTTTTAACACGCTGTAAAACTAATTTCATTATCAATCTGCGGCGCTGCCGCTAACCTCCTATGCGTTGCATTTAGTAACAAAATCGCGCACTAATGCGTTAAATTTAGCTGCTTCTTCATAAAACAGCATATGCCCGCTTTCCGTAAAGGCTTCAAACTGGCCGTAGGGAAGCTGCGCTGCAATGTGCTGCCCCTGTTTAATGCCTGCGGTAAATACCGGGCCGTCGGCGTTCATAACAATTACGGGCACATCAATGGTGGGCAGTACGCCCGTAAAATCGCTGGAAAGGTAATCCGAATAAATTGCTGCCGAAATCCATGGCGGCAGTTTTCTGAATTCCTCAATTACCCAGTCGGTTCCGGCAGGGCGTTTGCCGTCTTTAAAAATATTGTTGGCAAAGGTTTCAAAATATGCTTCGCGGTCATAAGCAAGGCGCTGGGCAATAACGTTAAAACCATCCATATTGTAGCCGTGCAGTCCCTGCGTATTCCAAGGTTCGGGGCTGAAGGGGAACGGCGTCATGTCAATCAGGCCGAGGCCTTTAATCTGTTCCTGCCCAAACTGGTCAAAATACGAAAGCACAATCGGCCCGCCCATGGACCAGCCCATAACAACGGCGTCTTTTAAATCGAGGTAGTTAATTAAGTCATAAACATCACAGGCGAACTGTTTAATGGTAATGCCGTGCAGCCCTTTGGAGGAGTTGCCGTGCCCGCGCAGGTCAAGCGTAACAACGGTAAAATCCCTGGCAAGTTCATCCACGTTGCGCTGCCAGAAGACGTGCGAGCACTGCCAGCCGTGAATTAACACCAGCGGGCGCCCGGTGCCGCGCACTTCGTAATACAAATGGGCACTGTCGGCCGTATTAAAATAACCCTGTTTCATAATTACACCTCACAATCTTAAAAATTATTGCTGCTGTAATACTTCGCCGTGCGCAGCAAAAAGCCTGCCGCCGCTGCGGATAAAAATTTTGCCTGCAAACAAAAAGGCATGGACGTAAAATCCATGCCTGAATTTTTAACTTGCTGTATTAATGTACCAATTTAACGCCGGTGCGCGCTTCAATATCTTTTTCGCCCTTATCTACAAGGAAGGAAACTACAGCGTCGCCGGTGATGTTAACACAGGTACGCGGCATATCAAGGATACGGTCGATACCGGCGATAAGGGCAGAGCCTTCAAGCGGCAGGCCAACGGCGGTTAAAATCATGGTAAGCATGATAAACCCTGCGCCCGGTACGCCTGCGGTGCCGATAGATGCCAGTGTGCCGGTAAGTACAATGGTAAGCATTTGGGCAGAGTTAAGGTCTACGCCGTAAAGCTGGGCAACAAACAAAGCGCATACGCCCTGGTAAACTGCGGTGCCGTCCATATTAATGGTTGCGCCGAGCGGCAGCACAAAGCTGGAAACTTCTTTGGAAACGCCCATTTTCTGCACGCAGGCAAGGTTTACAGGTAAAGTGCCGTTGGACGAGCAGCTGGTAAAAGCAAGCAGCTGCGCCGGTGCAAGGCCTTTAAAGAATTTAAGCGGGCTGAATTTGCCGATAACTTTCAGCATGCCGCCATATACAAATACAGCATGCAAAAAGCAGCCAAGGTAAACGGCAACGATAACTTTTAACAGCGGCAGCAGTACGGCCGGGCCGTTGGAAGCAACTACCGGGGTAATCAGGCCGAATACGCCAATGGGGGCAAAGTCCATAATAATGCCTACAATTTTGTAAGATACTTCGGCAAGGCCGTTGATGGTGTTTTTAAAAGTATCGGCAGGTTCACCAACCATGGAAATGCCAAGGCCGAGGAACAGTGCAAAAACGATAATTTGCAGCATATCTGCCTTCAGCATGGATTCTATCGGGTTGGTGGGGAAAATATTAACAATAACCTGCATTAAAGGCGGTGCGTCTTTGGCGGATGCAACAAGCCCTTCGGCGGGCAGGTTCATGCCTGCGCCCGGCTCAATTACACTGCCCAAAATAAGGCCCAGTACAATGGCAAACGCCGTTGTTACAAGGTAGTAAATAACGGTTTTCATACCGATGCGGCGGATTTTTTTAATATCGCCCAGACTGCACATGCCCATAACGAGCGAAGCAAAAACCATCGGCACGATTGTCATTTTAATCATGTTCATAAAAATAGCGCCGAAGGGGGCAATCCACGTTTTGGCAAATTCGGCCCCGTCTGCGCCAAGCAGCAGCCCGGCAACAACGCCAAGCACCAGTGCTGCCATAATTCTTGTTGATAACTTCATTATAAAGCCTCCTAAATATGTAAAAAATATATTATAACAAATTTGTATTATATCAAAAAAATAATAAAAAACAAAATTGTATACAATATTTTTGATAGAGGAAGCCAAAATAAAAAAAGCCGCCGGAGCGGCATTTAATTTTGTTTGAAGCGGTGCAGCGATTTAATTGCAAGCATACTGCCAAACCAGGCCGTAACAATGCCGCCCAAAACATCAAGCGGGTAATGCACGCCAAGGTACAGGCGCGAAAAGGCAACCATTACGGCCAGCAGCATAATGGGCAGGCCAAAAAATTTGGGCAGCAGTTTGTAATACACAAAGGCGCAGGCAAAGGCGGCGGTGGTGTGCCCGGAAGGAAAGGAGTAGCCAGAAGCGTGCGTAATAAGCGGAATAATCTGCGGCAGCACTTCAAACGGGCGTGGGCGCATAACGGCATTTTTTAAAATAACATTGCTGATAAACGTGCTTAACACAAGTGCGGCAATGGCAGTTATGCCTGCGGTGCGCGTTTTGGAATTAAGGGCAAGAAGAATACCCGTAAAAATCCAAAACCAGCCCAAATCGCCCAAAAAGCTGATGCCTCGCCAGAAGCTGTGCAGCTGTTCATAACGCAGGGTGTCCTGTATGTAAAGCAAAAGGCGTGTGTCAAGTTCTGCCAGGTAAGCCATCATCCTTCCTCCTTTCCGGCTGCGCCTTGTTTTTATTTTTCTTTATTATAAGTTTAACATATAGGGATTAAAATAAGATGAGAAGGGGAGGAAAAGATTGTTTTTTATTTGGTATTTTTCTTTGTAGTTAGGTTTAATATTTTAATTTACTGTTTTATTCATGTTACTTCTTTATAACTAAAGAAGTAACCAAGAAAGTTTTGCGGCTGCGGATTTTTTAACGCAATATTTTGGTATAAAAACGGCAAAATTGCGGAACTCGCTTCGCTCAAACAGCCTTATTTTTACCGTTTTTCCTATTAAATATTGCTAAAATCCAATGCCGCATTTTAATGTAAACCGTACTTTTTATCTGTTTAATTTAGTGTATTGAATTTTCTTTTGTATTGAACTCCGCAAGTGCTTTGATTAGGCTTTTCCTGTTTTTTAAAAGTCGCGCTCCGCCCAATTTTGTACTTTGGAAAATTTTTATGAGCAAAAGCAATGTTATTGTAAGTTTTAATTGTACAAAATCATTAGTTGCATATATTTTGATAATAAGCAGCTGTAAAATACGATACAAAGGAAAAACATACCACCAAATTAAACAATAAAAAAGTATGGGTTAAGTGCAATCGCGGCATTAAAAATTTAGCGGTATTTACTGAAAGAAAATAAAATTTTCCCGGTGTTTGAGCGCAGCGAGTTCCGTGGAAAATTTTATTTTTTGCTAAAGTGCCGCGTTAAAAATTTTTTCAGCCGCAAAACTTTCTTGGTTCGTTCTTTGGTTACAAAGAATGAACATGAGTAATAAAGTAAATTATAATGATAAACCTTTAATCAAAGACAAATTGTAAATGATAAATATGATATAAAAAGTAAATTAGAAATAATAAAGTACAATTAAAGACAAAACGTAGATAAAAACTACAACCCTATGCTCAAAAATAAAAAATAAAATGCAGGTATTTTTTGCCTGCATATTGAATTATTACACGTTGAGTCTTACGGAAAGAGGTGAGATTATGCTCTTAGGTATAGATGTTGGCGGCACTTTTACGGATGCCGTTTTGGTAGATAACGGTGCTGTGCATGCGCAGGCCAAGCGCCCTACAACGCACGGCGAGGTGCTGCGCGGCATACTGGCGGCGCTGGATGCCGTTATGGACGGCGCGGACGCGGCAAAGATTGAGCGTGTGGTTATAAGCAGCACCATTGTTACCAATGCGCTTACGGAAGGCAAAACGCAGCCGGTGTTTCTGGCAGTTATGACCGGCACCGGCATGAACGTAAAGGGGTGCTTTCCGGTAGAGCCGTATTTGGTAAGCGGTTATGTTGACCACCGCGGCAAAATTGCGGCGCGTACCGAGTTTAACAAACATTACGGGCTTTTGGATAAACCTTCCGGCGTGCAGGCAGCGGCGGTAAGCGGCAAATTTGCTGTGCGCAACCCCGAAAACGAATATGTGCTGGCGCACGAATTAAAAAAGAGCGGTTATAAAAAAGTATTTTTGGGTTCGGAACTCAGCGGCGAGCTGAATTTTATACGCCGCACCAACAGCGCGTATTTTGCGGCGGCGGTGGATAAAACCTTTGAAGCTTTCGGCAAGCAGGTGGAATGGGCGCTGAAGGAGCGCAGCATTACCGCGCCGGTGCAGATATTAAAAGCAGACGGCGGCACACTGCCTTTGGAGGCGGCGCTTAAGCAGCCTGTTGAAGCGGTATTTACGGGCCCGGCGGCAAGCGTGCTGGGCATTGAAGCGCTCGGTGCAGCGCCTGATGGCAAGTGTATTTCGCTTGATGTTGGCGGCACTACAACCGATATTGCTTTTTGGGATAACGGCGAGCCGCTTTTGGCGAAAAAAGGCGCAATGATTGGCAAATACCCGACAGCGGTGCGTTCTTTCTATATGCGCAGCGTGGGCATTGGCGGCGACAGCGCTATAACCAAACTGCCGCAGGGCTTTAAGGTTGGACCGGAGCGTGCCGGGCGCGCGGCAGCGTTAGGCGGCGCGGAGGCAACTTTGGCAGATGCGCTGATTGTGCTGGGGCTTGCTTCGTTCGGCGATGCCGGTGCTTCCTTTAAGGCTTTGGGCGCATTGTGCCACGAAGGCGAATCGCCTGAGATGGCAGCGCAGGCTGTTTTGGACGCGGCACTGGACGTTATTGAAAACGCCATTAAAGATATGCTGCACGAGTGGAGCATTCAGCCTGTTTATACGGTAAGCGATGTTTTAAGCGGCAGCGATTTTGTTCCGCAGCAGCTTGTAGGCGTCGGCGGCGGTGCGCCGGGGCTTATTCACGCCCTTGGCAGGCGCATGGGGCTGCCGGTTGTAATTCCGCCCGGCGGCATGGTGGCAAATGCCATCGGTGCGGCACTGGCAAGGCCGACAGTAGCGGCAAGCCTGCGCGCCGATACTACCGAAGGTTATTATTTAATTCCGGAGAGCGGCAAACGGGAACGCCTGCCCAAACGTTTTAACATGCAGGCGGCAGAAGAAATTTTAAGTGCCTGGCTGCACGAAAAAGCAGGCGGCTGGCAGATGGAAAGCAGTGAAACCGAAGTTATCAGCCGCGAATATTTCCGCACGGTGCACGGCTATTATGATACCGGCGAAATTATTTACCTGCGCATGCAGCTTAAACCCGGCATTTTGTATAAAATTACCGGCAGGGAGGTGGCATTTTGAAACAGGCAAATTTAGGACTGATATTTTTCCCGGCTTTTGACTGGATGATCAGCCCCGGGCACCCGGAGCGCCAGGAAAGGCTGTTATATACGCGCGACCAGCTGACGGAAGAAGGTTTGTTTGACCGCCCGGAAATACGCGAATACCGCCTGCGCATGGCGGAAATTAACGATTTGCAGCGCGCCCACGTCGGCGTGCCTTCAATAGCCAAACTGATTACGCCTGCACATCTTGCCTCCGCCGGAGGGTGCATGACGGCGGCCGACGCTGTAATGAGCGGCGAAGTTAAGCGCGCGTTTGCACTTGTACGTCCGCCGGGACACCACGCCATGCGTATAGTGCATGGCATCCGCGGTTTTTGTACCATTAATATTGAAGCTGTAATGGTTGAATATTTGCGGAGCCGCTACGGCATAAAAAAAATTGCAGTTGTCGATACGGACGTGCACCACGGCGACGGCAGCCAGGATATTTTTTACCACGACCCCAACGTGCTTTATATTTCGTTCCATCAGGACGGGCGCACGCTGTACCCGGGCACGGGCTTCCCGGATGAAGCAGGCAGCCCGGCGGCGTGGGGCTATAACATCAACCTGCCGCTTTTACCCGGCAGCGGCGATAAGGAAGTACACCGTTTGTTTGACGGGCTGATAAAACCGATACTTGACGATTTTGAACCGGAACTTATCATTAATTCTGCCGGGCAGGATAACCATTTCAGCGACCCGCTTGCTTCCATGAGCGTTACGGCGCACGGCTATGCGGCACTGGCAGATAAATTAAAAGCGGATATTGCCGTTTTGGAAGGCGGCTATTCTATCGAAGCGGCGCTGCCATATGTTAACACCGGCATAATTCTTGCCATGGCGGAAATGGATTACAGCAAGGTTATTGAGCCTGACATCAGCGCCCTGCGCAGGCCCGACCCGCGCTGCATGACGCGTGTTGAGCAGCTTATTGAGCAGGTGGGCAACATCTGGCGTACGCGCAGGGATGTTGGCAGAATGCTGCTTGATAAATGCGGCGGCAAATGGCAGCGGCGCAAAGGAATTTATTATGACGAGGAAGGCATCCGCGAGGAGCAGCTGGAAACGGCGCATTACTGCAAAAACTGCAGCGGTTACATAACTGTTGCCACTAATGCGCGCGGCACCCGTTACGGCGACCAGAGCGCTTATGTGGTATGCCTTTTGCGCGATACCTGTGAAACCTGCAAAAAAGCGGCTTATGATGACGCACTGCGCGCCAAACAAAGCTGTGAATATAAATATATTTTATTGCAGCACCCCGATACGGGCGTTGTGGAAACAATTTAACGGAAGATTGGAGTTTATAAAGTGAAAGAAATTGTAATAGCTACAAGCAACCCGGGCAAACTGGAAGAATTTAAGGAAATGTTAAAGGATATGGAGGTTGAACTGCATTACCTTGCCGAATGGCCAGACATTGAAGCACCGGAAGAAAACGGGCGCACTTTTGCCGCCAATGCGCGTTTAAAAGCAACATACTATGCCAAGGCAACCGGCATGACCTGTATTGCCGACGACAGCGGGCTTGAAGTGCAGGCGCTGGACGGCGAACCTGGCGTACGCAGCGCGCGCTACGCCGGCGAGAAGGCAACCGACAAGGAAAACAATGATTTACTTTTGGCAAATATGAAGTTGCAGGTTAAACGCACCTGCCGTTTCCGCTGCGCTTTGTGCGTGGCTGACGCTGCTGGCAAGGTACTTGTGGAAACGGACGGTATCTGCGAAGGCATGCTGCTGCATGAACCCTTGGGCAATAACGGCTTTGGGTATGACCCGCTGTTTTGGTCTACCGAGCTGCACATGGGCCTTGGCGAAGCAACGCCGGAAGAAAAAAATAAAATCAGCCACCGCGGCAAAGCCGTTAAAAAATTGATTGCCAACTGGAAGAAAATAAAATGAAGATAGGTTTAACCGGAGATACCCACGGAAGCATACAAAGCATGCGCCGCGTTATTGCCGCCGCCCCGCCGGTTGAACAATGGCTGCATACCGGCGATTACGCGCGTGACAGCCTGTACCTTAAAAGCCAGACCGGGCTTGAAGTAACGGCTGTGTGCGGCAACTGCGATGCGGGCGAAACGGATTTTAACGTAGACGAATTTTTATATTTGCAGGGCTTTAACATCTGGCTGGCTCACGGGCACCGTTATCTGCACGGCGGCAGCCCGCAGGAGCTGGTGTGGTGGGCGCACCGTCTGGAGGCGGACATTGTTGTTTTCGGCCATACGCATGTGCCGCTTGTAAAATGGTACGGCGATGTGCTTTTGGTTAACCCCGGCAGCCCTTCGCGCCCGCGCAGCATGGACGGGCCTACCTTTGGCGTGCTGACGCTTAACGAAGGTGAAAAACCGTCCGCAGAAATAATACGCCTTGCAAAGCCGTAAATTAAATGCTTGCTCTTTTAAAAACAAAGTGTATAATATAAATATATAGTATACACTAAATAAAAACAGAGGGGAGTAATTTGTTATGTCTTTTGTAGAAGATGCGTTGAAGTTTCATGCTGAACATAATGGCATGCTTGCTGTGGCAAGCAAGGTGCCGCTTAATAACCGCGAGGATTTGGCGCTGGCTTATACGCCGGGTGTTGCCGAACCCTGCAAAGCCATTAAGGAAAATAAAGAGCTTTCGTTTGAATATACCTGCCGCGGCAATACTGTTGCCATTGTAAGCGACGGCACGCGCGTGCTGGGGCTTGGCGATATAGGCCCGGAAGCGGCAATGCCTGTTATGGAAGGCAAGGCCGTGCTGTTTAAAACCTTTGGCGACGTTGACGCCATTCCAATTTGCATTGACACCAAAGACCCGGAAGAAATTATTGAAACGGTACGCCGTTTGCAGCCGACTTTTGCAGGAATTAACCTTGAAGATTTTTCTTCGCCGAAATGCTATGAAATTGAAGACCGCCTGCGCGAAATCTGCGACATTCCGGTATTCCACGATGACCAGCACGGCACTGCCATTGCGTGTCTTTCTGCCGTAATGGGCGCTTTGCGTTATGTAAAAAAAGATATTAAAGACGTTAAAGTTGTTGTAAACGGCTGCGGCGCTGCCGGTTCTGCCATCGGCAGGCTGTTTGTAAGCATGGGCTTTCCGAATGTAATTATGGTGGAACGTGTGGGCGCTTTGTATAAAGGCATTGATGCCAAACTGGATAAAATTCAGCGTTACCTTTCGGAAGTTACCAACCCGAACATGGAAAAGGGCACGCTGGCAGAGGTTGCCAAAGGCGCGGACATTCTTGTAGGCGTATCGGGCCCGAACCTGTTTACCAAAGAAATTATCGCCGGCATGGCAGATAAAGCCATTGTTTTTGGGCTTGCCAACCCCGTGCCGGAAACGAGCTACGAAGCCGCCATTGCAGCAGGTGCGGCAGTTGCCGGTACCGGACGCAGTGACAGCCCGAACCAGGTTAACAATGTAACGGTGTTCCCGGGAGTGTTCCGCGGCGCCATTGACGTGCGCGCAAGAGCCATTAACGAAGAAATGAAGGTTGCGGCGGTTTACGCCATTGCCAACCTTATTGACGAAAAAGACCTGCGCGCCGATTACGTTGTGCCGGATGCTTTTGACCCGCGCGTTGCGCCTGCCGTTGCCGCAGCGGTTGCCAAAGCCGCTATGGAAACCGGCGTAGCCCGCGTAAAAGTTGACCCTGAAGTTGTACGCGCCAATGCTTTAAAACGCATTGGCAGATAAGGAGCGGCCATGCGCGAATTAAACATTAAAGAAATTACGGCAGCCGTTGCCAAACTGTGCTGCGACGCCTGCTACTATCTGCCGCAGGATTTGCTGGAAAAATTTAAAGCCTCCCGCGATACGGAAGAATCGCCGTTAGGCAGGGAGGTTTTGGAAACCATTATTGAAAACGCGGAACTTGCCGCACGTAAAGATGTGCCCCTGTGCCAGGATACCGGGCTTGCCGTGGTGTTTTTGGAGATAGGGCAGGAAGTGCATTTTACCGGCGGCGCGCTTGAAGAAGCCGTTAACGCCGGTGTAGCGGAAGGCTACACCAAAGGCTATCTGCGCAAATCTTCCGTTGACGACCCGCTGTTTGAACGCAAAAACACGCAGGATAACACGCCTGCCATTATTCATACCCGCCTTGTGCCGGGCGATAAAGTAAAAATTACCGTAGCCCCCAAAGGCTGCGGCAGCGAAAACATGGGCGCTATGAAAATGCTGAAGCCCGCCGACGGAATTCAGGGCGTAATTGATTTTGTACTTGATACCGTGCGCAAAGCAGGCCCGAACCCCTGTCCGCCGGTAACGGTTGGCGTCGGTATCGGCGGCAATATGGAAAAATGCGCGCTTCTGGCCAAATATTCGCTGACGCGCCCCATCGGTGAGCACAACAGCGATGAACGCTATGCAAAGCTTGAAGAAGAACTTTTAGAGCGCATTAATAAAACCGGCATCGGCCCTGCTGGGCTTGGCGGCACAACCACTGCCGCTGCCGTAAATATCGAATACGCACCGACGCATATCGGCGCGCTGCCGGTGGCTGTAAACCTTAACTGCCACGCTGCACGCCGCGCGTATGCCGTATTGTAAGGGGGCGCAGAAATGACGGACGCAAAAATTAAACACATTACCACGCCCTTAACGGCAGAAACCATAAAAGACCTGCACGCCGGTGATGTTGTGCGTATAACCGGCCCTGTTTACACTGCGCGCGATGCTGCGCACAAGCGCATGACGGAAGCAATGGCCGAAGGCAGGCCGCTGCCGTTTGATATTAAGGGGCAGGTTGTTTATTACGTTGGCCCTTCGCCCACCAAACCGGGCGAAATTGTTGGCAGTGCCGGGCCGACCACCAGCGGGCGCATGGATAAATACACGCCGGCGCTGATTGCCGAAGGTATGCGCGGCATGATTGGCAAAGGCCTGCGCGGCAAAGAAGTTGTTGAAGCCTGCGTTAAATACGGCGCAGTGTATTTTGTAGCCGTTGGCGGTGCGGCGGCGGTAATTTCCCAGTCCATTAAAGGCGAAGAAATGATTGCCTATGAAGATTTGGGGCCGGAAGCCATCCGCCGTTACGAAGTGGAGGATTTTCCTGCTATTGTGTGCATAGATGCCGAAGGCAACGATTTTTACAAAGTTGGCATTGCCAAATACAGCAAGGAATAACAGCATATTAAACAGTAAACCGGCTTCGGCCGGTTTTTGTTTTGCGTAAATTAAGCGCGCCAATAAAATGTTAATTTATTTACAATTTACAGTAAAATTTGCTGTGCGCGCCATAAAGCGTAAACAAAGCTGTAAAAATTGTAAAATTTTGTTGACAATATCTTGCGATTGCTGTATTATAATTTCATCTTAATAAACACACTCTTATCGAGAGCGGTTGAGGGACAGGCCCAATGAAACCCGGCAACCAGGCTGTGCCATGGTGCTAACTCCTGATAGATGAGAGGAAAGTAAAGTATATGCTCTTTCCTCGGAAAGAGCTTTTTTATTGCTTTCGTTATTGCCAGTAAGTAGTGTGTAAAATTTAAAAGGAGAGATGTAAAGATGAAAAAAATCCTGTTAGTCCTTTGCTCCGTTTTGGTGCTGGCTCTTTTAATTGCCGGCTGCGGCGGCAGCGAAACCAAATCCGAAGGCGGCAAAACCGTGCTGAAAGTTGGCGCAACCCCGGTGCCCCATGCAGAACTTTTGAACTTTGTTAAACCGCAGCTTGCCAAAGAAGGCGTTGACCTGCAAATTATTGAGTTCAGCGATTATGTAAAACCGAACCTTTCTTTGAACGACAAGGAAATTGACGCTAACTTCTTCCAGCATATTCCTTATCTTGAAGAATTTGCCAAAGAACGCAACATGCCGCTTGTAACTTTAACTAAAGTTCATATCGAACCGATGGGCATTTATTCTTCCAAATTCAAATCTCTTGACGAACTGCCGCAGGGCGCAAAAGTTGCCATTCCTAACGACCCGACCAACGGCGGCCGCGCACTGATGCTTCTGCAAAGCGCCAACCTTTTAAAACTTAAAGACGGCGTAACCATTACCGCAACCCCCGGCGACATTGTAGACAATCCCAAAAACATTGAAATTGTGGAAATTGAAGCAGCTCTCCTGCCGCGTTCCATGAACGATGTTGATTATTCCGTAATCAACTCCAACTTTGCAATGGAAGCAAAACTGAACCCGGTTAAAGATTCCCTCTTTACGGAACCTAAAGAATCTCCGTACGCTAACGTAGTTGCAATCCGCAAAGGCGACGAAAACCGCCCCGAACTGCAAAAACTGGCTAAAGCCCTCACCAGCCCCGAAGTTAAAAAATTCATTGAAGAAACCTACAAAGGCGCTGTTGTACCGGCATTTTAATTGCTGTTAAAACTTTAAAAGGTAATAAGCTAAAACGTACAATAAAAATCCCACGGAATTTTCCGTGGGATTTTTGCGTATATGTGCCCAAGAAGGTTTTATGTTATAATAAAAAGTAAGATTAGAATGTTTTGAGCGGTTGAGCAAGAAGGTTATATATTATGAAAACAAACAAAAAACTTTTAAGTTTAATAGCTTTAAGCCTGCTTTTAGCAAAGCCATATAACGTATTTGCGGCTGACACCGATAGTTTTAGGACGGACGAATATAAAGCTATGGGCGAAAACGTGCTTGATTTGATTAATGCTGCTGGTGCTTATGCCCAGGGTTACACCGGCAAAGGCGTAACAGTTGGCGTTCCTGATGCAGGTACTGTTAATTTCAGCCATCCGGAATTTAGCGGCAAAACCGGCAGTGGCGTAGTATTTGATGAATTAGAAAGCTCTGATGTTCCGTTGGCATGGGAAGAAATTGGACATCCAACGCATGTAGCCGGTATAGCAGCGGCAGATAAAAACGGTTTTGGTATGCACGGTGTTGCCTACGATGCTGATATTGCTAGCAGTTCGGTTATTGGGCATTATTATGGCGATGGATGGTTTGAATTTGGTAGTAGTTTTTATGATTATTATTTAACTAATCCCGATATAAAAATAATCAATAACTCGTTAGGATCTGAACTCTATTTATTAGATGAAAAAGATTTTAACGAAGGAATAGCGTATTTTCAAAGTGATGTTGGTAATATTGAGATAGAAAAAGCAGTTAATAATAATAAATTGCTGATATTTGCTGCTGGTAACAGTGGGCATTTAACAGCATTAATCGAAAATAATTTTGATGTTTTAACAGGAGATAAGGCTTTTAACGATAATATCATCACGGTAACGGCAGCCAAGGCAAACAGTTTTAAAAAGAATAATAACGGCGGTTTTGATGTAGAAAGCGACGCTATAGCGATATTTTCTGACCTTGCCATGTATAATGAAGACACAACTTTAAGCGCGTCAGGATGGAATATCAATTCTGCTAATGCAGACTTTGCAGCCAGCGGAGAATATTATTCTTCTAGTTACGGTACATCTATGGCAGCGCCAATAGTTACTGGCGTAGCTGCGCTTGTGCAGCAGGCGTTTCCGTATTTAGGCGGAAAGCAGATTGGCGATGTGCTTTTAAGCACGGCTAATAATAATATAACTAATGACAGTGGTTATTTTGTAACCAGTCAATCGGACTACGATGAGGATGATGATGAGGTTTTAAGTTTAAATATTTTATATACTGGTAGTGTTGATTCAAGCAACGTAGAGAATGATATTTTTAAATATTTTGATAGCCATAGAGATAGTTTTATATCGTTTGTGGCGCAAAGCGAAGATGATTATAGGGAATTATTAGATATTGATGATAAAAATGAGTTAATGGAGTATTTAAAAAATAAAGAAATTGGTTACGATGTGTATAATAACGTCCCATTAGACGTTATCTTCGGGCAGGGCATAGTCGATGCAGGAAAAGCCGTTAACGGCTTAGGCGCGATAAACGTGCGGCGCTTGGATAAGAGTGATATCAGTGAAATTTATACTGTGCAAGGAAGGTCTGAAAAACAGGCGTTATATACATTTGATACGCAGGGTTATAATTCTGTTTGGAGCAACGATATATCAGAAATCCGCGCAGGGTATATTGCCGAAAATCCGCTGACAGGTAAAAGCAGTGTAGACGATACATATAATAGTGGTTATGATGAAAATTCTAATGATTTTAATGAAAAATTTGCAGGCTTAACAGATTTGCACGACCGCTGGGTATTTTATACAACTAATAGTTTTGACGAATCCGGTGAAAACTAGATGACCAATTATTATATGCAGCAGTACAACCAGCAGGTTGCAGCTTCCGGGCTTGCCGGTTTGCACGCAGGGTTATATAAAACCGGTGATGGCATTTTAGCACTGACGGGCGATAACACCTATAAAGGTGCGAGCATTGCCGCAGGCGGCACCTTGCAGATTGACGGCAGTGTAGCAGGCGATGCTTACAGCGAGGGCGCAGGCACAATTGCAGGCAGCGGCATAATTAACGGCAGTTTGTATAACAATGGTGCTGTCGAAGCAGGCAGCTGGGGCGCGGTAACTGATAAAGACGGCAACGCGCTTAAGCTTACGGTAAACGGTAAATTGGACGGTAACGGCGTAATTGCCGTTAATACAGACGGCATTAATTATGCCCAAATTTCTGTAACAGGAACAGCTGATGTAAGTAACATGAGCCTCAAGGCAGGCACTTTTGCCGCGCCGGAAGTGACAGGAACGATTTTAAGCGTTGACGCAACAAGCGGCACTTTAAAAGGAATAGAAAACTTAAACGGCAGCTTTAGCGGTATGCTGAACGGCGAAGTAAGCGAAAAAAATAATATGCTTACATTAACAACTTCCGTAAGCAACAACGCCGGTATAGACGGCGCACGCTTTAACGCTTTTAACGGCTTGTACAATAACTTAAACGTAGAAGAAAAGCAGGAAATGCAGCGCTTATACGCATTAGATAACAATAGCTTAAATAATACAGTAAACGAACTAAGCCAAAGCGAAAGTATGCACATGGAACTTGCGCGCGACGCCGTACAAAACCGCGATGTACGCCAGGCAGTTGCGCGCCAGCAGCACCTTGACCGCGACGAAGGCTTATGGGCAATAACAGGCAAAAACTGGGGAGAAACAGACGGAGGGCTGACCCGACACAGCTATAACCTCACATTAGGTAAAGATTTTTATAACAGCGATAGCGCTTACGCAGGCGCATTGTTTGCCTACAGCGATAACAGCATAGGCGGCAACAATGACGACGGCGAATACAAAAACTACAGCCTCGGCATCTACGGCGGCAGTAAAAACAGCCCTGGCACAGTAACAGGCTATGTAAGCTACGGCGTGCAGGACAACGAACTCACAAGAAACATTAGCAGTGCATTCAGCCACAGCGGTATGGGCAGCAAGCTGGAAAGCGACTATGACAGCAGCGTAATCGGAGTTGGCGCAAAATACGCCTACGATTTACACTACGGCAAAGAAGGCTGGCACGTAAGCCCCTATGCGGCACTGGATTATGCACATTACAAACAGGACAGCTTTACTGAAAGCGGCAGCGTGTTTGACGTGCACAGCGGTGGCTTTAGTAATAACTACTTAACAGGCGAACTCGGCTTTGATTTTAGCCGTGAGGAAGACAACGGAAAAAATGGCTTTAGCCTGGCATACAAGCGCATATTAGACGGAGATACGCTTGACGCAGACTTTGCCTTTGCCAAAGGCGGCAATAGTTTTGGCGTGCAAAGCATTGACGGCAGCAAAAACCACATAATAGCATCGGCGTACATCAGCACTAAGATGAGCGATAAATGGGAAATCGGCGGCACGCTGCTGCACGACTGGAGCAGTACCGACCGTGACTTAAGCGCGGCAGTAAACCTTAATTATTATTTTTGATTGATAATATATAATTGAAAATATTTAATCAGATGAGCCCTGTGCGGTAAGCATGGGGCTTTTACTTATGTAAATTCAACCCCGGCGTTTTTTACTGTTTCAAATAAGTGTACAAACACTGATTAAGTTCACTATTTTTATTATATTCTTTACATTTTGAAAATTAATTTGCAAAAGTTCACAAAAATTTACGGTTTTTGTTGACAGAAAAGAATTTTGGTGATAAATTTCAAGCTATATTATTATTTTATTTTAAGGGAAAGAGGTAAGTATCATGACAGGATTAATGTTGTTAGGCATCGCATTAGTCGTGTGTGCATGCGGCTATTTTATCTATGGCCGCTGGCTTGTAAGACTGTGGGGCGTAGATCCCAATGCAAGAACACCGGCTTATGTGCATGAGGACGGCAACGACTACGTTCCCTCCTCCAAATTTACGGTTTTTGCGCATCAGTTTTCGTCCATCACGGGCGCAGGCCCTGTAACCGGTCCTATTATTGCCGCTATGTTCGGCTGGGCGCCGGTAATGCTGTGGCTGATGATTGGCGGCATCTTTTTCGGTGCCGTGCAGGATTTCACCGCGCTGTACGCTTCCGTTAAAAACGAAGGCAAATCCATGGGTATGCTTATTGAACAGTACATCGGCAAAACCGGCAAAAAAATGTTCCTTTTGTTCTCGTGGCTGTTTACCCTGCTTGTAACCGCCGCTTTTGCGGATATTGTTGCCAGCACCTTTAACGGCTTTAAGGCAGACGGCGGCCTTGCAACCCCTAATGCTGCTGCGGCATCTATTTCGATGCTGTACATTGTTGTTGCCATTGCCTTCGGCTACTTTTTAAAGAAATGCCCTCTGGCAGAAGGACCGAAACTGGCAGTTGCCATTGTTTTGATGATTGCCATGCTGTGGGCAGGCATTGAATACCCGCTGTATTACGATAAAACAACCTGGCTTTATGTAGTTTTTGCTTACATGTTTATGGCGGCAGTAATGCCGATGTGGCTTTTAATGGAGCCGCGCGATTATTTAAGCGTATTTTTGCTTTTAGGCATGATTGCCAGCGGCGTTATCGGTGTTATCTTCACCAACCCGTCTATCGAACTGCCGGCATTTAACGGCTTTGTTGTAAACGGCCAGCCGCTGTTCCCGATACTTTTCATCACCATCGCCTGCGGCGCTGTATCCGGCTTCCACAGCCTGGTATCCTCCGGTACTTCGTCCAAAACCGTTTCCAACGAAAAAGACATGCTCTTTATCGGTTACGGTTCAATGCTTATTGAATCCATTCTTGCCGTTGTTTCGCTTATTGTAGTAGGCGCAGCTGCAACCGGCGGCGTAATGCCCAAAGGCACGCCGTTCCAGATTTTTGCCGGTGCCGTTGGCGGCTTTATGGGCATGTTCGGCCTTTCGGCGCACGTTGCCACCTGCGTAATTACCATGTGCGTATCCGCACTTGCGCTTACCACGCTCGATTCCGTTGGGCGTATCGGCCGTATGTGCTTCCAGGAACTTTTCACATCCGGCAAACCGGAAGAAATGAGCGGCCTGCAGAAAGTTTTAACCAACAAATATTTTGCAACCGTTATCACCCTGTTCTTCGGTTATCTGCTCTGCCTGGGCGGATATATGAACGTATGGCCGCTGTTCGGTGCAGCCAACCAGCTGTGCGCAGCACTGGTATTCATTTCGCTTTCGGTATTCCTTAAAGTTACCGGCCGCCAGGGCTGGATGCTTTATGTGCCGATGGGCTTTATGTTTGCCGCAACCATGAGCGCGCTTGCCATGAGCATTTACGGCATTGTCAATAAACTCGTTACCGGCGCACCGTTTGGCATGCTTACCGACGGTTTGCAGCTTGTTGTTGCCATTGCCCTTATTATTCTGGCACTTTTAATTGCCACCAACGGGCTTAAAACCTTGTGCGGCAGCAAAGCCGGAAGCAAAAATGAAACCGCAAACGCATAATTAAATGTAAAAATTTTGTAGCACAGCCTGTAATATGCATGGGCTGTGCCTTTTTATGCGATTATTTTTTTACTGCATACTGTTTTTTTAATCTGAATTGTGTTAAAATTATTTCATAGGCATTTTATCTTGGGAGGTAAGAGAATGAAAAAATTATTTAATCTGTTAATGGTAGCCCTGATGGCTGTATGTTTTGCTGTTCCCGCTATGGGCAAAGCCGAAGCCGCTAAAGTTGTAGTACTTCCTCTGGTTAACAACTCCGGTTCCGAAACCGCAGGCCAGATTTATATCAGCGGCGCTATTCAGCTGTTCGATTATCCTGAATACGAACTGCTTGAAAATGACGCTACCAACGATGCTATTGCAGCTGAAAACATTGGTAAAGACGGCGCTTCCAAAGACGCTATGGTACGCATTGCCAAAGCATCCGGCGCAGACCTTGTTGTCGGCATGGTTCTTGATACCTGCGAAGACAACCCGGTATTCCCGAGCGCAGAACGCATTCTGAAACTTGACATCACCGGCAAAACCTATGCTTACAGCGCAGTAAACGGCAAGTTCTATGAACACCGCATTTATGAGGACAAAGAAATCGACGAAACCCTTACCAGCCGCTGGGATTGGGTAAGCGAAGAATTTGGCCGCTGCGTAACCCGCGAAATGAAACGCGTTGACAAAGCATTCATGGAAAACGACTTTTAATTAACGGCTGATATTCGGGCTCCTGCTTTTGGGCAGGGGCCTTTTTATTTTGCAGGTGGAAAAAATTATGTCTATATGGTAAAATTAAATGATAGAGTCAGCTTTATCTTAACGGAATTATTATATAGACAGGAGGATGGCACTTTGAATAATGACATCCATATAGTTTTGGACAGCATTGCTTCCGCCGCGGAAACGCCGCTGGCGCATGACGCACGCTGCCATATTTTGCAGCTTATTTTCCGCCATAAAGCGGTTGAATGGCGCGATGGCGAAAAAACGCCGGAAGAAATGTTTAAAATGGTGAAGGAAAGCGGCGAGCTGCCGAAAACTTCACAGCCGCCGGTTGGCGAGTTTTTGGATTTGTTTACGAGCCTTGCCGAAGAAGGAAAGAAAGTTATAGGTATTTTTGTAGACAGCGTTTTAAGCGGAACTTACCATACCGCCTGCATGGCAGCGCGGCAGGTAATGCAGGAAATTCCCGGTGCCGATATCCGCATTTTCGACAGCCTTACGGCGGCAACGCCCATCAGCGCACTGGCGCTTGATATTTTGAAAAAAGCCGATGAAGGCGCCGGTATGGATGAACTGGAAGCGTTTATTAACGGCGCTATTGCACGCACGGAAACCTGTTTTTCGGTAAATACGCTGGAATATTTGCAGAAGGGCGGGCGCATAGGTGCTGTTGGCGCGCTGCTCGGAAGCCTTTTGGGCATACGCCCGGTAATAACTTTGGATAAGGAAGGCAAACTTGTTGTAGCCGCCAAATGCCGTACCCGCAGCAAGGTGCTTAACACAATGCTTGAAATTTCTTCTTCGCACGGAGAGCTTGAAAGAATTTGCATTGCCCATGAAGGCGCGGAAAAAGATGCCGAATATCTTTACGGAGAAATGACTAAGCGTTATCCCGGTGTGCCGGTACTGATGACAGGCATCGGCGCTGTTTTGGCCACCCATTTGGGACCCGGCTGCATTGGGCTTTTTGTACGTACCAAAGAATAAATACGGCGCGGCCGGAAAATAAAAAGGCAGGGCTATCTGCCATAATCAAGGAGTGAAGATGAACTTAACACAGACGGCTGTAATTAACGGCCACGATATAAAAAACATGCTGCTGGGCGCTTATGCGGCTTTTGCCGCCGGTTACCGGCAGATTGACGAATTAAACGTGTTCCCGGTGCCTGACGGCGATACCGGGACGAATATGATGCGCACCATGAAAGCGGTGCACCGTGCGCTTTTGCCTCTTGATACGGATTCTGCGGCGGAGGTTGGCGCAGCGGCTGCCAAAAGTGCCATTATGGGCGCACGCGGCAACAGCGGCGTAATACTTTCGCAGCTTTTGCGCGGCATTGGGCGCGGGCTGGCAGGCAAAGCGCGTGTTACTGGCAACGAGCTGGGCAAGGCCTTTCAGTTTGGCATTTTATATGCCTACCGCAGCGTTGCCAAACCTGTGGAAGGCACCATTTTAACGGTGGCGCGCGGCATAGCCAAAGAGGCTTACCACGCAGTGCGCCGCGGCGAGGACTTTACCGAAATTTTAACCGAAGCCATTGCCGGCGGCAAAAAAGAACTGGCACGCACGCCGGAACTTTTGCCCGCTTTAAAAGCAGCCGGTGTGGTTGATGCCGGCGGCCAGGGCCTGATTGTATTTTTGCAGGGCTGCTTAAACGGCCTTCTGGGCAAAAACTTGCCGGAGGAAGATGTGCAGCATATATCCGTTAATAAAATTGCCGTCCTGCCGGCAGAAGAAGTTGACTTAACAAATCCGTACTGCACGGAATTTATTGTAAAAAATACGGCAGTGGATGATAAAACCGTGCGCGCGGCGTTAGCGCCGTTAGGCAATTCGCTTATTGTAGCGGCAATGGATGATGTGGTAAAAGTGCATATTCATACCGCCAACCCGGGCGTTGTTTTGCAGCAGGCACTTGAATGGGGCACGCTGCACGATATTAAAATTGACAACATGGCAGAGCAGCACGAACACCGCGTATTCAGCACGGCGGCAGTGCAGCAGCCGGCACCCAAAAAAGAAGGTACCGGCCTTGTAAGCGTGGCGGCAGGCAGCGGTATTGCGCAAATTATGCTGGCGCAGGGTGTTGATGAAATCATCAGCGGCGGGCAGAGCATGAACCCACCCGTGGAAGAATTTGTGTACGCCATTGAAAACGGCGCTTACAGCAAATATATTATTCTGCCCAACAATAAAAACATAGTGCTGGCAGCCCAGCAGGCGCAAAAACTGCTTGGCGCAGACCGTGTAAGCTATGTGCCGACCATTAATCTGGCGCAGGGCATTGCCGCAGTTCTGGCGTTTGATTCTTCGCAGACAATGGAAGAAAATGTTGCCGCCATGACGGAAGCAGCGCAGAGCGCACACTGTGCGGCAGTAAGCATTGCCGTGCGCGACAGCGTTGTTGGCGGGCTGCCCATTATTAAGGGCGATTATATCGGCCTGTTGGAAAATAAAATCGTATGCACCGGTTCTGGCTTAAACGAAGCGGCCGTAGGCGCGGTGCAGAAAGCCGGTACGGACTGGGAGCTTTTAACCCTATACTACGGCAGCGATATTACCGAAAACGAAGCGCAAAGCGCAGCGGCAGAACTTGAAAAGCTGTGCCACGGCGCGGAAGTGCAGGTGCTTGAAGGCGCGCAACCTTTATACCCGCTGATTATAACTTTGGAATAGCATAAAATTAAGGCATGCAGGCCGCATGCCTTTTGTTTTGGAGGGGACTTATGCAGGAAATCATGCTGGCGATTGTCCTCGGCATTGCCGTGGGGCTCGCTAATTTGCTGAGTTATAAAATAAAATTTTATTTGAGTAAACTTTCTACGCTGTGCCTGTGTACCATGCTGTTTTGCCTTGGCGCAAAAATCGGCTGTGATGATGCGCTGCTGGCAAAACTGGGTACACTCGGCGTTCAGGCCGGAGCCATTGCTTTTGGCGCGGTGTGCGGCAGCATACTTTTTTTATCTGCCGCTATTAAACTGCTGGCGCGCCCGGCAGATACAGAGGAGGGCGAGTAATGCTGAGTGTTGCCGTTTCTCTTGTGGGCGGGCTGCTTTTTGGCTATTTGTTTTTGGATACGGGCGTTAAAGACACGCTGGATTTAATTTTAATGTCGGCACTGGACGTGATGATTTTTATTGCCGGTATCGAAATCGGCAGCAACCGCGGCATTTTAAAACGCATCTGCAACGTGCACAGCGCGTTGCTGGCGCTTGCCATACCTTTTGCGGTAGCCTGCGGCAGTATTTGCGGCGCACTGCTTTTGGGGCATATCGCCGGGCTGAGCGCGTATGATTCGCTGCTTGTCGGCGGCGGGCTTGGATGGTACAGTTTTTCTTCGGTTGTTATCAGTGCCATGTACAGTACGGAAATTGGTACAGTAGCATTTTTGGCAAATATGATGCGCGAAATTTCCGGCTTCTTTTTAATACCGCTTTTGGTGCGCGTGCATAAATTTCTGGCGCTTGCCCCCAGTGGCGCAGCTACTATGGACAGCGGGCTGCCGGTAGTAATAAAATATACCAACCTGCACGTCGGTATGTACTCTTTCATCAACGGGCTGGTGCTTACACTGATTGTGCCGGTACTAATCTCGTGGCTGCTGAGTTTAAAATAAAACAAAACCTGCCTAGCATAGAAATGCGGGCAGGTTGTTTTATGTTTGTAACTGATTATGAAGTTGTAATTTGTACTGCTCTTTTATATTCGCAAAGTGTTTGCAGTTTAGTATTTGGAATTTGCGTAAGATTGCTGGGTGAGGCATTTTCCTCACCATAGCATTCGGGTTCCATTTCAAAGGTAAGAGAAGTTACAAAAATATCATTGGAATCATAAGGGGATTTAGTTTTATAAATTCCGTCCAATATTTTTTTGAAAATCAGATGTCATATATTTTTGGGGTGTGAAATTTTGAAAATTTTTCATATCGTCTTAATTCCTATAAATTTTTGATTTGGAGCTTTTCTCCATTCCCAGATAAATAGAAAGTTATTATCTAAATGCTGCTGGCACATGGCAATATGGTTCCCGAGTGAAATCAAGATTAGCAGGTTGTTCATCAACTAACTCTCCATTCCACTCAAGTCCGGTTTTGAAAGCGTTTGCAGCAGCCTTTGCTTCCATTTTTGTTAATAGCAACGCCGCATCCCGGTTTATATCTTCCTCACTGCACTTTGATGGGCTGCCGTATTTGTCGTAATAATAAGTTGGGCCGCAAAGCCAGTAGACCATTTTAGCAGTAACTATATCACAAGCGGGGTTCATTACAATTTGTTCAACTGTAAACATTCCATCATCATAATTATAATCTGCAATCATGTAGTGGAGTTCTTCAGCGGATGTGATATGCGAAAATAATTCTGCAATTTCTTTTTTATAAGCTTCAAAACCTATTTCTCTTTGACGGCAGAATCCTTTGTAAAATTCTTCTTCCTCACAGCCCTCCATTTCATCGTCAAATTCATCTTGTTCCATGTCTAAATAATAGTCATCTCCAGCACAAGACGCACGTTCCATAAGAATATCAAGTTCTTTTTTTCTTTCTTCTGACAGCATGATAATATCCTCCTTATCTAATAAATACCTTGAATTGAGGTTTATTATTCTAATTATATTTTAACATAAATAAGAAAAAATTTTAATGTGGTATATGAATTATCAAAAATTATTAAATTTACATAGGCATCATAATGCTGTTATAAAACTAAAATTGGCTTTGTATAAAAAGTAACAGCAGTAAAAAGCAATTTAATAAATAATAAACTTAATTATAATTAAAACGTAAATATAATCATATACAACTAAAACAAAACCTGCCTTGCGCAAAAACGTGGGCAGGTTCTTTTATGTTAGCTGTAAGCAGGATATTTAGTTTTTATTGCGTGCGGCGGCACGTTTCAGGCTTAAGCCGATACGGTTGCGCGCTTCGTCGATACTGATAATTTCAGCTTCTACAATATCGCCGACGGCGACAACGTCAAGCGGATGGCGGAAGCGTTTATCCGACAGTTCACTGCGGTGTGCAAAGCCGCTGGTTTTAAGGCCTATATCGATAAATGCGCCAAAGTCTACTACGTTTTGCACGCGCCCTTTAACAATGCTGCCAATGGCAAGGTCACTTAATTTGGCAACGTGTTTGCGTGTTAATGGCGGCGGAGTGTCCTCGCGCGGGTCGCGCCCGGGGCGTGCCAGTGCTGCTAAAATATCCGTAACAGTGGGCAGCCCGGCATCAAGTTCTTTGGCTATCTGTTCAGCGTCGGCGTTTGCGGCGGCGTGCTGCAATTCTGCGCCGGTGCAGTCCTTTAAGCTAAAGCCCAAAAGTTTTATAATTTCTTCCGTCAGCTTGTAGCTTTCCGGGTGTACGCTGGTGTTGTCAAGCGGGTTTTGCGCGCCTGCAATGCGTAAAAAGCCTGCGCACTGCGTAAAGGCGGCGGGGCCAAGCCTGCTTACTTTTAAAAGTTCTTTGCGGGCGGTAAAGCTGCCGTGTTCATCGCGCCAGGCAATAATGTTTTTGGCAACGGTTGGCGAAACTCCTGCCACATAGCTTAAAAGTGCGGGTGAGGCTGTGTTAAGTTCCACGCCAACGTGGTTAACGCAGCTTTCCACAACACCGGTGAGCGTTTCAGCCAGTTCTTTCTGGTTAACGTCGTGCTGGTACTGGCCGACGCCAATGGCTTTCGGCTCAATTTTTACAAGCTCTGCCAGCGGGTCCTGCACGCGGCGCGCTATGGAAACCGCACCGCGCAGCGAAACGTCAAGCTCGGGCAGTTCTTCGCGCGCCAGTTTGGAGGCGGAATATACGGAAGCCCCTGCTTCGCTGACAATGGTGTAAGCAATGTTAAGCTTGTGCTTTTCAATCATCTGCGAAGTAAATTCTTCCGTTTCGTAAGAGGCTGTGCCGTTGCCGATGGCAACAAGCGTTACGCCGTAAGTGTTTACGAGGTTTAAAAAGCCAGCTTCGGCCTGTGCCTTTTGTTTTTCGCTGCCGGTGATGTACAAAGCGTCTGTGGCCAGTGTTTTGCCCTGCGGACTGATGACGGCAGCCTTGCAGCCGGTGCGGTAGCCGGGGTCAAGCCCAAGAACGGTATGCCCGGCAACAGGCTGCTGCAATAACAGCTGGCGCAGATTGGCCGCAAAAATGCTGATGGCCTGCTTTTCGGCTTTTTCGGTAAGTTCGTTTCTTATTTCACGTTCCAGTGAAGGGAAAATAAGGCGTTTGTAGCTGTCGGCAAGTGCCGCTGTATACATTTCGGTCCATACGGTGTTCTGCTGTATTTTAAGTTTGCGCGCCAGTTTTTCGGTCATAATTTCGGCGGGGTATTTAAGGCTTACTTTTAACAGCCCTTTGTTTTCGCCGCGGTTTAGTGCCAAAATGCGGTGCGGCGGCAGGCGGTGTACGGGTTCGGCATAATCCGCGTACATTAAAAAGTCTTTTGCTTCTGTTTCGTCTGCGCCAAGCGCCGATGCAAGCTCGGCGTTCTTCCACAGTTCGCGGCGTATAAAATCGCGCACGGAGGCGTTATCCGAAATGTTTTCGGCAACGATGTCCATTGCTCCCTGCCACGCTTCTTCAGCGCTGTTTACGCCTTTTTCCGCATCAATATGCAGTGCGGCAAGTTTTTCAAGCGGCAGCGGCGGCTGTACCTGCTGCGTTATAAGTTCTGCCAGCGGCTCCAGACCTTTTTCGCGGGCTATCTGCGCGCGGGTGCGCTTTTTGGGGCGGTAGGGCAGGTATAAATCTTCAAGTTCCTGCATTTTTACTGCGGCGTCAATCTGCGTTTTAAGTTCCGGCGTCAGTTTTTCCTGCGCTTCAATAGCGGCAAGTATTTCCGCACGGCGTTCTTCCAGCTGGCGCAGGTATTTGGCGCGTTCTTCAATGCTGCGCAGCGCTTCTTCGTCCAAAGTGCCGGTGGCTTCTTTGCGGTAGCGCGCAATAAAGGGTATGGTGTTGCCTCCGTCCAAAAGTTCCAGCGCAGCGTGTACCTGCTGCGGTTTTACTTTCAGCTCGGCTGCTATAATCTGTTCAATAGTCATGGCGTACCTCATTTTACAAAAATAATATTATTACATTCGCCGCGGTCAGGAAAAATCCTTGTGGCGTTTTAGTGAAATATTTTTGTCAACGGATAATGAATATTGACAGAGAAAATCTTATTTAATATAATTATTAAAAGATTTATTAAGGCTGCATTGCTTTAAGGGCAATGCCGGAAGGAGGAGCTTATGTTAACTAACAGCGAACTTACTGCTATTTTGCGCGAAAACGGCTATAAAGTTACGCCGCAGCGCCTGGCTGTGTACGAAACGCTGGCAGCAACGCATGAACATCCCAGTGCTGAAATGCTGTACAAAACGCTGCGCCCCAAATATCCTTCCATGAGTTTTGCTACCGTATATAAAACCGTGGAGATATTAAACAGGCTGCATGTCATCCAAATCATCAATACCGGTGAGGACAGCTTCCGCTATGATGCCGACATCAGCGACCATCACCATGTGCAGTGCACCTGCTGCGGCAAGGTAGAGGATTTGTTTAATGTTGATTACAGCGGTATTATGGCACAGGCCGAAAAAGAAAGCGGCTACAAATTAAGCGGGCACCAGTTCTATTTTTACGGAGTCTGCGAAAACTGCCGCAAAAAACACTGAGCATACTGAAAGGGCCCCGTTTGGGGTCCTGTTTATTTTTCCGTGGAAAATAAAAGTTACAAATATTTAAAAAAATTTACTTTTTTATCAATCTTAAGTGCTTAACTTTTGCTATAATTATAAGGTATAAAAGTAAAAATGGGGAGGATTAACTATGGAACTTGCCCAAAGAATTGAACATACATTATTAAAACCCGAAGCAACCGTTAAAGATATTATGCGCCTTTGCGACGAAGCGCAGAAATACCATTTGTACGCCGTATGCGTAAATCCGTGCTATGTGCCGCTGGCAAAGCATCTTTTGCAGGGCACGGAGGTAAAAGTTGTAACCGTGGTTGGTTTTCCGCTGGGCGCAACTTTCAGCAGCGTTAAAGCGCTGGAAGCCAAAACGGCAATGGAAGAACATGCCGATGAAATTGATATGGTTATGAATGTTTCGGCCTTTAAAACAGGCGATTATGCTGCCGTAACGGAAGATATCCGCCGCGTGGTGGAAGCAGCGGCGCCCTGCCCGGTAAAGGTAATTATTGAAGCAGCCTGCCTTACGCCGCGTGAAAAACGTACTGCCTGCCGCATTATTGCCGATGGCGGCGCAAAATTTGTAAAAACCTCCACCGGTTTCGGTAAAGGCGGAGCAACGGTGGCGGATGTAAAGCTTTTGCGTGAGGAAGCCGATAAATACGGATTAAAAGTTAAAGCCGCAGGCGGAATCCGCGATGCGAAAACTGCCAAAGCCATGGTTGAAGCAGGCGCCGACCGCATAGGAACCAGCGCAGGCGCAGCCATTGCCGCAGGTGAAGCATGACGGGCGAGTTTAAAATTTCCGTGCTGGCCAGCGGCAGCAAAGGCAATGCCACCATTATTACAGCGGGCGGCAAAAACTTTTTGATAGATGCCGGTATCAGCTGCCGTCAGCTTACGCAGCGCATAAAAGAAATAGGCATGCAGCCGGAGGATTTGGACGGCGTGCTTTTGACGCACGAACACCGCGACCACATCAGCGGTCTGCCGGTATTCAGCCGTAAATACCATTTGCCGGTGTTTGCCAACGAGCCAACCTGGCGCAATTTTGCACAGCGCAGCGAAATGGAGCGCAGCTGCTGCCGTCTGCTGCCCAAATGTCTGGAAACGGAAGGCCTGAAAATTACTAATTTTGCCGTTCCGCATGACGCGGCAGGTGCCGTAGGCTATGTATTCAGCTATGCAGGTGCGCGCTGCGTTTACCTTACGGATGTTGGCTTTATTACTGAAGAAATTAAAAATAACGTTGCCGGTGCGGATACACTGGTGCTTGAAGCAAACCACGACGAAGAAATGCTTAAAAAAGGCATTTACCCATATGCCTTAAAGCAGCGCATTCTGGGCACGCGCGGGCATTTATCCAACAAAGCCGCGGGCTGGCTGCTTTCGCAGATGGAGCGGCTGCCGGGTGAAGTAATACTGGCGCATCTCAGCCAGGAAAACAACACGCCGGAGCTTGCGCTTAAAACGGTGCGCGGAATTTTGGACGCAGGAGAAACCGGCGGGGATACGCAAATATATGTAGCCTCGCAGGATGAAATAGTAAAAAATTATTGAGGGGTGTAAAAAATGCAGAAAACATTGCTTAAAAAATCAATGAATTTATTTTTGTGCGGCATATTAAGCACGGCCGTGCTTTTAGGCGGCTGCGGCATCGGCAACACTGCCAATACGCAGAAAGAAGAACAGCCTGCCGCCGCAGTTCAGCAGGAAGTAAAGCTTTCCGGCGCGCGCAATACGCCGGTAGTGGTAGCTGCGCAAAAAGTTGGCCCTGCCGTTGTAGGCATAACCAACAAAGCCTATGTGCGCGACTTTTTTAACCGCGTACAGCTTACCGAGCGCGGCACCGGCAGCGGCGTTATTTACGATAAAAGCGGCCTGATTGCCACCAACAACCACGTTGTGGAAGGTGCGCAGGAAATTATCGTGAGCCTGACGGACGGGCGCAGCGTTAAAGGCAAGGTGCTTGGCGCAGATGCCGCAACAGACCTTGCCGTTGTTAAAATTGATGTTGATGAAGATTTGCCGGTAGCCAAATTCGGCGATTCTTCCACCTTGCAGGTTGGTGAACCCGCTATTGCCATCGGCAACCCGCTTGGGCTGGAATTCCGCGGCAGCGTAACGGTTGGCGTTATCAGCGCGTTAAACCGCTCTATCGAACTGGGTGACCGCAAGTTTAACCTTATTCAGACTGATGCCGCCATTAATCCCGGCAACTCCGGAGGCGCGCTTGTTAATGCCGACGGCGAGGTTGTAGGCATTAACTCCGCCAAAGTAGCGGTAAGCGGCGTTGAAGGCATAGGTTTTGCCATTCCGGTAAACTCCGCCAAACCTATTTTGGACGAGCTTGCCCAGCACGGACGCATTGCGCGCCCCTATATCGGCGCCAGCCTGATTGATAAAGATATTTCAGCACGTTATGGCTTTGACCTTGATTTGCACGGCGGCATTTTTGTAATGAAAATTGTTACCGGCGGCCCTGTTTATAACGCAGGCATGCGCCCCGGCGACATTATTTTAACCTTTGACGGCGCTAAAGTTGAAACCGTGCCTGAACTGCGCACCAAACTTGCAGAAAAGAAAGTTGGCGACACCGTTGCCATTGTTGTGCTGCGTGCAGGCATTGAACGCACCTTGCAGGTAACTTTGCAGGAAATGCCGGAGGGAAACTGATATGAAAATCAGCCTCGTCTGCGTAGGTAAAATTAAGGAAAAATACCTCACCGAAGGCATTGCCGAGTTTACTAAACGCCTGACGCCGTACTGCAAGCTGGAAACCATTGCCATTGGCGAAGAAAAAATGCCGGATAACCCTTCGCCTGCCGAAAAAGAGCAGGTGCTGGCTAAAGAGACTGAGCGTTTGATAAACGCCATACCGGCAAGCGCCTATGTGGTGCTTTTGGACTTGCAGGGCAGGGAAATAACCTCGCCTCAGCTGGCAGAACTGTTTGACGGCTGGGCGCTGGCTGGCAAAAGCCATATCGCCTTTGTTATCGGCGGCGCGTTTGGCTACACGGATGCTTTGCGCAGGCGCGCAGATATGCGCTGGAGTTTTTCCAAGCTGACTTTTACGCACCAGATGATACGCCTTTTATTGGTAGAACAAATTTACCGTGCCTTTAAAATAAGCCGCGGGGAAAAGTACCATTGGTAGCAGATAACTACAAATAAAAACAGAGCAGCGAATGATATGCACCCAAAAAGTTGGACATGATAATTAAGCTGTTCTTAAGGACTTGGT